>Ga0314855_100211_pt1 | contig 11795 bp, 27 predicted proteins | sample 2018CB1WmetaG_FD_203636 | JGI IMG/M metagenome (GOLD analysis project Ga0314855, IMG submission 203636) | Cryopeg brine viral communities from Beaufort Sea near Barrow, Alaska, United States - 2018 CB1W | ecosystem: Environmental > Aquatic > Marine > Coastal | place: USA: Alaska | collected... | reverse complement strand
TCGAGGTCCCAGGTTTCGCCGGTCCTCTCGTCCAGTACGCGGTCGTGGCCGCAATGTCGGCAGCGGAACGCGGCCAGGTCATAGACCGGCCAAGCGTCGACTTTGGTCGTGATCCCGTAGGCGCGCCCGCTCTTGGTCCGCTTCACGAACGCCCGGCCTTCGAACGTGGCACCCTCCGGCGGTGGCCGCTTCCCCTTGGTGACTTGATTCTCGTCCACCGCCCCGCACTTGTCACACGCCAGCTCGGCAGCGGTGGCATGGTAGGCGAGCGTCGTCCTGCCGTTGGACCAGTCCGACCACTCGACGGGCACACCATCCCAGAACGGCGGCAGATCATGCGCCATCGGAACCGACTGCAAAACGCTCATGACACTTCGATCCGGCAGCGGTGTGGTTGCTCGATCCCATCGATCACGTCGGCGTCGACTCCGCACCATTTGCAGGTGACGTACGGCGCGTAGGTGACGCCTTCGGGTAGCTGGTCGCTCATGACGCCGTCTCCAATCGGTTCGGTTGGTGCAGTTCGCATGGTGCAGGACCGCCGCATGCTTGGCATAGATCATCTACGCGCCGTTCGCGTTCGTTCCAGACGCCGATAGTCCTGGCATTCCGGCGCAGTGGTTCCCTGAAAGCCGTTCGTTGGACGGCGGCGGTCAAACCGGCGATGAAGTCGAGGGGTGTCGGTACTGGCTCAAGCCGTGGTGCTTTGACCTTGATGCGGAGGCGACTGCCAGCCTTCACGATCAGTCCCCAGTCGTCGGGGAGTTCACCCGGCTTGACCATGGCCGCATCCGGGATAACCAGATACCAGTAGTCGCAGTACCGCTTGACCCGCTCGGCCTTATCCGGGTTGCGTAGCTCGGTCAGCCAATCGGAACGGGAAACTTTCACCTCGTGCCCATGCATGGCCTGCGTGGTGCCGTACTTGTCGATGGCGATGAAGTCAGCGATGCTCGTGAGTTGATAGCCGAGCCGCTGCGTATTCCGAACGTGCTCAGCCCTCACCCAACGATCCGCAATGGTCCCGGGCCGCTCGGCGTTGTACCGGGCCAGCAGAAGGTCCAGCATGGAACGCTCAGTCTCGCCGCTCACGACTGGTCCTTCCAAGAGTGGTCGTCAGGGTCAATCGACGGCATCCGATGAGCTAAGTAGTCCTGCTGGTACTGGGGCACTGGTGGCCCACCGTCAGGGACAGCGCTCTTGCCGGGCACCAACTCGGCCCACCGTTCCCAGCCTTTGTGTTCAATCCCCAGGTCGTTGGCGAGCTTGACCTCCAGTGTTGCGCCGGCACTGTTCTGCCAGCCGGGGAGGACAGCTATCCCATCCGACATGGCCACCTGTTGGACAGCCATGCGCATGTAGTCCTTCCACTTGGGTGCGGTGACCATGGGCTTGTTGTTCGCCGGGTTGAACACCCGATAGCCTGCCGCCACCAGTTCGGCCTGCACATGGTGGAAGAGTGGGTAGTTCAGATCCTGTACGCCGGTGCAGGGTCCGGCAATATAGAGGCGGGTGCACATCATGATTCCTCCGCTGCCGCTACATCACGCCAACTTCTTCCTAGTTTGATTGATGAAATCTGCCCGTCACTGACACCATAGAATTGCGCTTGAGACCGTCCGGTTTGGCCGTCCGCTATCGCCCGTTTGATGTTGGCTACATCGTGAGCTGTTATCTTTTGACCGCGATCCGTCCGTGGTGTCCAACTGTCGAATATGGCATCTGCCTTGGCGGCGTACCTCTCCGACATCCACGGGCGGCAACGGCGCAAAATGTGATATGCCTTTTCGCCACTTATCGTCCATGAATAGACTTTCTTGACTCCGAATCCATGCTTTGATGGTTCTTTCGGGTCAGATACGTTACCCCCGAATATGCCGGCCATCTTCTCTAGCGGATCACTGTCTGTGATGGCGAAGCGCACACGCGGCAGACCTCCGCCATATCTCATGATGGAGCCGTCTGCACATAGCCATCCGGTGAACCATGCGATTGTCACTTCTGGAATGTCGGACACATGGCTGATGTACGCCTCACGCTCAGCGGCGCTTTGGTAGAAGTTCTGCCGTTTGCCATCCACTTTGGTGAAGTCCAGGTTCAGCGCGTCACTCGGCATTGTCTTCCCCTTCCCCGGTGTCTAACGCGGCGAGCACGGCACGGGCCTGATGATCCTCGTTATCATCATCGACATTCCCGCATTCCGGACACCAACCGAAACCCTCTTCAATGCCATCCGTAATGACAGCGTGCTTAGTCAGTACCCGCGCCACTCGTTCGATGGTCGCTTCGTCGCGGGTATCGACCCTCACGACGCCGTTGGCCCGGTCGGTTTTGTCGGCGGTGCGGATGGCTATGTCGGCCAGGTCGGGCACCCATTCCGCCCCGTAAGTTTCGGCCCTGAGTGCGGCTATGGCGGCGGCCGTCCGGTCACTCATCACGGCCTCCGGTGCGGTCAGCGCGGGCGCGGAGCCAATGGTCAAGCGGGATGCGCTGGCTGTGCGCAAAATCCACCATGACGCTTACTCCGCTATCTCCGTGCCAGAGCGTGCCCGGCACTTTGAGCGCGTCGGCGGCTTGGTGGAGGGCGGTAGGGACGTGGCCGAAACCCGCAGCGGCCAGATGCTCAGCGACGTGCCGGTAGTACCCGGCATTGGCCTCGCTGGCTGTTGAGTAGATCTTCATCCCGATAGGCCCGCATTCACAGTCGGAATGCCACCCGTCGTCCTCCAGTAAGACGCCTCCGGGATGATCCGCCAGCACTTCCGCGATCCGTTCAACGTCGCTCATTTGTATTCCCCTTCCCGGTGGCTAACGCGGCGGTGATCAGTGACCGGTCGCGGTCGTCGCGCATGTGGTCCACGGATGCTTCCACGGCGGCGAGTCTGCCCCGCAGCGCCGCGTTCTCGGTCAACAGGTACGCGAGGTCGGATGGGGTGTTGGCGATCAGGTCAGCGTCATGCCGCAGGAGGCCTAACGCAATACCTTGAACGGCAATGTCGGGTTCGTCCGGGTCTGGTGCGGTGACATGCGCGAGGTCGTAAGTTCCGTCTTGATCGACGTCAACGAAGTCCTCTCGACTCCAAGGCCCGCCCGTCGCCGCTTCCAGTCGTTCCCGTATCTCGGTTACACGATCCCCGCTCATGATTCCCTCCTAGCCACCACAGCCGACACGAGACCCGCATGGTAACCATCCAACTCCGCAAACGTGCGGTCGAAAAACTTGCGGGCGAGTACGTCGTGGGCGCTCATGCCGCCGCCTCCCGTGCTTCGCGCTCAGCGGCGATCCGGTTCATCTGAACCATGTAGTCGTCCTTCTGGCGGCGTTCCCGCTCTGCGGCGGCCCAACGGCGGTATCGGGCACGCAACGCGTGGTCCGGTGTGTGGGTGTGGCGCTCAACAGGCTGGCTGCTGGTTAGAATGTTCACTAGCGAACTCCTTTTCAGTTCGTGAGGCTTCGGTTGGCGTTTGTGATGATCCGCTGGCCGGAGCCGTTTTTATGTCTGCTTGCATCTTCCAGCCTAGCGGAAGTGCAGGCAACTCGGGCCAACTATTGCGGGGTGAGTTCCGTAATCGTCAACGTGATCGCGGCCCTGCCTGGTTCACCACGGCGGATATCCGGACCCTCGACGTGGTCGTTGTCGTCATCAGCGCATAGACCGTAGTCGACGACGATCCCATCGATTAGCGCCTTCAAGGTGGGTTGCATGTTGGAAGCGTCGTATTTGCGGTTTCCGCTCTTGTGAATGTCCGCCCGGATGTGGACCCGCTCGAGCCCTTTCGGAAGCTTCGCCCGCCGCGCATACACCAGGCCGGCGCCACGCCACGACCGGACGAGTTTCGCCCGCGCCGCCCAATGCAGGCGCTGGTTCGAGTTCAGGAACTTATCCGGGGCCGGGATGCGCAGCTGGTGGACGGTCATCAGAACAGCATTCCGGAGTCTTCGGCGGCTGGTTCGAGGTCGCACCAGTCCGACTCGCACCACGACATGCACGAATGGTCGTTCGGCCTTTCGGGGTCGACGAGCCAGTATCGGGTGATACCTTCCCGGCCCTCGTGGTTCTCGTGGACGCCTTGCAGTTGCATGAGGCGGCGCGGCCCGTACGTCTGGGACTTATCGCACGGCTGCATCGGCGAATACATCTGCTGCCACACCAACGAACCAACCGCCGGCACCTCGGCGCTCATGGTTTCTTCCCGATCCGTTGCGCCGACTGCCCTGCTGCCCGAAGGTGGTCGCGCGCTTCCTGGTCGTAGTGCTTGTCCCAGTAGTGGCGCTCCATCGCATCGGAGGCGGCTGTCCCGTCCGGGTCGCGGGTGGTGTGCTTGCACCAGACGCAATTGACAACGAATGGATTGGCAACCTCGTCGACGGGCATCCCGGCATCCTCCACCATCGGTTCCAGCCAGGACATGTCGGCCCAAACTTCCCGCGCCAAACCGACGTCTTTGCGGAGGTGCTCCATGACGTTCTGGAAGGTCGCTTTCTTGTGTTCCGGGAACTCGCCCCAGCAGCACTTCGCAGGTTCGAGGTCGCGTTTGAGGATGTTGCACCAGTACCGGACGTGCTGCCGCCGGAGGCTCATCTTCACGCAAGCACCCTCGGACGGCATCGGGTGGTGATCGTTCGAGGCATCCCAGGTTCCCTCGAAGACGTGCCCGCAGTACGGACAAGCCTCACCGGGTGTCGTGAACGGGTACAACCATTCAACCTTGACCTCGGCCCACTCCGATTCGGACGGCGCCGGCGGAGACTCGAGGAGGTCGAAGAGATCCGTCTGCCCGCCGAGGTCGGTGCTCATGCCATGGCCGCTTCGTCGGAGAGGTTCCACAGTCCGAGCTTCCCCTTCGCCGGGAACGGGCACGTCAACGGTTGTGGGTCGGCCAGCTCCCAATGCCAGCCGTCCTCCTGCGCCCACTTCGAGCAGTACGTGTATTGGTTGCAGTCTTCGTGCTCGTTCGTCGGGTGGACTTTCACGCATTCATTGGCGTGGTGGCAGCCGACAATCTCGACGGTCCCGATGACCATGCCGAACTCGAAGATCCTCGGCTTGCCGGACGGGTCCCGCATCGGTAGATCCCGCATCGCCTCGTGGTCGTCCTGCAGCCCGGCGTGGATGGCGATCCTGCCCCGGAAGTGGGTGCGCTGGCTCCGGTTCTCGACGTCTTTGCCGCCGTGGACGATGAGCCACGCCCACGGCTGACGGACGGTGAGGGCCTTCATGCGGCGGTGCCGTGGTAGTCGCGGGCTGGTTCCTGGACTGCTGGTGCTTCGCAGTGGATGACGTATTTCGCGCCTTGGGAGCCTGCAATGTTTTTGCCGAGGCGGAAGGCGAAGCGCGGTTGGCCGGTGATGGTCGCCCGATGCCGTTTCGCCAGCGCGGGGAGGTCGGCTTGGGCTTCGATGATGAGGGCGTCGGGGTTTGGGTCGGTGGTGGTGACGGGCCAGACGGCGGTGAATGTCCCGGAAATTTCGCATTGTTGGTCATTCATAGTTGGTTTCATGGTGCGGGTTCCCTTGTCTTGGTGCTTGTGTGCTGATTCTAGGCGTCGGGGTTGTCCTCGGTGGGTTCTTCCCCCGCTTCGGGGGTTCCGTCCTCTTGTGGGCCGGTTTCTGGCCCGTTGGCTTGGGGTTCTGTCCGGGCGTCGCGTTCGGCTTTCGCTTGTGCTGCTGCCTGGGCTTTGAGTTCTTCGAAGTTGGCGGGCCTTTTCGTGCCGGACCTGCAGGGTTTGCATTCCCACGCTTTGGTTCCGGGGTGGCGGTCGCATTCTTCGGAAGTGTCATTCCCATCGGGTCCGGTCGTCCGGGTTGTGGCTGGTGTGGCTGGTTTGTCGCGCCAGTGGTTGCCCTCCAGTGGGATGACGGCCGGTGTCCGGTTGCCTGCGTTCGAGGCTGCCCGGACGGCGGCGATGATGAACAGGTTGTGATCCGGTTGGCGGCGTGCGTTCCAGATCGTGCGTTTGATGCCTGGCAGGTCCCAGTCGGGGCGCATGCGGTTCAACAGTTCGGCCAGTGGGGCCAGTGTTTCGGGTGGGATTTCTTCGGAGTGCATGGGGCTGGTTCTTTCTTCGCGTGTTACGGAAGTGACGATGAATGACTTCTTTTCCACAAGGTTTTTTTAAGGTGACCAACAGCGGTAGGTGAGAGAGTTACAGAAGTGATCGCAATCTATGGTTAATGGTGCTTATATTTCGCTTACCCATCTGCTTACCCATTCGCTTAGGCGGGTGCTTATAATCTGCTTACGGTTTTTGTAAGCGGCTGCTTACCCATCCGCTTACGGTTTCGCTTACCCTGTGAGGTCCACGCAGAGCAAGCAGTTGGGGTCGAATTCGCCTCGGTCGAGGTGCCAACGCTTATGCGCTGCCACCATCCCGCCTCGGCTTCCGCTGGCTTTTTTGTCTTGAGTTAGCTGATCAATTTCTACTCTTGACTTCTGGTGATCCAGGTAATCGTGAGCGAACCATTCCCCGTCCCGTTTCTCCAACCATTCGTGATCGATTAGTTCTTTCCGGACCTTCGGGGGAATGTGTTCGTTCAGGTAGCCCTTGGGGACTCTGCCGTCGGTCTTGTTGCGATTACACCAGCACCACAGAGTGACGAGTTTCCTGAAGGCCTTATCGGAGAGCTCCATCGTTTTGGGATGATCAGGGAATTCATTAGTAACTGCGATATACGGCTTCTTACTCTTCGTCAAAGCGCCTTTCCGCCCTTACTCTGGTGGCATGGTTTGCAGAGTGTCTGCAAATTGCTGGCCTCATTGCTGCCACCGTCTATGTATCGGATGATGTGATCGACCTCGAAGGGACCACTGGATCCGCACCAGACGCACGAGCCATCCCGTGCGATAACTTCCGCCTTCCTCTGTGCAGTCAGCGGTTTGGTCCTGGTCAAGTTCCCGCTCTCAGTCAGCCTGTAGAGCGGCGAACCTTCGGCGTCCACGGCATTGAGCATCTTTGAGCGCTGATTCTCTGCGACCTTCAATGCCTTCTTCCGTTTGGCTTTCCATAAGACAATGTCCATGGAGCCGTCATAGGGCGGGAAATCGTCCAGCGCGATTGGGCTAGACATTTACTTGCCTCCTCGTCCGCGGATTGGTTGGCCTTTCTCGACGATCCGGCAATCGACGCACATGGTCTTGGGGCGTTTCGGGTTCGTCCCGAATTCAATCCCGCACCTGGTGCAGATCCGGTGTGCGTAGCCCAGTGCTGTGCCGGGGGTGATCCTCGTAGCCGTTACCGTGTTCCCCATTAGCGGGCCTCCTTATCTCGTTTCGCTTGTGCGAGTCGTGCCGTCCTGGCCCGCAGCAAGCTCCTGTGCCGGGCCTTGGCCCTGTGTTTCGGCCAAGACTCCGCAGTCCGCGAATCGACCGTCAGGGCCGTCTCGGCGGCGCTCATGCGTCCGCTGCTTCGGTGTTGTTGATCCGCTGGATTTCTTCGATCACGCCGGACGCTTCACGCTTGGTCAGGTCCGTCAGGTCCTCGATGTTGTCCCGCCCGGTGATTTGGCGCAGGACGTCGACTTTCTCCGTCGTGGTCTTGTGCCCGTGCTTGGTGAGCATCGAAGCGACCATGCGGATCTGTGCCTGCGAAGCGGCTGCATCAGACTGTTGCGGTTCGGCGGGCGGCTCCTCCCACTCGCCGGGAATGGTCTCGCCCATGTCCTCGAACTCATTGACAGGATGCTCCGGTGCCTGCTGGGCCTGCTGCTGACGTGGCTCCGGAGCGGCTTGCGGTGCAGCTGGTGTCTGCTGTTGCGGTTGCTGCTGTTGTGGGGCCGGTGCGGGCACCTCTGCCGCAACTTCCTTGGCAGCCCTCACCTGTTCGCGGATATACTCCGCAGAGGTTGGCACCCACTTCGCGAGATCGTGCGCGGCCGTCTTCAACCACATCGCGGCCTCATCGGACGCCCATGGTGAATGTGACTTGCCAGCTGTCGAGGAGGCTTCCTTGGCCCGGTCGATGCGCTCCTGGTTGACGATCACAACCTTGGAGACCGCCCCGTCTTTCATGATCCCGTAGGCGTAGGAGAGCTTGATCGGGCCGCGGCTCGAAGCGAACCAGTCCACCTCATGGATCGGCTTTTCATCCCGGCCAGGCACATAAGAGAACTTGTCATTCGCGAACACGTTCTCGACGATCACCGATGACACGGCGCCGGCCCGGTACATCAGCTCAATTTCGCCCTGATACCCGGCAATGCCGACCACCCCGGGATTCTTTCCGAACCGAGGCGTCAAATAGTACTCATCCGTCCCCGGCATGAGGCCCATCTGTGCAGCCTGCGACAGTGCCGTGATGAGAGAACCGGGATTCTGATTCGCCGCCTTCAACAAATAGTCATCCCGCCGCAATGCGGCCAGCGCGGACGACAACCAACCTTGACCCTTCTCGGCCAGGTGAGAGGGCAGGGACGCTACTAACTCCCCCTTGTATTGAACGATCGTGCTCCGGGCCTGCTCAATTGCTGTAGTCATGCTGCTTTCACTTCTCCTTCTGTTGTTGTGATGCTGGGTAGGTTTTTCGCGGCCACCATGTACGGTGTGCCACCATTGCGGCACTGGCGGCCGAAAAGCTTCTTGCTATTCCATGAGCACGACTTCGCGTTACCCATGTATTCCGCGATCACAGACTTCGCAGCCTGGACCGTTTGTTCAGCGGCTTTCTTGGTCTCATTGGCTTGCAGGAACGCGGTCGCCAGCTCGTCAGGCAGGACCACGTCCTCATCGTCAATGTCCGGGTGGAGTTCCTTGACCGCACGGTAGGTGGCGGTGTGCCCGTCCATCGGATCAATACTTGGCTTCTTGCCTGCGAGGAGGGAGAGCATGAACGGTTCGGCAGCATCGACCAGGGCGGCGGCGTATTCGGCGTCGTACTCGATGACGTACTCGGCGAAGATCAGGAACGGGAGGATGACCGCCAGGTGGCAGGTGTGTATGCCGGTGACGTGCATCTCCCACTGCACCTGATCGAAGTAACCGATCGGAACCTGATCCGTGCCGGGTTCGCCGTATTCGTGGGCGGCGTCAGACTTGATCTGCAGCAACTGCGGCCCGTCCCCGGTAATGACAATCCGGTCCGGTGACGCTGACTGCCACTCACACTCCGGGTTGATCCACATGCCCGTCTCCCTGATCTCCCACTCAGGATGCTGGTCAGCGAACCATGCCGCGATCGCGGGTTCCAGGTAGTGGCCGCGGCGCTTGATGTCGTCGTCGGGTTCTGGCTCGATGGTGCCGTTCATGCGGTGCCAGAGGGAGAAGTAGCTGTCGTACTCTGAATGGCCCACCACGGCGGCGATCTTCGACGCGGACATGTAGCCCAGCCACTCGGCAGAGCCTGGCTCAACGTTGGGGACGGACAGGTCTTTGAACTCGCTCATGGTGCGCAGTCCTCACATTTTGGGCTTCCGCAGAAGCAGGGGTCGTGTTGCGGGCAGGCCCGGTCGTTTTCGTCGCACTGGCAGTCAGTGACGTAGTAGCCCATCAGATACCGTCCGGCATGGTCACTTGCCACTGGTGCTTAGGTGCGCCGTCGATGAAGCAGGTGTCGCAGTCCTCGTCGCGGCCATAGTCCTCGTCGTCGCGGTGGCGGTTGCAGCGGGGGCAGAATCCAGCGGCTGCTATCAGGGCTCGGGCGACCTTCACGGCATCTTCGGTGCGGACGGCAACTGTGACGCTATGGCCGTCAACGTGATCCTCTGCGGTGACGATTGCTCCGTACGTCCCGCCTCCGATAGCGAGAATGTCGCCGTCCCGGTCGGTGTGGGTAAAGGTGGTCATTGTGCAACTCCAAATGCGATGAGTAGGAGGGGGAGGCCGTAGGCGACGGCGAGGGTGAAGGCGGCGCAGGCGGCCAAGTCGCGGGCGCTCATGGCTGATACCTCTTGGCTTCCCTGATGGCCGTAGTCCAGTCCGAGGGGCAGATCCGGCAGGTGTGGCCGAGAGCGACGGCGAGGCTCGTGGCGAATCGGATGTATTGCTCACTGTTTAGGTTCGCTTGCGTGAGCTCCTGCATCGGCGTCATGCCGCAACCGCCCGGAGTGTCGCGTTGATGCCGGCGCCGGTGACGGTGAAGTACAGGTCGTCGCGCAGCTGGGAGTGGAGCCGGTCGCGGACGTGCCCGCCCTCATCGATCACGCCGTTGGCGGTGGGGGTCAGGTCCTCGTGGTCGCCGGACTCCAGTTCAACGAATTCGATGAACCGTTCGACGAGGCCTTCGACGTCGTAGGTGCGGACCTGCCGCTCGAGGAGGTAGGACAGTTTCCGGGTGAGCTGCTCGATGCCTTCCATGAACTGCTGGCCCGTCATGTCGGCGGGCATGTTCTCTTGGAAGTCCGCGCAATACCAGCGAACTACGGCGCTGGCCTCGGGGAAGGTAGGATTATGGTCGGTCATCACAGTTCCTTTGATCGGGTGTGGTGGCTAGGGGTTCGGAAGGTGCAAACTTCCGGACCCCGCCTTTTTTTGGTGCGTATTCGTCTAGGTTACTAGACAACGTTGTGTAGTGCAATGGACGCTTATGCAGCGTGTCGCGTGAGGCTATTTCCCCTTGTGGTAAGCCTCGAAGATTTGATACAGCCGCGCCCGATTGACGCCCGTAACCGCCTGAATTTCGCGGGGCGGCACGTCGGCGGCCATGAACTCGGCGATCTGACGATCCCGTTCGGCGAGCTTGTCCTGGTAGGTTTTCTTGGCCCGTTTGGCGGCGGCTGTCGATTTGCGTAACTCGGCCAGTGCCTGCGCTGATTCCTCTGCCGTCAACTTCTTGCTCACGTCCTTCATCGTAGTTGTTCATGATGCCGCCTCCACGTCCCGGAGTAGGCGCTCCAGTCCGGCACGTTCGGCTTCCGGTATGGCGTTCGCCAATTCGAGGAGCACGTCCGCATGGCATGCCTGATCCTCCGGGCACCAACACATGAGATCCTTACCCGCCAATTCCGAGCGGACCTCAGAGAGCGGCGGGTACACCCACCGGACATGGCCGCGGGAGCCGTCGAGGAACCTGTAATTTGGGAAGCTCAACTCCCCGCGTTGGGCAAGGACCCGGAAGTCACGCACGACCATGACGGCGACGCTGCCCAAGTCCAGGCTGGGGTATGACTCGCCATACTCGAAGACTCGAATCGGATTACCCCAGCGGGACCCTCGTCCGACGTAGGCGGAACCCTCGGGCATCTTCCAGCCTTTGGTGCGCTTCCGTTGGAATCGTTGCGGGCTCATGCGGTGCTCCTGTCGGGTAGTTCGTCGTAGTGCGGGGTTTGGGCGAAGCGGCGCAGGGTGTTGGCTCGGTCGTATTCGGTCCAGTCGCGGTGCTCAGGGCTGCCGGTCTTGAAGAGGTTCCAGGAATGCCAGAACAACGCGGCAAGCTCGGTGCTGGTTAGTTGTTTCCGCATAACTTCGAAGTCCACATTGACGGGGCGCCGGTCGTCGTCTTTGTTGGCGTAGCAGGTTCCATCGAGCCCGTTGAACCAGAGCGGCCACACGGTCAGCTCCAGCGGCCGGCTCATGGTTCCCCCTGTCCTTGTTCGGGCCAGCGGACGTACATCCTGCCGCGGCCCCGGTTGGGTCCGGTAACGGTACGTTGTTCGCAGCCGCGTAGTTTCCAGACGGCGGTTCCGAGGGCTTCGTCTTCACCGACAAGCGCCCACCTGCCGGGGTTCCGTTTCAGTTCGGCGACAATGGAGTCCGGGTCACGGCGGGTGTTCTCCGTCGGCGGATCCTCCCACCGGAGGCCCGTCACGACTTGTCTTCGGCATCCTTGGATGAGTGCATATGCGCGGGGAGCTGCACCATTCG
>Ga0314855_100206_pt1 | contig 12125 bp, 20 predicted proteins | sample 2018CB1WmetaG_FD_203636 | JGI IMG/M metagenome (GOLD analysis project Ga0314855, IMG submission 203636) | Cryopeg brine viral communities from Beaufort Sea near Barrow, Alaska, United States - 2018 CB1W | ecosystem: Environmental > Aquatic > Marine > Coastal | place: USA: Alaska | collected... | reverse complement strand
TGGTGTAGAAGTATCAGATGAAAACCTTAAGAAAATAGCAAAATTAAATGAAGAATCAAATGCAATAGGAGTTACCAATCTTGTTGATAACAATGCAGAACGTATGACAATAATGAGACGAATGGGCGATAATGCAGCTGCATTAACGGTTGAAGAAGCTAGCAAAGTGTTGATTGAACAAAAGAAAGCAAAAGAAAAGGTTATTAAAAATGCTGAAAATCAATATTCAAGACAGTTACTGTTGGCAACTGCTTGGTATGGTGAAAATGGTGCTAATAACAAAGAGGCATATGATGCAATGTTACTGGCTGCTGATAAAAATAAAGAAGATATAGTTGAAAGTGCTGAAAAAGGTTATGAAAAAGTAAATAAAAAAACAAGAGAGAAGTTGGGAGAAAATGCAAAATTTATTGATGAAAATAATAATAAAGTTCTAGGTATTTGGGACATGTTTTGGACAAACGTAGCTGGTGCTCATAAAAAATCACAAGATGAACAGCTAAAAAAGAATAAAAAGGCTAATGCTGAAATGTTAGAAGATTTCAAAGGATATTTTAGTGATAGACTTACTGCATTTGAAGAATGGCGAGTACAAAGTAACAAAGATTTGGATAAATGGTCAGCAGAACAATCTATTAAAATTGGAGAATGGAAAGCTAGAATGTTAGTAAAAGCAGAAGAAGGTTGGGTAGACTTTGCAAGGGGATGGAACTCAACACTTGCGACTATGGGTGGATGGTACAATGATATGTATCAAATTGGTGTAGATTTATTAGATGGATTATTTGAAGGTCTTAAACCATCTAACTGGAAAATATACAATTGGGGAGTAAGATTTATAAATGAGTTTATATATAATATACCACATTGGATGCATAGAATGGCATTAGTTGGTGGGGATTTACTAAGTGGACTATTCAATGGACTTTGGGGATTTGAAAGTAGGATATGGAATTGGGGTAGTGGTGTACTAGATTCAATATTACGTAGATTTGATATTAGGTCTCCTTCCAAAGTTATGCGTGACCAAGTCGGTAAGTTTCTGGGTTTAGGTATAATGGTTGGACTTGAAGATACCACAAAGGATATTGTTGGAACGGCAGGAAATATAGTTGATGGAATAAAAGGTCAATTTAGTAATGTTAGTCTAACTCCAACTAGTGATTTCTCTGCTACCGATATGGCATTGAAAGATATTGATAATAAGGTATCAACTACTGCAACAATGAACGCAGATAACACAGACTTTTCAAAATCAGTTTATGATTCTGTTTATAGTGCGATAGATAAAGCAATGAAATCTCCAGATAATCAACGGGACGTTATTATGAATGTTGGTGGAAATGAATTTGGTAGGGTTGCTATAGATACAATAAATAAGATTACGAAAAGTGAAGGAAGATTGGCATTAAATATTTAGAAAATGGGTATTATAGATTAGGTGAGGTTGGGATAACCTTGCCTTTTCTTAATTAAGGAGGTATAGTTATGGCTTTATTAACGATAAATTCAACAGTAGTAAAGACCCCAAAGAAATTTCAAGTTGATATAAATGATATAGATGGAGAAAGTACAAGAAATGCAAGTGGTAATTTAATTAGAGATAGAATTGGAACTAAAAGAAAACTTAATTGTGAGTTTCCACCAATGACACAAAGTGAAATGTCAACATTACTTGGGGCAGTTGCAGGTGTATTCTTTTCAGTAACTTATCAAGACCCAATATTAGGTAGTACAACAAAGACATTTTATGTTGGAGATAGAAGTTCACCAATGTATAGATATGGAAATGGAACTACAGACTTGATGTGGGAATCATTGAAAATGAATTTCGTAGAACAATAGGAAGGAGGGATGAACAATGTATAATGTATCACTAGCATTTTTAAATAAAATAAAAGAGCCTAGCAGAACGATAGATGCAAAAGTTGATATTGGATTAGTTACAATTGATACTACAATTTTAATAGACTTTTCCATAGATAGTTCTTTTGGAAGTAATAATATGCCAAGTTTAGGTGGAGTTGTATCTAATAAGTTAATACTTTCAATTTTAGATGATATTAGTTTGCCACAAGTTTTAGTGGGAACTCCAATAATACCTTATGTTGCAATAGTAGTAGATGAAATTGGAACATATGAATGGGTAAAATTAGGAGAGTTCTATGCAGAGCAGGATAATATAACAATAACTAAGCAGAAAATAACAATTGAATGTCTTGATATTATGGCACAATATGATACACTACGATATGATACAACACTAACTTACCCAAATACTATTCAGAATATGATTACTGAAATAACCACGGGTTATGGTATAAATTTTGCAACACAAACATTGCCATCTGTAAGTTTTACAGTAGCACCAACTGGAACAGTAAGACAAGTTTTGGGAATGATTGCTTCATTATGCACCACAAATGCAATAATAAATAATGATGGTGAAGTTGAATTTAGATTCTTAAGTACAAGTGGATTTTCATTTAACGCAGATAATTATATTGATTTCAAGTTAACAAGTGACTCGCAAGTAAAAATCTCACAATTAACTTTACCAACAGATGAAGGTGAAACTCCCATAATTGCTGGTGATGGAACTGGATTTGCTTTACAACTTGAGAATGATGCTATATTGGATAGTGCAGATTTGCAAGTTGTATTTAATAGAGAATTTCCTTTAAACTTTTATGCTTATGATATGAAAGCACAAGGTATGCCTCATTTACAAGTCGGTGATTATGTTCAGTTTACAGATGTAGAATCGGTTATAAGAACGCTTGCAATAGTAAATCATAAGTTTTCATTCAATGGTGGAATGTCAAGTGAATTTACAGTTGATTCTCCAAAACAACCAACAACTGATATTACTGTAACTGGTGGCTCTACACTATCAAAAGCAATAGCTAGGTCTTACGCAACTTTAAGTGAAGCAATAGCAAACGCAACTGGATTAATAACTGGTGCACAAGGTGGATATTTGACAACAATATTTGACCCTATAAGTGGGCTTCCATCAGAGTTAGTTGTAGCAGATAATGAAGATATTAATTTGGCAGTAAATGTATGGAGATGGAATAAAGGTGGATTTGGACATTCTAGTAATGGATATGATGGAACTTATTCACTAGCTATGACGGAAGATGGTAAAATTGTAGCAGATATGATAACCACTGGAACATTAGATGCTAGCTTGTTAACTGTATCGGGTCTAATTGTAGGAGATAATGTTACAATGGGTCCTAATGCAATAATAGCTTGGGATAATTTAAGTGCAGAAAGCCAGGTAAATTTAACAGGTCCTACTGGCGCAACAACCTACACTTGGATTAAATATGCTTTAAATTCTGATGGAGCATATATGAGTGATTTACCAACAGGGGTACCTTATTCTTGGCTTACCTTATGGTATCTCGTAGGGTCAGAGGCTAACTACGATTACCTGACAATATTATTAGATGGGGTTCAAGTAGCAAGGGTCTCAGGTGCAGGGGTTTGGACAGAATTAGCCCTAGATGGTCTAACTGTAGGTAATCACACTTTAACGTTTACCTATGCCACAGATAGTTCTAATCAAACAAACGGCAATTTCGCTGCTATAGATAATATAATGCTAGCTCAGGGGTCAACAATAACATTTGAAGATTTTGAAGATGATGCTTTTTCTTTTCCCTTGACAGGCAATTGGGCACGTTCTAGTACCTACAAGTATAATGGTTCGTATTCTTTAGTGTCTAACGCAATTGGAGATAGTGAGAGTACCACCGAAACGCTCGTATTTAATGTACCTTCAACTTTACCCTATATGGGTATTGCTTATAACAAATTGACACCTACAAGCAGTTCGACAGCGTCTGATTATGCTTGGAGTTTAATTCGAGGGGAAGCTGGTTCAGATGCAAATGTACCTTCTTATATAGAATCAACTAAGATAACTGGAACAACAATAGAAAGTTGTGTTATAACTGGTAATGTAATAAATGGTGGAACAATAACTGGTGCAACTATAAGAACCTCAAACACAGCTGATTATTTTTCAGTAAAAGACCAATATGTTGATTTCTATGCTGATAATATAAAAAATATTAGAATTGGAATTGATGAAACTTGGGGGTATGATAAATATCCATTTATTTCATTTGGTCCAGATACAGGAGAAGTGCTTACTATGAAGAATTATATATGGTATGCACAAGGTAGTGTATCAGGTCAAGTTGGTGGCAGATTAACTATGAAAGGTTCAGAGTCATTGACTCTAATATCCAATGGTACAACAACGCTTAATGCTTCAGAAGAAATATATATTAATGCACCGAGTGTTAATATAAACGGTGGAAATGTTATAAATCTACCAAACGGATGTTTTTTAGAATGTTTAACTAATAGATTAATTATGCATGCGAATGCAGGTTCTTATTTAGACATAAGAGATACTGGAACATGGTTATATGCTAAGTCTGGAACAAGTAAACAACTTTAAAAAATAGGAGGAATATAAAATGGTAGTGGAAAGAAGTATAAATTTAAAAATTGAAGATGCAAAAGCAAGTATTTTAAAGGAAATGGTGAGTGCAAAACTCCCAGCAAGCATACTAAGACTTATTCTAATAGAAATAAAACAAATAATTGATGATGAAACAAGTGAAATAATTAAAAAAGAACAAGTAGACTATCAAGAACAGGTAACAAAAGCCATGGCAGAAAAATAAATGGTATAAAATATTATGTGGGTTCATTGGTAATAATACTATGAATCCACATATTAAATAAAGGGTTGGAGGTATTAATTATGGTAAAGAACGTAACAATTAATGCAGGACATGGTGGACACGACAATGGTGCTAGTAGAGGTACTATTTATGAGAAAACTATAAACTTAACAGTTGCATTGAAACTTAAAGATTTTTTAGTTGCACAAGGTATACAAGTTAATATGACAAGAAGTAGAGATGAATATACAAGTTTGTCAGAAATAACTAATATAGCAAATGCAAATGATTCTGACTTGTTAATTTCTATCCATCATAATGCAGGTGGTGGTGACGGATTTGAAGTCTACCATTCCATATACAATGGTGTTGGATTAGAACTTGCCAATAAAGTTGCAGATGGTTTTAAGTCACTTAATAACTCTCATGGTGTGGCAGTAAAAACTAAAAAGGGTTCTGATGGTAGAGACTATTTCTCAGTTATAAGAAATAGTGTGATGCCTTGTATACTAACAGAGTTCGGATTCATGGACACAGATGATTATTATGCTTTTAACACAGAGTATGAATTAGAAGATGAAGCAATTGCAATTGGAAAAGCAATATGCGAACAACTTGGAATCTCCATTGTAGAACCAAAAATAAATTATGTATTGCCATTACAGAAATTCCTGAATGAACTAGGAATAACAGATGTTATGGGGAGAAAATTAGCAGAAGATGGAATAATGGGTGTACACACACAGACAGTGCTAGATAGGTTAATAAGAAAATTGTAAAGGAGGGGTATCATGGAAGTAGGGGACAAAGTTGAAGTTAAGTTATCAAAAGATTGGGTAATGGTTATACAGATAAATGAGAATATGATTCTATGTAGAACGAAAAATGGCACACTCATACCATTTTATTTGTTTGAACTTACAGAATTAAAATAAAATTACAGAGGTGATAATCAATGTGGTATTGGTTGTGGTGGATTTAAAAAAATGTATAAACCTATGAGAAATTGTAGGTTTAGTTTTTGAAAAGGAAGTGTTTAATAATGGAGAACAACTATTTGCAAGTTCAGATAGACAATATAAGAGAAGATATCGCAGAACTAAAATTGGACTCCAAAGAAAAGGGTCAAGAAATTGAGAGTGCTAGAGATTTCAGAATAAGAACAGAAATTAAACTTGATATAATATCAGAAACCCTTGAGGTTACCAATAAAACATTGGTGGAAATGAAAAATAAACCAATTTTAGAGTGGAATAAATTAAAAAATGGTGCAAAAATGGCTATAATTGCCACAGTAATTGGGTTTATAATACCTTGGGTGATTGGGAATTTTATAACATTCAGTAAAATAATAGGAGGTATGTAAATGAATAAGAAATGGTATATGAGTAAAACATTATGGGTTAACTTTTTAAGTTTTGTTGCAATAGGAATCCAAGTGATAACTGGAAATGATGTGTTCAGTCCAGAATATCAAGCTATGGCACTTGCAGTTATAAATGCAATATTAAGAGCAGTAACGTCAACAAATTTAACTGTTAAGAAATAGATGCCGAAAGGTGTCTTTTTTTATTACTTTCAAATTTTATCAGCTTTCAAATATTTACAGCTTTCAAATTTTCGTAGCTTTCAAATTATAAATCACTATACAAAAAGAATTAACAGAAATTTAACATTTGTAATAGTATTAATTATCGGAATATTTAGAATATTACATTTACTTTAAATCTTAAATAAACTGAATCTTCTGAATATTCTAAATATTCAAATGTCACTTTGTCACCATTTGTCATACATTTGTCACTACCTCTAACCCTTGGTACTACTCTCTTTATCTTCTTTTATGACAGAATGACAAAGAAAATATATAAAAGAGTATAAAGTAGAATAGAAGTAATAGTATATAAAAAGAGTTTAAACTCGGTTTGTCACAGTGTCACTTGTCACGGTTTGAATCCCTTCCATATATAGAGTAATCAATATGGCTAAAACCCTTGACTTTCTGTGGATTACATGGTATAATAGGTTATAGAGTTAATTGAGGGGGAAGGGGAGTGATAACAATGAGGTTAACAGATGAGCAAAGGATAATAGTTACTGAGAATCATAAGTTGATATATTGGATGATTAATAGAAAGCACTTAGAAATGGCTGAGTATTACGATTTACTTGCCCTTGAACTTTGTTACGCAGTAGCTAAACATGACCCAAGCAGAGGAAGTTTAGCCAACTATTATAAATTAAGATGTGAAGGGGTACTGTATAAGGAGTATAGAAAATCACAAGCACAAAAACGGCTGCATACTAATGTGACGCTAATTGATAATGTGCATACTATTAACAATAATGATTTACAACGGATGGCTGAGTTGAGTGAGTGGATGAATGGTGATGATGGAATTATCCTACAAATGAAATCAGAAGGGTACTCGCAAACTGAGATAGGAAATCACCTTGGAGTAAGCCAATCATACGTTTCTAAGATATTGAAAAGACTTAAAAAAGAATTCTATGAAGAGGTGGATTATTAAAATGTGTAAACTTACAACGATACAACAGAAAATGATAGAGGATAATCACAATCTCATATATTGGTTCATAAATAAATATAAGTTATCGGAAACTGAGTATTACGATTTACTTGCCCTTGAACTTTGTTACGCAGTAGCTAAACATGACCCAAGCAGAGGAAGTTTAGCCAACTATTATAAATTAAGATGTGAAGGGGTACTGTATAAGGAGTATAGAAAATCACAAGCACAAAAAAGGACACATCTTACTGAGACATTAGAATCCAACTTCACGGTTCCAATCTATGATGATTATAGTGCATTTAAATTGATAGAAGATATAATAGATGACCCAAACTATTTAATATTTATGCTAAAGAGCACGGGGTATTCACAATGCGAAATTGCAAAGAAATTAAATATTAGTCAAAGTTTTGTGTCCAAGATTATATTTAAATTTATGAAGAATTATAAAGAGGAGGAGTAGTATTGACGGATAAGAATTTAGATGATATAATAAGAGACATGGTAATGATTAGTGATACTCGCGAACAAAAGAACAAGCACATCTTGGACTATCTCGATTCAATCAACGTACCATATATCACACAGAAGCTTGACACTGGGGATTATAGCTTTATACTTCCCCATTACCCACATCTTAATTTGGATAGAAAGGTATTAATAGAAAAGAAAAACTCACTTGATGAAATATGTGGTAACTTTACAAAAGGTCGTGAGAGGTTCGCCAGAGAATTTGAAAGGGTATCAGATGATGAATCAATGCACCTTGTAATTGAGCAAGCAACATGGAAGAAGTTACTTGGTGGTTCTTATCGTTCTAAACTTCCAGCAAAATCACTTATGGCTAGTGTGCTTAGTTATAGTATACGGTACGACTTTAAGACATGGTTTGTACAACCTACTGAGTGTGGCGAGTTGATGTACAACATATTGAAATATGAATTACGAGAAAGATTAAAAGGAAATACTTAATAAGGAGGAGTTTATATGGAAAGTATTTGTGTACTAATATATGTATTTGTTTTAGCACTTAATATTAGTCTTGGAATTGCAACTGGATTTACGTTTATGTGTATTTTATCAACTGCACTAATAACTGTAGCTTTAATATTGTCTATAGCAAAAATTATAATAAATATGTAGGAAAGTGTTGACAACCGAAAGTATTCATGGTATACTGTATTTAGAGTTAAGAAAGAGTTACTTATTTAGGAGGGACAGTTGTCGCTGCCCCGAGAAAATAAATATTAACCTAACAAACTAATAACAACACCAACACCAACAACAACTAGAAAAAAAAAATTGGAGGATGTTTCATGGGAGATATGATTATTAAAGAAGAAAGCCAATTAGACATTAAAAGGGAAACAGTAGAGTTAGATAAGCTTATGGAAATGGCGTCAATGCTTTCCAAGTCAACTATAGTTCCAGTAGCATATCAGAATAGACCAGAGAATTGTTTTATAGCACTTGATATGGCAAGTAGAATGGGTGTTAGTCCAATGGTGGTTATGCAGAATTTATACGTAATACAAGGTAAACCTAGCTTTAGTGGTTCAGCTATCGCATCAATGATTAGAAGTAATCCACAGTATACAAATGTTGAACTTAACTATGTTGGAGAAGAAGGTAAGGACACATGGGGCGCATATGTAACTGCTGAGAACAAGCAAAATGGTAAGACAATCAAAGGTGCTACGGTAACAATAGCAATTGCGAAGAAAGAAGGTTGGTTAACAAAAGGCGCTTCAAAATGGCTCACAATGCCAGAATTGATGTTGGGGTACAGGGCTTACACATGGTTTGGACGTATTCATTGTCCAGAAGTAATGATGGGGCTGCAAGCTACAGAAGAGATTAGTGATGTAAGTAAACCAAAGACTGAAGCAAAAAATCCATATGCTAAATAGGAGGTAATTATGGGAATGTTTTTATTAGCATTATATGTTGGGATTGTTTACACATCAGTTGCAATATATACAATATTAAGTGAAGAGATTGATAGTACAATTCTCGGAATACTGATAATGTTTCTAGTTCCAGTTATTTCATTGTCAATATTGGTATTAGGAGGGATTTAAATGGGAATTACAAATGCAAACTATTTCGAGGATGATGAATATATGTCAGTATCTGCATATAAGAAGTTTAAAAGGTGTGAATTAGGTGGCCTAACCCCTTGGGGTAAACCATCTGATGCCATGTTGATAGGCTCTTATGTAGATGCCTATGTGGAAGGAACCCTTGACCAATTCAAGGATGAACACCCAGAGATTGTATCTACAAGGGGAACAACAAAAGGGGAACTTAAAGCAGATTTTAAGAAAGCAGATGAGATTTGCAAGTATATAGATAATGATGAAGTCTTTAGTCAATTTATGAGTGGTGAGAAACAAACAATTTTAACTGGTAATATTGGTGGTGTCCCGTTCAAATGTAAGATGGACAGTTACTGTAAAGGTATTGCAATCAATGATTTGAAGGTTATGAGAACTGTTACAGATAGTAGAGGTAATTATATCGACTTCATTACTTCATGGGGATACGATACGCAGTTGGCTTGTTACCAAGAATTAGTTAGACAGAACTTTGGTACACAAGAACCTTGTTATATTTGTGCAGTTACAAAAGAGAATCCAATCAATAGTGTTATAATAGAAGTGCCCCAAGTATATTTGGACATAGCATTATATGATGTTGAATGTAATATTGAAAGATATTATGGAATTAAGATGGGAACAGTTGAAGCAGAAGGTTGTGGAACGTGCAAGACTTGTATTGAAGCAAGAACTGAAACTCCAATAATAAGCTTACAAGATATAATTGAAGGAGGATTGTAATATGGACTCAGTATTTTTATTAGGAGAATTTTCAGAAAATGGTGTTTTCATACGTTATGTAAGAAAGAGTAGAAATAATAATATAGTTGCCTATGATACTCTAAGTTCTGCTAAACGAGGATTAAGTCATAGTAATAGTAAGTCAAACTATATTGGAAAATTTAAAATACTAAAATTTAAACCAAGTTCTATTATAGAAGGAGTGATATAAATGATATTTGAAATAGGTAAATTTTATAAACATACTACTGGGTTACAATTTAGCATATTAGCAGAAATAACAACAACTATGAGAGGTAATGGACTTGTAGCAGAAACTAATAACGCAAATGAGGAAATAACAACAGTTGGTAAAAGTGAAGCTGCTGCTGAAAATTTCACAGAAATAAGCGAAGATGAATGGATGAAAAATTTTAACTAGGAGTGATGTAAATGATAGGAGCAAATGACCAATTGGAATTGCATTGGGAGAAAGTACCCACTAACTGTGGGTATGACTTCGATTGTGAGAATTGTGGACACGAATGTGGAGAAGATAAAAGTTTATTTATAAAAGTAGGTGATTCTCTTGACAAACCCAACTAAAGATGCTATACTGTTTACAAGGTTGGCAAATGAGTTCATCCACAGAGAGGGATTCGATACCTTATTGAGTAACATCACAAAGACTGATTTCTTTACTGCCCCTGCTTCGACAAGATTTCATGATTCAGAGGAAGGTGGTTTATGCCATCACTCAATCAAAGTCTTTCATATCTTAAAAGCAGATGTAGGAAATCTCTATTCAGACGAAACACTAGCAATTGTATCATTACTCCACGATATATGTAAGATAGGTTATTATGTAGTAAGTTCAAGGAATGTTAAAGATGAACATGGTAAATGGAAATCAGTTCCTTACTATACAATAGATGACCAATTACCGTATGGACATGGTGAGAAGTCAGTAATTATGATTATGCAAGATATGAAATTAACTATGGAAGAGTCTATGGCTATTAGGTGGCACATGGGTGCATATGAAGGTGACAAGGTATGGAACACATTAAGTGTGGCTTATAACAAATTTCCACTAGCATTGCACTTACACATAGCTGATATGAAAGCAACTTATTTAAAATAATTAGAGCATATTATGAGAATATGGTGACACAAAATTTAAGGAGGAATTGTAAATGAATGAAAGATTAATAAAAGAATTATATGAAACTGCTGATAGATATCAGGGCAGGATGGCTGAATTGTGTATGTTAGCAATAGTTGTGATACAAAGACAAGAGTTACTAATAACTAAATTAGAAGAACCTAAAAAATAATTTAATTGCATCATACAAAAAAGTATGAATTAAAATAAATGCTTGACAAGTACACATGGGTATGTTATAATAAGATATAGTCAATTAGACAATGCCACTCACCGAAAGGGAGTTAACGCAGAGAAGGAGAACAATTATATGGGAAACTTATGGGAAAGATTTGAAAATATAGTATCAAAAGATGAAGTACAGGTTGAAAAGCATAAATTTGAACCACTAGCAATAGGAGAATACAAAGTTAAATTAGAAGTATTAGAGCCATCTGAATCAAAGAATGGTCTACCAATGTTAAAAGGTCAATTCAGAATGAGTGATAGCAATAGAATAATCTTCTATAATCAGATGTTACAAAACTTGAACAGTCCTCAAATGACAGCAGTTAACATTGCCGAAGCAATAGCATTTGTAGGGGGATTGGTGGGAGAGTCTCTTGAATTTGAAGGAATGGGAGAGTTCGCAAACTTAGTTGAAAATGTTCCTTTGGGCAATGAATACCGATTAATGGTAACTTACGGAAATAAAGACTTTGACCAAAAATTCCCTAAACTTAAAGTGTTAGAGAAGATTGAAACCGAAGAATTATCACCACTAACTGATGTAGATTTAGCTTTTTAATACCAAGAGGGATTAAGTTCCCTCATACATGGTTTCGTGGCTCAATGGTAGAGCATCTGCCTTGTAAGCAGAAGGTTGTGGGTTCGACTCCCACCGAAACCTCCAATAAGA
>Ga0314855_100202_pt1 | contig 12378 bp, 15 predicted proteins | sample 2018CB1WmetaG_FD_203636 | JGI IMG/M metagenome (GOLD analysis project Ga0314855, IMG submission 203636) | Cryopeg brine viral communities from Beaufort Sea near Barrow, Alaska, United States - 2018 CB1W | ecosystem: Environmental > Aquatic > Marine > Coastal | place: USA: Alaska | collected... | reverse complement strand
TAATGGCATTGTATTTTCTAAATTATTCAATCTTATATTAGTGTTTGTGCTGCGTTGATCTAATTCAAAAATGCCTTTCATTTCTTTACTCCAGCTAGGCTGTATACTTTTAAGTGATTGTTCCATCTCATTGAAAGCTTTAATATATTTTAATTTCCAATCTAGTGCTCTTGATCCGGTGAATCCCATTACTAAAAGTGAAAATCCATCTCTAGTTAGTAGATATTCTGGATATTGTTTTCCTCTAACTTCATAATTGCTTTCTAATATTAATTTTTTCACAGCATAATTTTCTGCTGTCAAATTTCTAATAGCATCAAGTACCGTTTTATGTTCTCTATTAAAATCTTCTGCTATTTGTCTGCTTGTTACTGTAAGTTGTCCATTTTTATTTTTAATATTTATTAATTTATTCATGCTTGACCTCCTTTTAAAATTTATTATCCTACGGAACCACTATCATATAAATAACTGAATCCTTGGCTATCATAATGTTTATAATTAACAGTGAATTTTCCACGTTCTCTTTTGATGCTAGTCGGTCTTAGGCTTTCCCTTGACTCTAATCCATGGCCATTAATAAAACTACAAATTAATATTTCCGCCAATTTTTTATGCTCTAAAGATAATATTTTAAATCCTCGTATTGTTCTAAAATCATATTTCAAAACTTTTTTAACCTCTAAAGCATTTCTGAATAGGTAATGCCCTTGAATTTTTGCTAATATATACTTATTTTCAATTTCGTTATAATCCATTTTTATAATTCTCCTTCTCAATATTTTTATAACTAGTTGTTAGAACTTGTGCAATTACATCTTCAGCCTATATTTGCCTATGCTCTGCACTTATTTTTTTAAGCCAATCATTGAGCATTTCTCTATTTATGCACCACTTATTACCATTTTTAAAACATGGGAAATCTTTAGTATGAACTAACTGTCTAACTTTGTCCTCGCCTATATCTGCGTAAATAGCTGCTTCGTTTATGGATAATGTCGTTTTTATGTGTATAATGGTTAAACTTTCACTGGTCATTTGAGTTGTTTTTGGCATTTGGGTGCCTCCTCTTTATTTTCTATAAGTTTAGTTTGTCCTTTTCCAATCTTTCTTTTGTTCTCCTGGTAATTTATTTAAGCAGTCATTAAATATTTTTTAGTTAATATTATCTTGATTGTTTGATAATCATTACCCAAATCGATTAGTACACCTATTTGATTTTCAAGTCTTTCGATATCTGTAATTTGACCTGCCGTGAAATAATCTCTTAAACTGTCTTTGGAAGTTATCCCGTACTCTTCTCTTAATTGTTTAGAATTTTTGTTGAATACTATTTTATAAACTAGGTCTGTATAGTGTTTATACTTCATTGATTTATGTGGAGAATCGGGTAAACTTTGAATTGCGTTAGTTAATGCTTCTCTTGCTTGTTTACCTATCATTCTTGTAGCAGTTCTTTTGGTAAGTTCCTTTTGCATAATATAAAATTGTTTTACTAAGGCTTTTTTAAATTTACGAACTGGAAGAGTGTTCTTCATGTAGGTAATTAATAAAGTGGCTTGTTGTTCATTTAAGTGATATATTTTCTCAGGTCTTCCCCCTTTATTTCTTCGATTTGAAATCGAAGTATTCGTAAGGTCAGATTTCAAATCCGTTCTTTCCTCATTAGGTTTACGCATTTCAAATGCGTTTACTTCATCCTCTAATGGTCGCATTTCAAATGAGAGCTTACCAAATTCTTCAATATCCTCTGAATACTTTAAAACCATTTGTTGCAAGGCATGATGTTTAACTTTTCCATATTTCGCAATTACCTCTGATGTAGTAAATGGAATTTCTTCTAAACAATTTGGTTCGAGAAATACTAATTTGTTCATGACTCGTCCTCCTTTTTAAATTTATTCATATTTACCGCCCATATTTTTAATGTTTTAGTGGTTCATAAGAACAAATTTCTTTGAACAGATACACAACATCTTTTTCTGGAAAAAAAATTTGGTTCATAAGTAACGCTTCATCTAAGTGCAAAGGTCTTTTACCGGATAGTTTATTTCCTAGTGTATCTCTGTTAACACCGATTTCTTTTGCTATCCCTTTAATTGTAATTTGCTTTCTTGCCATTTCAGCCCTAAGATTTTCAAACATAATATTATTACTTCTCATTTCAACACCTCCGTTCACGCATTGCGTTGCTATACTTATATATTATCGTGCATTGCGTGAAATGTCAATACCTATTTTATCTTTTTTTCTTGCAATGCGTGAAATGTGTTGTATAATAAATATATAAGGAGTGGTTAATATGGACTTTTACAAAATACTTAAAGTTATTATGGATGAAAAGAAAATGAAAATTTCAGATGTTTGTAAGGCAACTGGATTAGCTGATTCAACAGTTAGAAGCATTTTTGATAGAAAAACAAAAAAGGTTTCACTAGATGTTGCCTATAAAATTTCTATAGGCTTAAACGTTAGTTTACAGTGTTTAAATGGTGAAAAGGATATAAAGACAACTATCAGCTCAGCGAGTACCTTCGACCGTCGCGTTCTTATCGAGGAACAACTACTATCCAACTTCAACAAATTAAATGACCTAGGTAAAAAGGAAGCTACTAAAAGAGTATCTGAATTAACAGAGCTATCTATATATGTAACTTCAAAAGAAGAATATAATTTTGCTGCACACGATGATGGACTTGACCCTGAAGAAGCTAAGAGAAGAATAGATAAAGCAAAAGCTATATTCAAACAAATGGATGAGGAGTAGTACTCGTAAGGGGGGGAGCTACATGACGAAATACGAAAATCTATTAGTTAAAGCTGACAAATCGGGCATAAAAGTAAAGGAAATAGATTTTGAAGGATATGAGGAATGCGGTTACTATTGCAATTCTAAAATACTAATAAATAGAAACTTAACTGAAAAGCAAAAGTATGGTGTTCTTGCAGAAGAGTTAGGGCACCATTTTTACACATATGGGGACATAGCAGACCAGTTGAAAATTGAAAACAGAAAACAAGAAAAATTTGCCCGTAATTGGGGTTATGAAAAATTAGTAGGCATTATAGATATTATAAATGCATATAACACAGGAGCTAGAGACCGTTGTGAAATGTCTGAATATCTTAATGTAACAGAGGAATTTTTAGACGCTTCAATTCAACATTATAGAGAAAAATATGGATTGTATTGTGAAATAGATCATTACATGGTTTGTTTTGATCCACTAGGAGTATTAGAAATGTTTTAAGAAGAAATGAAGCTTGAACAAATAGCTAGTTGTTTAGAAGTGCCTGAAAATGCTTTAAAGCAACTAGCTAATCTATAAAGTTGCAAAGAACATATGTTTGTAAAAAGGAGGCATACCGTGGCAATCAAAACAAATACAGAAGTTAATGGAAACAAATACTATAGGATAAGACTTTTAATTGGTTATGATAGCAGTGGTAAAAAAGTATTTAAAACATTCTATGGAAAAAGTAAACGAGAGGCTGAACTTAAAAGAGATGAATTTAAGCAAGATCTTAAAAATGGGATGAATGCTGATGCAGGAGAATTAACATTAAATAATGCTTTTAAAGATTGGATTTTTAACGTTATAATGCCAAGTGGAATTAAAATTAGTACTTTTGAAACTTATGAATCTATATATAGGCTATATGTAAATGATTCTGAAATAGGTATAAAAAAAATTAAAGATATAAAATCTCACATGATCCAAGCATATTTAAATAAACTTTTTAAAAATGGCAAGAAATATCCTATAATACTTAAGTTAACTAAATTGCTAAAGAGATTTTTTAATTATGAGATTGAAACTGATGTTATTATTAAAAATCCATGTTTTAGTATAAAGGTTCCAGGACAAATAAATTATCTTAAGGAAAGAAACTCAAATGAGATACTTGTTTTTACCCGAGATGAAAGAGATCTTATAATAGAACATTTATATAAAACTAATAATAGAATAGCCAGTATAGCATATTTAGGCTTTAGCCTTGGCATGAGAGAGGGTGAAATTCTAGGCTTATCATGGGAAGATATTAACCAAGAAAGCTGTGTGCTAAGCATTAAGAAGTCCTTAAGATATACAAAAGACTTTGATGAAGAGGGTAAAACGACTGGTGGAAGCATGAAATTAACTATTCCAAAGACTATGAGTTCTGTTAGAGAAATTGAATACACTGAAAGTTTTAATGATATGTGGGAAAGCGCTAGGGCTCAAAATATTAAAGATGCTCTCAAAGCAGGATCTAGTTTTAAAAATAAAGAAAATCTAGTATTTACAAACGCTTTAGGTGAACCATTACAAAAAAGATATGTAATAAGACAGTGGGAGAAGGCTCTAGGAGACTTAAAACTAATATATCGACCATTTCATACCACTAGGCATACATTTGTCACTCACATGGCAATAGATGGTGTTCCTGAGTCCATTACTCAATCTATCATAGGTCACAAAAAAGGTTCGGAAGTTACACATAAAATCTATACTCACATAAATAGAGAAAGTACTAAAAACGTATTGGAAAATTATAAAATTAAAGTACCTATCATATAGAATAGGTACTTTAATGTTTTCTAGGTGGCTAATAGGTGGCTAATTAAGCAACAAAAAAGTAAAAAGCAGTCTAATAAAAGACTGCTATATCGCACTGTTAGTGCATTCATAAATTAGTTGACCTGGTCTTTGACCCCACACTCGCCTTTTGTTCTGAACGTATTTATAGATGTAGATAAATTGCCTTTAACCTCCTATATGAGCCATTCTTATGCTTATAGTTTGTTTTATGTTTTCATTGTATTTTGCAACTAGGTGGCTAATTAGTGGCTAATTAATTAATAGATTTATATTATTTTAATTTTAATGTAGCATCGCCTAATTTTAAATGTTGATATTTTAATCATTTTGTGAAGTAACTGTAATAGTATTAGTTTTATAATCTGATTTAGCTGTAACATTTTGAAGGATTACTCCACCAAAACCATTTTTTGCTCTATAAGTCATTTTTACAATTAAATAGGTACCCATGTCTTTATAAGTTGTTTCTTCATGTTCAAAACTTTTCTTATCATTTAAATTTTTTTTAATTAAATCAACTAACCCTGTGTGTGAACCATCCCACATGCTGAATTGAGCGTCAACCCATGATTTATATGCAACCTGTTTTGCAAGCTTTGCATCTTCTATTGCCTTTGCATCTGCTATCTTTTTATCTTCTATAGCTTTTTTATCCGCTATAATTTTAGCGGCAGCATCATCTTTTACTTTTTGTGCAGCTGCTATCTTTGCATCTGCGTCAGCTTTTACTTTAGCCTCAGCTTCCATTTTAATTTCTTCTGGTGTTTTTTCTTTAACTGTAGTTGCAACAACTTCTTTTGTTTTGACTATTTTTTTTGAACTTGTATCTGTGTTCTTAATATCTGGATTAATCATTGTACCTATACTAAATACTATTATCCCTGCTACTAGTGTTCCTATTACTGTTTTATTCCTATTCTTTATGAGACTTATAACAGCAAATACTATAAACGGAATAGATATATATATTAAAAATGCGCCTATCCCACTTGCCAAAAGTATTACACAAAATGCATAATATACAGTTGCAACAACCTTTTTCCATTTTATATTTGTTCTAAACCCTGGTACATGTTTTAAAAAATTGTTCATGAAAATCCCCCCTATAATTTTTATCTATCCCTATCATAATACATTTACCATAAAATAACACAATTTATTTTTATATAGCCTTGATTATTGCACCAAGTATCCATTATGTTATTTCATCTTATTTAAATATTCTTCATAGTGTTTCAATAATCCTTCAAAAAATAGAAAAAAGCTTCAAGGATTCCTCGTTGAAGTCTTAAATTATACAAATATGATGTTTTTACAGTTTGTAGTGAATAAAATTTTAAAAATAGTCTATAATTTAAATATCCTTAATTTTTGTTTTGATAACTAATGGAAATGATACTGCACTGGGTTCCCCCTGCGTGCAGTATTTTTATTTTGGATAGCAATATGTTTAAACCTCAAATTTTAAATAATATCCACCTGCAGCTGCCCAACTCATATTTAATTTCATAGAGTTTATCCGCTCCATTGATTACACTCTGGCACTTGAACACCAGCATATTGTTGCCTGCTAGCTTTTCTTTATCTACACATATAACTTTATCTATTTTAACAACAGAATTAGTTCCATCTTCATTAGTGCTTTTAAATCTTACTGGGTTTATATTTCCCTTTGTATCAGTCCATGCAACCATTTCTATTTGCTTTGCTATAACTTTCATGTTACCCCCTCCAAAACATATGTTCCCTTTATTATATAGCATTTTAATGGAATTGGAAGGGGTAATTATAACCAAAAAATAAAAATTTCTCCGGAAAACCCAGAGAAATAAGCATCAAAACTATTCTAAAAGTATATATATACCATAACATATTATGTATTATTTATACAATTACATATGATTTATTCAAGTATTTTTCAATTTATCTATTTCAATAATACTATGCGAACAATATCCAAAATACCCTACCATCAGTATAACCAATATAACATTTCCATACCAAGGCATACCTACGATAAAATCTGGCTTAAAGAACTTACACACATACAGTGCAATGCTAGAAGCCATACTAGCTGATACAACTGCAAATATTAAAATTCCAAAAAATAAATTCAACTTTCCACCAGGGCTTGATGTCTCTGATTTTAAAAATTCTTTAGCTATATATTTAATAGTCTTCCAAATAGAATCATCTTTATTTTTCAATATATCACACCTTACTATGTTTTATTGAGCTTAACGCTGTCAATCCCCAACCGGTACCCATTAATAATGTAACTATATATATGAATGGATGTATTATATATACATTTGTTTTAATAAAAACAATTAATCCTACTAGTGAGAAAATGATAAAAGCTAGAGCAACCATTAGAAATTTAATCTGTTTATTAAAAATATTATACATGGTCATGGCTATTACCTCCTCACAATTATTATTCTTATCACTTCTTGTAAACATTTCTTTATTTATTATATCATATGCGGTTCCAGATGAATAGTTTCCATTTTTTTCTATTGTAGAATTATTCTTTTTTTTATCGATGGTATCAAAACTATCTAACGAAGTAGAGTTGCTATCAATTTCAAACGCTACTGTTGCTTTGTATCCATCTGGTACTTCAAATGTTAGCTCACTATTATTTTGTACAATTTTAATACTTTTAGTCTCACTTGAACTAGTTTCTATTAATTCATATTTTTTAGCCAGTTGACCTTCTGTTCCGCTTGATTCGTCTAACCCATTTTTATATGTAAGTTTTGTTTCAGAATTTTGCCTATCTTCTAATTGAATAACCTTTGATTTATATTTATTCATTAGTATACACTCATTTCTTTAATGAAATTTTCAATATTAATTTTATTAATATCTATAGCATTCTGAATGAATTCATTGGCAATACTAGCATTACAGTTACCTTCTTTAAAAACATCCGAGTCAATTAAAACCTGCTCCATTTTTTCATTTCTTTTAATTTTATTATTTTCTAATTCCATTATCTGAAATAAATTTGGTCTTATATTGACCATTACTTTATAATTATTAATATCAAACTTCATTGATACCATACATTCCTGTACTGTTTCACCAATACTACTTAAAGCCTTATAGTTTAACTTTAAAAAATTATTTTTAATATAATTATTACATTCGCCCATGTTATTAAATTTGATTCCTCTTAACGATCTTAAACCAACTCGTTGAAAAGAAATTATTTTCAACTCTTCTATTACTATATTATTAATATTATTATATAGTTCTAAAATATCTCCCATTAAATCAGGTTCATTCATTGTCAACGCAATTCTATTGCTACCAATTTGCAATCCGTTCTTTGAATTAGTTTGGTTTAATACTAGGATTTTTTTAGTAGTGTCATAATTAGATAGCGGAAAATATTTATTGAGCTTATTTGATATATTTTGTAAAATGTTAAAATCATTAAATAATAATGAATTATTAAATCTGGCCTCAAAGACCATCATATTATTAAAATATTTTGGCATTATTATTCCCCCTCCATTTTTCAAGTCTATAAAGTAATATACGACATCTTTATCTAAAATTCCTCTAATCTTAACCAAATATTCATATACTTATTATATTACACAAATTAACCACATTTTATTTTATTATTTAAGTAGCTTTACAATAAAACAAAAAAAACCCGAAGCTAGATTTCTCTAACCTCAGGTCTTTTATTAATCCGATAAATTATTTTGTTTTCTATAAAATTCTAACTCTGCCGTTAAGTTCTCTATATCTTGTTTTCCGCTATTATTAAAATTTTTAATATCTAGTGTAACCGGTTCATTAGTTCCCTCTGCATAACTTAATAAATTCACTTCTGGATCACGTAATTTAGATTTAAGCCAGGAGACTGAATCCTCTATATACTTATTAATTTCAGTTTTACTGAAAAACAATCTTAATACAAGTGGTAATTTTAAATATAAATCTGATATGACTTGGCTATATTTAGCACTACCGGTTGCACTGCCTAATTCCTTTTCAGCTTTTACTACCAGGTTGTATATTATCTCCTTTACTAGGTCCTTTTTACCTCTCTTATAAAGCACTCCCAAGATTGCTACTACCCCAACAACTAAAAGCAAATCTGTCCAATAGACCAGTAATAAATTATATAAAAACATTAATATATTCATTAATACACTCTCCTTAATTTTAAATTTATTTAGATGTTGGATCATCTCCTCTCTAAACTAAAGTAACAAAAGCCTTTATACCTAATTTATTTATTCTTTCAGCTTCAGTATCTGCATAACTTTTATGTGAAAATGCGCCAACTTGAATTTTGTAATAATGTCCGGCTGGTGCTATGACATCAATATTTTTGTCAACTTCTTTGACAATCTTTTTTTCGACAAAAGGTACTTTTAAATACTCACATATTCCTCTTGCAATAATTTCGGCTAGTTTTTCTATGTTATTCATTATTAAAGTTGCGTCCTCTTTGTTGTCGTGGAACATCAGTTCTAAATAAGCAGCCGTTGCAACAGTATGATTTAATTCATACAAATTATCGTTTTGTCGGCATCCTCTATCTGGTGTAGGTGTAAAAGCTTCTAATCTCTTGTATATAGCGCTAGATAGTTTATAGCCACTATCACTCACGTACATAGCTTGCGTACCTCTAACAGTCTTATTAAACGCATTAGAGTGTATAGCAATATGTATATCACACTTTAACTTATTACTTTCTGCAACCGCTTGTTGAAAAGTCATGCTTTTATGTGATATATATACGGTTTCGCCACATCTTTCTAAAATATCTTTTAATGCTTCGCCTACTTTATGCATTTCATCTTGTTCAGTTCCGTAGTTCCCAAATCCGATATTATGATTTTGGTTTGATGGACTTAAATATATTTTGCTCATAATATATCCTCCCTTATTGAGTTGATAAAAACATATACAAATTTGTGGCTACAAAAGTTAAAAAAGTACCTGCAATAACTTTTAAGCTCCACATTATTATAGTTAAAATTATCTTTTGTTCGACATTTAATTTTTCTATTGTATTTATACTTATTGATTGTTCTGCCAATACTTTTTCAGTTTTTTCTGTTGCTTTTTCTAATTGCGTAAGTCTAAACTCTGTTCCCTCTTCTCCCATATCTACCTCCTAGTATTTATTGTTTTTTTAATTAAAGAGCAAATACCACCACCACAAAAAGAACCACCTCCTCAATTTTATGCATGAAAAAGACACCCTTGCGAGTGCCTATATTGTATTATTAAGTTATAACGCTAACTGAATCATAGTTTCCTATTGTGTCTTAACTACAGTTAAATCTACTGTAGCAACCCATCTAACATTTTGGCTTACGTCGCCTTTTGCTTTTAGTTGTAAACTTTGAGTAGGAGTATAAGCACCTACTAAAAAATCCCATGTGCCACTATCAGCGTAAACTTTTGTAACTGTATTGCCTTTAACTACAACATCACCAGCACTTCTTGTTATTAATCCTTGTGCCACCCACATGCCTTGTTGTGTATCATCTTCATTCATAGCAACGCAATTTATTTTATAGACTAAAGTAGTATGTAGTGGGATTATCAAGTCTGTTAAATTAGTGGTTATAGGAATATAAGTAGATGTTGTACTTCTACCTTTGCAAGTTAATTTACTTGATTTTGCATCACCGACTACGGTAAATTTACCACTTGCTAATACATCCTCTGCCACCCAATCTGTACTGCCTTCTTTTCCATGCACTCTAGCATAATTTTTACTAACATTGTTTGTTTGACCACTAGCAAGTGCCTTATCGCCACTTACAATATTAAATATTCCACCACTAATATTTGAATAAAAACCACTTACAGTATTATCAGTTCCACCACTAATATTAGAATAATTACCACTTACAGAGTTTCTTTCTCCGCTTATAATGTTTCCACCACGACTATTTACATTGTTTGAGTTACCACCAACGATAGCAGAATACACACCCTTTATAGTATTACTACGACCTCCGAGAATTGTGGAATATTCGGTTAGAGTTTGAATAATATTACTTAATCCACCAAAAATTGAACTGTATTCACTGTTAACAACATTGTTCAACCCACCTATAACATTAGCATAATTACTTATTGCTTTATTTGTTATATCACCAAATGCGATTGCCTTTTGACCGTTTATAAAGCTTTCAATGTTCAAATTATTATATTCTTGACACCCTTCTGGTTTTTCCCACGCTGTAGGAGATGCAAAAGTCACTAAGGGGATTAAGCCTGTTGTATCACCCATCATAATATTATCGTGAATTGTACCATTTTTCGAATGTCTCCAACAAGTAAACATTTGCTTATCACTTACCATATTATATACATTTCCATACATATTATAATATTCTAACCCATGATTAAGTTCGACAATTGGACCAACATTTACACTCCCATTATTATAAAATGAAACATCTTTAACTTTTCCTCTGTGGTCTGGGAAACCAAATATATGACCTACCGAACAATCTTTCATTACAGTATTTTTAACTATGACACCATCTACATCATAGCTTGTTCCACCTGTTGTAGTACCATCTAGGTTATATGCTCCCGTATGTTCACCATACATTTGTATTGGTCTTGCTCCATTAATCATTGTAATTTCTTCTGTTTTTATATTACTTACTCTACCATTTACAAGAACACAACTTGGCAAAGTTTTAGTGTATTCGTTATGTGCAAATTGATTATCTTTATTTAAATCTATTGTTCCTTTTCCGCAAATTGTTACACCATCTATATATAAATCTTGTAATCCAGTACCTGCCCTAATACCATAATATGGATTAACACCATAACAAGCCATCCATAAAGAGTTTAAATTATGTCCTGTTACTGCTCCAAATTGTATTGTTATGCCTTTTTCTATTACTTGAACTCCACCAGTTATAGCCACATTTGTTGCTTGCCAAGTTGTAGAAGCACCATTCCAAAATCTAGTCCATTTAAAGGTATCAACTCCACCTACACTATCTATTTGTATACCATATACACTAGCGTTTGTGTTGTCATATGTGCCGCCTACTACTAAATCATCTAATGTGATAGCAACATTACTAAAGTTTTTAATAATTTCAGCTGTATTGTTAAAAGTTGTAGAATTATCAGCCACTTTTAATATAGCGCCTAATGCTATTTCAATAGTAGATTTTTTATCCGCATAGAGTATAGCACCATTATTAATAGGAGTGTGTAAATGTGTACCTCTTACAAACACAAATTTATCTCCTATAGCACCGTTATCATATATTGTTTGTGGATTATCTGTTGGATTTATATAATGTGTCTGTTGAACAATATCTGCCAAGGATGTCGCAACTTTATCTAATCTTGTGTCTAAATTTATCTCTCCACCACGAGCATTTGAAATTTCTGTAGCAAATTCGTTTTGTCCAGCGATAATAATATCAGCTTTCAATGCTGCGTCTGTTATATTACCCTCCGCTATATCTTCTTTTAATGCTACATCTAGTGGATTCCCTGTTGCAATATCAGCTTTTAAACTTATATCTAAAACATCGCCTAATACTATATCAGCTTTCAATGTCTCATCTGTAGCATCACCTATAATTGTACTATCTTTTATATTTGTGTCTGTTATATTCCCTGTTGCAATATCTGCTTTTAAAGTTATATCTAAAACATCGCCTAATACTATATCAGCTTTCAATGTCTCATCTGTAGCATCACCTATAATTGTACTATCTTTTATATTTGTGTCTGTTATATTCCCTGTTGCAATATCTGCTTTTAAAGT
>Ga0314855_100201_pt1 | contig 12399 bp, 15 predicted proteins | sample 2018CB1WmetaG_FD_203636 | JGI IMG/M metagenome (GOLD analysis project Ga0314855, IMG submission 203636) | Cryopeg brine viral communities from Beaufort Sea near Barrow, Alaska, United States - 2018 CB1W | ecosystem: Environmental > Aquatic > Marine > Coastal | place: USA: Alaska | collected... | reverse complement strand
TACTCGGCTTCGCTCACCGCAATTCCATCGGAGTGATCGACGCATCGGCGGCGATGCTCGCGTCCGGCGAAACGCTGACCGCCCTTGTCCTCAGTGACGGCATTCACCCGACCGACCTCGCAAGCGGCATTTGGCGGGACGAGGCGGTCGCCGTCCTGCTGGAAGGTGACCACCGCTAACCGGTCAGTGCCCCAAAACCCAAACGCCGATACCGCGAGCGGGTTGCCTAAGCCGGAAGCGGGCGCGTGCGGACCTTCGCCATGACGCGTAATCGGGTCGAGGCTTTGCGGCAGCGTCTGGCACGGCAGGGAGGCCTAGAGTCGCGCAGGTTGCATCTGCAAGGGCGCGGTGACCGGTACTTGTCGGGTGCACCCCGTCAATCCAAACCCGGTCGCCTGTGAGCGCGGGGGCGGCAATGAGGGTTGCGCCTGTCCTCGCTGTCGTATTCGTTACGATCTGCTGCGCCCGACGTATGCGCCATTTCAAGAAGGGGCCGTAAGGGATCAGCGCACCAGATTGGCCGAGCGTGTCGGGAATCTGCATCACGGCAACTCGATCTGCGCACTTGCTCACGGTAGTCAAGATCGCGGTCAGTTCCTTCGCCAGATCGTCCCGCCGCCAGTGCCGCCAGGAGATGACGTTATTTACGCCCACATAAACGAGGGCAAGCGAATACCGTTCGGGCATCTCTGGGAGCATCGCGCGTATCTGGCTAGCGGGCGCGCCTGATTTGGCGTACACGGTCAAGGGTTCTCCGACCGCCGCGGCAACGCACTGCACCCAAGACCGCGGTGCGACACCATCCACGATGAGATCGACGCTGCATGCGTTCGTGATGCTATCCCCGACTGCAATTATTCCCCCGTTAGCCATGGACCGAGCCTATCGGGTGGGGAGATTGTAGATGAACGATTAACCCCGTCAATCTGACCCAGACTGTTGCATAATCACCAGCCCCGTCCTGAATAACCAGGGCGGGGTTTCGTGCACCCAACGCGAACCTGAGTGTTTCCTGTAAACTGGTCGCATGGCTGATATTCGTATTGCAGGGGTTCCGTTCTGGAACGCGAGCGGGTACTCCGTGACCGAAGACTCCACCCCCATCGACCCGTCCGACAATTCGGGTGGGTACGGACAATTCCAATTCACCATCCCTGAACGCCCCGGCAGTAAAAGCCTCGGCAATAAGATCGTTGACCTTGAAGATGGCACGCAAGGCACCACGCAAGGCGTCAGCCGCAACGTCACCAGCAATGGTGCAGACGTGACCGTGATTGCCGACAGTCGGTTGAGTGCTCTTGCTGTGGAACGCACCGCACAACCCTACGTGGGCACATTGTCTGGGGCGTACCTGTACTACTTTGGTCTTGTGGGGGTGACTGCGCGCATCATTGTTGATTCGACTGTCGCCAATCGCCCCGTATCGTTTCCTGGCTGGGTTGGTTTGGTGTGGGACCAAATCAAAAAGTTGGGTGTTGCGTCCGGTTGCGAAGTTAGTTTGGTGTCCGACTACATCATTGTTCGCCCTGTGCGCGGCAGAGTCGCCGTCAACCACCGCAACTCTGCCCGGTCTTGGTCTATTGATTCAACGTCTGTCGCACAAACCGTGGAAGCTCTCTACTATGTTGGCGAACAAACCACCGCCCTCGCCTACCCGTTGGCCGGGTGGACTTCTGACACGCAAGTGTTTCAGGTTGATGCTGGCGAAACTGTTGAGCATGACATTCCCCTCGGCCCCGAAATGGGTGCGGCGGGTTTCGGTGTTTCTTTGAGCAGTGTGGACCAGCCTGTTGCTAAAGATTTTGTGGGCCGCTACGACGTTTCCAGTTCGGCATACAGTGTTGTGGGGACAGGCGACTACCCCATTACTGCTGCCGAGTGGACTGCAGGCGGCGGCAAAATTGTGGCGAGTGTCGGCGCAGACACCCAATCCATTCACCTTGTTATTACGGGGCCGAACGGCGTCAACAATGCTCCATATCAGATAGCGGCATCTAGCAATGAGGAAGATTACTCATCGTTGCGCATTGTTGGTTCTGGGGTTTTCTTTGAAAAGAAGAAACTCACCCTCCCCACAGGCCGCACCCCTGATGAAGCCCCGCAGGTGGTCGGGTTCACTGTTGACAACGAGTTTTTTACTACCGAACAGCAGGCATACACGGCTTTGATGTGGGCCAACGCACGTTGGGCAGGACCAAAACAGACGATCACGGTAACAACGACTGGCATCAACCGGGTTGGCGACCGAGGTTCGTACCGGTACCCGACCGTCCAAGAGTTCAATACTGAGTACGCCGGATGGACCATTGCCCAGTTCAACGCAGCATATGCGGGGAAAACGTTCGCCGATTTCAACACTGACCAGTTGGATAAAGTCAGTCACGACTTCGACAATCAGGCGTTCGGGAACGTTGCGGGTGCCCGTGTTCTCGATGATGACCAGTGGTTCCGTATTCGCACAGCAACCATTGCACCAGGCGTCATCAATTACACTGCCGAGGGCGACACGACCATCGCTGATTTCAACACGCGTTTTGCCGGGTGGACGGTCGCCCAATTCAATGCGGTGTGGGCGGGCCGGTCATTCGCAGATTTTAATACGGCACCGTTGCGCCAAACGTTAGGACTGTAACAATGGCCATTTTTCCCCGCATGAACCTCACTGAGGGGGCAACCCCATGGGGGAAAGCTGTTGAGCTTGCTGTGAAACGGTTAGAAACTCAGGCTGTTCGCCGGGAGCAAGGCGAATTGAACGCGAATAAGGGCCGCGCCTCCACCGTTCGTGCCCTGTCCCGTCAAGTAGCCGAGTTGGTGGCGGTGGTCGATTTGATGCCGGTCACTGAAACGGACACGACAGCAATAGATACGTTCAGCGCCACAGATTCGTGGGCGACCCTCATTAGTACGAGCATGGTTGTCCCGGCAGGAAAAACACGGTTGGACGTTACCGCTATTGGTTCGGCTGCTGCAGCCGACATGACTAGTGGGGGTGCTGCAGTGTGTTATGCCCGCATTGGTATTGGCGCTGTCAACTCGGTGTCGTTCTCGGCAGCGAAAGATTCTGGGGCGTCCGTCGTCAACAACATCATGTCGCCGTCATACGGGCGCTCCCTCGGCGTGACGGGTGGTGACACAGTGAACATTACGTTGCAGGTGCTCGCCTCACACCCCACCGCTTTTCAGGGTTCGACTAGCAACGTTGCAACGTTGACGGTCATCATTGTTGCGAGTAACTACTAAGCAACCTGAGTGTTTGCTGTAAGATGGCTGTATGGCTGATTTGATTACCCCCGAAATGCCCGTATCTCCGTTGGAGGACTTGTTCAACGCGATTGCGGCTAAAGTCGAGGGCGAAACTAGTGCTTCGGTAGACAGTGAAAGCGCGCGCCTCGCACGCTTCCCCAACCCTGTCCAAGGCAACCGGGTGTACCGGTCTGACTTGGGGTATGAGGAAGCGTACTTTGGGTTGTACAACGTCACCTCCAATCCTGGCGGGACGCCCGTTGTTGGGTGGCACCCGACAGCCGGGAAGCTGCCGATGTGCGCTCGAACTATTGGGTCGGCGCAGACGATGGCGAATGCCCAAATGGTCAAGTTGGTCAACTTTGGTGCGGCACGGCCTGGCGCTCCCGACAGTGGAATCACTCTCGCAACAGGCACGTTCACTGTTGCCCGTGGGGGGCTGTATCAGTGCTTGGCGAACGTTACCGCAGCAGCAGCAGGGAATTACGAAGTCAATGTGAACGGCTTCATTAACGGTACCCGTCAGACAGACTTTACTGACACTGACGTTGGAACAGACGGGCACTACCCTCACGGGCGCGCCGCATGGACGTTCCCTTTGGTAGCGGGTGACACTTTTGATCTTCGCGTTCAGCACCAGTACGCAGGGTCCATTGGGGTGCAGGTTTTGCACGCTTCGCTGCGCTACGTCGGCCCGGCCTAAACGAGGAGAGTCATGGCACTCAAAAACTACTGTTTGAACGGCCCGTCCACAGTCATCCTTTTGGACGGGCGCAACGCGAACACTTCGTGGCAAAACCACCTCAACCGCACTCGTGGCTTACGCGGAGGCGTGGACCTTGTTGCTGTAATCGGCACCCCCATTTACGCCCCTACTGCTGGCCGTTGGATGCATCGCCCGAATAACGGGACAGCGGGTCACAGCGGCGAGTTCTTCCACGACGCAAACCCTGGCTGGCGCGACGTGTTCAGTCATTTGTCACGCTACAACGGTGCCACAAATCGCCACTTTGAACAGGGCGACCTGATCGGCTGGACGGGCAATTCAGGCCGCGTAGACCAGCACCTTCACCGCCACCTGTTAGACCCGCAAAACAGGCGACAGAACCCGTGGCTGCACTTCACCCCTGTTAGCGCGACTGCCGCTGGCGGGTCAACAGCAATAATCCTCAATCGAAAGAAGAGAAACAAAATGAATCTTGTTTGGGACACCAGCGGCACCGGCTACCTCGTTACCGAAGATGGCGTGATGGGCCTCGGAAGCCCCCAGATTTACAACCTGTTCTACCGGCTCATCAACTCCGACCAGAACAAAAGCCCGTTCAGGGACAGTGGCACACCCGACACTTTCAACAAGGCCGAAATGGACATTATCGCAGCGAACTTGCGGCTACTCACCGCCAGCGCAAACGCACAGGTCGCCATTGACCCGGTGAAGCTCGCCTCCGCGCTCAAGGATGCCCTCGGAACTGAACTGTCAGTGGATGCCGACATTGACCCCAAGGTTTTGGCTGCAGCTTTTGCTGAGGCTGTCCCGCGCATCGCTCGGGCCGTCGCCAACGAAGCCGCCAAGCGCCTCGCCGCTTAGTCACTAAAAGCCTTGTAGACTTACACAGGTAACACACAACAAACATTCAGGGACGGCCACGATGACACAGCACACACTAAACATTGAAACGCTGTCGATCAAGTGACCGTCCCTGACTCGCACTCAAGCATTGACCTGACTGGTATCGCCGTTGCTATTGGCGAAATCAAGTCGGGTCAAGAGTTCATTCGTAGTGACGTAACCGAAATGAAAGCGTCACTAAACGGGGTCGCAGCAACAGTTGCCCTCCACTCGGTAACCCTGCAAGAGCACAAATCGTGGCTTGCAGCGCACGACCAGGCGTTAGCTGACCGGAAGAAGGGCGAGGAGGCTGCTGCTGCTGAGCGCAAGCCGAAAGGGTGGCCTGTGTATTTGACGGCTGTTCTTGGTGTGCTGGCTCTCATCGCATCCGTGTCTATTGCCGTCCTAAAATAGAACTTATCCAGGAGGAAAAAGTGGCTACAGCATCATGCGCAACCTGCGTTTGGGAAGCCGTCAACAACCGCAAGGTTGACGCGACCATGAGCAACGTTGCTTGGGGGGCCGAGATTGGTGTGAATGAGTCAAGCGTTCGGAGGCACCAAGCGCACAAGCCTGTTGTTGAAACTGATGAGGTCATGCCGTTCAGCAACGACCAGAACGCTAAAGGCGACATAACAAAAACGTTGCGCGCCGACCGCATCATTCCCCTATCGGAATGGCTCGACGGGATGCGTGAGGACGGGCAGGACCCTGACGATTACACGCACAGTTTCGGGCACTCCCTCTGGGGACAGAAACCAAAGAACGGGGAGCTTGTCACCCTGTATGCGAACCGGTTCTCGGCGAGCAAGAAGAACAAGAAGGAACTGGCCGAGTCAGTTGACTACGGCGTTGCTGCCGAGTCCGTGCTGCAGTCGGTGCGGTCATTCACCTACGTTCCCACGCCGGTTGCGTTCAACCCCGAAACCGCCGTCATCATGCCCGCCGACCTACAAGTGGGCAAGAGCGACCTTCATGGCTCCTCAAAAGAAACTGTTGAGCAAGCCCTCCATTCCTTCCATGAGTTCGCTGCTTTCGTGAAGGAGTTTCGCCCGCAAGAAATCTGCATGGTGGACGCGGGTGACCCTATCGAAAACGTATTCAATACAAGCGCCCAACTCGGCACGAACGATCTTGATTTGCCGCACCAGATTGAGATTGCCAGCAACGTTTTCCTTGAAGGAATCAAACTCTTCGCGCCACTCGCGCCCAAGCTGCGTTTCGCTGCAGTGTCATCCAACCACGGGGCATTCAGGCTCGGCCCGAAAGCTCCTGGCGGGGACGCTCATGCTGACTTTGGCATTGTCATTGCCAACATGCTCCGCAACGCACTCAAGCTCAATGATGCTGCATTCAACCATGTCACCGTGCAAACCCCCGACCCGTACATGGAGTCCTTGTACTTCCAGACTTCCGGCAGCGACATTGGCGTGGTGCACGGTCATCAGGCCGGTGGCCCCGACAAGCTTGGTACGTGGTGGCAGGGACAGACGCACGGCAACCTCCCCGTCAGCAAGGCACGTATCTTGCTTGCTGGGCATTGGCATTCCTTGCGCGTGTACCAGTCTGGGGATGGACGCTGGGTGATCGTTGGCCCGTCTAGCGACCGAGGCTCAACATGGTTCACGAACCTCAAGGGTGAAGCGGCGCAGTCGGGGATGCTTTCGTTCACCACTTCGGACAACGCATGGTCGAATCTTCGCATCCTGTAAATAGCGACTAAACTGGTCACAACCCCCAAACGAACGGAGTTTCACCCGATGAAGTTTTTCACCGCTAGCGTGCGCAAGGGCATTTATGTTGTCCTCACCGCACTTATCCCCCTGCTGGTCACTGCTGGTCTTCTCACTGAGAGTGTTGGCGGGCAGGTTCTTGCTGTTGCTGCTGCCGTCCTCGCAGCCCTCGGTACCATCCTGGCTTCGCTGAACATCACTCCTGACGCTGATGCGGAAGAGGTTCCTGTAATCGAGTAACGAAAGCTGGTGATCGTCTTCTAGCTGAGGCCCCCGTGAACATTCCGGGGGTCTCTTGCTGTGCCTACTGGGGCCACGCCCACCGGATTGTTGGCAGGTGCTCGTTCACCTTCATGTACGCAAAAGCGTGCCTCATCGAATCAATGCTGTGCGGCTCACCCCTCCACCACAGGCCGAGGGCTTTGATCCTGTCATCCTTGAAATGTGCTTTCATTACGTTACGCTGCAGCACAAAGCTCGGCCACAGCACCGCCAAGGCTCCCTCAATTTTTAGTGGGGTCACGTTTGGGAACGGCGTCCTGCCGTCAAGGATGAACGATTCGGAAACTACAACGTCATAGTCCGGTTCGCGTTTCTGCCACCACCTGATAAAGCCGTTCACTCCGCCTTTGATCGTGCCGTGCGCCACTAGGGTGAGCGGCGTGCTGTCGGTGTACTCCCAAATCGACCATCCCGTGCTGTCGCCCGGATCGAACGCTACGAGCCTCATCCGGCAACCCAGTCCCCACCGGCCAGCAGTGCAGCGTCATTCTCCGCGAGCACGTCAGCCGCAACAGGTTTGGCCTTGATTTTGCGCGGTGCCTTCGGTTTCACTTCGTGCCCCGTCAACTTCAACCACAAGTCCAACCAGTCAGTGAACTCGCCAGCTTTAGCGAAAGCTTTTTGCTTCGGGGCATAAAACAGGCCGTCGTTGTACAGCCGGTCGGCATCCTCACTAATCTCGGTGGCGTTCTCTTTGCCACGCGCACCAACAGTGAGGTGGTCGGGGGTGTAGTCGAAGAACAGTTCAGTAGGAATCCCATACGGGTCGCGCACAATCGCCCCTGTGAACTTCCCGTCGTCCCACGACGCCCGAAAACCAACTTTCCCTGACGGGTCTTGCGCGCACAAGTACAAGTGGTCAACTGTCTTCGCCTCGGCAGTTAGGTCGCCACGCAACGTTTTGGTGCCGTCCTTGCGAACAGTGGTGCCGTCCTTCTGCGCGTAGGTGCGGCGGTGCTGCGTGACCGTCTTCACAAAATGCGGCTCCCACCGCAAGACAACTACAGTTTTGAGGATTCCTTTCGGGGAAGCTGACAGTTTCGACAGGTCAACATTGTCAGTGGCGCTCTCCACAGTGAACAGTGGCGAGTCGTCCAACTCAACTTCTGCATACAATGACCGGACGTAAGCGAACGTTTCTGTCATGTCCGTCACACCAGCACCTCCACCACTTCGGTGCCGAGGAGGCCCTGCAACCATTCCAGCTTCGACGTTGCCCGGTCATCCACCAGGTCTGGGGTGAGCGCCCACGACATTGCGGCGAGGACCGCAGCCGGGTTTGTAGGGTCGGCGACAAGTGCAAAATCACAGACGAATTTCGGAGCGACACGCAACGCCAACACTCGTGTGGGGCCACCAGGCAGGGCTTGTGTGGGCACGATCAGGTACGGCAAGTCCAAGGTGGCCTTCGCCTGTTTGAGGGCTGCCAGGTCGGCGTCACTGCACGGGCCGTACAAGGCCAGCGGGCGAGTCTCAGGCACGGGTGGCCCGCTCCACATACCGGACAACACTGGTCATGGGGATACCTGTCAGGCGCGACACCATGCCTCTGCTTGCGCCTGCATCAACGGCCTGTTTGAACACGGCAACGTCCAGTACCCGACTGTTGCGGTTGTTGATAGCTGCAACAATGAACGGCAGGCTCTCCCCCGTCAAACGCCCGCCTGTGGCATCTTTTTTGTTGGTGAACGCGGCCACGTTGCCCTGCCTCATACCAGTCAGCATGGACAGGTGTCGGTTGCTGAACAGGCCAAACTCGTTCAACGCTACAACCCGGTCCACTTGTGCTTGCTTGGTGAGTTCCATCAGGAACGTTTCGTGTGCCTGCTCGACTGCTAATAGGTGTGTCATGCTGCCCGCCTTTCAATAATTGTGAGTGTTGCTTTACCGCCAATGGCAGACGCATCCGTGACGCGCCCCTCAGCCACCAGTTGTGCGATGAGTCTGTCCGTCTGAAATTTGTCTTCGCCCGTCCACGAATACGCCTTCTCGGCCAACAGCTTCTGCCCGGCCTGCCTGCGAATGTGAGCTTCAAGTTTGTCCACTTGCCTGCTGAAATGTGACGCTGTGGTTTCGTCAATCATCATCATCATTGCCGTCAACCACTCCTCCGAAGCTTCAATGGCAATGAGGACATGAGCAAGTGTCGCCACGGTTGCGCCTTCGCTCATCGCCGTCAAAATTGTTACTTTGAGAATGTTTGTACGAAATCGGTGCACAGAAGCAACGAGCACGTCAGCGTGCCTGTGACCGTTGGGGATGCTCGACGTGAGAATGTTGAACTCATCAAGGCGTGCTTCCGCCTCAAGAGTCATATCCATTGCGAGGGGCAACAAATGCTCGGTTGCCAAGCTTGCTTTTGCAGCGCCCATGTCAGCAGCGAACTGACGCGGCATCGTGTTGTAACTGACGGCCTGGTCGCCACGGAGCAGCTTCGTACGAAACATGTCATCACTGACCGTAGCTGGTTTACCAACCGTCCAAATGTACCGGGCGAAAAACCCTGACTCCCACAACGATTTGTCGAGCACAGCCGACAACCTTTCAATGGTGCCCATCAGGTACATGCTGAACTGGGTGGTGGCGTGCATCCCCGAAACGTCTTTGTTGCCCTGCCGGTAAATTGTGGGGACTGTCCCACCATGCAAAGCGGTGAGTGCCGGAATCATCCCAGCCGTGTACCCGCCTGACTGCGCTTTTTCAAAGAAACCGTCAGCCTCATCCCGGTTGAACAGGGACGCTTTGCCGTCGCGGCGCGTCAACACGTCCGTGAGAGCTTCCGGTGAAAAGTCGCCGCCAAGGTCCGGGCGGTCATCGAAGGGGCTGCAGGCTGTCACGACACCAAGCGCAAGATCAAGCGCCTCCGTTTTGCCGGTGGTGGTGTCGCCGAGGTTCATCATGTAAATGTTTGTCCCCAACGGCCTCGGGCCAGGAACAGGGATCACGCCGCAGTCGGACAGGACGACACTCATAATCATTATTCGGTTGAGGCGGTGGTACGGCAAGTTCATGATTGCTACACGGGTTTCCGCAAACGAAATGTAGTCACTACCAAACCATTCGTACTCAGCGACCTGCGCGCGTTCCTTCTCGGTGAGGAAACTGTACTGGTCGCCTTTCACGACGGGTGCCGGTGCCGTTTCGATGTTGGGGGCCTCATTGATGGTGTTGCGAACCTCGGACCACAACGTATCAAGACCTGCAGGGTCGCTCAGGAGCCTTTGGCCGGGCACGGACGCCCATGTGAGGGTTGCCACTTCCCGTTCGCTCAGGCCCTCGCTGAGAGCTTTGAGGATGAGGGTGTGCCGTGCGTCCTTGTATGCTTCACCGTTGTCCACGAGCGGCTTCACCGACATGGCTTCCCACAGGTCAGCACTGTACTGAATGTCGAGGACGCTCAGCAGGCTCTTATCTTCAAGTTCTCGCGCACCAGCCTTGAGAATTGCGCCAAGAACAGCGTCGTCAATTCCCTTCTGGTTTTCGGAAGTACCGTACGGGAAACGCAACCACGCCTCATACAGGAACGTCAGGGCTTCACGGATACCCGACTGACCTTCGGCACCGAGGCGCACAAGGTTGAAGGCGAGCAACACCATCGTGTCATGCCCAAAATTATCTGTGGGGACCGTCCCGTACCAGTCACGCACGCGCTGCTCGGGGATGCCAGCTTCCATTGTTTCCAACCAGGATTCAATGGTGCCCGTGTGACCCTCGTGCGCTTCTTGCGGGGTCGCCGCAAGGTAATCAATCCAGGTTTGCGGGAGCATTTCAAAATCCCCAATGTCAGGGATGCCGTCAATGGGCTGGTCTTCGCTGTCGTACCAAACATACGCGGAACCATTCGGGTGAATGGACGGTGCGACAAGAGCATATCGGTGCGTTGCCTGCAAAATGTCAATGTCGGGCGCAGCCTTACCCACAAACTCGGCTTTATGATCTGGGATCAAATAGAAATTCTGACGGGACGGCTGACCTTGGCCGCGTGCACTGCTCGTGACTGTCGCCGGAAGCTCCCCAAGTTTGGCCTCTAGCTCTGCAAGCTGGTCTGCACCGTGCTTGTTGTCGTACTGGTCAACATCGACCCCAATGTAACCCTCAAATTTGAGGGCCGTGTTACCTTTCGCCCACTTGGGATCAGCGATCCACTCGTGAACCTTCTCCTCGGTCACCGTACCCGCCCTGCCTGTGCACCCCTTCGGCAGAACATCTTTTCCGAGGGTGGGGAACACTTTGAATCCGGCGAGCGTGTAGTCGAGAGCCGCGCTTTCGTAAGTCAAGCTGTGGTCCCCGTCCGTTGGTTGTGCATCAAATGTTGTTGTGGTCGGCTTGCGGGATTTGAACCCGTATTTTTCCCCCGCTGGGGAATGTCCTAGACCCATTCAGAAATTCGCATCCCGCACCCGTGCACGGGCGGATGACGATATGTAGGGCCACACCAGGTTGAACGATCAGCCGTTACATTCGTTTCCGGTGTTAGCGCACCGAGGAGAATTAGACCTGCCAGTTTCGGGTTCCCCTTAGCTGACTGGGGTTGGTTCTCTGCCGCTACTTCTTTTCGACGCTAAGCCTAATACCGATCAGTTCCAGCACAGCGAGAGCGCCAAACAGGACCAGTGACCCCTCAAACGAGAAGCCCCAAAACGTGTACCCGATAAGCTGCACGGCTACGGCAGCGGCAAGGATGAATGCGAGGATCGAACTCAGCACTTAGAAACCCTTCCCTGCCTGCGTCGAAGCGAACGCAACGTCTTCGGCTGCAGGTGACCACGGCGCGTCAGCTTCCGGGTCACCAGCAGGCTTCACGGCCTCAGCAGGCGCACCGGCCCAAGCCGGGGGTCCAGCAGGAGCAGCAGCAGCGCCACCCCATGCGGGCGGGCCAGCAGGAGCAGCAGCCTGCGCTCTGGGCGCTGCAGCAGGAGCGCCACCAATCAGGTTGCCATCAGCATCAAGCCACGCAACCGCAGCCTTGCCGAGAGGCGTGGCGGAAAGGTCGCCTGCCTTGTCGAAGAAGCCAACCTCATTGGAACCGAGAGGGTTGTACTTGTCCGGTGCGATTGGCGCACCAAGCGTGATGGTGATGCGCTTGCCCTGCGTTTCGGGTACGCCGGGGAGGCGTCCAAGGATCAGTTCGTTGTCCGGGGTGCCAATGGCCTTGCCCCAGAAGTCCCAGAACGCGCGGGCCGTCTTACCTTCCTTCGCGCCGTCCTTCGGGGCGAAACGGGTGAACAGGGGGATGCGGGCAAAGTACATGCGCTTTGCGCCGTTGGGCGAGTCAGCCACGATCTGCAACTGAATCTTCACCACCTTCTTCTTCGCGTTTCCGCCCTGACCTCCGAAGTCAGCCACACCATCAACCTTGAGCACGGTTGCCTGGTACTTGCCTGCGGGCAGCGGCGGGAAACCGTTGCCACCACCAGCAGCGGCCTCTTCGGCGGCAGCAGCAGCGTTGTTGTCAATTTCTGCAATGAATCCGGTCATGTTTTCTTCTCCTATGTTTAGTGACTAAGCCGCAACAGCGGCGGGGACGATGGA
>Ga0314855_100200_pt1 | contig 12410 bp, 24 predicted proteins | sample 2018CB1WmetaG_FD_203636 | JGI IMG/M metagenome (GOLD analysis project Ga0314855, IMG submission 203636) | Cryopeg brine viral communities from Beaufort Sea near Barrow, Alaska, United States - 2018 CB1W | ecosystem: Environmental > Aquatic > Marine > Coastal | place: USA: Alaska | collected... | reverse complement strand
GGGGGCGGGTGTGCTCGGTTCTGACACGAGGGCGGTAGCGCGCTCGGCCAGCCAGACGTGCCAAAGTCGGCGGCGGGCCAGACCTTCGGCCCAGTCGCTCAACGCGCTCTTTGCTGCATCCCTGAGTGACTTTGCCTCGACCTCCCGGTCATGGGCAGCAAGCCAGCGGTAGAACGCGCCCTCGCGATCTCCAACCTGATACGCCTCCGACCAACACTCACGAATATCATCTGTCGTTGGCGTGTACTCACTCATGGTCACCACCCACCTTCTCGGGATTCGCTGCGCCCCAGTCGGCCAGTTCGCTAATGGATTGCTGCATAAGATCCCTGAAAGATCCGGCCATCACGTCCGCAGTCCCGACGCGCTTGTTGTTCCGGTAAATAGTCACGCGCACTTCCCACTCGGCCATCACTCACCACCACCCAGAGCAGCCTCAAGCGCGGCGCGGACCTTGGCCTGTTTGTAGTCCGAATCAAACGTGAAAAGGTTTGTGCTGACTGCTCTCACCATCTCGTCAGTCACCTCTACCGGCTGAGAGCGAGAGAACCCAGCAGCGAGAATTGCGTGGGCGGCACTTGCTCGTCCATCCAGTTCAAGCCACGGGTACATCAACTGCTCTAGCGTTTCCCGGTCGGTGTCGGATGGTGCAGCGTCAACCTTGCGGGACGCCTGCCACTCAGCGCCAGCAACGAACCCGGTACGGCGAGCAGACTTCATCTGTTCCGGACCAAGGCCACTTGCCCCGGAAGCCCATTCGTTCTCAGGCCAACGCTTCTCGGCTTCAGTACGTGCTTCGTCTTCGATACTCACGAGGTCACCCCTTCTTGGCATTCCTTGCAGCGGACGCGGATCGTCTCGCCTTCCCACGAATCAGGCCCAGAGTCATCAAACAGCTCCGTGTAGGCCTCTCCGGTGTAGATCGACTCATGAGAGGTGCAACCTTCCGTGATGCAGGCGACGTAGATGTAGTGACTGCTCACGATGACACCTCCTCCCACGGTCCACGCTTCACACGCTGGAACATAACGGGCGGCGGGTCAGGGTCGGCCTCCCGTTGCAGTCGGGCGATCTGGTTCGCTAACTCGTTTTCCGCGAACTTCCGTGTCTCGAATACTGGTGTCATGTCATCAACGTGACCAATCAGGCCGTATTCCAGCTCGGTCGGTGCGGTGACAGGAAAGTGCATCGACAGCCAGATGAACTCCTGAGCCGCAACAACATTTGCGGCCAGAACATCAGCCGTTGTCGCCCCCACGTCATTCCATGTGTCCTGAATCCTGCTCGTAGCCGCATCGATCAGATCGGCTCGTTGCTCGGGAGTGAACTTGCGAGGCTTGGTCGGTGCGGTGACGGGGATGCGGAAACTGGCGAGTGCAGCCACAAGCCGCTGAATGTCAGTCCGGCTAAAGGTCGCTCCGCTGTTGAGCATCGTCTGCGAATTGATCGCCAGATCGGAAACGCCCTCAGTCGGCACGGTGACAGACTCCAAAGCATCCGCCACAAGTAGCGCAACATGCTTGTCATGTTCAGCCGCAATCGCTAACGGTTCGTTATCCAGATAGCCGTCTTGCGTGACGTTCTGACCACAGTCGCAGTTGTCGCCCATCCCGCCATCGTCAGCAGCGTAGAAACGATGCTTCGATATGACTTCCGCTATCAGGTCGGTGATAGAAACATCAGACATCCAGATCGCCCTCCTCTAAGATTCCGTCCTCGATCAAATCCGAGATGTCAGTGCCTACCCATCCCGCCAGCTTCCGAACGGCTCGCTGTAAACGGGCCAACTTTTCCTGCTCATCCATCACTTCACCTCTTCCTTCTCGGTCATACCTGTGTGACAACAAACCCCTGCTATCGCTGAGTGCCCATACGGGGTCTTGCAGCGTGGGCAACAGCGGCCCATACCGTTCCTGGCTTCCGTGTTTCCGTGCACCCGATCGGTGCCATTTAGGATCGCCATGGCCTAGAAAGGGGTCTCTTCGGAGAAGCTGCCGGGCGTGCTCCACACGTCCCCTGAGACCTCAGAATTCGCCGGGGGTGTCGTAGCCCACGGTTCGCCAGTTGTCGCGCCCACGGTGCCACCGCCGCCCTGCTGAGCTGCACGAGGAGCCGAGCCGTCACGAGGTGCACGAGTGATCTGCGCAGTCGCATAACGGAGGCTGGGACCGATCTCGTCAACCTCAAGCTCCATGCTCGTGCGCTTCTCGCCCTCAGCCGTCTCATACGAACGCTGACGGAGACGACCCTGCGCAATAACGCGGGTGCCCTTGGTCAAGGTTCCCGCCACGTGCTCGGCGAATTCACGCCAGCACGACGCACGGAGGAACAACGCCTCCCCGTCTTTCCACTCGTTCGATGCGCGATCGAAGTTCCGCGGCGTTGAGGCAATCGTGAAGTTCGCCACCGCCAGGCCACCCTGTGTGTAACGCAACTCAGGATCCGCCGTGAGATTGCCCACTACGGTGATGATCGTTTCGCCGGCCATGATTACTTGCTCTCTTCTGTGTTGTGACCGAAGTCAGGGTGCTGGCCAACCATGTGGGCAGCCACGTTCTGGAAGGTGCGGTTGCAACACGGGCACACGCCCGCAGCAATCCGGTTCTTGATGCGCGTCTTCGCCGCCTTGTGCGAGCGCAGCGAATACTCCGTGGCCTGCAACTGGTCACGTGTCGAGGTGAGGGTGGCCTCCGTGTAGCCGCGTAGCCGTTTCTCTCGCGCGAGCTGCTCCGTCAGCCTTTCCTCCTCTGACTTCCCCGTGTAGTGCTGGCCGTGTCCATTCGGGCAGTAGAAGTTCTTTTTGTCCTCGAGGCGCTGAGTTTTCAGTGCTTGGGACATGGCGAACCGTGTGTGGCATTGGCAGCACTCCTCGATCACGAGGATGCTGGTGTCGATCAGGGTGCTCATAATGTGTTCCTTTTCTGGGCTTCAACTACCCGTTGTGCTGTCTCAATTTCTTGTCGCGTGAACATCTGTTCAACCGCGACTTGGTTCTCAACTTTTGATTTCTCCCGCAAAAACCGTTGCCGTTTGCGTTCCGTTTTCGAGAACGTCCGCTCCCGATCGCGAAGAACCTTTGACGGGGTGAGTGTCGCGAGCCAAGCGGTGAATAGGTGATCGGATGCGGTCTCGATATAAGTCATCAGGACACCTCTCGTCGCTGCATGTTCTTGACGAACTCGCGCTGGATCTTGTGACCCGGCGACTTCTCCGGACACCGGTTGTGTGGGTGCTGGCGTGGGGTGCCGTCCTTGCGTCTGGCAAGCATCTGCCCACACCGATCACACGGCGCATGCCCGCACTCGTGATGATTTGCAGCCTTCAGCTGAGCCCACGACCCCGGCGCCCATTCCCGCAGCTCGTAACCGCATTCCTCACACCGCCAAATCGCACCCGACCATGTCTGCCCCCAGGAGCCACCCCACCCGCGTTCACGACGCACGGCGATGAAGCACCGGTAGCGGTCACCCACTTTTGTGGTGCCGTACTTTCCGGCCATCGCACTCATCACGCCACCGCCCCAATGTCGAGGTCGAAGTACGCCTGCTGCACCTCAGCCGGAGTCCGGCGACACGTCGTCGCGATATACGCATCCACGTTGTTGACGACCCGTTTCGCTTTCGACACGATCGCCTCGGCTAGGAGCACCGCACCAAGCGGCGACACCGGCTCACCAGTAGTGACCGCGAGCGCATCACAAACCGCAGCAAGATTGCCGATCCCTGCACGCCTTGCACGTTGCTGGACGACATCATTTACTGCGTCAAGTCGAGAATTTGACCCATCACTTACTTGACTTGACTCGGGTAGTTCAGTCACGTCAGTCTGTATCCCTGACTCTGACTCTGACCTTGACTCTGACTCTGGTACGTTTTGCTTCGGTTTTGCTCTAGCACTTGCTTTCGCTTTGCCACCCATAGCGCCAGCACGTGCACGCTTCTCATGCAGGTCTGCGATGTCAGACAACGTGAGCTGATGTTCGGCATAGTCACGGATCACATACATGTCATCCACGAGCATCACCAACGGCTTCACAGGGTGCGAAGCAACCAGAGCTGCCAATGCTGTGCGCTTCCATGTGGCATGAGCTGCAGCCGCCGGAATATTCCCGTCGAGTCCGTGCTGTCGCGAGTAGCCGTTCATCTCCACGAACGTCCACTTCGCCGTGTCAGACAACGGCTTCACCTTCGGGTGCTGAGGGAAGTCAATTGGGAACGTCATGTACAGACGCTTGTCGCGGGGCATCAGCGGTTCCCCAGTCGTTCGCGAATGATCTCGTGCGCGACATCCAGGCACCGGCGACGCGGAACACTCTTGTCCGCGAGCGCTTCGGTCAGCGCCTCCTCGAACTGCTCGACAGTGCAGCCCATCTCGAACAACTGCCACGCCCTTGGCTGGAATCCTGCGTGCGTGTACGACGGCGCAATGCGCTGCCATGAGTCGCGGATCGCCTCGGCATATTCCGGGTATCCCTGAGCCATTACCCCATCACTCCCTCTCGTATTGCCCCGATGAGCACCAAATATTCGATAGCTGTCAGCGGGTTGATTTGTTCCTTCTCGCCGACGTCGTCGAATCGCCACCATGTGGCATCGATGCGGCGAAATGTGGGCACGAGTAGGGGGTCGAAGCCTGAGCGGATCGACCAGCCGAGGGACTCTCCGATGTACCCTGCATGGGCTGTGCCGTGGCAGCCGTCGTTTTGGTTGTTGCCGAATCCACACACATGTAACCCGTTTGCTGGATTCCCAAACCCCAACCTCGACTTGAATAGACGGTGGTGAATTTCGGCAGCAGGTGCAATCCCGCATCCTTCGCAAACACCACCGGAACGGGCAACGATCAGACGTCGCGCAGCGGGGGAGAACTCACGCGGCCACAGATTCAGCGCGGTCATTCGGACACCATCCCCGCACCGTCACGCTCAACACACGCAGCGATCAAGTCATAGAGGCCACCCACACGCTGCAGCGACTCAACCACTGCCGTGAGCTCAACGCGGGTCATGCTGCGCGCTCCACGTCGAGGCCGTTGAGAGCTTCAGCAACAGCCATACCCAAGTCGCGAGCTGCTGGCGGAGTGACCGCATTACCGGCCTGCTTGACCTGTTCCCGCTTCGTGCCGCCCAAGTAGTAGTCGTGCGCGAACGCCATGCCGACTTTGATCTCGTTCGGTGTGAGCATGCGGAACAGGACGTCGTCAACCTCAAGGCTGATCTCTGACTCCACCAGCCCGTAACGGTCTGTGGTCGTGAGGGTGCCGTGTGGTTCGCTGGTCGGCTTCCCGGCCTCGGATGCACCGTAGTAAGGCACGAGCAGCGACTGGTGACCGCCGGTCGTCAGTGTGCGCAGCTCCTCGGTGACGGGCGTACTCATCTCTGCACCGCCCGTGTTGTTCCGCATGACAAGGGCATGGTGGTTGCCACCCGCCGACACCGTGTCGATCGGGTGCGTTGCAGGTTTCGTGACACCGTTGTTGCGGAGCGGAACGATCAACGCAGTCTCGTTGCGCGTCGACTGGGTGCGCATAGGCGCCGCACCTGATGATGCCGACTTGCCCTCGCGACCCTCGACCGGGACGAACAGCGGATGAAACGCGAGGCCGTCAGTCTCGACGGTCGTGCGCGCCGGCATCGGGTCGCTCGCAGACGTTGCGCCATCGCGCCAGGTTCCCCCAGCGGGGACCATCAGAGGCGAGTAGGCGATGCCCTTCGTCTGTGCGGTCGTCTGCGTGTGCATCGGATCGGACGAATGCTGAACGGTGCCCTCGCCGCGGATCCCGTCAGTGATGAGCGGGTGTACTGCGAGACCGTGCTGCACAGTCGTTGTCTGCGTCGGCATCTGCATGTCAGTCGGATATGCACGCAAATATTGGCTACCGGTAGTGATGCCGTCGTAAGTGTTCCCCGCGGCCGTGACCAGTAGCGGCTTCCAGTACCGCTCGATGCCCTTCTCAATGCGCGCTCGCGTCTTATCCGCCAACGGCTTCTTTTTGTCGCCGATGCGCTCGCCCGGAATTGACCAGTCGATCGCAGATGCTGCGGGCAACCATGCGGGTTCGATGATGGTCGCGCAGCTCGGGCAACGGTAAACATATTGAGCTCTGTACCTGCCCCAGCGTTCCTCTTTCTTGAACGCCTGCACTGCCGACACCATGCCGTGGTTCTCGCAGAACGCTTGTGGGCGGGTCCACTTGCCGATGTTCGGCTTCCGCTCACCCTTCCGCCAGAACACGATGTACATGCGGTCGCGCGACTGCGGGGCGGGAAGACCTACGGCCTGCGCGTGCATGCTGTTGAGCCACACAAGCTCGTGCTCATAACCCAACAGTTCCATCGTCATCAGCCAGGCGGGGAACGGAACCCACCGGTACGCATCAACGACGTTCTCGATGATGATGGCCCGGTACTGGTGGTGCTCGGCGAACCGAGGCACGTCGTACATGGTGGCGCGGGAACGATTGGCGGCCTCGTCTGGGAGCGGTGCGGTGCCGTCGAGATCGAATAGAGCTTCGTTGACGGCACGCTGCCGCTTCACGCCCTTCGCCACGGAATGGTTCGTGCACTCCGGTGACGCCCAGAGGATGTCGGTGCGCTGGAAGTAGCCCGGGTTCACCTGTGAGATGTCCGCGCTCGAGTGATCCGTTTCGGGGTGGTTGATCTGGTGGGAGTCGATGGCCTGCTGCCAATGGTTCGCAGCAGTGACGACCTTGAACCCGGCGTCAACGAGACCGGAGGATGATCCACCGGCACCGCAGAACAAGTCCGTCACGGTGAGGCCGTTCCATGGCACCGTGGGCTGCTTGTAGCCGATCGGGGTGAGTGTTGCGGTGGTCATGAGGTGATGCCTTCCGTGTCAGTGATCGTCACAGTGAAGTGCGGTTCGGCGCCTGCTTCGAGCCGGATCGTTGCGGACGGTTTCTGCATATGCGCAGGGTCGTCGTCGTCAACAATTCGGGCGGACGTGCCACGGTTTGAACCGATGCCGTCGTAGATCGCTTTGAGCAGCGGGGCGAGGTTGTCGGTATCGCGGTTGCGGCGATCAGCAGCAACCCACTCGACGTCGACACGGATGTTGTCCAGACCGGGGACTTTCGCAGCGCGGGTGCGCAGCATCACCTGGGTGCGGATCATCTGAGTGTTGTCGTGCTTGACCCGCCAATGACAGCGGTCGTTCGCTGAGAGCCCCTTAGGTGGGCGGGGATAGTTGAGGTCGAAAGACCAAGTGGTGGTCATCGTCGGCCCCCGTACCCGTTGTACGCAGCCTGAACACCCTTGTTGACGTTCAGCATTCCGTAGAGTTTCGACGTGAGTGCCTTGAGGGTGTCGTCGGCGTAATGCCATGCAGCTTTCGCGTTATGCCACGCCTCGAGTTCCGGCATTGCTTCCACGTTGGCGAGCGCGCGAGCCCGAGTCACGGACATGCTTGCCGCGTGCGCTGCGAGGGACGTTTCCCGGCGGCGCGACCATGCCCGCTCGGCGGCATACCGGATATCATTCAGCTCGAGCATCTTTCCGGGCATCTGCTCGATAAGGGTGGTGAGTTCGGTGATGAGGTATTCCATTTCGGCAGGGTTCGCCGGAATAAAGTGGATGAGCTCACCACCACGCGTGAGTACATCCACGGCAGCGCCGCCTTCTGCGCCTGCGGGGGAGGTGACGGTAGGGTTCTCGTCGGAGAAGTGAGTCATCGCCCGGCCTCGGCTTCTGCTGCGGCCTGCGCTTCGTAGTCGACGTCCGTCGGGGTGGCGGGAGTCTGGTGGCATTCGCACTTGCAGACGTCGCCAGCAGGGTTGCTGCACTCGTCGTGGTAGCCGATCGAGCACTGGCGGTTTTTGCCAGCTGCCGACCCTTCGCGGATTAGGCGATCTGTGTACTCGGCGTCCGACTCACCCGTGACGGCCGGCTCGGCCTCGGGCGCGGTTTCCTCAATGACGACCTCACGCTTGAGTCCCCCCACCTTCTTGAGCACCGCGGTACGGATTTCGTCGGTGTACTCGCCAAGACTTTCGATGCGCTTCGCGAGCGCGAACAGCCCGTCCCTTGTGCCCTCAGCGGCGATGAGCGCTAACCAGTCCTCGGTCGGCTCGATATCCCCCTGCACCACGTCGCCGTCAGCAGTGATGTTGGTCGTGAGTTCGTCAGGCATGTAATGGATGCCGAGGAGCACGTCCTCGGCTCCCTCAGTGCAGACATCGCCGATGGCGCGCCAACGCAGCAGACGCTTCGTGTACGCCTCCCACGGAAGCGCCTTGTCATCCTTCGAGCGAGCCTTGACATGCCACACCCCGTTGTTATCGGGCAGGTACGAGTCCACACGTCCCGCGCGGATTCCGTCGTATGGCGTCCATGTGGATTCGTACGTGAAGTCGGGGTCGTCGGGGCGAACGAGGCTCGCGTGAGCCGCGATGTCGCCACCCTCGATCGTGCCCGTCGTCCACGAGCGGAGAGTGAACCCCTTCTCGCGCACGAGAGCCGACATGAGGGAGGGCTTGATCGTCGGGTTGCCCTCGACGACGTCGATGCCCTGAATGGCGGCCATAGGGTGGATGCCAAGCATCGCGCCGGTCTCGGCAATCATGAGGATCTTCCCCGGCATCATCCGCTGTTCCATCAGCCCGGTGTCGGGGTTCTTGATGTTGCCCATGAAGGCTCGGGGGAGTAGGTCGCCCGCCGCCGAGAGCATTTGCGCGTAGGCGCGTTTCTCGTCGAGGCTGGCGTTGACGTATGGGGTGATGTCAGTGCTCATGCTGCGTTCATCTGCCTTTCGAATTCGAGCGCCCGGGTGAGGCGGTCGAGGAGGTCTGTTGCGAGGGGGAGGATCTTCGACGTGAGGTCGACGATCTTTGGGTGGTTGCGGGGGATGGTGAGATTCTTCGGTTCGTCAGCGCGGGGAATCCACAAGCCAGAGGTCGGGTCGATGACGAGTTCCTGCCAAATGAACTCGATCTCTTCGAACTCGGGAACGACAACGAACTGCCATGCCACTTGACGCCATTCGCCCAACGTGGGGCCGGTGACGACCTTGTTGTGCTTGGCCTTGCACTCAGCCCCACGGGTAGCATCCGCACCGTCTGGTGTGGCTGCGAACCCGCGGTTGTCGGGGGAGTGGATGAGGGCAATGTTTGGGCTGATGCCTGCCCAGGCGAGCATCATTGGTTCCCACCGGTGGCCTTGTTCGGTGTATGCGTTGCCGTTCCACTCGCGGCGGGTCAGCTTCTCTTTGAGTACTGATTCAACTGAGGACTCTTTGGCGAGTTTCGCGGCGTCGGACGCACCAACGCAGGGTTGCCGGGCGAGCTTCCACCCTTCGCGGTCGATGCCATCGTGCAGGATGCGATCTAGATGGCTCATACCGGCCTCACCTCAAAGCGGAGGCTTCCGGGCATCGCAGGGCACATCCTCAGGTACGCTTCGGCGAAGGCCAGCTCCGAGAAGGTGGCAATCCACCTGTCTTCGATGTGCTCGTTATCGGAGCACAGGTAGACCTCGTGCGCGTCGTGGAAGATTCCTTCAGGCATCAGATGCCACCTGTCTGTTGTTCGTCACGGCGGTCGTCGGCCTGTGCAAGGATCCGTTCGGCGTAGCCCGGCGATTTCGGGCCGTCCATGTCGTAGGCGTCAGAGTCGAGGTCGATCACGGCGCTCATGCTGTTGCCTCGACGTATCGGGCACAGTGCTGCGCGTGGGTGTAGTCGGCAAGCTGCCAACTTGCGCCAGCAGCTAGGCAGGTGCAGCGCTCAATCCTGTAAATAGGCTCGAGCGTGCAGCCCAGCCCGTCTTGGTAACCCTCGTCAGTGCGGTCATCGCAGAGCCAGTCATTGACAACGACCAGGTTGCGGCCTGATTCCTCGACGCGCTGCCAGAGCTGACCGTCGTAGTCGCTGCGCATTCTGAGCTTGGTGAGGTCGTCGCCGCTGATAGGCCAGTTAGCGCCACCGAAGTTGTCAAGAGGGTGCGGGGGAATATCCACGCGGGCGCTCATGCGGACTCACCACCCATCAGTGCCGGGTTGTCGCGAACGGCTGTGAGATAACGGATGCACGCGAGTCGCTCATCTTCACTTGGGCGGTTCTTCGCGTCACGGTATGGGTACTGGAATCCGATGCTGAACCAGATGCTTCCGTGTCGCGGCCCGTAGTTATATGGGTGATCCTCGACCTGCGACTCCCACCGGTCGTACGACTTCACACCGAAATAGCCACGCATTAGGTAGTCGCTGTCACTACGAAGCTCGTTGATTGCCGCATTGATCTGGCGAGTCACTTCGCCAGTGACTTTCACTGGCCCGGTGCGGGGATAGTCGCTGTAACTCTGTCCGTTTCCCATCTGGCGACCCCATCGGATCTCAAGAATCCGTTGAGCGACAACGAACGACTCGGCATCTCCACCGCGCTCGGCGTGGTCGATGATCTCCTGCGCTTTCGCACGCAGCAGCTTCAACTTCGCGAGATCGGTGTTGTATGTCGTCTGCATGCTGACGATGTCCGCGTCCACTGTCCGGACAGCTTCAGCCGCGATGGCGTAGGCGCTCGGTGCTTCGACCATGGCGCTCATGCGGTCACCGCCGGCGCAACTGCGACGATATCGGAGGCGAGTATCCGGATGGCGGTCAAACCATCGGCACGCTCGATCCGCTGCCCGATATCCGAGCTGCTCTCGTCGTCAAACTCAACCTCGACAAACGTCGCGTACGGAGGGTTGTTCTCGTCGATGATGATGTTGATCGCCGCTCCCTGCCCTCCGACTCGGGTCTGGTCGCGGTCGGGTGCAATGGCTTCGAGGAGCGCATACCGGTCCTCGAAGTACCGGTAGAACGTCCCAATCGAACAGCCAGCAAGGAGCGCCACCTGTGCGGTCGTCAGTCGGTCACGGCCAATAGCGGGGTTGTTGTACAGCTTGATAGCTGCCGTCTTGATCGTGTCGAGGCGAACCTGCGAACGAGTCTGCAGCGGCTTGTTACGGACGACGGCGCTCATTTTGCGACCTGCCCGTCTTCGAGTTCGAGCACGTCAATACCGGCGACAGAAGGCATGTCCGGACGTCCCCGATCAATCAGCCCCGTGAAGTGTGCCTCGGTGAGCATCTCGTCGATCTTTGTGAGGCTGGTCGGGTCAAGTGCGTCACCGTTCTTGATGATGACCAGGCACAGCTCTTCATCCGAGTGCTCACCTGAGATCGCGACCGCAATAGCGGCAACTTCTCTGTCGGCCGCGTTCACGTTCACAAACGGGGTGCCGTCGAGGAGCACGTATTCGTCATCGACCGACAGTCCCGGGTGCGGGAACGTCGCGAGCGCCAGGCCGTCAAACTTGGCCTTCTTCACCGTCTTGAGTTTCTCGTCAAGAGTGATGTGCAGGGCGGCGGCGGCATCGTAGGCGGCTTTCGCACGGGCATGGTCAGCCTTCGCACGAACTTTCGCGTTGATCTCTTCGACCTCACCGAGGCGGTCACTGATCGCTGAAGTGTCGATGCGCTCCGGGCTGGCCTTGTACTCAGCGAGGAGATCAGCTGCGGTCTTCACAGCGATCCCGGCATGCAACCGTGCCCCTGCCAGAGTCTGCTCAGCGCGGACTACTTCTGCTTCGGCGCGTTCCTGCGCCGACTGTGCACGCTCAAGCTCGCTCATCTTCACATCGAGAGCAGCGTTGTGCTCGCGGGCCTTCTCGAACTCGGCAACGATGTCCGCAGCAGAAACCTCCACATCGGGGGTTTCCTTCGACGCCGGCACCAGCTGGGACAGTGCACCCTCAAGGCGTGACTTCTCCCTGTTCGCATCCGTGCGCGCCAACTCAACCCGCGACTGCTCAGCTGTCAGCGCAGCCATATCGAAACCCTCAGGGAAGACCGACTTCGACATGATCAGCTCGCGGCGCTTTGCTTCATCCATCGCAAGGAACTCGGCAACATCCACAATCACAGTGCCGATACGTTCTTTCAGGATTGCGGTGCCGTCCTGGTACTTGGCGCCGTCAAGGGCGCGCACTTCAACGGCCGACATTTTGCCGTTCTTCCACTTGCGGGTGAATGACAAACCAAGGTCGTGGTCGACGTAGGTCGCTTCACCTTCGAGCTGTCCTTCATGTACGGGATCGGGTGCACCCTTGATCGCTTTGTGGGCGAAGATGTGCCCGAATGCGTTCACGAAACTGGACTTACCTGCACGGTTCTTGCCGGTGATGACGATGGTGTTGCTGTCGGTGCGGTGGGTGATCTCTCCACGGATGCCGTAGAGGTTGCGGACGGTGAGTTCTTTAGTCATGAGAAGTGCCTTTCAATTTGGAGGGTTAGAACAGTGGTGCTGGCGGTGACATAGATGGTCAGTACCAGCCACCAGAACCGGGGCACCCATTTGGTGCGGCGGCGGTAGGTGGAGGCTCGGCGCAACTTTTGTGCGTCGATGCCCCATGTGG
>Ga0314855_100198_pt1 | contig 12478 bp, 15 predicted proteins | sample 2018CB1WmetaG_FD_203636 | JGI IMG/M metagenome (GOLD analysis project Ga0314855, IMG submission 203636) | Cryopeg brine viral communities from Beaufort Sea near Barrow, Alaska, United States - 2018 CB1W | ecosystem: Environmental > Aquatic > Marine > Coastal | place: USA: Alaska | collected... | reverse complement strand
CTCAACGACAACCCGCTGTTTCTCGACGTGGATCAGCTCGGTGGCATGGCTGACGAGAACCTGCAGTCGCCGGAGTTCGTGCGTTCCGCGGGTTCGCAGGTTGAGGTGTCCAGCATTCGTGCCGGCTCCCTCGACAAGTACGAGCTGCGCGTTCGTCGCGTCACGGTGCCGGTCGTCACCGAGCCGCTCGCCGGCATCACCATCACCGGGACGGGCCTCTGATGGCCGCCGCGAAGCCGAAGGCGTACCGGGTCAAGGGCGCTGTCGCGGTCATTCGCAAGGACAGCCACGAGCGCTACATCGACCGTGGCGGCGTGTTCCCTGCCGACGCTCTCGACGAGGCGAACGCGAAGCACCTCCTCACGGCGGGGCTCATCGAGGTCTTCGAGCTGCCCGAAGTGGCAGACGAGGCCAAGGTCGCAGCCGACGCTGCAGCCGCAGAGAAGACGGCGGCCGACAAGGCCGCAGCCGACGCCAAGAAGTAACGAGAGGGGCGGTGGAGATGATCACTCCGGATCAAGTCAGTACTGACGAGGACCTCGCGCGGCGTGTGCTCGTGCGTGCTCGCTCTATCGCCCCCGGCATCGACGCCCTGGAGGGTGAGCCGCGCCTCGACGCGATCGCCATCCTGAAGGGTGTCATCGCGGAGATACCCGCGGCGGGGTCGCGTCGGGTGCGGTCCCGCGCGCGGAACGGCACGTCGGTGAGTTACAACGACGTCGGTTCGGCATTCACGGGCGACGACATCGCAGGCCTGAGGGCGCTGTGTGGCGTCGAACCGGTCGCGCTGCCAGTGGGGAGTTTCCCGACTGGGCGACCCTTCAAGGACGTCTGGCCCGAAGAGGTTGAGTCCTCGTGACCTGGGGCGGGTTTTTCCTACCGCACACGGTCTCGGTGCGCGCTCTCACCTCTTCGGGCGGCATGGGCAGTACCTACGCTGTCGCGGCCACGTTCGATGCTGAGGTGAAGGACGAGCAGCGTCTCGTACGGAACAAGGCCGGCGCTGAGGTTGTCTCGTCGTCGCAGGTGACGGTGGCGCTTGATCCGATGGTCCCTGTTGGGTCGCTCGTCACCGTGTGGCCTACACAGCCATCCGCGCGTGAAGCGGTTGTGCTCGCCGTGGCTCGGAACGATAACACCGACGATCTCGACTTCGATTCGTTCCAAGTGCTCTACCTAGCCTAGGAGGCCGCCATGGTGCGAATGAATGTTCCTATTCTCGACGTGCTGGATAAGGCCGCGCAGGACGGCCTACGCGAGGCCGGCCGCGCGGTGCTGAAGCGGGCACGAGAGCTGAGCCCGACCGACTCGGGCCGTTCGGATAAGTCCGGGTTTGTCCGGGTCGACGACCTCACCGTGCAGGTCGGCTTCACGTCGTTTCTGTCGCGGCTGCAGCACGAGAACCTCGACTGGCAGCACGAGAACGGCGAGACGGCGAAGTTCCTCGAAATCGCGGCCGACGAAATAGACATTGGCCAAGTCGTCGCGGAGAAGGTGAGGGCATCCCTTGGATGACGTAGCCCTCACAAAACTTGTCTGCACCGAGCTCGGCACCATATCCGGGTGGGCATGGCGTGAGAACGGCCCGGCCTACACGGCTGATGAGGTCGGGATCTTCTACGGCGCGATCGGCACTACGCCTGACAAGGCGGTGGGCGTCCGCGTCTACGGCTCCAGCGCCGAGCGCCATCTCGGCTGGCGGCGCGTGCAGCTTCGGCTGCGCGGCGACCCTGGCCGGCCCGATGGTGCCGACGCGCTCGCCACCCCGGCGCTCGACGCGCTCCAAGGACTCTCCCGAAGGGGAGGGATTAGCGGAATCACTCGCCAATCCATGGCACCAGCCGGTGCCGACGACAACCGTCGCGAAGAGCGAACGGAAAACTACCTCATCATTCTCGATAATTTGGAGGCTCTAACGTGAGCATTGCAGTTCCCCTTCCCGCCGGCTCGACGCTCGGCAAGAGCTTCGAGTACGGCCTCGACGTCAATACCGGCACGTACTCCGCGCCGGTCTGGCAGCCGGTACGCCGCATCAGCGGTTTTCAGCCGTCGCCGACCCCGAACACTCAGGACGCTCAGACCTACGACGACCTGGGTGCCGCGAACAGCGATGTCACCGGCTGGTCGTTCTCTCTGGCGTTCAACGTGCAGGTGAACCGGTCGACCACGACCGGCCTGTACCTGACCGAGATTGAGGCCATCCTCGCGCGCACCAAGCCGAACGCGAAGGGCGAGTCGGCCGTGCTCGACGTGCGCTGGTATCACAAGCCGGAGTCGGGCGAGCCGAACCCGAACGACGCTGGCCGTGGTTTCACTACGGTTTCGTACTCGCGCCAGAACACCGGCCCGAACGGCGAGATCGAGGTGCTGTCCGTTTCCCTCACCGGCAAGGGCCCGTACGAGGAGATCGCGAACCCGTTCGCCGGGTGGGGCGCTGCAGCTCCGACCATCACGTCGATCAGCCCGACCGGCAAGTCGATCGGCGACATGGTCACCATCACCGGTACCGGATTCAATGGCGTCACGGTGGTCAAGTTCGCCGCGATCACCCTCGACGTCGACACGTACACCATCGTGGGCGCTTCGACGATCGTTGCGACGATCCCGCCAGCCGCTTCCGGTGTCATGGCCGTCACCATCACCAACGCGACGGGCATCTCGGCTGCGGTCAACTACACCGTGGCGGCATAACCGTGAGCGCCGTCGACTTTGAACAGTGGGTGGCGCCGGATCTGAAGATCACGCTAGGGGGCCGCACCTACGAAGTGCAGCCCCCCAGCGTGGACTCCGCGAAGAAGATTATCGCGGCCGCTGTGCGGGGCGAGGTGAACCTCGGCCTCGTGCAGGGGGAGATCCCGGCCGAGGTGCAGCGGGTGCTGGACAGTATCGAGCAGGATGAGCACCCCGCGTTGGGTGCCGCTTACCCGGCGATGATTGCGGACGGCATCCCGGCACTCACGATCGACCGTGTCGCTTACTACGCCGTGTTTTTCTGGGCGCGCGGCAAGGAGTACGCGGACACTCTCGCGAAGCTGCTCTGGCTGCCCCGGGATCTTTCTGGCGAAGGGGCGGGTGGTGCTCGCCCAAAAGGCTCGTCACGGCGGAAGATTGGGCCGAATACGGAATAGGCGAGCCGGATGCTGACGGTTGGTTCCAAGATTATCGACCGATCCCGGAGCACATGAAGCCGGAAGCGCCCTCTGCGGTGGCGAAGGTTGACGCGCCGGAGATCGACGGTTCATTCCTGGCGATCGTCACGCACTGGCGGCTGGTCGTCGCCGAGCTCGCCGAGCGCGGCATCGACATGTACGACCCCGCGGTGCTTGCCCGCCCATGGCCCGGAGTGCGGGCGGTGATTTTCAGCCTGCTCGACAGCGATACGCGGCTTCGTGCTGCCCTAACACGGAGGTAACTCATGGCATTACGCGCAGCCGAGCTCGAGGTCTTGTTCACTGCGAACACCACCGACGTCGAGAAGGCCGAGAAGACTGTCAAGTCGACTGGCGAGCGGATCGAGAAGAAGCCGGTCACGAAGAAGGTTGACGTCGACGCAAAGGGCGCTCTCGACGGCATGGCCCGCGTCGAGAAGGCTGCTCAGACCATCGATGGCGCTCTTGATGAGGCGAAAGCATCTGGGGCGACTTTCTCTAAGTCACTGGTAAAAATGTTCTTGGAATCCGAGCGGGCGGGCAAGCAATCCGCAGCGGAGATCGAAAGAACGTTGGTCAAGTCGTACAATGTGCCGACTGCTGAGGCGAAGAAGTTTGCTCAGATTTCCACAGGCGAACTGAAGAAGGTTGAAACTGCCGCCAAGCGTGTGGCGTCGGCGGATCCGGTTGTCGATGTCAAGGCGGACGCGAAGTCAGCTCTGGCGAGCATGGACCGCGTCGAGGATGCAGCTAAAAAGCTGGTCTCTCAGGACACCTCTCTAAAGCTGGATGCGGACATCGGCCGGGCTGAGAAGAGTTTCGACCGGGCGAAGCAGCGTCTTGCTGACCTGGAGGTGCGCGCGCTCGGTGGCCTCGATGTGACGGCGGATGTGCGCCGGGCTGAGGCTGCTCTGTCGAAGGTAGACCGGCAGCTCTCCGGGCTGCGTACGGCGAAGACTCAGATCGAGGTGGAGGCGGACACGTCTCAGGCGGTGGCTGCTCTCGATGACGTGCAGGATGACGCTGGCAAGGCGGGCGCCGATTCGGGCGACGAGTTCGGCAAGAACATTGTCGCCGCGTTGGTGTCGATCCCGATCGCCGGTGCCGTCATCGGCATTGGTGTCGCGGCTGGGGTTGCCCTGATCGGTGCGTTCAACGATGGCCTGGCGCAGGAGGTCTCTTACGACCGGCTGCAGGCGCTGACCGGGATTGATGAGGCATCGGCGCTGCGTTTGGGCCGTGCGGCTGGTGAGGCGTACTCGAACACGTTTGGCGAGTCCATCGAAGCGAACATGGACACGACGCGGCTTGCGCTGCAGTTCGACCTGATCGATGAGAAGTCGTCGACCCGGAGTGCTCAGAAGGTTGTGGAGAACCTGTCCGGTATCGCGGACGTGCTCGGTGAGGACATCCGCCCGATTGCTGCTTCTGTCGCTACCCTTCTCAGTTCGGGCGTGGCGAAGTCTGCCGATGAGGCGTTCGACCTCCTCGCTACCGGTGCTCGCGAGGGCCTGAACCGTAACGAAGACTTGTTGGACACGTTGACGGAGTACCCGTCTGTGTTGCAGCGCCTGGGGCTCTCCGGCGAGGAGATGCTCGGCTTGCTGAATCAGGGCCTCAAGGCCGGCGCCCGCAACTCGGATGTTGCCGCGGATGCTCTGAAAGAGTTCCAGATCCGCGCGACTGATGCGTCTGAGGCTAGCGCTGAGGGGTTCGAGGCTCTCGGGTTGAACGCTGAGGAGATGACGGCCAAGATCGCAGCCGGTGGCGAGGGTGCCCGGGAGGGGCTCGATCAGGTGCTCACTGGTCTCCGCAACATGGAGGACCCTGTAGCACGCAACGCGGCCGCGGTTGCCCTGTTCGGCACGAAGGCTGAGGATCTCGGCGAGTCGCTGTTTGCGATGGACCTGTCGAGCGCTGTCGAGCAGCTGGGCAGTGTCGAGGGTGCCGCGCAGCGGATGTTCGACACATTGTTCGACAACGACGCGACGAAGATCGAGCAGGCGAAGCGCAACATCGAGGTGGCTGCGGATGGGATGAAGGGTGCCCTTGCGGCTGCCTTCGCTGACCCGCTGTCGAACGCGGCTGAGTGGGTCTCGCAGAACCGTGGCCCGATGCTGCAGTTCTTCCTCGACCTCGCGAACGGCGCACTCGATTTCGGCGAGACGATGGTCAACTCAACCGCAGACGGCACAGAAGCGCTCGGTGCGTTCGTGTCTGGCCCGCTCGCGGATGCGATCGAGGGCGCTGCGGGGATCGTGAAGGTATTCAACTGGGGCGACGACAAGGGGCTTGGCGACCTCGCTGATGGCATGCGCGGGTTCAAGGACGAGACCTCCGACGCTGCCGACGAGATGCGGGAGAACCTTCTCCCGCGCATCGAGGGCGCACGCGACAGGCTCAACGAGTTCGGTGAGGGCGCCGTCGCGATGGGGTACCTGAACGACGCGTCTCTGCGGCTCGCCGGTTCGCTGGGTGAGGTCGGTGTCGGTGCGGATGGTGCTCTCCTCTCGCTCGATGGTGTCAACCTTGCGAACCTGAATGCGTCGGATTCTGGCCGGGTGCTGTCGGATCAGGTGCGGGACTCGATCACGGCTCTGCAGGATGAGCAGGTGGCCGCGTCGGCTGCCGGTGAAGGCCAGGAGGCGCTCGCGGAGCGGTACGGGCTTGGCACTGAGGCGCTGATGGGTCAGCTGACTCAGATGGGTCTCACGGAGGAGCAGGCGCGGGCGTTGATCGATACCGTGCTTGAGACTCCGACGTCGGCAACGACGGCGTTCAGCTCGAATGCTCCGGGTGAGCAGGGCAAGGTGCAGAGCCTCGCTGATCGCATTACGACGCTGCCTGATGGGACGGTCGTCATCGACGCGAACACGGACCCTGCTGATTCGAAGATGCAGCAGTTGATCAACCGCTGGAGCGGATTCCAGATATCGGGCACTGCGTCTGCCGCCTCGGGTGTCCTCAAAAATGCCACGGGCGGTGTCGTCGAGTACATGGCGTCCGGCGGGTTGCGCGGATTCTCACCCATGCAGCCGATTGCACAGGTTGTGCCCGCGAACACGTGGCGGGTCGTCGGCGATCGTGGCGACGTGCCCGAGTCGTACATTCCGCTGGATGGTTCGCCGCGCTCCATGGCGATCCTGATGGAGACGATGCGGCGCATGGGCGTGACGCCGATGGCTGCCGGAGGGATCACTGCGGGGCAGCCTGCCGCATCGGGGGGCAACTCCTACCAGATCGATATCACGGGCGTGCCGAACGAATCCATGGAGTCACTGGCCAACCGTGTCGTGGCGAGAATCAATGCGGAAACCCGGAGGTACTTATGACGCTTCTCAGTATCGGTGATTTCCATTTCAAGGGCACTCGCGAGCATTACCAAAACGGCGAGTACCTGGTCACCCTGGATGGCTGGACGGACGGCGTACCTATGCGGCGCGACTCTCGGCCGCTTCCGCAGAACCATGGCGATTTCGATGTGCCCGGTTTTCTGGAGGCGCGAACGGTGGATTTCACTGCGAGCGCGTACGCCGATAGTCGAATGCAGCTCGCGCATCGTGGCCGCGGGTTCACTGCATTGCTCGCCCAGGGCAACTCTAGGCGAGTGACTGTCGAGCTGGAGGGTCAAACCCTTTGGGGCATGGCGCGCGCGGGGGACGCGGCTGCGAAGTGGCGGCTTGACTCTGGCGGGGTGGCTTCGGCCCGCGCATCGATGGAGTTGCTGTTTGCAAACCCGCGCCTGTTCGGCGAGTCGCACACGTTCGCCGGCACCTCCCCCGTTGCCTACCATTACGGCAACTTCCCCGCGACCCCAGTCCTCACGGTCACCGGGTCCATGTCGGGCTACACGATCGCGGGTCCGACCGGTAACTTCACGGTCACCGCTGCGGTGGTCGCGGGAAGCCCCCACGTGATCGACATGTCGACAGGAGCGCTGACGGTGGCTGGCGTGCGCGTGTTCGGTGCCGTGTCGTCTGCGGCGCTGTGGACGATCCCGGGTGGCGCTCAGGTGACGCACACACTCACGCCGACGTCGGGCACTGGCTCGTTGTCGGTCGCAGTTTTGGACACGTTCATATGAGTTACACGTACGCGATCGTGGACACGCGCACCGGGGTCAAGCAAGAGACGGTCTTCCCGGCGTCGGGTTCGTGGAAGCGGATCCTCAACGGCAACGGGTCGGGTTCGCACACGTTCCAACTGGGCGATCGTGCGCTGTCCTCGGCATCCTGGCGCGCGCTCACAACCCCGTGGGCGCGCACCCTCGTGGTGTCTCGCAATGGCAGCGTGGTCTATGCGGGCCTGATCACGAGCCGCCCGTATGACCACGGCACGACAACGCTGACGGTGAATCACACGGACATCCGCGGCATCCTCGCATCCCGCTACCCGTTCGGAGTCGGCACCTACGCAGGCGGCACGTTGGTCTGCTCGGGCTTGTCACTTCGGGCGATCGCTGGCCGTGTCGTGGCTGCTGGGCTCACGGGTCCACGCAGCACGTACTCGCTGCCAATCATCATCCCGACGACAACCGAACTCGGTAACGATTCGCGCACGTATGACAACTGGAATTTCCAGACGGTCAGCGACATTCTGGACGATTTGCAGCAGGTTGCAAACGGTCCCGACATCGACTTCGAGCCGCGCTGGTCAGCATCCGGCACGCTCGAGTACGTGATGCGTGTCGGCACCCCCACGGTTCCGCTGCTGGGTGGTGCATCGTTCGATTTCAACATGAACGGCACGAAATCGCCACTCAGTGGCATCGGTGTGAACGAGGACGGTTCCGCGCAGATTTCGGGTGTGTTCATCATCGGGCAGGGTTCCGAGGCTGACATGATCGTGGGCGGTATTCCGGTCGGGTCTGAGCTTCCGGGCATTATCCCAGCCCGTGATACCACGCAGTCGTTCAAGACGGTCACGACTGAGGCAACGGCAGGCGCAATGGCGGTCGCAGCATCAGCCGCGCTGTACGGCCTGACGAAGCAGTGGGACTTCAAGATGGTGGCGAATGATGCCGTGCCGATCGAAGGCTTGCGCCTGGGCTGCACGCTGAAGCTGCACTTCCAGAATGACCCGTGGATTCCCGATGGCTGGTCATCGCTGCGGCTCATCGGCCTCAGCGGTGACATGACCGAGACAGTGACACCGATAGTTCAAGGGAGCGCATAGTGGCATATCAGGATGACCCGACCGGCGCGGATTCGATGCGTGATCTGGTCAAGCGCGTTCGACGGCTCGAGGCAGGTTCACCGCTCGGTAACTCGTCTATCTCGAAGGGCAGTCTGCGGATTGCTTCGGCTGAGGGGCTGATCGTTGAGGGTTCCGCGAAGATCAGCGGAATCCTCCGCGGTATCGGCCAGTTCATCTGGGAGAGCATCTTCACGGTGACGGGCGCAGCGTTGTTCTCGGGCACGTTCACGGCGAATGGAACCACCCGCTTCGAGGGTGACACTAGTCAGATCGGTGCGTTCCATGTCGTAGGGCCTACTGACGTGACCGGCGATTTCACTGCGCGCGGGACAAACCGGCTGGAGGGTGACACTACCCAAGTCGGCGCGCACCACGTGCAAGGGAACCAGGACATCACTGGGACGCTCGCGGTGAAGGGCACGGCTTCACTTGAGAGCCGGCTGACGGTCAACTCTCCCGGCGACATTCGCCTGGGCGGAACGATTCCGATGACGATTGGAAACGCGACTGTCTCCTTTGACTCTGGTGGGAATCTTGCCGGGTACTCTGGCGGCGTTCGGCTAAAATCTGGCGGCACTCAAGACCTGGTCGTGTCAACTGGCGGCGTATCCATTACCGGGGCATCGGGGGTATATCTCACCGTATCTGGTGCCGGTCACTTGCTCGGCGGGCACGGTACGACGACATCGGCAGCGAACGTGTTCATCAATTCCACATCCGGGCTGCTGTCCCGCGTGACTTCGGCAGCGCGGTTCAAGGTGGACCCGCAACCGATGATCCTGTCGGGCGGCATCTTGGACGTTCCAGTGAAGGATTGGATCGACCGGGAAGCTTTGGAGAGCGGCGATCCTGGCGCTCGCGTGCCCGGCGTCATCGCTGAGGAAGTCGAAGCAGCCGGGGGTTCGGCATTCGTGACTTATGACGAGGACGGCCAGATCATCGGCGTTGCTTATGACCGGTTGGCGATCGCCCGAACTCAGGTGCTCGCTGCTCGGCTCGATGCGGCGATGGAAGAGATCAGACTGCTTCGGGAGCAGGTCGGCTAGCTGCTCGTCTGAGCCTGAATGATGTATCGCACATCGGGGCACAGGCTAGTGGCAAATACAATCACGTGCCAGTTATTCTTGTCGGTCGATGTTGAGTCTACGCTCACCGGCGCAGCAGTCGAGCCGGGAAGAATCTGCATGGTGCTGAGGTTGGCATTGGCGGCCATCGCGGCGCAAGCCTCCTGCCCGTAGGCGACTAGGTCTGCATCAGATAGCGCGGCCCCATACCAGACGCCCGAAACGCTTGCCACGTAATCGTCAGCACCTGCTGGCATGGATGCCGTTGCACTGCACCCGACTAGCAGTATGGCAATCCCTGCCGTTGCCGCGATTGTACGGCTATTCTTGAACACATCGACTCCTAAGGTCGGTCACGGCCCCGGACTGTTCACGCAGTCGCGGGGTTTCTCTATGCCCGCAGACTACACCCCGACCGCCCCTCACCGGGTAATTGACACAAACCCTTTGGAGGGCTTCATGGCAACCTGTCCCGTGACTTTCACGCTCGCAAGCTTTGGCCGAGTGAACCTCGGATCGCGGATGCCGCAAGTCATCTTCACCCCATCAGGGCCAACGGCAACCCTCGACGGCTTCCTGCTCTCAGCCGCACCGATCACCGCCACACTAGACCCGACGACAGGGCTTGGGGTGGTCGAGCTGGAACCCTACGCAAACATGATCGACCCGCAGCACTACACGGTGCGGATCGTGCTCCTCGATCCAAACTCCCCGTCAACATTTATTGACTTCCCTGACTGGAAGATCATCGTACCCAACGGCGGCGGACCACTCGCGGGCATGGTCAACGCGATCACCGAAACGAACCCCGCTTGGGTCGGCGGGCCGGTGTCCGCCCCGGCAGACTTCCGGTGGCCTGACTCGCCGCTCGCCGGGCGGTTGAACATGATCGGCGGGCAGTTCACCACGACCCTCGACGTCAGCGAGTACAAGCTGAGTGGCGGCGCTGTTTTCTACGTGGATGGGGTGAACGGCCTCGATACCAATGCGGGCACGATCAGCGCACCGTACAAGACGATCAAGAAGGCGCACGATCAGGCCACCGTCCAGACGATCATGGTGCGCGCGACCGGCATCTACACCCGCGCGCTACAGATGAACGGCTTCCCGATCACGAAGTCGCTCAACATCATCGGATACGACGGAACGCCAACCATTGCCAACTCGGACATTCTGACGTGGACGCTAACCTCAGGGAAAACGTACACGTACCAGGCCGCACGGACCAACGTGGGGAACGTGGGCGACATTGCTGCGGGGCTGCCCGGTGCCATGTATGCGAAGAAGGCGAGCATTGCCGAGGTTGAGGCGACTCCGGGTTCGTACTGGTCGGACACGGCGCTCGTTTACGTTCACCCCATCGACAACCGCGTTGCTGATGCGAACGTGCTTGCGGTAATTGCAGGCGGCGGGCCAATCCTTGTCACCATCGACGCGACGATTTACCTTGAGGGCATCACCGTGCTCGGCGGACAGTCTTGCATCGACGTGCGCGCCCCAGTCGGCGGGGTCGGCCCGATCCTGCTGATGAAGAATGTGCGTGCCGGGTTCTCCGCGGTTACCAACGTCATCAACGCGCTTGGTGTGCAGCTTGCCATATCCCAAGACTGCCAAGCGTTCGGGTCGGTGACTGATGGGTTCAACTATCACGCCTACAACGGCATCATCCCCAAGGCGATCGAGATTAACTGTCAGGGGTTCTCGAATGGGCGCGACACAAGCTCGGACAATGGTTCCACCGCACACGACGGCGCAACCGTGATCCGTGTAAATGGGCGCTACTACGACAACAGGCACTCAAATGTCGCGGACGTGCACGCGGACACCCAATCGTGGAACCTCGGCTGCACAGCATTCAGCTCACGCGGAGAGGACGACTGGGCGTTCCTGACTGACTCACCGGCTTCATGGCTGGATACCTGTGGCGGGTTCGGCTCAAGGTTCGGGCTGACCGTTGGTGCGCTCGCAACGGTGAAGGTGCGCACGTCAACGTTCGACAGCATCAACGGCACCACCACCGCCTACTGACGACACCAATCCCGCGGGGCCCCCTCGAGGTCCGTCCCCTCTTTTGTGCACCAGGAAGGAACCATGTCCATCGCAGAGTTTTATGCCGTCACCCAATGGCGCAATCTGTACGGCATCAAGGGCCCGTTCTATTCGGGCGGGCATCACGGCCACGACATCGCGTGCACGGGACGGGAGAAAATCCCGTGCTACCGCGGCGGCACCGTGCAGCCATGGCGGCATTCCTCCGTCGTCGGGCTGACCCTCGCCATCCGTCACGGCCTGGGCGACTACTCCGGGTACTGCCACCTCTACAACCGCACAGCGAAGCCCGGCGCCGTCATCGCGGCGGGCACGTTCATCGCGGAGGCGGCAACCTGGGGCGACTTCACCGGCTCGGCATGGCTTGGCCCGCACGTGCACACTGTCGCCGGCAACTCGGCGGCGTGCGTGTTCGGCATGGGCACCCGCGACCCGGCACCGTACATTCGCGCCGCCATCGCCGCATCATCCACCGCATCATCCAACCGAACGGAAATTGACATGGCACTCGACGCCGCAGACAAGAGCTGGCTCAACGGCATGGGGCAGAGCATCATCGACCAGTTGCGCGGGCGGCTTCCCTCCGATGTATGGGGCCACCCGCTCACCCACGAGAACGGCACAACGGGCCCGGCCCGACAGTGGCTCATGAACACGAGCGACATGGTGGGCGCGATCCGCGACCGTCCCTCCATCGTGATCGACCCGGCGAAACTCGCCGCCGAGCTCACGAAGGCGGGGATCGTCGTAACCGTCGACGAAGCGGGGCTCGTCGAACTTCTCGACAAGTCGCTCAAGGATGACTTCGCAGGAATCCCGGCCGCAGTGCGTTCCGAAATCATAAAGTAGCTATGTGCCGCCACGATCCCGCGAGCACGTGCGGGCACGACGGCAACTGCGACTCGTGCACTTGCGGGCAGGTAGTTGGCTGACAACGGCCCCGAGCCCACACCGTGGGAACTCATGCGGGGCCTCACCCGCGTCGAAGAAGCAATCCATCAGCTCACCGGAAAAGTCGTG
>Ga0314855_100197_pt1 | contig 12504 bp, 12 predicted proteins | sample 2018CB1WmetaG_FD_203636 | JGI IMG/M metagenome (GOLD analysis project Ga0314855, IMG submission 203636) | Cryopeg brine viral communities from Beaufort Sea near Barrow, Alaska, United States - 2018 CB1W | ecosystem: Environmental > Aquatic > Marine > Coastal | place: USA: Alaska | collected... | reverse complement strand
ATCGCTTGTCAAACATATTTGACCGAGCCACTGGCCATTTTTATCTTTAAGGGTATAACTTTTGGCTTTTATTTCATTTTTCTCAATACTCATATCTCAAATCTTAATTCTATTAAACAAATTTCTAGTTTAAAAACCCGGTATAAAAGGACACTTGTATTTCCTTATATTTCTTCATCTGGTTAATGTAAATTTCCCTGAGATCCTGTTTTTCCTTCTGGCTATAATTGCCGGTCTTGATGCATTCCAGGTTGGTCTCAATTCGGCTGATGCCTTGTTGAATCTGTTTGGGGGAATATATATCCAGGATCATACGGCCTCCTGGTTAAAGATCCTGGCGATTCTTTGCCTCACAGCGGCAACCGAAACGGCTGTTTTTGTGTGCAGCCCGGTTTTTGTGAACAGTTCCTTTTTGTGCTGATTGTAAGTGGAGACGGCAATTCCCATTTTTTCGGCAATCACATCGTCCTTATCATCATCAATAAATAAATCGATCATCTGGACCTCGCGGGGTTTAAGGGGAGAGCCGTTCAGCTTGATTTTTTTGAATTTCAGGGAAATGCAGTCCCTGGAGTGGCGGTAATTTTCCGATTCCTGAAGTTTGTCATTGACTAGATCCGGATTCCCGTCAAGGCCTCCATACATAAAGTAGGTATAAAGCTCTACCTGTCGAATAAGGGAGACAAAATCTCCATTTTCAACCCTGCAGGAAAGATGCTTCACTGCCTCGGCATTAGATTTATAAGCATTTACAAGTCTGGAGAAATCCTCCGGGCTCAATTTTTTGAAAGAATGCACCTTTCCGTTCTGGATGTATTGTACCTCCATAGTTTCTGGAATTCCGAAAAATTCGATCCCGCAATCTTGTTTTAGCAGGCCCGCAATTAAATGTTGCGAATGTTGTAACGATGTTGTAGATTTGTCCTTCATGAGAATTAATTTAAGCGTTAGTGATTGTGAAATAAGACCAGGAGTTTCCGCTCCTGGTTTTTTTGTGACTTGTGATCAACCAGTGAAGTGATCCTCTCCTGGGATTTGCTGGCTTCGTTATTTATATTATCAATTTTTATTGCTGTAACCAAAATGGCGATCATTCCCAAAACAATAAGGAAGCAGATCCACCTGTCCTGAGACAATAATTTGCCGTCTATTTGCTCGAGTGTTAGGGGGGATTGTTTTTTAAACATTTTGTTGGTCTTTTTTGGCTTGTTTCAGGATTGATTCCCTGCGTAGCGTTTCGGCGGCCTGGTCAATTTTAAAATTCTCCACAGCGGCAAATATTCCCGCCTCTACTTTTGCGTTGTTTAATTTGCCATTAAATACCCTCGAAATAAAAATTCGGGAGTAAGGATCGTTATCGCGGTTGTATATTTCTTGCTTGGCAAAGTACTTTCCAATCTTGGATACGTGCCTGGTTCCCAATACTTCTAACAATTTATTTCTTTGATCCTCAGTTATCATATTATTCTACTATTGTTTAAACCAATTCAGTAACCTATATTTGTTTTCACTTGTGTACACGACAAATATAACAGATAATTATCTGATAAACCAAGTAATTAACTGATAATATCAGATATTTCTCTGATTAAATTTTAATTTACTGTCATTGAGCATTTTAGATAGAATAGAAAATATAAGAAAAATCAAAGGGCTGAATAAAAGTCAATTTGAGAAGGTTCTTGGCAAGTCCACAGGCTATGTGAATACATTGTATAAAAATAACAGCATACCAGGAACTGAGGTTATAATTAAAATATCAGATAATTATCCAGATATTAATCTGAATTGGATTTTAAAAGGAGAGGGAGAAATGCTGAAGGAAAGTCCGGCAAATAACCAGTTGCAGGTTGAAGAACCTGAAGTGAGCTATAAAAATGCAACCCTGCAACATTTTCACGCTGACATAAAAAAGGATTTGGCAGCACTGGCAGAAGGAATGACTCACAATTTTGAAGTAGTGAGTGATGGGATTTTTGAATCGCTGAAAGGCCAGCAAAAGATTCTGAAGTTTATTGATGATCTGGACGCAAAGGCAATCTCCAAAGCAACCCTAAAGCTCAATGAGATGCTGAAACAAACCAAGTAACCAATTAAATAATTTGATATATGGAAACTAATCAGGATCTAGGGTATCGGGTTTTTACCGGAAAGGCGGAAGCAGACAAGGCTATCAATACCTTAAGAGGGATACTTGAGGGGATTATGATTGATCGAAATATTAACGAAAATGAGATTAAAGAACTGGATAATTGGTGTGAGGATCACTATGACCTTATAAACAGAAATCCGTTTCAGGATTTTGTTGTTACTATCCGTGAAGCACTTCGCGGCGAAGTTGATATCAATGAAGCAGTAGAGGATCTTTACTGGCTTTCCCAAAAATATCAGGAAGATAATATTTATTACAACGCCGTAACCGCAGATCTTCAAACCCTGCAGGGAATTTGTCATGGGATATTAGCAGATGGAATCATAAATGATACTGAGGTAAAAGGACTTCAAAAATGGATGAACAATAATGAACATCTAGCTTCCTTTTATCCTTACGATGAACTATATACTGTACTGCAGCAAATTTTAAAGGATGGAATCGTAGATGAAGAAGAGGAAGTATTACTCAAGGCTTACTTTAATCAATTTGTTAAGTTGACGGACTCTCAACTCACCGAAAAAATACAGAATGAAACAGCTGACACAAAGATTTCAGGGCTTTGTTCTATTGATCCTAATATTGAAATTGAAGGAAAAACTTTTTGTGTTACCGGAAAATTAACCAGGGGAAATAGGGAGGAATTATTGAAAAAAATAGATGACTGGGGAGGAATTTCATGTGGATCACCTGGAAAAAAGACCGATTACCTTATTGTTGGGGATAACGGCAATCCTGCCTGGGCATTTGCCTGCTATGGCAGAAAAGTGGAACAAGCTTTAAAACTAAGGAAAAGCGGATCTCAAATAGTTATAGTCAATGAATTTGATTTCTGGGATTACTTGGATGAAATGAGCAGCAACTAAAAAAAAGACAAACCAATTAACTACAAAATCATCAATATGAATAAATTTTTACTATTTATAGGAGTAGTGATATTATCTACCTCACTTTCAGCTCAATCTATTTTTAAAGGTTTGGAAACTGGAATGTCTAAAAAGGAGGCTAAAGCTGAATTTAGGGCGAATAAGGATGATTATATAAATATTGAAATAGGAAATGGCTTTGCTTATAGGATCTATCAACAGAATTTCGGATACGTAAATGATGGGCTTGTTTCGATATTATTAACTCCAAAAGGCTCCGCTCTAGGACAAGGTTATGATGAGGCAGCTTCTTATCTGGATTTTTCAGATGCCTTTTTTCAAAAATTGAATTATGAAGAATTTTTCAGACCTGAATATTGGAATGCTCCGCAAAGTTTTAGCTCTAAATATGGCCTTCTTTTATCCAATCCTGATAAAACGATTATGGTGCAAATGTATCCCACAAAATATAAATCGGGAAGAATAACCTCATACCTGGTGAAGCTGCACCTCTATAATTACAACCAATTTATGGAGTGGTACGATAAAGAACATGAAGCACAAGAGGAAATTGCAGAAAAGTCGGGGTTTTAAAAGAACGGTTTACCCGTCCTCAAAGAATTGCTCCAGTGCGAGTCGATCCTGCGGGGAGTAATTTTGTTTATTTTTAATAAATTCGAGATAAAGTTCCAGACATTCTATATTGCTGAGCCTGGTTAATTGTTCTAACATATAAAGTTAAATTCAGAAATTAAATTAATTGAACAGCGTAGGGTCTGAACCCGTTCAATTTATGAATTTAACAATGGCCTGTTTTTGGTGCCTTGCAAAGGGCCTAGAATTTTTAAAAAAAATGAAACCTAAAATTTTAACACATCTGAAAATCAAAGGGATGGAAACTAAAAAGTAGCCAGAGTAGTACTTAAAATCCAATGATCCGCAACGGTCGTGCGGGTTCAAGTCCCGCTCCGAGTACTTTGAAACCCCTGATAACACAGGGGTTTTCTTGTTTTTTGTCCTCTCTCAAGACAATGAAAATAGAGGTAATTTTAACAAAAGGGCCTGCAGAGGGGCCTAGTTCTTACAAGGTAATTTTGAAGAAAAGACTGTATTCCGATCCCAAACTTCACATCCCAAAAAAAAATGGGAAGCCTGTTCTTGAAACAGGCCGGCCTTGGTATGTTTATTTCTACTGGCGAAGTACAGGAGATAAACTGGATAAGAAATTCAGGTATAAGAAAGGAATCAACAGCTTCAAATCTGTAAAGGAAAGAAAAGAAATAGGGAAGGCGCTCGTGAAGGGATACCAGGAAGCCCTGGATCGCGGATGGAATCCTGAAACTAAATCGGTGCCAAAGAAGCGAAGTTCGAGATCTGATTTTATGACGGTTGAAAAGGCGCTGCATTATGCGATGCAGATCAAAAAGTCCGGAAGCAAAAAACTGCCAACTCTCACCGGCTACGAGTTTCACATGAACCGGTTCCTGGACTGGTGCAAAACTCAGGGGTACCTTGGACTGGACATAAAAGAGTTCACGGTGGACCAATTCTATGAGTTTCACGACTGGCTGAGATTTGATTACCTGGTGGAGAGCAGCAAAGAACCTTTGACCGGAACTTCCATAAATAACCATAAACGCAGCCTCTCCGCACTTTTTACTACTCTTAAAAATGAAAGACTGGTGCCGGTGAACTTCATCCGGGACATTCCCATGGTAGACCAGGAGCCAGTAAACAATAAGGCTTTTACATCTGAGGATCTTGTAAAAATAAAAGCAGAAATGCAGAAGAGCGATCCTCATTTAATCCCGTTTTTCAGTTTTATCCTGTATCCGTTATTGCGGCCAGTGGAAATATGCCGACTCAAGATAAATTCCTTCAATACTGAAAAATGGTTATTTTCTGTCCAGACAAAAACCGAAGTCCTGAGCTATAAAAGGATCATCGAAAAAATAAAACCTGTGCTGGAGGGGATGGAAATTGAAAAATATCCGGGGTCATATTACCTTTTTACCAATAAAAACCAACCTGCCGATTGGGATGTTCCGGAAAAAAGTAAGGTGGATCACTGGGGGAAGCGCTTCAAGAAAATAAAGAATGCGCTGGGTTATGGTCGGGAATATGGACTTTACTCCGGAAGGCATACGGCAATAATGGATCTTTACAATGCCAAACTCAATGACGGGATGGGAGAAATGGAGATTATGTTGAGTCTGATGCCTCACACGGGCCATAAATCTGTTGCCGGGATCAAAAACTATCTTCGAAAACACAAACAATCCATCCCTGCTGATCATTCTCAGCTTTATACGATTGATTTTTAGCCCCCTAACCCCTGCCTACCGGCAGGCAGGCCCAAAGGGGGAGTTGTTATTCTTATAATACAATTATCTTCAAAAATTATATACCTTTATATACAACTAACGCTAAAAATTATATAATGGGAAAATCAAAATCTAAAAAACAAAGTGCCAAGGTTTTTATGGAACATATATTGGGAGTAGATTTTGGGGTTTCAGGAGGTGATAAAACAGCAACTCTCGAATATATCCCTTACCACAATTCACTAATCGATCCTTTTTTCCTAGAGCGTGAAAGGAAGTTAGAGGTTCCGAAAATTAATGGGAAAATAAAATTTTATAATGGAAGTTCTATTAAGTTTCATTCCGTAGATCCATCTGAAGCAGGAAGAGGAATAAGACCTTTCGAATATATAGGAGAAATGAATGACGAATTCGAAATTGAAGTCAAACATTTTCAAAAAGGAGATATTACCGTTTCTTCAATTAGTAAAAATAAAATTTCAGATATTGAGAAATCTTATCAAAAATAGGATAACGGCTTAATTTGGACAAAATTTGTCCAAAATAGGATTTATTCCCCCTTCGGGGGCAAGGGGGACTAAAAAGTCTCACTTTCCATCTCCACGTGCATCACTTTTTCTGAAATGTATTTTTTGTCCAGGGTTTTGATCACATGAAGCTCGTTGTACCGAATGCTCAACTCGTTGATCTTTATATTTTCGAAGACGGAGCAGTCAAAACCGTCTTTAAAGGTTTTGGAATTAAGCCTAAAATTTATCCAAACTTGCCAGCGATTGGTAAACACACTTTGTAAAAACAATTGCCTTACCAATGTGGCAGAGGCGGTTGGTTTGCCGTTGGTGTTTAAACCATCGTACACGCAAAAATCCAGTTTGCTTTTTTTCTCCGGTGCAACGGCGGTGATCACATCAGCATTGGATTCCACAACGGCGGGTTGCAGCTCCATTTTCAGGTCTACAACATCCCGGCCTTCCTCATCCTGATCTGAGAACAGTTGGCCGTTAATATCGTACAGCACCTTGGAGTCATCGGCATAACTGAATTTATAGAACCTGTTGGAATTAAATTTCTTTGGCGGGTCTACATTTTCCAAATGTGTGTGATCCTGCCGCTTTCTTTTTAAGACCGATTCCTGCACGAAGTTTATTTCCACATATCGGTTTTGAACGTCGATGTCTAAATTAAGCCAGTTTTTTAGCAGGTTTTCATATTCGCCAAAGGTGAGCTCCGGCATAAAATTGGCCAAAGAGAACAGGGACGGGAATTCATTGAGCTTGGCCCCTTTAAAATTATATTCCAAACTATTGAAGGCCGCAATGCTGTTGTTTGTGTGCCTGAGCTTCAATTGCACAACAATGGGGTCAAACTGATCTACAGACTCAACATTTACCGTGAATTTTTCCGAAATACGTACCCGGTTGTCTTCAGATAAATACCGGTTCAATAAAGTACGTTCCTGGTTAAGGGCATCCTCCTTGAAAATATTGAATTCGAAGTAGGAAGCGAGCACAGGATCCAGATCAAAATCATACGCCAACTCATAAGTGCCAATATTGGTTGGAATAAAGTATTTTTCATAAACTCCATATACCAATCTTTCAAATACAATTTCGGTAGTATCCGGGATGCTGAAGGAGTATTTTTGATACTCGTTACTTTTGAATTTCTCCAAATAATTTTCGGGAATAAAGAGGGTTTTCTGAAGCACGGGATCCTCAAACAGTTTCCCGAAGGTTTTTTTACCAACAGTTTCATATCCAAAACGCAGGATCTCCAACAAATAAGGCATTGGTGCCATTACATTTCGGTTAATATACACAGGATCTGCGCCGGAGGTATCAATTTCATTTTGCAAATAATTGGTACCATCGTGATTGTTCACAAAATCCTCAAATAAGGAATATTCAGATTCTTCCTTAATGGTGGGGTTATACAACATCGGGAAATTATAGGCAGTGGCCGGCCAGCTTTTTATACTGGTCTGTTTGGCGTGTTCGTGCAGCTGCAAGGCAATTACATCTGGCCAGGGCAAATCCTTGAGCTTGGTATTATAAAGATCTTGCTGCTCCTCCCCATAGGTAATGGTGCATTCTATTTTTGAACCTGTGATCTCTCCCAAAAACAGGAAGGCAGGGAAATGAATGTCATCCAGCACCAATCTGCATTTTATTTTTATCTCCGGATTGGAAATATTATCTATAGTAGGGATCCCCAATTTTTCCAACAGCTCCGGATCTGCATCCAGAACAAAGGGCAGGGAATAATTATTGAAGGAATTGTCTGAAAAAATATTGCTCTTTTCCTTCAATACCACTCCATAGGTGGAGAGGTCAATTTCGAACCGGTCTGATTGTATTTTTATCATTTTACTGCAGCATCAAAACTTAGTACATAATTATTGGAGGTCCGCCGGGTTTCGGAAACCGATAAACTCTTGAATTTCCTGATCACTTCTATTCTCTCACTGCCCAATTGCAACCATATTTTGGTAGCATCCAGCACCAATGACAAATGGGCAACTTCTTCTTTTGTATAAATATTCCCGGTGGCCACTTTAAAGCTTTTGGGGTTTTTGGAATCTATTACACTGGCATATTCTTTTCCGCCGCGATTTGTGAACACGGTTTTGCTTTCATTCTCCTTTATAATTTCCACGATCCCGTCCATATTGAATATCTCAGGGCAATCCCATTCATTTTGCCAGATAAGCTGCGTGGTAGGTAATTGGGTGGGTTTTATAAACACATTTAAAACAAGCGCGCCGCAGGTGATGGTGATGGCATCCAATTCTTTCAGGTTGTAATCTGAAAGGTTCACGATTACCCCATAAATTTTTGTGCTGTCATAAAATAACGGGATGGTTTGGGTAACGGCACCGGTGATTTCAAGGTTTGCAATTACAGCATCGCTTTTTAAGCTGAAGGCAATAATGCCGTCTTTTGGGACTGAAATATTGTTGGGAATGTAGCAGAGCTGATCTATAATTGCCGGGGTATTTCCATTTAAAAAGGATAGGTTCTCAAAGGTTTCCCTCGCGACCATTGCTGTATTGGACAAGGACCTTTCAAACAATGAGAAATCTATGGAGATGGGTTTTACCGGGATAAAGCCCTGGGTAAACAAAACAGGCGGGATTTGATTTGCCCGTAAATACAAGGCAGTTTCCAAACCAATGATTAATTGAGCTGAGTTCTTGTTGAAGGGAGCGCGCTTCCTGTATCGTTTCAATTCCAAGGTGGCAATCGTTTTAAAATCGGCGATCACTTCAGAATTATCATCTCCGGAGGTGAGCAGGATGGTATTCCTGTCTTCAGAAAAGTAAAAGGAATTAGATTCGATGCCCTGGGTGGTTATTTGTACTACATTCAGCAAAACCTCTATAACCCGAACAGAATAATTTGAGGTTACAGTGATCTCTGCAGGGTAAGAACCAACCTGCAGCAAGTCGGTATTCAGGGTGCTCACAATTATTTGTGAAATTCCCACCGGGAGGTTCACTTCAGAAAAAGCAAGCCAATTTACGTTTGCGGCGATGGTGGCCACCAGGGAAGAATCTATATTGATATTATTTTCCTTTTCTGAAGGGTTTAAATAAGTTTCAGAAAATTGCAACACGCTGGGAGTCACATTCAAATAATCGGCTTCATCCCCGGATCCGGAAACGTACACATACACATAGCCGTTGGTTTGTGAATCCCCATCATCTACATAGAATTGGGAGGAATACACCCCGGAGGCCATTCCGGTGACATCGGGAGTAATGGAAATAACGCTGGTGCCGGAACCGTTCACCTGGCTAAAATTAACCCAGCCACTATCTGCAGTGATGCTCCAATCTCCATCGGTATTGATGGTCAAAAACTTACCTGCGGGAGCTGCGTTGCCAATGGTGTGATAAAATTTAAACAACCAATCGGATAAACTAAGGCGTTGGCGTTCAGTTACCCTGAGGTTTACATTAAATTCCTCTATTTTATAGGAGTTGTTATTTGGGCCATCCAGTTGATATCTGAAATAGATGGATGCTTTTTCCTGAAAATACCCCACTGCCAGGTTATCGGCATAGACCGGATCTACAGCAACTTTGATAACGAGCTTTTCTATCCTGCCGGCATCCCCGTCCACAAAAATAATTTGATCGAGGATGATCTTGATCCACTCGGGTTTGCTGTATACTTTAAAGGAACCATTTTCGATCTGTCCGTTTTTTCCGTGCAAACCGGTGAAGGTGAGTTCCAGGTTCTGACTTGGAATTGATCCGGAAAATTTCCTGTAGTTAAGGGCAACTATGTAACTGTTTAATGGCATAATTATTCTTTTTTAACTTGAGAACGAGCTTGTATTTTTTTTAATTTAGTTTGGGCTTCCTGCAATTTTAAGATAGCTTCATACCCAAAATTAATATCACCTGAAACTCCAATAGCTGCCAAAATTGCTTCCAGTAATGCGATTTGCCGACCGGAATCTGAATTTCCGGAAGATGGCACAACATCTGAAGCTTTCATATTTCTGCCGGTATCTCCACCATCAGCATATAATCCAAGTTTCTTTTTTCTTTTGTCTTCCAGATAATTAAGAATTGGCGGAACTTCGGGGTCTTGACGGACTACTTCCGGTACCACGTATTCATTTACGTGAACATCCCCGGCTACCTCGTGTCCGGTGGAATCTTTATATCCCATCCCGAATAGGTCGGTAAATCCACCCCTGGCAAAGCTTGTTTTAATACCTGATTTTGCACTGGCCGCGCTTTTTACTGCTGAAATTATACTGGCTATTTGAATTCCAAAACCGATTAACAAGGGAATGTTTTGAGGAAAACCAACCTTGGCAGTTTCACCGGCTCCAACGGCGGCATCAGACATAACCTCGCCAGTATTTAATGCAACTTTATTTTCAAATAGCGTTATTTGCATTAAAGTTTCCTTTGCTGCAAGGAATTGTTTAGCGATCAATAACGCCTGTCCTACTTTAGATTCAGCTCCTGCCGCATTAATCGCTGCATCCAGGGAGTCGCTCAAAAGTCGTTTTTTAGCATCTTGCAAACGCTCCTCATCACTTATCTTCTCGTCTGTCGCTTTTTTCTGAATTCCAAGGATCGCATTTTCGTGCGCTTCCTTGAGTTTTTCAATGACAGCATTTTTCTCTTCCTCGGTGAGTTGAAGGAATTCCATTTCTGCAGCAAAATCTTCCAGCTTTTTCTCGTAGGCCAATTCTTCTTTTTCAAGGTCCTGCTCTGCCTTGATTGCGGCTTTTTCTTCATCGGTGGTGGCACGTGCGAGTTCCAGTTCGTTCTCCAGTTCTAGTTTTTTAGCTTCAAAACCCCGCATCCGCTCCAGTTCCTTTACTTCATCTGCAGCCTTGGCTTCATCAATTTTAACCTGGTGTTCCGCATTTATCTGGTCAATGAGTGCCTGACCTGCTCCAATGGATTGTGCTTTTTCAACTGCCCGGTTCCGTTCCAGTTCTGCTTTCTTAACTGCTGAATTTGCCTCGCGGTCCTCCTGTTTTTTTGTGTATTGTTCCTCTAAGGCATCAATTGCATCCAGGCGTTTCTTTTCCTCTGCAAGAGCGGCTTTGGTTTGATCTTCCTTTAATTTTAGCGCTGCAGCTTGTTTTTTTAATCCGTTGTCATTCCCATTTGTACCTTTTGGATCTTGTTTTTCTTTATCTTTTTTTTCCTGTTCTTGAATTTTAAGTTTTTCCGCATTTATCTCGGCGGCCTTCTTCTCAATTTTATTTTGTTGCTTATCGAATTGCTCTCCTAACTTGTTCCAATCTGCATCTGCGCCTATGGTAAGAGAATCTTTCAGATACTGAACACTTTGAAAAACAAATTTTCTAAAAGCGGTATCTGCCACAACCAATCCTTCAGTTAAACCGTTGATAAAACCATAAAAGGAGGTTTTAGCTTCTATCCATGTTATTTGCAATTCGTTTGCAAAAGCAGTGTATTTATCTGATCTTAAAGCATCGTTTTGAGCAATCCCAAGTTTTTCATTTGCATCCGAAACCTTGTTTAAATGTTCTTGTATTGCTGTTAACGCTGGGGGCATTTCATTTAAAGCTTTGTTCACAGCTTCAAAAATAATTTTTGCACCCCCGGCATCTTCCCCTGCACCTTTGAACAGATCTGCGGTGAGGAGTTGGGCTTGTTGTGCATTAAGACCTATACTTTCAGCCTCGGCAGAAATTAAGCCTAAAGCATCTTTGCTGGTAATGCTGCCATTTTGAATGTTGGTGAAGATCTCGTTCGTGAAATCCTTTCCAAAGGCATTTTGCAGCGCTTCCCGAGCCGGCAGGGTTTCCTCCATAATTGCCAGTGAGAATTCCTTAATTGCATCCGGAAGTTTATCGGAATAAATCTTCATATCGATCCCGGTATTCACTATTCTTTGGAAATCTTCAGCAGAAAATCCTGCCTGGGCAAACAGCTTTGGATATTCCTTCATGCTGTCAAGGAATTCCCCGTTTTCCATTCCTCCGCGAATCAGTCCGTCCTCGATCCTGTCAAAGGCTTCTTCATATGTAATACCAAAAGCGTTCACCAGAGTTGCTGCTACTTCAAGGTTTTTTTTGAAATCGCCCCCAAAAGTTTCCTGGATAGCAGTGGCCCTCACCCGTGCGCTGTCCAGGGCATCGCCACTTAACTGGGTAATTTGTTGAGTCGTGCGGTTTGCTTCGGTAGCAGCTTCATTGTATTTGGTCCATTCGCGGGTAGCCAAAACAACCCCTGCCAAAACTGCAATTGCGGCACCTATGGGAGTGGCGATAAAAGCAAGTCCGGCTTTAGTGGCTGCACCTATCCCGGAAGCGACTCCTTTCATCCCGTTTCGGAATCCAATAAGGTCCCCGTTCTTTAAGCTGGAGAAGGCTTCGGAAAAATGTTGTCCGAATTCGGTCATTGCCGATGTTTGCGCATCGGTTGAATCGGTTGATTTATCCAGTTCTGCCCTAAATTGTTTTTGGGTATCGATCATCTTTTTACGATGACCTTCTACCTTTGCCAATTCTTTATTCGCGGCAACCCATTCATCAGTGCCTTCAGTCAATTTGTTAACCGAGTTCCTAAGCTTATAATAATGACCATTTACAGACTTAAAAGTATTCTCAACTTCTTTTCCGTTTACTTTTATAGCAAGATTTAATGCCTGATTCTTAC
>Ga0314855_100196_pt1 | contig 12553 bp, 14 predicted proteins | sample 2018CB1WmetaG_FD_203636 | JGI IMG/M metagenome (GOLD analysis project Ga0314855, IMG submission 203636) | Cryopeg brine viral communities from Beaufort Sea near Barrow, Alaska, United States - 2018 CB1W | ecosystem: Environmental > Aquatic > Marine > Coastal | place: USA: Alaska | collected... | reverse complement strand
TTGGCGTCGGATGCGAACTCAACGGTCGCGCCTGCACCGTCTAGGAGTTCGGCTTGCCACTCTGCCTGTGCGCTGCCCTCCGCGTCATAGTAAGACCATGTGAAGGTGAGTGTAGACGTGGTGATCGATGCGCCAGGTACACTGATTGTCGCCGTGGGAATGGCTGACGTGGTGACCGATGCCATGGCCGAGTACGGGCCAGCGGTGGCATGAATGCCCCACGTCTTAACCTGCCACTCAAAGCCCGCACCGTTGGCATAGGTGTCAGCGGGAAGCGTCCACGTGGAAGAGGTCGACGTGAAAACCGCGATAGTTGTCCACGCGCCTGCGCCAGCCAGTCGGTGCTGGATCTGGAACTTGGTTTGCGCGGACGAGTCAACCGGCGAGTGAACCCACGTCAGCGCAATGTCGTTGACAGCATCAATCGCAACACCAGACGGCGCCAGGTTCGTGGGCGCGTTCGGGGGTGCCGCAAGTTGAACAGTGTTGGTCGAGGGGTAACCGCTTCCAAGGAACGGGCCGCTGGAAGTCACATGGCGTATCTGATATTTATGTGTGACCGACGTTGAGGGAGAGACGTGCGTGTAACTGGCGGTGCCGCCAGCGACAGTGGCCAAAGTCGAATACGCGCCACCGTCTTGAGACTCGTAAACTACCGTCTCGTACTCAGAATAACTGCACGTGTTAGTCCAAGTCACAACAATGTTCGAGCCAGACTTCACCGCCGCCGGATTGGTCGGATCAGACGGCGTGGTGTACACGGCCGCCGCATTGCTCGATGTGGTCGTGGCCGTCGTGTTGACAGCCTGCACACGGTAGACGTACCGACGATTGGCGATGGTCGAGCGGTCCGTGTACGAGGTCGCAGTGCCTGACACCGTGCCGAAGATGGTCGACCACTTGGCAGTGACGTTGTCCCAGCGCTGAACCTTCTGCGACTGATACGGGGCTGCCGAAGTGGAGTTGCGTGTCCACGTGACGACGTGCTGCGTGTCAGACGCGCGCGAGACGGCGACCGCAGATGGGGCCGCCGGGGCGTTCGGGTCAGTGGTGAACGACTTTATAAGTGACCACGAACCATCGCCAGCAGCATTAAAAGCCCGCACGCGGATGTAATAGGTCGTGTTGGGCGAAAGCCCTGTGAGCGATCTGGAGTTAACGTTGTAAACGTTATACGTGGACGCCCCAGAAAATGATGAGTTCCCGGAAATCTGAACGGTGAAATCGCTGGTGTTGTCGCCGCCCCAGTCGCGCGGGTCGGCCCAGCTAGCCACGGCCGAAGTAGAGCTAACGCTTGAGGCATTATTTAAAGACGGTGCAGATGGATTTGTGTACGCACGCGCTGGCACCGAGTAAGTGACATTGTCGTATACCTGGGCGCCGCCCCAATAGTTAATGCCATCTATCCACGCCGCAAAATAGGCGTCAGTGGTGGACCCGTACTGCTTGTACACTCGCAGCGTTTTCTCGTGCAGCATCTGAGAGCCGCCACCGAACGGAATGCTGATGTTCTTGCTGACGTCCGTGACATTGCCCGGAAAATCGCCCGAGGTGCTGAAGTTATTGCTAGTGTCATCGACGCCATCGGTGGTGATGTACCAGGCGCGGCACATCACGTCGCGATACGTGGCCGTATCTGCGACGGACTGAGCGGTTGCGCTCATACTCTGACCCATTAGGGTGCCACCTTTCCTGCTCCTGCGAGACTGGCGAGGACTGCGTCATTCACGCGGCTGTTGATTGCGTTGCCAGACTCCGCGCGGGTGAGGGCCTGGATCTCGGCGGCGACCATTTGCGCGAACGATGCAAGGTCGGCGCGTGTGATGCCTGAGCCGCCGCCAAACTCACCAGCACGAGCAAGCGGCACAACGGATGCGCCACGCTGAAGGTGTAGAAGCTCAGGGCCCTGCTCGCCGACCATCGACCAGCCCGCACTGGTCGCGGTGCCGCCCTTCGCGAGCAAAGGGATACTCGGGATGGTGGGGAAGTTCACGCCGGGAACCTTGTTCACGGCCGAAATTAAGGTGTTAACGCCACCCGTCGCGCCGTTGATAACGCCGATGACGCTGTTGATGACACCCTTGATGAAACCGACCACGCCGTCGAACGCTGAGCGAATCGTTCCACCCACTGCGCCGAACACGTCGCCGATGACTTCTGACACCGTGTTGACCCCGCTGGAGATGAAGTCAATCGCTGGCTTAACTGCCTTGTCCCACAGCCACGTAAAAATGCCGCCGAGCGTTTCGATGCTCCCGGTGATGGATTTCGCCACGGGCTTGATGACACTGGAGTAGATCCAGTCCCACGCCCCAGCAATACCGTCTATCGCCGGCTTAACCGCGTTGTCCCACAGCCAGGTGAAGATGGCCCCGAGCGTTTCGATGTACCCAATAATGAAGCCGATGACCGGCTGGATGACGTTCGAGTACAGCCAGTTCCACAACTCAGCGATTGAGTCAATGACCGGCTTGATGACCGTGCCGTAAAGCCAGTTCCATGCGGCCCCCAATGCGGCGAGGCCAGACTTGATCACGAACCACGCCAGGTTGAATGCGGACGTGAGGATCTGGAAGTAGACCTTGATGCCCTCGATGACTGGCTGGATGACGCTCGAGTACAGCCAGTTCCACGCGGCCCCCAATGCGTTGAGGCCAGGCTTAAGGACGGTGCCCCACAGCCAGTCCCATGCAGCACCGAGTGCGGCGGTGAACCCGGCCCAAATCTTCTGACCCAGTTCCGTCTTGGTGAAGAACCACACCAGGCCAGCAACCAGTGCGGCAATCGCCGCAACCACGAGGCCGATGGGGTTGGCCGTCATGGCTGCGTTCATCAACCATTGGGCAGCAGCTGCGGCCTTGGTGGCAGCAGACGTGGCGAACGTCGCCACCTTGTGTGCGACCAGCGTGACAATCTCTTTGCCACGTGCAACCGTCGACGCCGTACCTGCGGCTACCGACTTCCACATCTCGATATTGGCTTGCACCATCGAGAACGTCCACGCACCGATAGCGCCGACTAGGAGCGTGCCCGTGACGGCGGCAAGACCCACTAGGACCGGGGTGTTGTCGGCCAGATACGAGATGACCTGCGTGGCAATGCCCGACAGGCTGGCCATCGCGGGCAACAGTGCCGCGCCGATGGTGGCTGACAGGTTCGTCATGTTGCCCTTGAGGACACGCTGCGAGTTCGCCAGACCGTCTGCGGTGTTCGTGAAGTCGCCCTGGGTCTTCGAGGTCTGCTCCATGAGCGAGCCGTAACGCGCCTGCACCTTCTCTGCTTCAGTGAGTGCGCCAGTGCCATCACCGATACCGTTGGCGAGCGCGTATGCCTCGACGGCGGCGGCTGACAGGTCGATGCCGTACTTCCGCAACGGCTCCGTCTCACCCGCAAGCCCGGATTGGAATAGCCTCGCCGCTTCTGCCACATCAATGTCCATGACCGAAGCGAAGTCTGCGGCACGTGTCGAAATGTCATCGAACGTGCCCGCAACGTCACCGCCAGTGCCCGCGATGGTCTTAGAGAACCCCGAGAACTGCACCGACAGCGAGTTAAAGTCGGCGCTGGACAAGCCGACGGCGGTCGCCGAGTTATCGCTCAACTTCAGGATCTCGTCAGCGGCGTCACCGTAAGACACGGTGACGGCGTTGACTGATTCCTCAAGGGTCGAGGCCGCACCAATGGAGCTTGAGAGCCCCTTAACAATCAGTGCCGACGCGGCGACCAGGCCGACGCCAATAGCGGCACCAAACCTGGTGCCGACCTTCTTCCCCGCGCCGGACACGTCAACCTTGCCGAGGTCGCGGGAGACGGTCTTGCCAAGACCCTCGGTTGATGCGCCAATTGAGACGTATGCGGAGCCGACTTCAGTAGCCATGGGTCACCTCCGGGTGTCGTTGTTCAGTTGGATGCCCACCACTCGTCAAAAGCGGCGGCAGAATCAAAGCGGTCCATCTGGATTTGCTCAGCATCGGGAGCCATGCCCGGACGCTTCATGGGCTTAGGCCTGCGACCCTTGCCGCCGCCACGTTGCCAATTCGCTGACGCCAAAGCGTCAATCGCGAGCGCCGTCAGATGCTCTTGTGTGCCCCACTCGGCATCGGCGCCAAGAATGGCGCGGCCAGTTGCGGACTCACGTGTGACCGTCATCAAGATCGCCCACACATCACGCCAGTTCGTGCGCCCCGTACCAATGTCACGCCAGCGCAACCCGGCGACGATGAGGTCAGCCTCAACCGCCGCCGGATGCTGGTCGTGAAGTGCTACGAGGCCGAGGATTCCCCCACGGACAACGACGACGAGTCGCCGTACACCTCCATCAGTCGGATCTTCTGGCTGAGCGCGAGGGTGGCGAGGGCCTTCTGTGCGCCCTTGTCGTCATCGTCGGCGAGGGTGTTGAACAGTGCGTTGAAGCGCTCAAGGGTTGAGGCGTCCTGCGTGTTGATATCCTTCATCCCGGCCAGCGCCTTCAACTTTGCGGGCGGTAGGTCCAGCATTGACGGCAGGCTGTACGTCGCCTCGTCGCCGGGAACCTGGAACTCGAACCGTTTTACCTCGGGTACTTTGTATGCGGTCATGGTGTGCCTCCTGTGATGTGGTGTGCCTCCTGTGTGGTCAACACCCGCCCAGTGGAGGCACAGTCACCCTGGGCGGGCGTTGACAGTTACAGCGTTACGCCGTCGTCCGTGTACTCGTAGAAGTAGTTGCCGGAGTCGTCCGGGTAGATCGTGAGTTCCACCGGGAACGCCGCAAGGTCCTCATCCGTGAACGTCTGCTCGAAGGACTCGGTGGTCAACTGCGCCTTGGGGAAGACGATGCGACGCTTGCGACCCTTGTAGGCCATGCTCACGACCCAGGTCGACTCGGGCAGTTCAGTGCCCGCATAGGCAACGGTGATGAGTTCGCTGGTCGAGACGGTCGCGGCGGTGACGGTCACCGCGTCCACACCAAACACTGTCTCCAGCACGTCAGAGTCGATGGTCTGAATCAGGCCAAACGAAGCGGACACGCCCAGTTCGGTGCGGCTCTTCGCAACCTCAGCGCCGCCCCATGCGTTCATCGCGGCGTATGCCTTCTCGATGGCACGGGTGAAGCCGTCAGACGACACGTAGCCCTGAGCAATGAACGCCGTATCAAGCGCCGTCGACGCCGTAGTGGGCAGGGTAGAGCCGAGCGGTGCCCGGAAGATCGCGCCGCCGACAGCGGGCGCGCCTACAACTACCTTGGTTTCAGTTTGTGCAGCCATGAGTGCTACTCCTTCTTGTGGGCCGCAGTCTCAGGCGGCGCGGATTTAGTGGATGTGGACGCCCGACCCGGAGTGGGACGGGACGGCTTCTCTGTGGACGTGGCGGGCTTAACCCAGCCGGAGCGCTCCCAGCGCTTCACGTCCTTCTCGGCGACATCAACGTGGACGTCGCGGGCTGTGGGGTGATCGAGTCGAACCATTTTTGGGTGCTCCAAACAGCCCACCGAGGCGGGCTAATTAGCGGGAGTGGTTAGAGGTGGTCGACGGCCTGACGAACGTTCGCGGTCATCGTGTAACGGGGGCGCTTCGTGTCTGGATCAACGTCCGCGTAAGGGCCCCCAATGAAAGCGTCCTCACCGTCGGGCACCCATACAGAATCGGTGCGCCAGGCGCCCATATGGCCGTAGGTGAGGCGGGCGAGCGCTTCGGCTTCGGCGTCGCTTCCACCCCAGCATTCGAGGGTGAGGCGGTGCTCAAGAAGGGACAGGTTCAGGCGTCGCGTACCAGTGAGCAGGACGCGCACGAATGGGCTAGCGGGGAGCGGGTCGGGAAGCACACGCACCACGTCCGCCAAAACCAGCGGCTCGAGGTAGACCATCGTCTTCGCTTCGACGTTACCGAACGTCAGCGCCTCGACCATCAGGCGCCACCAATGGCACGCTCAAGGGCCCGATTCTTGGCCTGAGCGCGCATCGCATCGGCGGTCACCGTAATGACGGCGGCACGACCACGGACACGACCGCCCGTAGCCTTGGCGGGTTCAGCACGGAACCCCTCACCGGCACGACTCGCGGTCGCCTCGGCAATGTCATCGAGCATCTTCATCACCTTGGGCGCGGTGCGGATCTCGGCGAAAGCCTTCATGTTCAGCTTCACATTGCTAGCCACGTCAGCCCCCCACGCGCTTGAGCGGCACAACCATGCCGCCTTCGAGTTGCTGGCCCCGATGCCACTCAGCCGGGTCGCCCTCAACGCCATACACGACGCCACGAACGCGAATCTGATCGTCAGCCGTGATATCCGGCCACGACATACGGAAATACAAGGTCGGCTTCGTGATGATCGGTGTGCGACCAGGCTCAACAGGCTCCGACGAGCCACCAGGAGCGAACAGGGCGCCCTCAATGTCAGTCTCGGTAGGTGTGCCAGGGATCGGCTTACTGAATGCGTCCGTGCCGCTTGACGTGGCCCTAATGCGGGTGACGGTCTCGGTCACGGCGTCGGCACCACATACATCGGCACGGTGAACGCACGCTGACCGATACCTAGTCGGCGCCGCATTGCGCGTGTCAGAAACAAGTCATCGGGCAGGCTCGCCGAAAGGGTGGTCGAGTCAGAGAACGGGCCGTTAGTCCCCTGACGTGTTGACCCGGCTGGCTGGTCAGCAACGCGTCGACGTACAGCCTCCGCCACCATGTCGACGGTGACCAGCACGGGCACGTTGGCGTCCATGTTGCCAGCGGCTATCCATGCGTCGATGTTGGGGGCCTCGGCACGGACAATAGTGGAGGCGTCTTCGAGCATCACGTCAAGACGCGCGTCGGTGACGCCAACAGGCACATCGCGTCGCACCTGGTACTCAACGCTGGTAGCAAACGCGACCATCATGGCCTCCTAGGGTTGCCGTCCGAGACGGGTGACAAGGTTTGTGGCCTTGCCACCCGTCATCGGATTACTTGCTGGTCGCGTCGGACTTGGCGTCCGACTGCTTAGGCACGGTCTTCGTGACCGGGCCGGACTTGGGGGCGTCCTTGACGGACACCTCCTGCTCACCCGTGTCAAGGTTGCGATCCACTAGGACCACAACCCCGTCAGGACGAGCGCGCTCGAACTTCTCGTGACGGTCAGCCACGGCGATCAGCCGTTCAGCACGCCGGTGAGACGCGCAGCGGCCTTGCCGCCGAACACGGCCACGCCGGTGTAGAACTCGATGCGAGTCCGGTAAGCGGGCTTAGTCTCAAGCTCGCCCAGGTCGTACACCTGCACGCCACCATTGGTCAGGCCAGTGACGCCCTGGTCGCCCTCGTCCTCGCCGTAGCGCACCGCGTACACCGACGACGTTGTTCCAGCCGCAGTGCCCTGCGTTTCGGTCTGAGGGAGAATCGACACGCCAGCAGTGGTCGCTCCGGGGTCGAGGATCGGGATCCCGTTCCACATGACGACGCGCTTGCCGTTGGCATCGCGCTCGACAAACACGTCCGCCGAAATGTGACGAGCCGCCGACTTGATCTTGCCGATGATGCTGGAGTTGGCATACAGCGCGCCGTTGGTTCCGTCGAGGCCGGGGACCAGCGACACGAGTTCATCCAACTTGTCAAAGAACGCGTGAATCGTCGTGTCGCTAGTCAAAATCGCCGAACCGTTAGTGGCAGTCGGCATGACTTGCGCACCGGTCAGTCGCTTCTTGAGACCGTCGAAGGAGTCCGCATCAACGGCAGTGTCGCCGTTGAAGAACGTGTCCTGAAACAGGTACGACGCGGCCTTGACCTTCATGCCGGTCTGTACGGCACGCTGGTCGTTGATGTCCCCGCGCGTCTGCACGATGAACTTGTCCACGTCGGCGTCTCCACCGAGAATAACCAGTGACTCCGTGTCCTGGTTGACAGTGCCTGTGGACTCGACGTACGAGCCATTGACGGCACGGAAGGCGACGCCGGGAAGGGTTGCCTCCTTGTTGTAGGCGTAGGCGTTGCCCTGAATTGATAGGAAGGGAATCCTGTCCAGGACGGGGCTGTTCTGGATGAAGGTCTCGATGACGCCTCGTTGGAGGTAGGTCTGAGAGAGCTTCGCAGCCTCGGATAGGGTGATGGCCATGAGTGGCGCTCCTTACTTGGTGGTCACCTCGGTGGCGTAGGCGTGCCTAAGCGTGCCGGTGCCGCGTGAGGTGGGGGTGTCCTTGGCGCTGTCACTGGGTGACGTGCCTTCGGATTGGACGTACGGTGCGACGGCGCCCTTCTTGGGCTCCGGCTCCTTGGGCATGGTCGACTTGATCTGTTCGAAATGCTTCTCGAGTTCCTCGCGAGTTGAGCCGCGCAGGACTTCGGTTGAGATGTCGGAGTCTTTGACGATCTCCTCGGCCCAACTCTTGACCTGATCGCGCGTCTCGTAGCCCTTAACCTTGGACTCAAGTTCCGCCATACGATCTGCCTTCTTCTGGTCCTCTGTCTTCTGGGACTCTTCGAGGGCGGCAAGCTTCTCGGCGGCGGTCTTGTTCTCCTTGGCTCGGTCTTCCCACTTGCGCGCCTCCGCCTTCCAGTCCGTTCCCTTTTCGGGTTCGGGCTGGGTCGGGTCGGCGGGCTTGGGGGTGGGGTCGGCGGGCTTGGGGGTGTTGCCGCCACCGCCGTCTCCTGGCTCCTGGTTGAATCGGATGAGGCCCATGCGGGCAAGGGCGAGTACCTTATTGCGTCGAAACATGCTGTCCTCCCATGCGGGATCGCCACACACCCATGCGGGTGACGTGGTTGGGGTTGTTTCCCCGACCGTGCGGTCGGAAGTCTTGGTGGGGCGCTAGAGTGCGCCGGTTCGCTCGAAGTCGTCAATCCAGGCCCGTGCGCGCTCGTTGTGGACGGCGCGCTGTTCGGGACTCATGGCGGCAGTTCGTCGCGAAACCTGGTATTGACGCGTAGACACCTGGGGCGCATAGGGATCAAATGACGGGGATGCCGCGCAATTGCATTCGTGGTGTGCGGCGAAGTCCGCCGTGCGCTCTTTGTAGACCGCCCCACGCGATGCAAGCATGTTGCAAAATCCGCACGTCGCACCGACCGCCACGCGTCGCCAGCCATGAGCGCGCGGGTCCGCAATGGCAGTGCTGGTCATTGTGTCGCGACCAACACGCTTAACATGCAGATCAAGAATGGAGTCGAGCGACACAAGCGTGTCGATTGGCCGACCCGTCCACAACGACCCCGCAGCGCGCCTAGTTGCACGCTGAACCGCGTCGAGATCGGCCTGTGCCAGTTGGGGGACGTATGCACCGCGCACACCTGCCGTGTCGCGTAGATCGTCATACCACCCCAGCGATGCAACACCCGCAGCGTCCCCATACCTCTCGGTGAGTAGCGGCATCACCTCAAGGAGCGCGTTGCGCGCCCCCTCGGGTGTGGCTTGCGACAGATCCCCCACCAGACGACGTAGGTCCCGCTGCGCATTCGCCACCAGCCGCCGGTAGACGCGAGTCTGCTGGCGCACCACCTCATCCTCGGAGATGGTCACCGCTAAGCCTCTCCGCTAGCGCCCGCCAGTACCTCCGAGAGAGTACGCTGGCCAGACTGTCGGCGCTGCTCGGCACGGAATCGCTCGATCTGGTTGACGGACATCCCCGCCATCTCCAAGCCAACTTCCGTGCTGGAGAGGTCGGGCACGGCCTGGGCAACCTTGGTGAACGCGTCGGCCTGGGCCGCGCGAGTTGCGGACTCCTGGTTACGCCAGCGAGCGCGCAGGGAGGCGTAGGTCTCACGTGCGGCGGTGGAGTCGTCAACTACGCGTAGGGCGTGGGTGGTGAGACGACGCCAGGCGGGGCCAAGTGATGCATTCTCCCAGTGGCTGATCTCTAGCGAGAGTTCCTCGTTGGCCTCGCGGATCGCGCCCTCGGACTCGGGGTTATCTCCCACGACTCCCAGGGATCGCAACGGAAGCGACGTCTCGGCAGAAAACGACTGCGCAAGCATCCGCAACTGAGCCATGTTCGGCTCCATTGACTGCTGGGTGAACTGACCCACCTTCGGCAAGTCGCCATTCTCATCACGCGAGAGAGCCAGTAGGCGGCCAAGCATGACTTGCCACCCAGACATCGGGTTACCGTCTTTGTCCACGAATGCGTTCTCGTCAGCGCCCAGCGCATAAGCACGAGGGGCATTGAAGAACTCGGCAGACACCTCAGTCCGTAGCAATGTGCGCACAGCGGAATCAGTGATCGCCATGACCGGGCGCGATATGCGCGACGCGCCAAAGGGGCGGTCGAGGCTGGGCCGATACGGGAATAGTTCTACAGGAATACCTAGGTCGTGACTGACCTGCCGGATGTCCCACAACTGACCGTTGCGTCGCATGATAATCGCCAGGTTTGGCTTGTACATCACCATGTGGTCGATCTGTCCGTACCGGTTGGTCGAGAGGATCGACAATGCAGAACGCAAGCAACGCAGGCGCGAGTCCCAGATGCCAGTAGCCCACTCGGCTGAACGAGTAGTGATTAGCGCCTCGGGCTCGCCCGCCCCCACGTCCCCTGCTGTCACGAACCCAAAGGCGCAGGAGTGAATTAGGGCAGATGTGTTGGTTTGGGGGACCACTGAGTCCATGTGGTTCTGATCCCACACGACGCCAAGTCCGAGATCGTCGACGTCTCCACCATCGGCGCGAGTGAAGCCCTCAAGGACGGTCCGACGCGCCATAGAGTCGACGGCTTTCGCGGGCCAACCCACAACCGTCTCCACGTCCGTCAGGTGCGGCGGGATTGCGATACCAAGGTCTTTTAGGCCCTGCCTGAACTCGTAATAGGTGCGGCGCATGGAGTTGCGCTCGCGCTTCTTCGAGATTCGCGACACCATCTCGGTCATCAGGTCGGCGTCGGCGGCCGACAGTGACGGAATGACGGGTGCGGTCAATAGGAGCGGGATCACAGCACGACTCCTCTCGCGGGCCTGTTCGGGTTTCGTTTCGTTGTGCGTGCCGCCCATAAGGCGAGGCTGATCGCTTCGGTTGGTGTTTCGTCGCCGTCCTCGGTGGTGGCGACCCATCCCCACGCGCCATCACGTGAACGGACCGCCCTGTCACAAACGGCTATCGAGTCATCAAGTGCGGCCTGGCCCTCAGACGACAAATGGGTGAGGGTGCGTTGACGGACCGCGTCCAAGGTCATTGAGCAGGATGCAAAATAGTCTGGCGTCGCCGCAATTCTCATCGCCTTGGGGGACACTCCACGGGCGCGCAATTCCTCGTACAAAGAGGAAGACCCCGCGCGCCCAGACATTGCAATCAGGCCGGACTCGCGCCAACGCTCAGCCAGCCAGTCAGCCAGCGACCCGATGCCGCCATCCATGTCACCCGAGTGCATCCCCACGAGCTCCACATGTGTCGGCCCGTCACGCTTGACGGCACCAGCCACGGCCACCCTCTCGCCATCGGCAGAGAACGCAACACCAAACGACTTCACGCCATCACGAGGCGGCTCGTCCACGCCCGTGTCGTCCCACGCCTCGGCGGAGATAAGGCGCGACGCGGTGCCCGTGCTGGGCCAAATCCCTAAGCGCTCCAAGGCAAACTGTCCGGGCGTGTAGGTCTCAAACTCACCCTGAACCACCTCGTGGTTGATGCGCGTGTACCAGGCCGGGTTCGCTTTCGCGCGAGTGTCATCAAGCGCCGGGTCGTCATCGGGGCTTGCCGCCCATTCGCACCACGCCAAAGACGTCGCGGCCTTCTCGATAGCCGACTTGCGGATGCGCGTAAAGACTTCGCCGTCGTCGTCCGGCGTCGGGGGTGTGCCCATTAACCACACCTGCGGATTTGGCTTGGCGGACATCGTCGAGTTGATCGTGGCCCACGCCCGCGTACTAAGCGTCTGGGCCTCATCAAGAAACAATAGGTCGCACGAAAAACCTCGACCCGTGTTTCCCTGTCGGGCCTTGAACTCGACAACCGCGCCATTGGCGAACCTGATCGTTTCTCGGTTCAGGGCGTTGATTACACCGGTCTTCACTGACCCGCCGCGCAGCCTAGACTCAAGCGACGGGTTCGCTTCTATCTGATCAATGAACTTGTTGAACGTCTCGCGGGCCGTCCCCTGCTGATGCGCCGAAATGATGATCTTTCGTTCGCCGAACATGAGGGCGCCGGCGAGGGCGCGGGCAACGATCAGCTGCGACTTGCCGTTCTGGCGCGGCGCAGAAAGACCCACCTGATGAGCAGCCCACTTCCCATCCTTGCGCCCACCAAGAGCGGCCCGCAGCACTGTCTCCTGCCACTCGTCGAGGGTCAACCCCATGGCGGCAGAAAGGTCGGAGGCGTCCTCCCAGGAATTAGCCTTGGCGCTTGGCGCGAACAGAACGCTTGGCGGCGCTTGCTGTCCGATCAGCGCGACGCTGAGCGATCTCGTCAATCGGGTCCACCGCCTTCTGTGGCTCAAGGGTTTCAAGGTCGGCAAGGATCGCTCGATACTGCGCAAGGAGGGGGCCGCGCTTATCTGGCGGCGAGTCGTGAATGGACTCCCACGTCAGGTCGGCCGCTTCACTGAGGCGATCAAATCGCGATTGCACCGTCCGCCTCCAAACTCCACTTGAGAACCATTTCCATCTGTGTGTGATAATCGCT
>Ga0314855_100195_pt1 | contig 12593 bp, 28 predicted proteins | sample 2018CB1WmetaG_FD_203636 | JGI IMG/M metagenome (GOLD analysis project Ga0314855, IMG submission 203636) | Cryopeg brine viral communities from Beaufort Sea near Barrow, Alaska, United States - 2018 CB1W | ecosystem: Environmental > Aquatic > Marine > Coastal | place: USA: Alaska | collected... | reverse complement strand
GCACTGTTGATCGCCGCCATCGAATCCCAAGAACGGGCATCACGTTCACGGCAGGTTGGGGTCGAGTCATGACCGCCACCCTAACCCCGCCGATCCATTCCATATTCGGTGATGACAGTCCCAGGGTAAGACGCACCGATCCGGTCACGTCGCACGAATCAGCCGACCTCACCAATGTCAGCAAGTCGATCGGTTGGGTACTGCAAACACTGGCCCGTAAGTCGCTGGCAGATCACGAACTGGTTGGTCTCGCAGAAATGCACGGCCTTCACTTCACCGGGCAACGTCTTCGCACAGCACGCGCGGCACTCGTCGCTAAGGGACTTGTCGAACCGTCTGGCATTTACCGACTGACCGAAAACAATCGCCGCGCAATCGTGTGGCAATTCAACGACGCAAAGGACATGCAATGAAGCAAGTCACGCTCGGCCACGAAGACATCGAATGGATACGTCCAGAGTCTGATGATGACCGCTACCAGGCAATGCTCACTGACGATGTTGCGTTCATGGCATACGTCAGCTCGTGCGAATACCTAGATGAACCGTTGGAGCGGGCACACAAGTTCCATCGGATGATCGCGAACCAGTTGATCGCTGAGGGTGTCGGTTATAGGCCGCGTGGTAACTGGGCGAGACGAACCATTGTCCTTTGCCGTCTTGCGAAACGTCGCCGCAATCAGACACGCGATTGGTTCTCCCGTGTGTATGGGAAGCCAGCGTTGCGACTCGAACTCGACCGTCTCGAAACCCTTTACCCCCGCGCTATCTGGCGCGAATCGCTCTAACAACTTGAAAGGCACCCAATGTCTCAACTACCCCGCACACCGCGCTACTTCCCGAAGATGAAAGTTCGTGGGCACTGGCGACGAATGCGCGCCCCGTATCAGCGTTGCCAGCGAAGTATCGAAATCTTCGGAACGGTCGCAGTAACAGTCACCGCAAACATGGATGCCTGGAACGCGGCGGTGCGGCAGGCAATGGAAATCACAGAGCAAGCGTCGACCAAAGAAGGCACCAATGTTTAGAACATCTACACCTCCCACAGACCCGCCGACAACAGGTTCTAAGCCTGGTTGCAATTGCGGTTGCGCTGCCCACTACCCCATCCATTTCGTTTTGGGGGCGCTGTGATGACTCCGGCGATGTGGGATCAGACCATCAATGAACTTCTCAGCATTCTTGCCTTCCTCGTCGTCGTCACCATCGTCACGTTGGTGTTGTTGCGTCGGGACAAGGTGCGGGCTGACCGACAGAAAAGGGTAAACCGATGAGTCACGACCAGTTGTGTGAGCAGTTGCCCAATTTCTATATATGCCATTGCCGACTGCGGGACCGCCTGGCGCGTGGCGTCGTTGATCTACCAATGCTCATCGTGAACTACCCAACGTGCGGCGGCTGCTCTCGGGAGACTTCGCACGACGGCGACTCGTTCATTTGTGATCACTGTCATGTCACTTGGGCGGACAACGCGGGAGACGGTGACGATGCTGAACGGTTCACCGACAACTATGACGGACCAGACGGAACGCTCGCAGAAATGCGGGCCGCTTGGATCGCCCGAAATGAACGAGTCGCAGAACGGATGGTGAACCGATGACCCGCAAGTTGTATGTCTGTAATCGTGGCCGGTTCGTTCGTGCCCCGAAAGGTTATTACCGTCTGGCACCTGTGTTGATTGTGGGCACGATCCTGCTGGGTGTGAATGTGACGGTCTCGGCAGGGTTCGCGGTTATCGGGTCGGGGGTGACGTTGTGAGCGACTGCACCTGCACCCTCACAGATCCGAAGTACTGGTTCTACTACGGCAGCGCAGTTGAACCGGGGTCGCAGATGGAACCCGACTACGACTGCCCTGAGCACTTCCCGAAGGACGGAATAACCGAATGACTAAGCCGTATTACCAAGACGATTTCGTAACGCTGTACCACGGTGACATTGGTGAGTTGCTTGCGGAAAAGGCTCTCCCTGCACCGCACCTCACGGTAACCAGCCCGCCTTACGCGGATCTGCTCTCCTACGGCGCAATCTCGCTCCCGGGGCAAATGGGAGACATGAACTTCCGAGACTGGTCGGACGGGATGCGAGAGATCCTGCAATACCTGCTCGACCTCACAATTGAAGGAGGCCGAGCCGCGATCAACGTGGGAGACGTGTGTATTGCGCGCCGCAAGGCCGGACGGCACTACACGCTGCCCCTCGCGGCTTCCCTCACAATGTCCGCGTTCGATGGCGGGTGGGATGCGCTCACACCAATTCACTGGGAGAAGGTATCCAACATCTCAATGGAAGCTTCTCGATCATCAGGAGTGCTGGGTAAGCCAAATCAGCCGGGCGGTGTCATCAAGAATGACCGAGAGTCGATCCTGCTATTCCGAAAGCCCGGCGCATACCGGAAGCCGACCGCAAAGCAGGTTGAGGACGCTCACATTCCGAGCGACGAGTACCGCAAGTTGTTCCGTGGCGTGTGGCGTGACGTACCCGGCACGTCCAACCCAAACCACCCAGCGCCATTCCCACTAGAGATTCCAGCACGCCTTATTCGCATGTTCAGCTTCCCGGGCGACACCGTACTAGATCCGTTCATTGGCACGGGCACAACTCTCCTCGCAGCAAAGCTTCTAGGCCGCAACGGAATCGGCGTTGAGATTGATGAGAGGTACTGCGAAATGGCGGCAAAAAGGATTTCACAACAAACATTCGACTTCGAAGGGATTGCCTAATGGATTCGCTCATGGACAAGATTCTGACCCTCAACACAACTCGCCCCACAGAGTCTGAACTGGCCGCACCTCGCACCTACAGCCGCCGCGCAACGTGGATACCTGTTGCGGGCGAACCAGTGACCGTATGGCGCATGGTTTCGCATGATCCGGATAGGCAACTCGAATTCGCGGGCATCTACATTGCTGGCGACGACGACACCCACTATGTGCAACTCGCGGGTTCGGAACAAGTTGAACCGTTCCGCAAGAAAGACATCTACGGGGGAACACTTTGGCACCTCAACCATCGCGGAACACACACAGATTTGGAGATAAACAAATGACTGACTGGGTTGCACAAGATGACTGGTCGCAAGTGAAAGTAGGCGACACAGTTCGCGCCACCCGCAACGATGACGCGATCACTTACGAGGTTGTAGATAAGTACATCGCCATTACTGGGGATGCACCATACGCGCTCGTGGTTCGACCTGTGGGGCTTACGTGGCAAACACGTTTAGACCGCAACGTTTGGTCGCTGTCTGTTCCTGCGAAACCTGCCGTAGAACTACCAACCGAACCCGGCTACTACCTAAACACCCATAGCGAACTTGCCGTGCGACAGATCAACGGATCGTGGCGCAACGATCGAGACATCACCATCGGCCCGATGGAGATGGAAGCGCGGGCACCGTACAAGAAGCTGGAACCAGTCGCGGTGACGGCGATGAAGGTGCTCGAAGACGTATCGAAGTTTGCTTGGGCTGACGGATTCATGCCGCAACTACGGGAACTCAGCAATAAGTACGGCGTAACGAATGACTGATTTCCCCTGCTGTGAGCAGATGACACACCACGAATCAGAGGACGGTTTCATTCCCTTCGAGACCGTCCTCCGCTTTGAGCACACACGACCACCCATCAGCCTCAACGACCGTTTACACCACATGGCAAAAGCGAAACTCACTGCCGCCATGAGGTTAGAAGCTGCTGTGGCTGCACACCGCATCCCTGCTCTAGGCCGGTGCGAAGTGACCCTGACTTGGTTCGTCACAACAAAGGCACGACGCGACGACGAGAACCCTGTCCCCAGCCTAAAAGCCTGGTGTGACGGACTCGTGGATGCGGGCGTTGTCGAGGATGACACCGCCACTTTCATGGTGAAGAACATGCCCCGAATTGTGTGGATCGACAAGAAAACGGATGTTGCACATATGGAACTAAGAATCGAGAAAATCCGATGAGCGACCCTAAATTGCTCGTGATAAACGGGCGCACCGTCGAGTGGACGATCTGTCCGAAGCATGAGCAGTACCGCGATTCGGGCGTGATGGTTCTCTCGTGCAAGAAGTGCGTGATCAAAAGAATCGAGAAAATCCGATGAGCTGGACTGACCGTGTACTCAGCGACGGCACCGACCGCGAACAATGGAAAACAGCACGCTTTCCAGTCATTGGCGCTTCTGACGCGAAGACGCTCGCTAAGCCCGAATCTGTTCACCTCTACCTTGCAGCGAAACTCAAGCGCGAAGTGTTCACCGGCAACGTCTTCACCGACAACGGGTATCGCTGGGAGCCGATGATTCTGGGCTGGGCTGGGTATGACCACAACGAAGCCCTCATTCATTCACCGGACGAACCCGGCTTCGCGGCCACCCCTGACGGCATCCGTGCTGACGGTCTTTCGGGCGCTGAGGTGAAGGTGAAACACGTCACCCTCGACAAACGCACCAAAGGCCCAAACCTAGGCGAGAAACGACAACTCGCATGGCAATTCCGAGTACTCCCCGAATTTGAACACATCGACTGGTGCTGGGGCGACATCGACAAAAACGGTAACGGCGAAGACCTCATTGACGACGAACCCAAGTTCATCCGCTTCTACCCCGACGATCCCGAGATTGTCACCCTCACGGCAGCTATCGAACCGATCGCTGCCGACCTCCTTGCACGCCTCACGGCTGCACTCGAATTTGAAAGAAGCCTCACATGACCTCCACAGACTTGGCTCTACCCGAATCAGTCAACCCGACAACATGGAACGCTGACACAGCCGCAATGATGGAATTTGCTGGCCTCACATGGTTCGAGGGAAACGGTGACGGCAAGGTTCGAGTGTTTGCCCCCTCAGGCATCATGGCTGGCTTCATCACCGCTTGCCAACGCACCGGCCTAGACCCGACAGCGAAACAGATTTACGCCGCTCAGATGGGCGGCAAGTGGACTGTCCTCATCGGTGTTGATGGGTTCCGTGTAGTCGCTCAAAGAACGGGCGAATATGACGGGCAAGACCCTATCGAGTGGCAACAGGTCGAAGATGGCCCGTGGTCAACCACCCCCGGCAAGGGCGCACCCTACGCGGCCCGCATCGGGATCTACCGCAAAGGTGTCGCACGGCCACTAGTCCAGGTTGTCACGTTCGCAGAGTTTGGCGGGCGTGGTCAAAACTGGGATAAGCGACCGGCACACATGCTCGGCATCCGTGCTGAAACTCACGGGTTCCGCCGAGCATTCCCCATGCAACTCGCAGGGCTCTATACACAAGAAGACTTCCAAGATGCCTCAACCGACACCGACGATGCGTTCGTTGTGGTGCCGACCGAGAACTGGGCTGCACTCATCGAAGCCGCAGAGACAAAAGAAGAAGTCACCGCTGTTGTTGACCAAGCGAAAGCCGTCAACGAATGGAACGACGCAGTGCGAACACTCGCGTTGACACGTTTCGGAATGCTCAACCGGGCTGCCGAGATCGAAGCCGAAGAACCGGACCTCGACCCTGCACATCCTGACTTCCAAGGTGGCACCGAATGAACCCGACATGCGACAACTGCGGTTCGCAGCTACCAGACGGCCACCCCACAGCAAGCTACTGCGGAAAATGCCCACCCCACCGCTGCAACGACTGCGGAGAGATGGACAGTATGCAGCAGCCCTGTAAGTGCTGGGTTGACGTGGCAGATATTCCGTTTGCTGATCTCAAGGGCATGTTTGCCCTTGAGGGTCTTGGCCTCGAAGGTGGCACCAAGTGAACCGTTACCTGTTCATCCTCGCATTGACCACCCTAAGCGTCATGTTGTCGTTTCAGGTCGTGGGGTCGTGAGTGGCCCGAAGCCGGCGTTCACAAAAGAGTTCAACGCGAGAGCCAAACAGATCATCCGCACACGCTCTGGTGATCGCTGTGAGGGCTGCAATGAACGCCCCGCAACACAGTTCCATCACCGTAAATATAAGTCGCGTGGTGGTTGGGGTAATCCGGCTAACGGGTTCCATGTGTGTGGGTTCGGCAACGCTGCTGGCTGTCACGGGATTGCACACACAGGGTTGGGTGCTGAACGGGGTTGGTCGGTGAGTTCGGGTATGAATCCGGCTGAGCAACCAGTCATGCACGCCGCACATGGTCTTGTCCTTCTGGATGATGACGGCGGCTTTGAAATAACTACAGGGAAAGGGTGGGCGTTTTAATGACGTGGTTTAAGATCGATGACGCTTTTTGGGCGCACCCCAAAACGATGGCGTTGAGTCCTGACGCGATTGCGTTGTGGGTTCGTGCTGGTTCGTGGTCGTGCCAGACGTTGACGGATGGGATTATCCCTGACCGCGCGTTACCTCTCTTTGCACCTGCTGCTGGCGCACCTGCCGAATTGGTGGATGCGGGCTTCTGGTACGAGATCGGTGGAGCGTATGAGTTTCACGATTGGGCTGAGTATCAGGAGTCGTCGGGGATGGTGAAGGATCGTCGCCGGAAGAACGCAGACAAGATGCGCAAGTGGCGTGATGCGAAGGCTGAGAAGGCCCACCAGAAGGACAGTGACCCGGTTAGTGACCCGGTTACGAACGAGGTTACTAACCCGGTTCGTGACCAAGTTCGTAACCCTCTCCCCGACCCGACCCGACCCGACCTACTTACTTCTAACGAAGTAAGTAAAAACACTCCCGCTAAAGCGGGGAGAGGTTCACGTTTACCTGAGCCATTCATTGTCACTAGCAAGATGCGCGAATGGGCATCCGAAGAAGTAGCAACGATCAACGTCGATGAAGCCACACGGTCATTCGTGGACTACTGGCGCGGTCGTGCTGGTGCTGGCGGCGTGAAGCTCGACTGGGTTGCCACATGGAGGAACTCGTTACGGTCAGCGGCGAAACGTGAGCAGGGCGTGAAGAGATCGAAGGTTGACCAGATTGTTGATGTGCTCGAACAGGGTAAGCGGATGCAAGCCGAACATGACAGAAAGGCGATCGGGCAATGAGGTTTGACGAAACCGCTGCGGTACTGGCGAAGATCAAGCTTGGCGACAACAGGCAAGTGGATAACACGGGTCTTGTCCTGAACGAGTGGCATGACGCGATTGGTGATCTGAACTTTGCGGATGCGATTGCTGCGGTGGTTTTGCATCGTCGTGAGTCGACCGAGTATCTGATGCCGGCACATATTCGTGTGGGTGCTAAGCGTGCTCGTGAGTCCAGGGATCGTGAGGAACGTAAACGGCGTCCAGCTATTGAGCATGTGCCGATCACGTTGGATCGTCCCAAGTTTGAGGCTGAGACACAAGCGGCGATAGATGCACACCGAGCAGCGAAGGAGCAAGCGAATGGCGATGCGTGAGATTAGTCCGGTTACGACGGTGACGGTGAAGGTTGCTGTCCCGATAGACCTTTTCAAGCAACTCAATACTTCTACCCATGACGGGCTCGAGGTTGGTCAGATGCTTGTCGAGATCGCAAAGAAGGCGTTTGCGAAACCCGAGAAACGTCCTTCACGGTATGCCCCTCGTTCGTATTACAGCTCTGAGGTTGGGGTTCGGATGTTGCGGCTGCGGGAGATGAACCGGTCAATCACGGAGGTTGCTTCTGCGTTCGGTTTGTCTGCGAAGACTACGGGGGTTTGGTTGCGGCGTGCTGAGGCTGAGTGTCGTGAGCGTGCGTTGAGGGATGTCGCATGAGCGACTACTTGAAGGCACCGCATACACGCACCCGAATGATTGGCCCACCACGGCAACGTAAGCCGCGTGTGAAGCCGCATGTGTTCACGCCGAGGCAGTTAGAAATTGCGTTGGCGGTTTTGAATAAGCAGTTGAACGAACGAGCAGTAATGACCAAGGAGAAGAAGTAAATGGCAATCGTCAATTTGAAAGAAGTAACCGTCACCCGACTGAACAACACCGGAAATGGCGTGAAGGTCACAGAGACCAATGAGTCCAACGGCAAAACGTACAAGAAGCATTTCACTTGCTGGTTTGATGAGCCGTCAGGGTTGATCGAGGGTGACATTGTTTCGCTGTCTGGTCTGCTTGGCGCGAAAGTTGGCGATCCGTGGACTGGCGATGACGGTCAGGAGCGTCGTTCGGTTGAATTGTCCCTCAACAAGCCGCGCATTAACACCGGAGAGTCCACCAGTGCCCCTTCTGCGGCGACAACAGAGGAACCGTGGACAACTTCAGCACCCGCAAATTCTGGGGCCGCTGGGGACGTTTGGAACACACCCGGCAATGACTCAGAACTAACACCATTTTGACCCATGTTTATGCAGACATTAGAACCCATGTTCGATAGAATTAGAACAGCCCCGGCGAGTGCGGAAACACAAGCCGGGGCCTTACCCCACATATCGGTACAAGCGAATGGAGGGCTGTCTTGGATTCTACCCAAGAGGTCTCGAACTTTAGAAACCCAGAACGTTGGAACTCGGTTCCCGTTCCCGAGCGAGTGGCCGAACGTGCCATCTCGAACGTTGACAAGCAGCCCGATGGTTGCTGGATCAGCCGCTACTCGATTGCCTCTCACGGTTACTCGCAGATTGGGTGGCAGACAGCAGGCAACAGGCAACAGGCACGTTGTCCTCGGCCATCGCGCCGCGTGGGTTTCCGTCCACGGCCAGGTTCCAATGGGAATGACGATCGACCACCTGTGCAAGCAGCGTCGGTGCGTGAACCCAGATCATCTGCGGCTCTTGCCGAACTACGAGAACGCAAGACGCACCGGAGGCCGCGATTGGCCGATGGGCTATTGCGCGAACGGTCACGATGCAACACACCTTTACCGTGTTACGCGGTCAGCCAATGCGAGCGGGTTTGCGGTCATTTGCCGCACCTGTACACAAGCAAGCCGACAGCGTTACCAAGACAGAAAGAAAGAAGTTGCCTGATGGCTTACTCATTGAAATCTGAACGCCGGAAGCGTGCGCGGCTGATGCGGAAGTTGGCGTGGGCGCAATTCTGGGCTGTGCGCGAACTGGCTTCCAGCTACGTCTACGGCGGCAACACTTATTCACATTGTGTGGATGATTTGCGGTCGATACATAACCGCATTGCATCGGTCTACATGAAAGGCGAAAACGATGTCTGATGTATCTATCACCGACCTGATTGCGAAGGTACGCGCTAATCACCCGATCAAGGTGTATACCGAGCACGGTATCCCAGTGTTTGACGAGTTTGATCGTTCTACAGAAACACGCACTGGGTGTTCTCGATGCAAGTCGCACGGCCCCTGTGATGCTTCGCGTTTAGCGGATGCTCTCGAAGCGGCTGAGCGTGAGACTGCCAATATCGAGGCGACCGCGAAGGACTGGATGCGCCAGATTGACTCGCTTACCGAGCAGTTGGCGGCTGCCGAGCGTGATGCGCAACAGGCGGAGGATCAGGCAAATAATCTTGCTGGGGATGTGGCGCAACTAGAGCAAAAGTTGGCTGCTTTGGAGGCTGTCACCGTACCGACCGACGATTACTGCGAGGCGGGTCATTGGCTGGATGGAGCAATGCCTAAACACAAGCGGGGCGAAACGTGCCCTGCCGTACCGACCGAGAACGCCGACATTTACGCCACTAGGTGCTTGCCATGCTACGGCACTGGCCGCACCCGGATAGTAAATCCTGAACGCTGCCCTGCGTGCAAAGGTACTGGTTCCCGTCCCCCTGTCCCGGTAGAGCCTGAATATCAGTATTTCATTGAACGTCCAATGTTTGCTGAAGGCAAATGGAACGAGGGTCTTTATGACTCCCTTGGCGCGGCTAACGATGATATGAAGCCTGAGTATCAGATGTACCGCCGAACGAAAGCGATCCCTGCTGGCGAGTGGGAGGACATCGCATGAGATCCCTAATGTGCCGCATCATCGGTCATAGGTGGGCGTACAGGGTTTTGGTGTCGTTCGATCTGTATGCGTTCGGGTGTGGGCGTTGTGGGGAACAAACATTTGGGAAAGGTGGGAAGCAATGAGCCAGAAGCCGCGCAATCCGCGCTACTTCCCGAAGATGAAAGTCCGAGGATTCCGTAACCGGCGAAACGCACATATCGAGTTCCTACAGATGTCATACGACAACCTAAATAAGTCCTACAACGCATTCATTGCGAAAGTCAACGCGCGACTGATCGAACGAGCCAACGAGGGGAATGAGAGCAATGACTGAACCAGATTCGCGTGTACCTGATATGCGCAAACGTGAAGCACTACTCATCCACATTGAGGGGCTGCAGGTGACTATCGCGAAACGCAACCAACGCATCGAAGAGTTGCAGAACATGATGACCGAACCCATGCAGTCCGAAGCCGTGGTGCGCCGCATTGATCGCGCCCGTAAAGATGGTTGGGAAGCGTGCGCTGACCTGCTCACTTCATCCACACATGAAATGGCTCGGGCGTTGGGGCGGATTCGACATGATGCGATGGCGGTCTATTTCAAGGAAGCCGAACGAGCGCGAGGGGAATCACACAATGACTGAATCGTCTACAGGTAACTTTATCTGTGCCCGAAAGTGTGCATGGCCTGCTTTCGAGGGTGAACCGGAACGACCCAAGATCGCAACTCATGGAACCTTGTGTGATGCCTGCTATTTGCGCATGAAGGAAGCACTCCGTCTGATCCCGGAACTCATTCTGAACATGCGGTCGCAAGTTGTACCCGCAGCAAGTTTTGAGCTCACTGAGAGAGTCCAGGGTGGGGGTGATGGTGCGCCTGTCCCTCTGAATGTGGGTGCGGTGGATTCGGCTGATGCGTTGTTTGCGAAGGTTGCGTCATGGGTGAGTGCGTTTGCGGATGAGCTGACTATTCCGCAACCGTCGATTCGGGCGTACATGGTCAATAACGAGATCCAGGGGTTGCGTGCTTTGGCACCGATCCCAGCTTCGGAGTCGACTGCACAGCTCACAACATGGCTTGCACGCCATATTGACCAGATTGCTGCATCCAGAACGGCAGCAACATTCCATGATGACATTTGGGAGGGCTGGGAGGATTCGCCCGGTGTCGTGAAACTGTTGGGGCGGTATGGCAGTGAGGGTCGCAAGCCGAAGCCTTCACAAAAACGTGAATGCCCGATCTGTGGCAAGCGCGAAGTGTTCGCCGCGGAACCGTCAAAAACATTGGACAAAGAACCAATGGTGCTCTGTGCGGCATGCGACTGGACAGCCGACCTGAGCAAGAAGCCGGAGTACCTAGAGATGTTCAACAGCGCATGACCCCGTGGGAGAATCAACCCACCTACACCGTCAAGGCTGCGGCTAAGCGAACACAGCGCAGCACACGCACTATTGAACGCTGGATACGTGACGGGATGACCTGCCGCAATGTGGCAGGCATCATCGTCATCGACCATGAAGTGCTTATGAAGCACTTCAGGGATCGGATGCTCGGTAACCCAAACAGGAAGAAATGCCGCGACACGGAATAAATAACTAGCGCGATGTCGGTCGATTGTAGTATGCTTCGCTGAGGCGATCTTTCACCCTTTGGGTGTCAGGTCGATTTTTGTTTAAGCCTTCGGCACTGCACGCGGTAATCACATCACTGAACATGACCGCCTGTTGTAAGCGCCGAAAAAATCCTCGCTACCGAGGGCACGGCTAGTCCGTGAAAGTGCACAGTTACTCGCTGTCATTGAGGGTCAGTCTCGCCCAAGAACACGCAAAGAGACAATCGGGCACCCGCCGTAAGCGCGGTTGTGCCAATTTCGAGAGCGGGCATGCACAACCGTCGAGGCCGTCGAGCCTTGCAGCCTCTGCCCGCTTCTCGCGACCCTCAACGGCTGATAGTTCAACAAGTGTGCGAAGTCATATCGGTTGCCGCCCGTGCATGGGTGTGTGCAACGAATTTCTGATGGAGCCAGAACACCACTCGTGGGAGTGGAGATTCGGTGCGAGTCCGAGACGCCGACCAATAAACGTGACGGGTGTGGTGCGGGGTGTTCAAGCCTCCGCACTGCGCCACCAAACCGGGAGTAACCAATGATCGGGATACAGCCGACGCATATTCCGCAGCGTGAAGTGACCAACGACGACGGCACAACGTCGCACGAGATCGACTTCGCCAAGTTGCGTGAAACGTTATTGCGCGGTGACTCAGTTGAGCGTCGAGATGCTTACGACGACTACAACCGTGGCGGACGCAACTTCTAACCGGGAGAGAACATGAAGCCTTCCACCACACACGTTCACATCTGGCGGTACATCAACGCCGGCAGAACCGAATGCAAAACATGTGGAGTCTGGAAATGACTGAGTACCCCGAACATGAACAAGTTGTTGATGCCGCAAACCGCATCAGATCAAAGATTTCCGTCGCTGCCCGTGAAGCCGTCGAACGGATGCTCGAAAAACATGAAAACGAGACAAACGAGTAACACGGAGGTAAGACCGTGACAAAGCTTTCAGAACAGTTAGACGCAAGACGCAAACCAACAAGACCAACACTTCGCCAATGGCTCGAAACTTTAGACAGTGCCGACCGTGCAGCAATGATCAACGCTGCAACCGACACCGACTTCAGCACAGCAACTCTGACCACGTTCTTCAAAGAAAAAGGCGTAGCAACGTCGAAGGACACGGTTAGCGTTTGGAGAAGTGATCATGGGTTCACTCGCTAACGAACTGAGCGGCAAGAAGCCCGCCGAAAAACT
>Ga0314855_100194_pt1 | contig 12600 bp, 14 predicted proteins | sample 2018CB1WmetaG_FD_203636 | JGI IMG/M metagenome (GOLD analysis project Ga0314855, IMG submission 203636) | Cryopeg brine viral communities from Beaufort Sea near Barrow, Alaska, United States - 2018 CB1W | ecosystem: Environmental > Aquatic > Marine > Coastal | place: USA: Alaska | collected... | reverse complement strand
AGAAGTGCACTTTTTCGGTCGGGGTCATACTGATTCCTCGTGGGGTCGATGAGGAGTTCAGTGTGTGCAATTGGGGCGCCGGGGTGTAGGTGCTGATTTATGGGCGCTTACATCACTCCTGGAGTTCTGCGCGCGCCGTAATAGTAAGTGTTTTCCTTGACTACAAATTTTTTCTTGTTACCCCTCCGTCTTGCCAGTTTAAAATGTTTTAACCCTTTCTAATTTAAAGTTTTTCTATTTTTTGGTATAGAGTTTGCTTAAATTAATATTGGGCGGCTTTCTATTGAAGCCGCATTCAAGAACAAGAAGGTCGGTATAGGCCAAAGAGAGGACAGTATGGTGGCAATTATTTCTCAAGAGAAAGTGAGCAAAACTCTAATCTCAGCAGCGGCATTAGCGTTGTCTATGTCAACAGCAAGTGCTCAGGGACTCAGTGACGATATCGTGAAGATCGGTGCGATGGTTGATATGTCCGGTGTGTATTCTGCCAATGGTGGCCCCGGAGCGGTGCTGGCGGCAGAAATGGCGATCGAAGACTATGGCAGCGAGGTATTGGGGAAGCCAGTTGAGTTAGTTTCCGCAGACTACCAGAACAAGGTCAGTGTCGCTCAGGCTACGGCTAGTCGTTGGTTTGATGATGAAGGCGTGGATATGATCGTGGAGTCGATGGACTCGGCTTCAGCCCTGGCGTTATTTGGGCTCGGTGATGATCGTGGTCGTGTGACAATCGGGGCCGGCAGTGCAACAACGCGTCTCACCGGTGAGGGGTGTTCAAAGTATGGCATTCACTATGTTTATGACACCTTTGCATTGGCAACTGGTACCGGTAACGCGATCGTGAAAGAAGGTAATACTGATTGGTATTTTATTACTGCGGATTACGCCTTCGGTCATTCCCTGGAGCAGGACACAGAGCAAGTTGTGTTGGCTAATGGTGGCAAAGTGCTTGGCAAGGTGCGGCATCCATTGGGCACGAACGACTTCGCATCGTACTTGCTTCAGGCTCAGGCATCAGGAGCTCAAGTTGTTGGTCTGGCGAACGCCGGTACTGATTTTAGCACAGCTGTTAAACAGGCCAACGAGTTTGGTATTACCCAAGGTGGTCAGATTCTTGCCGGCATGCTGGTATTCCTCACAGATATTGAAGCGCTCTCCCTGGATGTCGCCCAAGGTATGCAGTTTACTACTGGGTACTATTGGGATTATGACGCCGAGACCCGTGAGTTTGCAAAGCGCTTTTATGAACGCCACGGAGGCATGCCTACCATGATCCATGCGGGTATCTATTCCGCTGTCACACAGTACCTGAAAGCGATTGCTGCCACTGGTACTGACGATGCAGATGCCGTCGTTAAATACATGAAGTCTCAACCGATTAATGATGGTTTCTCTCGTAATGGTTACATTCGAGAGGATGGCCGGATGGTCCATGACATGTATCTTGCCAGGATTAAGACTCCGGCGGAGTCTGAGTCCAAGTTGGACATGGCGGAGATTGTTCGTGTCATTCCGGGTGATCAGTCCTATCGCCCGCTCGAAATGAGCGAGTGCCAATACGTATCCGGCAACAACTAATCAGATAACCTCAAGGGGAGGCGAGCCCTCCCCTCTCTACTCTAAAAAAGAGGTTGTTCCCGTGGACAAAGAATACATTATTGAAACTCAGGGCCTAACCAAGAACTTCATGGGCTTTACAGCGGTTGATAATGTCAATCTGAAGGTTCGTGAGGGGGTCATCCATGCGGTGATAGGCCCGAACGGTGCAGGCAAAAGTACACTTTTTAACCTGATTACCAAATTCCAACGACCGTCGGCAGGCAAGATAATATTCAAAGGTTCGGATATTACTGGAATTCGACCTGCAAATCTTGCCCGTAAAGGTATGGTCCGATCATTTCAGATTTCGGCGATTTTTCCGGAAATGACTGTACTCGAGAACGTCAAAATGGCGCGTCTCCGAAAATATGGTACTCCTTCCAGGTTTTGGAAGTCGCTTGGTTCCTTGGATGCCCTTGATGAAGCATGCCTTGCCCTGATCGAGGATGTAGGTCTGTCGCAATACGCATACCATTTCGCGGGGCAACTTCCGTATGGGAGGAAAAGGGCTCTTGAACTCGCTACAACACTGGCCCTTGAGCCGGAGATTCTGCTTCTTGATGAGCCTATGGCTGGTCTGGGGCAAGAGGATATCAAGAAAATCAGCAACCTTATTGGTCAGGTTGCGAAAGGCAAGACAGTCCTAATGGTCGAGCACAACATGAGTGTGATTGCGCAGTTGTCCGATGTTATCACAGTACTTCGGCGTGGAGAGGTGTTGGTTGAAGGCGATTATGACTATGTTTCAAAACATCCGAAGGTCCTAGAGGCCTATGTAGGAACCGGTGAGAATAAGAGAGCTTGACTATGAACGATTCTTTGCTCTGTGTGCAAAACCTTACTGCAAGATATGGGGAGTCCCAAGTTGTCCACGATGCGTCATTTTATGTCAATCAGGGGGAGGTTGTTACTTTACTTGGTCGCAATGGCGCCGGCAAAACAACAACGCTGCGCGCGATAATGGGTGTGCTTCAAACACGGGGCGGCAGTATCCGGTTCGGCGGCAATGAAATTAGCTCCCTGACGTCTGATCAAATAGCCCGGTGTGGTATCGGCTATGTCCCCGAGGAGCGAGGTATCTTTGGGTCGCTAACGGTCAAAGAAAACCTAATGCTGCCACCAGTCGTCAGTGACAACGCGATGCCTCTAAGCGAAATATATTCGCTGTTCCCTAATATTCGGGAGCGCCTAGCTAGCCAGGGCACTCATTTGTCTGGTGGTGAGCAACAAATGCTAGCTATGGCTAGGATCTTGCGTACTGGCGCGCACTTCCTTTTGCTCGATGAGCCGACTGAAGGCTTGGCGCCAATAATCATCGATGCCATTGCTGACGTTATCAAGATGCTCAAGGCACGGGGCACAACGATCCTTCTCGTTGAACAGAATTCACGTTTCGCGAGTCAGCTCGCGGATCGCCATTATGTTTTCGAGGATGGGACTATCGTTAAAGAATTCACTAATCAAGAAGTGCTTGATAACCCTGCACAGGTGGAACGATACCTGAGTGTCGAAGTCGTTCAGGAGGAGGAAGGCAGCGATGCTTGATATCTTTGATATATCTATCCAAATGGTCATGGCACAGGTCGCTATCGGGCTGATCAACGGTTCGTTTTACGCAATGCTCAGCCTTGGCCTAGCCATAATTTTCGGGCTTCTCAATATTATTAACTTCTCTCATGGCGCGTTTTACATGTTGGGCGCTTTTATTGGATGGATCTTGTTGAGTTACCTAAGTGTTAACTATTGGCTAGCTTTGATATTGGTGCCTATTATAGTGGGCGCACTCGGAGTAATAATGGAGCGATTTTTGATTCGAAAGCTCTATGACGTTGATCATATATACGGTTTGCTTTTGACATACGGTATAGCACTCATGCTCCAGGCATTGTTTCTTAATCTCTTTGGTGTTTCAGGGGAGATTTATCCAGTGCCAGCGATACTAGAGGGAACAATGAACCTCTCCTTTATGTACCTTCCCATATATCGAGGTTGGGTTATTTTTGCTTCAGTTATTGTGTGCCTTTCAACGTGGTATTTTATTGAGCGAACAAAGCTTGGCTCATACTTGCGCGCTGCCACAGAAAATCCTGAACTAGCCCGGGCTTTTGGTATTCGGGTCCCGATCTTGGTCACCCTGACATTTGGGGCTGGTGTTGCTCTCGCTGCATTTGCCGGGGTTATGGCTGCTCCGGTTTATCAGGTGTCTCCGCTTATGGGTGTTGATATCGTCATAGTCGTGTTCGCGGTCGTTGTTATCGGCGGAATGGGTTCTATTGGCGGCGCCATTATCGCTGGTTTTGGCTTAGGGATTGTCGAAGGACTGACGCGTGTTTTTTATCCGGAAGCATCCAGTGTGGTGATTTTCGTCGTCATGGTCATCGTGCTGCTTGTAAGGCCTTCGGGCCTCTTCGGTAAGGCTGTTTAAGGAGGTCTACTTAATGCGTATCGTATTTTTCGTGAGTTTGGCAATTTTTGCACTGATCGCCCCTTTTTTGTTTTATCCGGTTTTCTTGATGAAACTCTTGTGTCTTGCACTGTTTGCAAGTGCTTTTAATTTGCTGCTTGGTTACGCAGGATTGCTGTCTTTCGGCCATGCAGCATTTTATGGTACTGCCGGTTATGTCACTGCGCACGCTCTTACCAATTGGAATATGAGTTTTGAGTTTGGACTCCTTGCTGGAGTTATCGCTGCAACTTTACTGGGCCTGGCTTTCGGCATGGTCGCTGTTAGAAGGCTTGGGATCTATTTCGCCATGATCACTTTGGCGTTGGCACAGATGGCTTACTTTATATATTTGCAGGCTCCATTTACCGGTGGGGAAGATGGGATTCAAGGAGTACCAAGAGGAGAATTTATTGGGCTAATTGATCTCAAGGACAACGTTAACTTCTATTATGTGGTTCTTGGTATCTGTGTGCTCAGTTTCCTGGCTATATACCGAATTGTTTATTCTCCTTTTGGGCAAGTTTTACGTTCCATCGGCCAGAATCCGGATCGGGCAGTGTCATTGGGTTACAGCATAGAAAATTACAAACTTGGAGTATTCGTGCTTTCTGCAGCATTTTCAGGTTTAGCGGGGGGGCTGTCAGTTATTGTGTTCGAACTAGCTTCTCTGGGGGGGGCCAGTTGGCACCTATCAGGTGAAGTTGTATTGATGACTCTGGTTGGTGGTGTCGGAACCATACTTGGGCCGATTGTCGGAGCAGCAATAATTGTGACATTGCAAAGCTCTCTGGCAGAAGCCGGACAGTGGGTTATGTTTATTCAAGGGGCTATTTTCGTACTGATTGTTATGGCCTTCCGTAAAGGGATTGTTGGTGAATCGTTGGATCCGCATAGTGATGTGCGAAAAGCACTAAGGAATATAAAGAGAAAAGCGACGGATAAGGAGGCCGCGCTGTCTCGAAAGAGCAGGGGAGGAGAAAAGTGAAAAAACCGTGAGAGCCGATATCTGAAGGACCGTTGGTGTGGTGATGCTGCTCATATCTAGCAAGCGTAACCGTGTCCTTTTAATTAATTTACAGAAGTAGGAGATGATTAAATGTCCAGTGAGCTGTTTGAAAAGGGCCTAAAGATCCGTCGAGAAGTGCTTGGCGATGAATATGTAAATAATTCATTGAAAAATGCGGATGAGTTTTCGATGCCGCTTCAGGAGCTGACCACAGAATTTTGCTGGGGAGCCGTTTGGGGCCGCGGAACGCTCAGTAATCAGCAGCGAAGCATGATCAACCTCGCAATGATCAGCGCTTTGAATCGCCCGCATGAGCTGGCTTTGCATCTCCGGGGCGCACTGAATAATGGACTGTCTCGAGAGGAAATACGAGAAATCCTGCTTCAGGTGGCTGTTTATTGCGGTCTACCTGCGGGTATCGACAGTTTCCGCGTTGCTCGCCAGGTTTTTGCGGAATATGATTCGGGAGAATAGCTATTATGGACCTGCAACAACCACGGGTGGCGGTTATCGGTCTTGGGAAAATGGGATGGCCGATAGCTCGGAATCTGTCCAAAAATGGACTTCGTCTTACTATTAATGATGCCGACATGGATGTCGCTAAGAAGTTTGCGGATACGTACGGTGCCAGGTCCGAATCATTTGAGTGTCTGGGAGAGGATCTCGATGTTGTTATTTTGATGCTGCCTAATGGTGAGGTTGTGAATTCCGTGTTGTTCGGCAGTGAGACGATTGGTTCCAGTGGGCTTGCCTATAGGCTTAGCAAAGGCAGTCTGGTGATTGATATGAGCTCCTCCGAACCAAATGGCACTCGCGAGAGAGGGCACGCCTTGGCAGAGCTGGACATCAATTTCATGGATGCACCAGTGTCCGGGGGCGTTAAGAAAGCTGACTCGGGGGAATTGACAATAATGGTCGGCGGTGATGAGCTGATTTTTGAGAAAATCAGCCCACTGCTTGCGATTCTTGGGGAAAAGCTGTTTTACGTTGGCCCTCTGGGGGCAGGCCATGCCATTAAAGCCCTGAACAATTATGTGTCCGCAGCTGGACTGGTGGCCGCGTCAGATGCGGTGCAGATTGCAAGGCATTTTGGCATCGAACCGGCCATTGCCGTTGATGTACTTAATGCGTCGAGTGGGCGGAATAACAGCACGGAAGTAAAGTTTAAACAGTATATCCTGTCGGAGGCATTTAATTCTGGTTTTAGCCTGGATTTGATGGCGAAGGATCTTAGGATAGCTCTCTCCATGGCTGAAGAGATGGACAGGAGCTCACCGGTACTTGAAACATGTTCAGAACTATGGAGTCAGGCAAAAAATTCGATGCCTGAAGGTCGTGATCATACTGAGATCTTTCACTTTCTTAATAAAATAGAGTAGATGCACCATGGACAGAGAGTGTTTTTTAGGCGTTCTTTTAAATGAAAAGTGGAGGGAGGGCAATGCCTGAGAAAGTGAAAGAAGTGTTTGCTATTCGTTGAAGCTTTAGAAAATCCCCGGAATCCCCACCGGGTTCGGTAAGGTTGGGCGAACGGCAGATCAATGTCTATGTTCCAGACAACAAGTTTCGTAGCCTGGATCTGAAGTTCGCACAACAGAAATTCAAGTACGGCAAACGTCATCTGCATCTGCCGGGCTAAGGGTGGAAGAGACATTGTCTCGGCCGGTGAATCCCCGTTCGATCCCGTGGAATCTTACCTGGGTCTTCCCGGTTGGCGAAGCGCCTACCTTCCGGGATCAGTGGAAGCCGAGAATGGCGAGACCCGGTTACACTTCGAAGGTCGTTTGCTGCAATGGCGGCACTAACCCAAGAAGGCCCCGTGCATGCAGAACCCCTAATCAGCCAATCATCGGAATGGGTCTAGCTGACAAGTTTCGTTCGCCATCGAGAACAAGCGCCTGCCTTACTACACTGACTGGATGAAACACTGGGTCGTGGACAGTCAGTGGGGGGGCCAAAGAGATTTCGATTTAATAGAAGATTATGCATCGGTCTGTCCTAGGTTTATGTCTCCAGAGCCACTCAGATATTGGCAGGCCATGGCTCATGTGCGCCGGGCCATTGTGGCTGTTCAGCCTCAGAACGTCATCTTTCGGGCCAGCAGCGCTCTTTGGAGCTGGCCCTGATCGGTCGAATGGTGTCTGATCTGGAACTGGAAATTCCCAAGCAGACAGAGGGGGGTAGGATGAACTCACCAGATGGCAACAAGTTGTTGATGGTAGCAAGTAGGACGTTGTTTCCCCGAGTATTGCCCGCTATGCCGAATGATCTTGAATACAATGTGCGGATGATTGCCAGGGCTATGGCGATTTCCGCAAGAGAGCTCTGGAAGGGCGGGAGCATTGAGAAAGCGGAATACAACATTTTCCGGGGATTGATCGACAGTAAACATGGCCACTTGGGTCCAGCGAATCTGAGAAGATCAGTCTCCCAGGCAATCCGTAGCAGCTTATACAAAATGACCAAGGCCCTAGCCCGCCCTGTTGTTGGCGCTGCAACACAGGGCTAGAGGGCAACTGGAACCCAGTAATTTCAGCCTCGTGAATTATAAAAAGGAGCTTTGATGATGGAGCAAAAGCTGCAAAACAAAGAAAAGCGACGGTTGTATCTCGTTCGCCATGGCCACGTAGACTATTTTGACAATTGTGGAGTACCGCTAGACCCAAGAAATGTCGTGCTTTCAGAAACGGGTGAAGCTCAGGTGTTGGCCCTGCGAAATATCCTTGGAGGCGTCCAGGTAGACCGCGCAATCAGCTCTGACTACCCTAGGGCAGTCCAGAGTCTCAGGATTGCATTGACGAATCCACCGAGACGCGGTGGCTTGGAGCAGGCCAAAGTGTTACGGGAGATCAAGGCAGGACGGCTGCGAGAGATTCCGATATCCAGCATTCCGATAGAAGTAAGTGGTGCCTATAGCCATGCATTGACCCCTAGTGCTAGTTTCCTGCGCGGAGAAAGCTGGGAGGCATTCAGCGCGCGAGTTACTGGCAAACTCAAGTCGCTGCTAGCGGATCAGGACTGGCATGACATCATTATTGTAAGCCATGATGCGGTAAACCGGGTGATTCTTTCATGGTTGATGGGATACCACCTTTCTCTACTTCCTTCCCTCGAACAGGACCCCGCCAGCCTCACCATTGTCGATTTGGATATGGATCAGGGAGTTGTGTCGGGGGCCTGCATCCGGCTATTTAATTTTACTCCATACGACCCGGTGAAAACCGGGGACCGTAAGACCGTTATGCAGCGGATCGCCGAATCAATGTTGAGTATGCGTCATTAACAGGCCCATACTGGCATTATCATTTAACTCGATAACCGAAATTTTGACATGAGCTTTGATTTGACTAAATAGCTCGCAGAACTGCAGTTAAGGGTTCGTCGTTTTGTGCTGGATGAAGTCTGGTAAGCCCGGTTGAGTGCGCCGGGTTCAGAAGTAGACCTCAGGCCACCATGGCCAATTTCTGTTGAGGGGTAATCCCTCCGAGTCCCATATTGGGTCGTTCGTTGTTGTAATGCCAGAGCCAGCGGGTGGCGTAATTCTGGACTTCTTCTGTGCTCTCGAACAAGTGCTGAGTCAGCCAATCATAGCGAACGGTGCGGTTGTAGCGTTCGACATAGGCATTCTGCTGTGGCTTGCGAGGTTGGGTAATCCCCCCTAAAAACCGAGGTGCTCAAAAGTAGAATTTTCCGTAAGCTTAACGCAGGGAGATTCTGCATGAAGACATCACGTTTTTCTGACAGCCAGATCATGGCGATCTTGAAGCAAGCCGAGAGCGGCATGCCGGTGCCTGAACTATGCCGTGAGCACGGCATGAGCAGTGCCAGTTTTTATAAGTGGCGAGCCAAATTTGGCGGCATGGATACCTCCATGATCAAGCGCATGAAAGAGCTTGAGGATGAGAACCGGCGACTGAAGAAGATGTATGCCGAAGAACGGCTCAAAGCCGAGTTGCGCAAGGAGGCTCTTGAGGGAAAGTGGTAAAGCCATCTCTCCGCCGCGAGATGGCGCAAAAAGCCGTTGCCACTGCTCGTTGTAGCATTCGCCAAGCCTGCGAGGTCTTCAGTGTCAGTGAGTCCTGCTATCGATATCAGGCCAGGCTCAGCAGTGAGAACGCCGAGATCGCTGACCTGCTGGTGCGCTTGACCCACAACCAGCGCAACTGGGGTTTCGGTCTGTTTTTTCTCTATCTGCGCAACGTTAAAGGTTATCCCTGGAACCATAAACGCGTTTACCGGATCTATCGAGAACTGGAACTGAACCTGCGTATCAAGCCCCGCAAGCGGTTGGTACGAGAAAAGCCTCAGCCACTGGCGGTGCCCACGGTCATCAATGCCAGTTGGTCCATGGACTTCATGCACGACCAGTTAGAGGATGGCCGCAGTTACCGGCTGTTCAATGTGATCGATGATTACAACCGGGAAGGCCTAGGCATTGAGGTGGATCTTTCATTGCCGTCTGAACGTGTTGTAAGGGCCTTGGATCAAATCATCGAGTGGCGGGGGAAGCCCACCCAAATCCGCTGTGACAATGGTCCGGAATACATCAGTTCCACCTTAGCGGTCTGGGCGCAAAAACACGGCATCACACTGGTTTTTATCCAGCCCGGCAATCCGCAGCAGAATGCGTATATCGAACGTTACAATCGCACTGTTCGTTATGACTGGCTGGCCCAATACCTCTTCCATTCCATTGCGGAGGTACAGGAATATGCAACGCAGTGGCTATGGACCTACAATAACGAACGACCCAATATGGCTCTTGGGGGCATTACTCCACAACAGAAATTGGCCGCTGTGGCCTGAGCTCTACTTTTGAAGCCTTCTAAAAATGGGGGGATTACCGTTGCATAAAGGCCAAGTGAATGCCGTGGCTTTCAGTCCAGGCTAACAGCTTGCCACTGCTGTATTCCGGCCCGTTGTCACAACGAATTGAGCGAGGTTTGCCGCGCCACTCAATGATGTGATCCAGCGTCCGAATAACGCGTTCTGCGGGCAACGAGAAGTCGACCTCGATACCGAGTCCCTCGCGGTTATAGTCGTCGATCACATTCAACAACCGGTAACTGCGCCCATCACTCAGCTGGTCATGCATGAAGTCCATCGACCAACTGTCATTGATGGTTTCCGGCACAGCCAGCGGCTGTGGCTTCTCGCGAACAAGACTTTTTCTGGGCTTGATGTGACCTGCTCCTCCGGAGGTAAGAACAAAAAAATAACCTACGAAAGTATTGCTGAGGCCGCGGGGTGGCCAACGGCAAATGTGGTCAGTCAATATATCACTGGGAGGATTCCCATTAACCTGGAGGCTGCTTGCAGATTTGCCACCTATTTGGGCGTTGCCGTCGGTGCCCATCAGCCCCGAACTGGAGGCATTACTGCCGCCGGAAAATCGAAAGCCGCATAAACACTGTCCGGTGTGTCAGGACGTGGTGGATCTGTCGGATAAGCAAAGAGAGCTTTTGGGCTCCCTAGTGAAAGAGATGGCCCCAAAGAAGGAGTTAACATGGACGACACTTTAAGATCTGTCTTTGCGGACAATCTGACAACATTGCTCAACATGGGGGGGAAGCACCGTCAGCGTGGCTAGGCATTCGCACCTCAATCAGAACACTGTCTGGAACTACTGCTACTCGCCAACCTGCAATCCCACTCTGAATAACATGGAGGCCATCGCAGACGCTCTTAAGGTATCGCCCTACCGTTTTCTATTGGCAGAGTCCTTTACGTATAACACTGTTCCAGGCGCTCCCATTGAACGAATCATAGGAGATCTGAACAAACTGAATGAGCGTGAGGTTGGGCATGTCGTGGAACTGGTGGATTTGCTAGCAAATCAGAAAGGCGATAGAGAAGGAATTCACACAGACAGCCCGGCAAAGCAAGGGGAGTCGACTTGATATGATCGAGCAACACCTGCACATTTAATGTTGATTGGGAGCTGGTTGGGTCGACGAGAGCAGACCAGAGCGGCGAGTATGCCGGTGGTGGTGTCAGACAACACTTAGCTGAGTTACCGATTTATTTTCGACTCCACAAGACATCTGAAATCTGCTTACATATTGCTTACATTTCATTCTTTAGAAAAAACAAAGCCCGCAATTAAGCGGGCTAAGTCGTTGAATCTAATGGTGCCCGGAGGCGGAATCGAACCACCGACACGAGGATTTTCAATCCTCTGCTCTACCGACTGAGCTATCCGGGCGTGTTGCAATACTGTGCTGCAACGGGGCGCTATTAAACCGGTTTGGCCGCACTGAGTCAAGAGGGCTTTTGAAAATTTGTTAAAGTTTTCAGTGCTACTCGTTGGGCCACGTTTAGGGGTTACTTCTCAGGTGGAACGTAGCCTTCGGCTTTGTCGAAGGGTTCGTTGTTAAAGAAGCGTTCCATCTGCGCCTGTAGGTATTTGCGGGTGTTCGGGTCCATCAGGCTCAGGTGTTTTTCATTAATCAGCATGGTTTGCTGGCTTTGCCATTCTTCCCATGCCGCTTTGGAGATGTTGTCGTAGATGTCCTGGCCGCGGGTGCCGGGCATGGGGGGGTTGTTCAGACCTTCCATTTCTTTCTGGTGCTTGCGGCAGAAAACGTTACGGCTCATGGGGGCTCCTGTGGGTATTTTGGGATGTGTAAAGGGAAAACAGATTTCACGCATCATAACAGTAATAAAGCTGCCGGGTTGCTACAGCAGCGTGGTCTGTTCCGGGGCTGTCAGCAGTGTGCGTATGGGCGCCGGCAAGCCAAGGCTCAATGCCTGATCACGATGCAGCCAGCGGTGATTGTCGTCGGCAACGCGGCTTTGGGGTTCGGCGCTCATTCGCGCTGGCTGTATGTGCAGGTGGTAATGGCTAAAGGTGTGACGAAAACCGCTGATGCGTTGTGGATCACCACAGCTTAGGCCTAGCTGTTGTTCGCAGGCCTGTTGCAGTTCGTCTTCGCCCAATGCTGGGTCAAGCTCTGGCAGGCTCCATAGGCCGCCCCAGATGCCACTGGGTGGCCGTCGCTGAAGCAGTATGCGGCCGTCGCTGTCTTCCAGTATCAGCATCCAGGTGGTTTTTTCGGGCTTGGCTTTTTTCGGTTTCGAGCCGGGGTAGAGTACGGTTTCACTGTTGGCGTAGGCCAGGCAGTTTTGCTGCACCGGGCAGCGTTCGCAGCCTGGGCGGCTGCGGGTACATACCAGGGCGCCCAGGTCCATAATGGCTTGGGTATAATCGCGAATACGTTCGTTGGGCGTGTGCTGTTCGGCGAATTGCCAAAGTTTCTGTAATACAGCAGTCTGCCCTGGCCAGCCTGTTACAGCGTGATAGCGCGCCAGCACCCGCTTGACGTTGCCGTCCAGTATGGCGGCTTTTATATCGTAGGATTGCGCCAGAATGGCGGCGGCGGTTGAACGGCCGATGCCGCTCAGAGCTTCCAGTTGTTGCTGGCTGCGGGGGAATTCGCCGTTGTGTTCCTGCACCACGACCTGCGCGGCTTTTTGCAGGTTGCGGGCGCGGGCGTAATAACCCAGGCCGGACCAGTGGCTGAGCACGTCGTCTGTAGGCGCTATCGCCAGT
>Ga0314855_100192_pt1 | contig 12665 bp, 21 predicted proteins | sample 2018CB1WmetaG_FD_203636 | JGI IMG/M metagenome (GOLD analysis project Ga0314855, IMG submission 203636) | Cryopeg brine viral communities from Beaufort Sea near Barrow, Alaska, United States - 2018 CB1W | ecosystem: Environmental > Aquatic > Marine > Coastal | place: USA: Alaska | collected... | reverse complement strand
TCTACGAGCTTTGACCGTTCAGAATATTCACCTTACCAAAGGTGAAATCCTTACTGGTATCATACAAACTTAATAAAAAATTCAGTACAGTTCCTTAAAAGTCAATCGTATAAATGTGAGAATGATCTGCAGGGATGGATTGTTTGTGTTTTCGAAGATAGTTTTTTATTCCCGCAACACTTTTGTGGCCAGTGTGTGGCATCAGGCTCAACATAATTTCCATTTCTCCCATTCCATCACCAAGCTTGGCATTGTAGAGGTCCATAATTGCAGTATGTCTTCCGGAGTAAAGACCGTATTCCCGACCATAACCCAATGCATCTTTAATTTTTTTGAAGCGCTTCCCCCAGTGGTCCACCTTGCTTTTTAATGGAACGTCCCAATCGGCAGGTTGGTTTTTATTTGTGAAAAGGTAAAATGACCCCGGATATTTTTCAATTTCCATCGCCTTCAGAATAGGCTTCATTTTGTCAATAATCCTCTTATGGCTCAGGACTTCGGTTTTTGTCTGGACAGAAAATAACCATTTTTCAGTGTCAAATGAATTTATTTTTAACCTACAGATTTCCATTGGCCGGAGCAATGGATATAAAATAAAGCTGAAGAATGGAATAAGGGCAGGATCGTTCTTGAGCATTTCGGCTTTCAGCCTGACAAGATCCTCGGAGGTAAAAGCTTTATTGTTCACCGGTTCCTGGTCCACCATAGGAATATCCCGGATAAAGTTTACAGGAATCAACCTTTCATTTTTGAGCGTGGTGAACAGCGCAGAAAGGCTTCTTTTGTGATTATTTATGGAAGTACCGGTCAAAGGCTCTTTGCTGCTCTCCACCAAGTAATCAAATCTCAGCCAGTCGTGAAACTCATAAAACTGGTCGACCGTGAAGGCTTTTATGTCCAGTCCCAGATAGCCTTGACTTTTGCACCAGTCCAGGAACCGGTTCATGTGGAACTCGTAGCCGGTGAGCGTTGGCAACTTTTTACTTCCGGATTTCTTGATCTGCATCGCGTATTTCAACGCCTTTTCAACCGTCATAAAATCAGATCTCGAGCTTCGCTTCTTTGGCACCGATTTGGTTTCAGGGTTCCACCCGCGATCCAAGGCTTCCTGGTATGCCTTCACCAGGGCTTTGCCTAATTCCTTCCTGCCCTTGACCGTTTTTTGTTTGTTGATGCCTTTTTTGTACTTGAATTTCTTGTCCAGCTGCTTCCCTTCGCTGCGCCAGTAAAGATAAACATACCAAGGTCGCCCCGGAGTAATTACAGGTTTCCCATTTTCTTTGGGAATGAAAAGTTTTGGATCGGAATACAGTCTTTCCTTCACAATTACTTTATAAGAACTAGGCCCTTCTGTAGGCCCTTTTGTTAAAATTACCTCTATCTTCATTGGTTTGAGAGAGGACAAAAAACAAGAAAACCCCTGTGTTATCAGGGGTTTTAAAGTACTCGGAGCGGGAATTGAACCCGCACGACCGTTGCTGGTCATTGGATTTTAAGTACTACTCCGACTACTTTTTATTTCCCATCCATTTGGTTTTCAGATGTATTAGATATTTTAGTTTCCATTTTTTTTAAATTTCTAGGCCCTTTACAAGGCACGTAAATTAGCCGATATCAAACGCTTGTTAAATTCTTAAATTGAACGGGTGCAGCCCCTACTCTGCTCAATTCATTAACCTCTCAATTTAACTTTCTATGTTTAATCAATTGACCAAGCTCAGCGCAATGGAACGCCTGGAGCTTTACCTTGATTTTATTAAAAACCGAAAAAGCTACTCCCCCGAAGAGTGCTGCAGGATCGAAAAATATTTCGAGGACGGGTAAAACCGTGCTTTATTTAATTAACTACAAAGTCAATTAATTTGAAATTTTTACATCCCGCCTGATACTTCACTGTCATATCAAAGCGACTTCTCACGTCCATATTCATTTTATTCTTCGCAATGAAATTTTTGGAAAAGGTAACAAGACCTTCATCTAGGTTTTGAATTGCTCCGGAATTCAAATAAACCCACCCTTCAAATTTTTCGTCATCAATCATTATTGTTTCAGGATATTTCACATAATTGGGAAGAAGTTCGGCCGCGACCATTGAAGGGCTTCTAAATTGACCATCCGCCGGATCAATTCCATCATTTCTTATAAATTCATCTAATGTTTTTTCCTTGATAGAATCTGCAGCAGTCTCCCAAACTAAATCACAATGTCTTTTTGACATCTCTTTAAGCAATTCATCTTTATCTTCATTTCCAATAGACCCTATAAATACCAATGCTCCAATTAATATTATTACCGAAACCACTATTTTTAAAAATACCTTCATATCAAATTATTTATTTGGTTACTTGGTTTGTTTCAGCATTTCATTGAGTTTTAAAGTTGCTTTTGAGATTGCCTTTGCGTCCAGATCGTCAATAAACTTCAGTATTTTTTGCTGCCCTTTCAGCGTTTCAAAAATCCCATCGCTCACAACTTCAAAATTGCGGGTCATTCCTTCTGCAAGGGATCCTAAATCCTTTTTTATGTCTGCGTGAAAATACTGCAGGCTCATATTTTCATATTCTATTGCGGGTTCTCCAGCATGCAATTGGTCCCGTTCCGGACTTTCCTTTAGCATTTCACCTTCGCCTATTAATAGCCACTCCAAACTATAGTGAGGAAAAACTTTAAAAAAATCTGCAATTACATCTGCTCCTGGATTACTATTCCTTTTCACTAACATATTTAAATAACCTGTTGACTTCGAGAGCTTCTTTTCGAATTGAGATTTATTTAAACCTTCTCTTTTTCTGACTAAATCTAAGCGACTTACTATACTCAAAATCAATAAATTAAAAAATAGTTTGATTATTACTCACAATTATTTGGAAAAGTCAAACTATTGTAAGTATATTTGTTCTACACACAACCTCAAACAAATATAGGTTACTGAATTGATTTAAACAATAGGAGATTAATATGATAACGGAGTATCAAAAACAGGAAGTATTGGAAGTATTGGGAACCAGGCACGTATCCAAAATCGCCAAGTACTTTTCCAAGCAGGAAATATATAACCGGGACCACTGCCCTTACAGCAGCATTTTTATTTCGCGGGTATTTAACGGCAAGGTGGCCAATGCAAAAGTGGAGGATGGAATATTTGCCGCCGTGGAGAATTTTAAAATTGACCAGGCCACAGAAACGGCACGCAGGGAAGAAATCCTGAAACAAGCTAAAAAAGACAAAGAAAATGTTTAAAAAACCATCCCCCCTTACCCTCGAAGAAATAGATGACAAATTATTGTCCCAGGACAGGTGGATATTCTTCCTCATCATATTGGGAATGGTCGCTATCCTTGTCACCATGACGGAAATTGACAAAATAAATACCGAAGCTCGCAAATCACAAGAGAAAGTCTCTCCCATTGCTGAGTTTAGTCCACAAAAAAACCAGGAGCGCAAACTCCTGGTTTTAAATCACGATCACTAACGCTTAAATTAACTATCATGAAAAACAAAACTACAACATCGTTACAACATTCGCAACATTTAATTGCTGGCCTTCTAAAAAAGGATTGCGGGATCGAATTTTTCGGAATCCTAGAAACTATGCAGGTACAATGGCTCCAAAATGGAAACGTGCATTCCTTTGAAGAATTGAGCGCGAAGAATTACACCATACTTGCCAATGCCTATAACTCCAACGCTGCGGCATTGCAGCATATTTCCTGTATAGTGGAGCAAGGAAGTTTCATCTCCTTTAAGCGCCAGGTAGAGATTTACACCTACTTTATGTACGGTGGACTTGACGGAAATCCGGATTTGGTCAATGACGAACTTCAGGAACCCGAAAATTACCGGCACTCCAGGGATTGTATTTCCCTGAAATTCAAAAAAATAAAACTGAACGGCTCTCCCCTTAAATCCCGCGAAGTCCAGATGATTGATTTGTTTATTGAAGATGACAAGGACGATGTGATAGCCGAAAAAATGGGAATAGCGGTCTCCACGTACAATCAGCACAAAAAGGAATTGTTCACAAAAACCGGGCTGCACACAAAAACGGCCGTTGCGGTTGCGGCGGTGAGGCAAAGGATAGCCAGAACCTTTAAACGGCAGTCAGTATGAAAATAGATTTTAATTTCCCCAAAGAAATCGCACGCGGCATTGAACGTCTGGAAGATAGTCTGGAAAGCCTTAAACGCAGCAATTTTTGTTTCAAGGAAAAACGGGATTTGCGGGAGATATATATTAACCAGATGAAGAAATATAAGGAAATACAAGTGTCCTTTTATGCGGAGTTTTTAAACTAGAAATTGTAGCCCCCTAACCCCCAAAGGGGGGATTGGAAAGAATTAATTAGTATTGAGATTTGAGATATGAGTATTGAGAAAAGTGGAATTAAATACATGGTTTATATTTCCGAAGAGTTTTTCACCAAGGGATATCCCCTCTGGAAGACCCATTCCATAGAAGAAAGGGAATACATCAGACATTCATATGTATGCATGATAGATAAATGGCTGAAAATTAAAATTCCTCCAGAATTACCAGAAGGAATTACAATTGAACCTATAAATCGGAATTTGAAAGATCAAAAAACTCTAAAATCTAACATCTAAAATCTCATGTCTACATTCACTGCAGATACACTAATGCCTCTCTTCTCCGCCCTACCGGAGGATGAGAAGCATGTGTTTGCAGAGAAAATACAGAAGCTCCTGCAGCCCCGCACCCCCCGGAACCGGAAGCGGAAGGACATTTTTGATGAGATTGGGGAGAAGTACCGGCCGAAGAACCTGGAGATCCTGGTCTCTGAAATTATGAACGAAAAATAAAAAATTATGAGTCCAACACAAAATTTACCCTTCAATGCATCGCCATTGGTGCAAGAGCAAATGAATAAACCGGTAATCAAGGAGACAAGAATGGCCCGGCGCGCCCGTGAGCGGGACACGCAAAAGAAGGCCAGGAAGGCCGGTTCTATGCTTCTGCAAATTAAAAAAGCCCAGGAGGCAGGTGATAATGAACAATTGGAAAAATTGAAGAAACAATACAAAGCCTGGAAAGCCAGCTTTAAAAAGAAAGCCCGCTAGCCCCCGAAATGGGAATGTAAAACGGATAGGTAGCTCAGTTGGTAGAGCGGTTGGTTGAAGGCCGACGCGCCGCAGGTTCGAGCCCTGCCCTTTCCATAAATCGACAGTAACTTAGGAAAGTTAGTAATTTACTTTCTCTTGACAAAAACCAATTATCTCGGGGTACGCTTTCAGAGTGCGGTTAGTAGCGGTAGAAACAAGTTAGCTGGATTTAATCGAAAGAAACATGACTGCTTTTCGGTAAGCACAAAGGGTTTTTTGCTCTTTAAATTACTGTGCAAGCTGAAAAATGGTAGACATGTTACCTATGAATTTCAACTTTAAAGGTTTTAAAAGGTTGACATCCCGGAAAGACGGGAATTTGGAAAGGTGGCGGAACTGGTAGACGCTATTGAAAGTTAAAGTAAAGAGGTGAATTTAATGTGAAGCCTTGCAGGTTCGAGCCCTGCCCTTTCCACACCCAAAGGCAAGTCGAAAGGCTGTCTTTAAACCGGCCGGAATATAGGCTCCGGTCGGTTTAAAATATTTTATAAGGTTGAACCGATGGCTTTTGCCATTAGCCAAACCCTACAAAAAAAATTAACCTGAGAAATCGGGCAGGGATAACCTACCCAAAATTTAAAGTAAAAAATTATGTGTGAATGTATTAAAAAGCACCAGGATAACATTATTCAAAGAGGTGATTACGAAGGAAAGAAAATACTTTCTGCAGAAATTCAAAATGTTGTATTCCCTTTAGATAACCTGAAAATTGTAGGAATGATCACCACATCTCCTTTAGAAATCACTATCGAAGGAAGAAAAACCAAATTAAAAACTGCTCTACAGCATAAGTATTGCCCCTGGTGCGGAGTGATCTATCAAACGGCAGAAGAAACGACACAAGAATCCTCAAAATCCTAGCCTTATGAGCACCCCCCAACAAATAGGATCCCAATTAAGAAATTCACTTATCCTCAATGGCCTTTTAAATCATCTTCCGGACAGGAAGTTAAAGCCGGTTCCCCATGCCCCGGCTTTTGTTCACCCCATCCTGATCCCGGAAGATTTTAAAAGGACTATCGCCAATTACAACAGGCATATCTACAAATACAACATGCAGCTTTGGATCGACCAGGCGGAAATCCGGAAGTACAATGATGATATCAAGAAATACAGAATTACGGCCAAGGTATCAATTGAGCAGAAGATAAAGGAGGCGATGTGGAAGCACGCGCTGAAGGATCACACGCCAGAGGAATATAATGAAGCCGTGGAGGAATACAACGCAAAGCACGGGCCGCAATTGCGGAAGAAAATTGGAAAACAGCCGGTGAAGCCAGCTTCGGAAAAATATTTTATCGCATTTTTATATCAGTACAATGCACAACTTTATCTCAGAAAGAAAAACCGGGTACAACTGGAGGTCCATGTACCAGGGCAACTTCCGGAAATGGAGATCTATCCAAACAAAATCATTGAAGCAGAGCGCGATGGAGTGAAAATTCTGCCCGTCACCGTGGAGTCTGTAAGGAACCACAGGGAACATTTGGAAGAAGCCGGGGTACTTACCGGATATTCGTATCACGGACCTAACAGGCCGGTTAAAATGGCTTTTAATCCCGATATTTTGAGCATCACGGACAATGGATCTCCAAAAAAGACCGCCCCTGAGAATCAGTTACTTACGCCATCACAAACGAACAAAGTTCGCCATAGTAATGTATCTAGTAGAAACACTATAAATAAGTTTCAGTATAGGGAAAAGGAAGGAGATTCGCGAAACTGCGAATCGTCATTCAGTTGTACCAAAGAAACTACAAAAGCACCCACAAGGCAAGATGGAAAAAAATCCGGTGCACCTAACAATCCGGACGGGGATCTACAAAAAAAATTCACCGGTGGCCGCGAATTTATGGCCGAAAAGAACGAGCTGAGCGCGGTTTTGATGGACCATATTGCCGATAAAACGGAGCTTTCGCGGGATCTTGCCGCAGGAAAATACAAAAATTACCAACCAGTGGGTGCTGAAATCGCTCAAAATGAAGCGTATTTGGGGGCTATGCACCCGGAAGATTTCAAGGAGCTGGCCATTCAGGACGTGTTCAAATTTTCTTCAAGCCTTTTCGAAGATATTGATGCGCATCCCGGAAGCTGGATGAACGCCTATAAATACTGGCTTACCGATTCCTTCAAGAGTTTCACTGGCAAAACCTTCTCCAAAACCAACCTTTTACCAAAATGGCAGAAATGCATCGAAGTGCTGCGGGAGGTCAAAAAATACAAAAAAGCACATCCCGGCTGGCAACCGGCATTCCCAAGCCTGTATTTTGATCCTGCCAGGACCTTCAAGGAAAACAACAGTTTTGAATATGCATTGAGGTTTTTCAGGCTTGATGAAGAAAAAACCGACAGCTTCCAGAAACGAAAAATCAACGCCGGGAAATCTGCCAGGCATAAAACCGATGTGCAGAAAGCTCGCGAAAAAATTCGGTTAATGATAGCGGGAAAGATATCCCTAGACCGGGTCTATGAATTTGTAGGGCAGAATTGCAGTAAGCTAGTAAATGATGGTTTAAACGCCTTAATCAAAAAAGAATTTGCCCTTGCGGAGCAGGAAACATTGAAAACTCAAAATAAATAATGAACCAAGTACAGCAATTTTTAGAATATTTATTCAATGCTTTTAAAATCTGGGTAATCGTTCAGCCCTGGGAAGCAGGATTGAGAGTCAGGAACGGAAAGCATATCAAAAAACTGAATAAAGGGATATTTTTCAAACTCCCCTATTTCGACAGTGTTTATGTCCAGGAGATACGATTGAGAGTTCGGGAAATGCCGATGCAAACTTTGACTTCAAAGGATTTAAAAACTATCACCCTAAACAGTGCAATGGGGTATTCCATAGCCGATGTGGAGAAATTGTACCAAACCCTTTACAAGCCCGAAATGACACTTCAAAATATTGCAATGAGCGCAATAGCCGATGTGTTGCATAATACAAATTCAGGAGATATACATCCGGGAATATTGGAAACAAAAGTTTTGGATAAACTTAAAGCCGATGATTACGGACTGAACTATGAATATTTCAAGATTACAAATTTTGCAGTTGTAAAAACCTTCAGATTAATCCAGGATCAAAGCTGGGTAAGCGAAGGGTTCTCAATGACAGATAAAAAATAATTACTAACGCTTAAAATTAAAATCTAAAAATCAATGAGTGAATCAATTAAATGCGGTTGCGGACTTAAAAACGACAAGTATTGCCCGAAGTGCAGTAAGGTACGGATGGTTATTTTACTGAAGAACGGCAACGATAATTTAAAACTCACCAGGGCCAACGGGGAACAGTACAACCCGGTTTGGTATTCCTTTATGAAATACAACAAATACGAGATCTACAGGATCGCCGATAAAATGGCGGCCAACATCCGGAAGCATCCGGAATTTTCTAGCGCCGCCAACATCCTGCAATTTTACATCAATGGCCAGCGGCAGGCATATTTCAAAAAAATAACGCTATGAGTGTAAATTTTGAAGAATTCAATACAATAGTGCTTTGCGAAGAAAGTCAGGCGGTCACAATTGAATTAAGAAGATTAGGGCATCAGGCATATTCCTGTGATATTCAAGCCTGTTCAGGAGGACATCCAGAATGGCATTTGACCATGGATGTTTTTGAAGCTTTAAAATTAAAAAAATGGGATATGATGATTGGATTTCCTCCATGCACTTATTTATCCAGTGCTGGATTGCATTTATGCAACATCGAAAAACACGGTATCAAAGCTATTGAGCGAATTAAAAAAAGAAATAAAGCTATGGAGTTTTTCCTTGATCTATATGTATTTCCTATTCGGTTCATTTGCCTTGAAAATCCTATAGGTCATATTTCTGCTAATATTTTGTCACCAACTCAAATAATCCATCCTTATTATTTTGGAAATCCCGAAATGAAAAGAACAGCTTTATGGCTCAAAAATTTACCGGCACTGGATTATAAGTTGCAAGATGATCTCTTTGGCCCTAAGACAGCAACCAATAAACCTGAGCCTTATCAAATCCAATTAAGAAAGAAAACAGGAAAGATGAAGAAAAGGTATTTCACTGATTCATTTACTAACGGAAAATTAAAAAATTCAAAAGAAAAAAGTAAAACGTTCCCCGGAATTGCCAAAGCAATGGCAGAGCAGTGGACAGAACATTTAAAAACAGTCGCCTTATGAGTTTAGTCATTTACCCAAAAATAAGCCTGGTGAAATTGAGTCACCATGACCTATCGGTATTATCCAATGCTTGCGGAAAATATTCAGAAGATTTGCAGCTGTTGAAGGAAAAAGAGAACCGTTCACAGCAACATATCCACACTTCCATATTGCAGGTGTTCCGCTTTGAACTGCTGAAAAAAATAACGAACAGGTCTTCGATGGACAAATCCACGAAGATCAATATGGAGGTTTTCACCGCTTTTGTGTGTTTTGATGCCCTGCAGCACTATTCAAATCATTGCGACAGCGTGTTGGACCAGGCAATTATAAGAAGAATCTCCTTTGTGCTGCACCGGGAACTGCCAATTACTTCAGATAACACGCTTTCTGTAATGAGTGAGCTCAACTTTTAAGATTCAAGGTTCAACCTCGAAGCATCGGGGAAAAATTTAAAAAACATTAACGCTTAAACTATAATAACTATGATCAACTTATACAACACTGAAATTGAGAGCCTTCACATTCACAAGGTGGGCAATAAATGTAGAAATGAAGAGCTCTTTTTGTCAAAGGATCCTTACCAGGTAAATGATGAGATCCGACCTATTTTGAAGGAGTTTTTCTTTAAGCCATTCAGGGAAAAGGAGGAACAATTCTTTAAATTTTCGGAAGATGCCGAATTGCTGCAAATGTTTTCTGAAATAGATGAATTCACCCTTCCCGGATCATTGGAAAAAGGCATTGCCAGGCATTTATATAACCAGGGGAACCATCCGCATATCAAGGCCGGGGAAGTGTATGTTTGTCAGCTGAATAATATTATTATAGATGAAGGATCCTTCCAGGGGATTGGTATTTTTAAAAGTGAGATCCGGTACGACTTCATCGAATTCAACAAAACCGAAAGTCGGCTGGATCTTATCCTAAAGCAAGGCGTGAGCCTGGATAAACTGGATAAAGGCGCCATCATCATCCAAGGTAAGACCGGGTTTAAAATTCTTTACATAGATTCCAATAAGTACGATTCAAAATATTGGCTCGATAATTTCCTGAGCCTGGAAGAAATGGAAGATTCCAATTTTCAAACTAAAAAATACCTGAAATTTTGCGAGGCTTTTGCGAAAGAAGTTGTCCTGCCTGCTGAAGATAAGCAGACACAATTGGAATTCATCAACGATACCTACGGCCATTTTGCTTCCCGGGACCAATTCAGCGAACCCGATTTTGTGAATGAAGTGGTTGCACATGAGCATCGCCCGGATTTTGAGCATTACAAAGACGAAATGTCCCTCAAATATTCTATTGAAGACCTGACCGATTTTGAAATCTCGAACGAAACTGTGAACGATTGCATGAAAAAGGTGAAAGGAGAGATTGTCCTGGACACCGGGATTTCCATAAAGGTGGCCAAAGGTTCCAACGCCGCCTCCAAGTATCTGGAGAAAGGATGGGATGAAGATAAGCAGATGTATTACTACTTGTCTTATTTTAATAAGGAGGTCTAATCCCCCCGCCCCCAAAGGGGGAACAAAACAAACTAACGCTAAATAATATGGAACAGTACTTTTTTAAAATTACCGCATCTTACACCAGTAAGAATAAGTTATATGAAGAATTCAATGCATACATACATTTTTTGGATGGAACCTTGATTAAGGATGAATATTCTCTTGAGGCATTTATCCAGTTGGTAAAACTAAGTCTACATAAGATAAACAAAAAACACTCCAGGTGCAAGCCTGTTTATCTGTTGGAGAACAAGTATGGAGGGATCGGGATCAGGGTTGAGGGTTCCTGGAGCGCCAGCTTCTATAAAGTTGAACAATCCGTGGAAATGGTGGATGGATTTTTACAGACATTTATAAAGTAGAAGCCCCCTAACCCCCGAAGGGGGAGTAAAAAACAAATAACTAACGCTAAATAATTCAAAATAGAAATATGAAAATTCAAGAGACAAAACCAAATGAAGACATTGATAAAACAATGGAATATATAAACGATAATCAAAATTGGAGCGTTGAAAAACAATTTTATAAAGTTCCCGAAGCTGAAAACTGTAAGGCTGAATTAACCGAATGTAAAATTTACAAAAGAGGTAAGTATGTAATTTTAGAACATAAAGGTATTGTTCATTATTGGGAATTAGCAGATACAAATTACCCATATTTTCAAACGGCAATAGAATTTATGGAAATAGATAAATCTAAAAAATGGAAAACACTTGATAAGCTTATTTCTTTACGGCAAGGCATAAGACAAACAGAAGTTAACTGGTGCGGATATGTTGACGAAGTGCTAACTGGAAATAAAATGACATTGGATAGGTATAATTATTTTATGGAATTGTCAAGAAAGCAAGATTTCCAGCATCACGGTTCTCATACGTTCTGATTAAATGCACCACGGATTCGTATAAAAACAGCAGCCGTTTAATTCAGAGTATTAATATTAATTAAAATAATTAAAAATGAATAGAGTAACAATAAAAACAATGAAAAGCCTTAATGGCTATCAGGTAGAATTTACAATAGGAGTACAAACATTTTCTTTGCAGGAGCTTGAGAATGTTACAAGCGAAAATGCTGAAGGAAAAGCGATATGGTATAAAAAACAACTTGAATACGCTTTTTCCAAACTCATTGATGAAGATTGGAAAATTGAGAGTGTTGACCGATATTTTTATGGAAGTGGTCGTAATCATTGGACTTATAAAGAAACCACTTACTGGTGCGAATCTCATACGATGGAAAGAAAAGAAAGTGTTCGTCAAGAAACAATTATTACTGGAGGTGAATGGAATTTACCTGAATGGGCAAAAGGTATTACTTCACGTAGAAAGTCGTTAGAGTCTGCTTTTTAATTGCTGCCAAATATGGGAAATTATTTAGATGGATATGCGAAAGAAACCTGCGGACATTGTGGGTTAAAAAGAACCCCGGAAGGACATGACGGATGTATTGGAACGCTTCCAAACATTATGAATGCTTGTTGTGGACACGGAGAAAATAGGCACGCTTACGTACAGTTCTGGAATACCGAATGTATTCGTGGTGAAGAAGCGTTAAAATACATTAAAGAGCATAAAATAAGCGATTTAAAAAAAGATGCAGACGGCAACGATATAAGAATTGTTGCCGGTAAAGAAATAATACAGATTGAGGAAAAAACACAAGCTGATATAGATTTAAATTGCCGGATAAACCTTTGGAGGATGAGAAAACCCAACCTATAAAATGGAATTAGATTTAAAAATTAAACCAAGGAAATTAACACATAGAGAATTATGTGAAGTTGGTGCTAAATACTTAAGAAGCAGTTGTGGTTGGCAATTAAGAAGCGAATTTGTTTTAGTTGAATTTGTCTCTTCATGTGTCGAGCAGCCAGATATATTTGGAAT
>Ga0314855_100189_pt1 | contig 12847 bp, 14 predicted proteins | sample 2018CB1WmetaG_FD_203636 | JGI IMG/M metagenome (GOLD analysis project Ga0314855, IMG submission 203636) | Cryopeg brine viral communities from Beaufort Sea near Barrow, Alaska, United States - 2018 CB1W | ecosystem: Environmental > Aquatic > Marine > Coastal | place: USA: Alaska | collected... | reverse complement strand
CCCAGGCCACCAATAACAGGTAGCACCTTGTCGATGGCTGTTGCCAGGCCCAGCATTTCGCCCACGCTGCGCTTTGTGGCTTCGTCCAGGTCTTGAAACTCGGTGATGCCCTTGCCGATCAACTCAAAGAGCGGCGTTAGGCCGTCGATGATGCCGGCAGAAACATTAACCAGAGCGGTGAAGGCGTCCACGATCTTCTGCAGCGCTGATTCCAGACCCTCAACCGTAGATAGGTCGATATCGCCAAACAGCGCTTCAAAAAGGCCATCTACTTCGCCACCCAAATCACCAAATGCACTTAGAAGGTTCGAAAAATCCAGACCCTCGAACGCTTCCGGCAAGTTTTTGGCAATCACTTCTACGTCTTGCGCGAAGGATTCCAGCCCGCCGCGAATCAGATCAAATAGCTGGGCGGCATTTTCGCCCTGCAGAGCTTCGCGTATCGAGCCCACCAAGCCGGTGGTTGCCTGCGTGGCCTCCCGTGTCTGCTCGATGTACTCAAGGCCAACACTGGCAGCGGCGGTACTGAATGCGGTGCCAAGCTGTTTTAAGGCAAATTCTGCCGACTGGGTTTTAACGTTGAACTCTTCGATGGATGCCCCGCTGGAGTCCATCGCTATTTTCAGGATTTCTTCTGATCGCGCAGAGCCGTTAAGCACCGCAAGGAAGCGGCTCATCTGCTCCGCGCCCGCAATAATTGTTGCGACTCTCGCTTTCTCGTTATCATCGAGCCCTTGCGTGGCTGCGATTAGGTCATAAAGTACATCTTTGGTGTTTCGCCGTTTTCCGTCTATTTCTAGCTGAATACCCAGCTCATCCACCAGCAGGGCGTTCCGTTCTTTGGTCGGTTTAATTAGATTGCTTATGGCAGTTTTCAGGGTGTTGGCCGATTCAGACCCTGACCGCGAGACTTCAATTACCGGTGTCAGAAGCGCGGCGGTTTCTTCAAACGACAAGCCCAAAGCCTTGGCAATAGGGCTTAGCCTCTTGAATCCCTCGCCGAGTTGTTCAGCGGAAACACCGGCATTATTTGAAACGCCGTTCAGCACGTCCAGCAAGTTTGCCGCTTTGGATGCCGGTGCCTGGAAGCCCGCCAGCGTACCGATTAACAGCTCGCTCGATTGAGTGGTGGTTAAGTCGGCAGCGTTTACCGCCAGCAGTGATTGCTCGACCAGAGTTAACGAGTCGTCAATGTCAAAGCCTGCCTGGCGAAAATCAGCCGCACTTTGAATAACGTCTGAAGCACTCACACCGAAGCGCGATGACAGGTCACTGAATACATCGCTGTAATCGGAAGCGCTGCCTTCGCCGTCTGCCATGACTTTTTGCAGGTCAATCAGCGCGGCTTCAAACGTGACGGCTTCTTTTGTGGCAAATGCTAGAACAGCCACTCCGGCTGCAACCAGCGCGGCATCCAGCTTTAAAATGCTTTCAGTCACATTTGCCAGTGGTCCGGTTACGCTGCCAACGCTGCTGGAAAGCGAATCCAGATTGCGGCCAACGGAGCTAATGGCGCCACCGGTTCTGTCTATGCCGCCAAAGATGATTTCGACGGTTCTGCTTAGGTCGGCCATGTTTTCTCCAGGCAAAAAAATGCCCGACACATGGCCGGGCTATAATGTTATAGGGACTCAGAGCAATACTGTGCGCTTTGCTCCTTTGGAGATGTTGTCTGAAGCCCACATAGGCCTTAGATTGGACAAACAATTCACGGCGGATGGATCGGTAATGCCTTGGCGAATAAGATGCGAAATTGGGGTTATATGGTCAATATGCCATTGACCATGGTTTTCCCAAGTCATGCCTTTTTCAAACTGGCGCTCCAAGTGTCTTGCTAGCTCTGCCCCGCTGTAACCAAGGCTCTTGCTGTAAGAGTCTTTCTTGGAGATCTTTTCGGCCTTAAGGGCTGTCAGGAATCTTACTCTAAGCGACCGGAGGCACCTAAATTCAGGGTCGTTGGCGTATCTTTTTCTGCGATATTTAGTATCGGAAGCGCGCACCGACTCAATGTTTTTTGCTTTCCACTTGCGCCTAATTTCAGCATAACGTTTAGGATTATCCTTTCGCCACTGAGAATTATATTGCTTTATTTCATCTGACTTGTTTTTATAAAGTTCTGACCGGTAGGCGCGAAAGTACTCACTATTTACATCTCTGTTTTTGGCATTCTTCAATCGTATGCATTCTGCGCACTTGCCATCTCTTACATAGCGCTCTGCCGTGTGACCATGACCGCACTGGATGCCGGTAAAATACCGCTTAAGGCCTTCGGTCGCTGCAAAATCTTTGGCAACTATGGGTATAATTGAATGAGCCATGCTGACCTCGGTATAGGTTGACGTGGTTAGGGGCTGCTCGGCGTTACGAGCGTCGAGTCGGCCCTGATTATTTTACCATTACTTCTCATCAACACGGCAATACGGAAATAAAAAACCCACACTTGGCGGGTTCATGTGTTCGATTTGGTTGTCAGTTGCAGTCGCGCTGAGCTTGCCTTTCAGCCTCCCTCAGTTGTGACTCTAGCTGGTCTTTTTCCCATATCCTGTACCCTTTCCTGCCAAGTTCTCGCAGCTGGATTTTGTACTCTTCAACGCGCTCTCTCTCGTACTCGCAGGACCAGCTATTCTCTGGCGCCGCTTCTGTCTTACTTCGGCCATCGTACCTGACGGCCTCTCTTGCAGCTTCGTACTTCTGCTCTCGCTTACGTCGGTCAAGCTCGCGGGCCTGCCGGATAATTTCGGATTCAGAATTTCCATATTGCCGGCTTGAGCCCATGGCGCCCGGGCTGCTCTCTCGGATCTCGACTTGCTGCTTTTTGCCTGGCGGCGGCTGATTACCGAAATGAACTTGGCCGCTCGCGTCCGTCCACTTATAGACCTCGGCCAGCGCGGGGAATGAGAGGGTGAAAATCAGGAGTAGGGCAAGGCGCATAATCACGTCCGTCTGAGGTTTTTCAAAACCATAGCATACGCCGGATTATTTGTGCGCCTTGTACCACATGCCCCACAGCGTTATTTCCGTTTGAGTGAGATAGCCCTCTGGGAAAACATCGGGCCGGCTCTCGTAAAGATACCGGCCCTTCCTGTCTGCCAACGCTAAGCTGGCTTGGATGCCGGAGTCTTGCCAGAGGGCTTGGGCTTTACCTGGGCCTGCTGCCCCTTGCCGGTTAGCTCCATGATCTTGTTTGCCATTATGCTGAATTCGACAGGGAACGTTTCAGCCATTTTGGCAACGTCTGCCAACTCCAGCTTAGGCTCCACCGTTGCGAGCCTGACATGCTCTAGGCGTTTGGCAAGCGATGCGGGCACATCTTGGTGGTAGCCGATGCCATCCATCAGCGCGCCTACCTTTTCTTTGCTCGCGCCGGCCAGCCGCTCTACAATATCGGACAGCAATTTACCCTTGCTTGCTGACTCTTCAGCTTCGGCAAGTTCATGCGCGGTCAGCCCGCGCACGATAACCTTGCCATCGCCAAAGCCCGCTTCTGCCAGCCCATCCAGCGTGATTTCCGTTTCACGCGGGGTAAAGCTGGCCTTCTGAAAGGCTTTGAGGTCCAACATTACGCGGTCACATCTGAGCCGGCAGACTCGGGCGACACAGTGCAAGATGCCTGAATCTCATCGCCAGCCGGAAACGTGCGGCTGATGCCGAACTTGCCTTGCTCCAAAATGTAGCCGCTCTGGAACTTGCTGGGGAAGAACTTGAACCAGAGGATTTCATTTTTCAGCTTCACCAGGCCGTCACTGATGCCGTCGTTCAGATACGCGGTGAAGGATGCCTGGTTGAGCGTGGAGCTTGTGCTGCCCAAGGTGGTGCCGTAAATCTGGGTTGAGCTGACCGAGTGCGAGGTTTCGGAAGGCACGAAGTCTGAGCCTTTGGGAACATCGGCAAAGATCGGCTCTGCAAAACTGGCGTACACGTTTTTAGGGGCGTTGCCGGTGTGGATCAGCGGTAGGCCGGAGTTGAATTTAACGCTCCCGTTGCGATAATCCGCTTCGTAAATCGGGAAGTCGAAGCGCTCCTGGTGCAAGCCAACCACCTGGAAGATTTCGGAAGCCTTCACCGCTGCCGGCGTGCCGCTGGCGTAGCGCACTTGGCCAATCTCAATCTCATCAACAGCAATCAGAGGCGGGCCGCCAGTAGATCCGCGCACGGCGCTGACGGATGAACCCTCAGTGCCGGCAACCGCAGTGATGGTGCCGATGGCGTCAACGGTAATGGAGTAGGTGATGTGGGTGAGGGTTGCGGCTCTCGCGCATGTCAGGGCCGCAGAGGCGGAAGCAGCAACGGCAGCGCCTTCCACGTAGGCCGTGAGTGCGGACACGTCCACGGTATTGTTGCTGCCTGCTGATGCGGGCGTAATGGTGCCGCCGTTAATCAGACCATCAGGCCGAATGACGGGCTCAAAGCCTGTGCGGCGGGACCACAACTCCGCGCCCGATTCAAATATGGTTGCGTCACCAGAATCGGTCAGAGCCGCGATGGCCGACTGGTTCTGGCCGCCCTCGTACTGGATTTTTGCATTTTCTGCGTTCGCCATGTCTTTTCTCCGGGTGCTGGGGTGCCCATTTGGGCGATTTGGGATTTTCGGGCATTAAAAAACCCGCACTTGGCGGGCTGGTTATCTGGGGTTGGTTATTGGGAGTACGGGTTGCCGTTCTGGGTTTCGAATACAACATCTACTTTTAAGCCGCAGCCAATGATTTTCAGCCCGGCATCTGGAGTCAGGATGATGGCGGATGCCTCCGTCATCGATGCGGTAAGGCCTCCAAGCGTTGGATCTGGCTCACCGGCGTTGTTGAAAATAGCGCTGACAAGCTCGCCGTACATTTTGTCGGCGGATTCTGGGTAGGGCTTGGCCGCGTCACTTTTCAGAAACTCGACGGTGATTTCGAGAGTGTGCAGGGTGGTGCCGTACTTGGTTTTTTCGCTCTCCTGGTCACCGTCCCAGACGTTTATAAACTCGGCTTCGTCTTCGTACTGCTCCCGACGCAATACCGGGAAGGTAGTCAGCGGCTGAAGGCGGGCAATGATGGCTTTGATAACCTGTTCTCTGATCGTATCCACTTACAATTGCCCTCTGTTAAGCAGGCCGATCTGGCGGTCAAGCTCTGTCAGCATGGCTTCGCTGGCTTTAGCCTCGACCTTTCCAGACAGGCCTGGTGTTTTCGCGTAGATAGTGGGGATGGCCGGGCCGGATTTTCGGCGGTACGGGCCAAAGCCGTCATAACGCGGGCTGTCTACGTTGGGCTCGAAAATGCCGGTGTAGCGCTCACGAATTAGGGTCCACATGAAAGCGTGCCGGTACTTTTCCCGCGGCTTGTCTTTCCAGATTCTGAACGTAACGCCGGTTTTGGTTTGCCGTGCGCCGAATTCTGTTAGCGGGAGCGGTGCGCTTTTCAGTACCACTTTTGCCTGCAGGTTGCTGAGGCTGGCGAAATAGACCTTTGTGTTTTCGCGGATGGTCTTTTTCTTCAAGTTGGCTTTTTTGGCCATCTCGTCAACCGCCAGCTTGCGGCCTTGTTTTGCGCCAAAACTGACGGATCGCTGAAGCGCTTTTCTGCCACCCGTGCTGTAGGCCTGCAACAGATTTAGGGTGTCTTGCAGTGTGGCGGGGTCTATCCGCACGATAACGGTCATTGCTCGCTCACGACTACGCGGATTGTGTAGCCGTCATTCGCCACTTTGCTTTCCACTTCCCACACCTCTTGGCCGTATACGATTTGGTCGCGCTTACGCAGGTTGCACACGTCTTCGACCAGCATTTCGGCTTCGTTGCGCAGTTCGCTGGTTTCGGATTGCCCGGGTGATACCACGGCTACATCGCGGGAGATGTGCAGCAGCACGTTGGCAACGGTGGTGCCGTCGCTGCGGTACAAATCACCCACAACGCCCATGGATTGCATAAGGCGCCGGGCGGCTCTTTTGAACGTTTTTTCACTCATAAATCAGGCTCCACAAACTGAAACGGCCCCGGTAGTGGGGCCGTTTGGATTTGCAGACTGGTCTGCAGTTTGGCTGTTATTAACCGGTGAGCTTAACCACTGCGTTAGGGCGGGTGCATAGGAACAGCGGGTTGGACTGAGATTCCAGCGCCATACCTTTGTTCATCGCCAGCGGCTCGGCCTTGGTGTAATAAGGCAGGCCATTGGTGCCAACGGTTTCCATGTAATTGGCCGGCGCGAAACGTCCGATGAAAAGGTCGGGTACGCCTTCGGGCAGCGCGTAAGCCTCGCCGTCTGCAACAAACTTTGTGGCACCCACTTGGCCGCGGTACTGCTCAAAAGTGCAACCACCAAACTCGAAGCCACCGCGAACGTCATCACGCAACGCCGCGCCATCCATCCAACGCTGGTAGGCGTCTTTCACTTCGGGATGGTCTACAAGGTTTTTGAAGTAGGTGCGGCCGCAGATCACGCGAACACCGGTGAACGAAACGCCGGCCAACTGGTCTTCAATCTTGTCCAGCAGCTCCAAAACTTTAGAGCGAACCTTGGTTGTGGCAGTGCCGAGCACCAGCGAGTGGGTTACCTGGGCGATTGCGAAAGACGTGAATGTGTTAAGCAGCGGCGTGGTGCCGTCGGCATCCATAATGATGCCCTTCACGGCGCCGATTTTCAGGTGCTCCATAGTGGCGTCAAGCTGTTGACGGTGCTTTGCCTGGCGCTTTGCCACGTAGTTCGCAACCGCTTCCGCTTCGGATTCGGTACCAAACGCCCGCAGGTTCTGGATCTCGTCAGCCATAACGGTAGACCGCTGCGGCAAATGCAGTGTGTTGAACGGAATCAGCGTGCGGCGATTTTCGTTCACAACCAGGCCTGGTGCGCCACGATCAGCAGCGGGAACCAGGGCCAAAGTCGCGCCGTCTTTCTCGATGCTGAGATGGGTGGTGTTGATGCCTTCATTACTGAAAAGGCCCAGTGCGCCAAGGCGACCCGGTACGTGGGGGGTTTCCATGATGGCTGCAGTCAGCGATTGCAGGCTGAATGCATCATCGTTAAAAATATCAAGTGTAGCCATGGTAAAACTCCTGGTTTCAGTTTCGTTTCAGCGTCTGTGGGCTGAACCGTTTAAGCGGTTGGGGCTGATTAGCGGGAAATGATGCCGACAGCGGCCAATTCAACAATTGCACCTGCGTCATCGCCGGTCAGCAGCTCTTCAGAAACTTCGGCATCCCGAGCGATAACGGCAGCGGATACGTCAGCGGCAGAACCGTCAGCGTTATCATAAAGAATGGCCACTGCAGTCTCGGTGCCGTTTGTAGCTCCGGATGAGTAGGCTGTGTGTTTGCCTGACGCGGTAATTTTGCCGAGTACCTGGCCTGGCAGGTAAGGCCCACCGGTCAGGATGACGCTTTCGCGTGAGCGTTCGCCGTTAGCTTCTGAAACCAGAAATTCACCGGCACGGACGGTTTGTGTCTTCATGCTATTTCTCCGAGGTTATGCTTGGTTGTTCAGTTGGGAATAAGCCTTTTTTGAGTCAGGCTGCTTGCTGTTGCCCGGGCCGGGCTTGTGGTGATGGTCCAGATCCTGATCGACCAGGGCTTTCGCCTCGGAAATCGCAGACCGGAGCATCTGTGTGGGGCTGTTCAGGTGTGCCAGCATGGCCGCAGCATCAATACCGCCAGCTTTGGCGATGTCTTGCACTTCGACGGCCATCTTCAGGCGGGCTTCCACGGTGGCCACCGGTAGCTTCTCCTTGGCCATGGCTACGGCCATCATTTCGAAGCCGGCAGCTGAGCAGCGAGCGATCACGTCATCCGCTGTGGCGGCAATCGGGTTTTTGAAGGCGTCCAGTTCGGCGGTGAGGGCCTCCAAAGCTGTGGTAGCCGCTTCAAACTGTCCGGTTAGCTCAGTAAGTTGAAATTCGGCCGCGCTTGCCTTGGCTTCTGCCTCGCGAATGGAGCCCTGCATTTGCAGCTGCTGACGGAACATGCCCGGGTCTGCGTGGGCCACAGCCTTTAACTTGGCGTCTTTGTCGGTGGCGAAACCCCATTCAATGGCTTCGGCGGCGCCCATGAAGGTGTCGCCCTTATCCAGCAAGGCGTTAATTTCGGTGGCGCTTTTCCCGGTTGCCTGAGCAAACGCTTCAACCACGGCATCGTCGATCACTTTGATGTTGATCGCGTGGGCTTCCATTTCCTTTCCGGTGTAGTAGCCGCCCATGAAGCCCGATGCGCGGTGCGTCATAATCGTAGAGCCAACGCCCATGGTTCGGGTGTCGCCCGCCAGCATGACCACCACGGCAATGCTTGCGGCCATACCGGTAACGCGAACGTTCACCGTGGCCGGGTGGGCTTTCAGGTAGTGCATGATGCGGATACCGGAGGCCACGTCACCGCCCGGGCTGTTCAGGTCAAGGTTGATAACGTCCAGTTCGCCCAGGGCGTCAATTTCTTGGATGAAATCGCGGGCGGGCTTTTCGCCGGTGAAATCTGAGATCCAATCCGGCGCCCAATCAGAGCCAATGGCCCGATCAATAACGACCTTGGCCGTGCGGTTTTCGGCCTTTTCTGCTTTAAACCAATTCATGGCTGTTCCTCTGCGTTGAGCCCCACTTTTTGGAGCATGTCTTTTTTGCGTTTCATCGAATTGACGTTTGCCTGCTGCACATCGCGGGACTGATATCCGCGCTTAGCAACGGCGGCGTCGAGGCTTTCGAGGTCGCTTTCGATCTCTTTAACCGTGGCGGCAACGTCTTGTGTTGGATTGATGTGTGGCCAGCGCTGGGTGCGCCAATCTCGGCTGTTGTAGTCGTCATAAAGCTTGGTGTAATTCGGGGCCCGAACGGCGCCCACGAGCACGGCCGCATCGGTAAACCAGAAGCCGACACGCTCACAAATCTGGTGGATCGTCAGGTGGTCTTGCGCCATTTCAATTTCGCGGCGGTATTCGTTAATCATTGCGCGATAGGTGCGGTCATTTATTTTTGACCAGTCACCGGTCATCAGCTCGCGCAGGGATTTTGCGCCGGCGGCAATGGCCAGCATCTGCTGCGTCTGGAAATCGGTGTAACCGGAGCCGGTGTTGTCGCCATCGAATAGGTTTAGCTTCTCGCCGGCGGCACCCGTCAAGATCGTGCCGGGCTGTGCGCTTATTTCTGGCAGCGGGTCGTCACTGCTTATCGGATCCCCGGTGATCGGGTCGTACTGCCAGTCGGCCTCGCCCTGGTAGTCTTTTTGCAACCAGCCTGTGAACGGGGCGCGGGTTTCTTTGCGCACCAGCTCGCTGTCTTCGTAGCTGTCATAAGTCTTGGCGCGGAGCAGGGCCTGCACGAGGTCGGATTCACCGCGCACCTGGCCTGGCCGAAGCGGTAGGTAGTGGTGGATGATCTGGCTGGCCGGGATACGTATCAGGCGGTTATAGGTAGCCATGCCGATGGAATCTTGCGGATGCTCTGGGTATGCCCAAACAGCAACGAACTGGCCACGGCGGTTGTACTCTTTGCCGGAGATTATTTTGTTTCCGTTCGTCAGGGTGCGGTTTTCAGTTTCGGGTACGTGGTCCGGCTCGATAACTTGCAGCTGAATTGGCACCCCCATACCGAAAGACGCCGGGCGGGACCGCAGCCGAATGAAGACTTCGCCCGCTGTTCGCCGGCACCGTACTGCCTGGGATAGTTGGCCGTAGAAATCCAATGAGCCGTCAGGGCAAGATTGACCGGTCCATGTAAGCCAGCGCCGGGCCATGGTTTCGTTAAATTCATCAAAGCTGGAATCAAAGATTGGCGTAATGCCAGCGCCGACTTCATTAACAACGTTTTTACTGACGGCACGTTCAAGCCATGGATTGTTCCGCACGCTTGCCCGGGCGCGATTTCGCAAGATGGCCAGAGATGAATTCAGAGCCCGATTAGGGCCGGTCGCGGGAGCAATCCATCCAGTACCGCGGCGCCCATGAGTGGCCCCTTCGTAGGCCTGGGCTTTGTAGTTGGGAACTTCACCAGCGCGAACGCGCAACCGTGGCTTGCTCAAGTTAAACCCCTTTCATTACGTTGACTCGGACACCGCGGCGCGGCCTCCGGCCTGATTCGGAGTTCATGCGCGATTCGATGTGCTGTTTGGCTCGCATCAGATCGCCAACGGAGCGGTATCGCACGCGCTTACCGTCAGCAAATTCGACTTCCATTTCACCGGTGGCGATGGCGTCGTTGATTGCATCCAGGTCGTCTGTGGTAAATGCCATTATTGGAACCTGACTCTTGATTGCCGGCGCTGGCGCTTGGCCGGCGGTACGACGGTTGATTTCGAAAGCGACTGCTCACCGCTGGCCTGAATTTCTGGATTCTCGTCCCAGTCGCGGGCCCAGGGTGGCGGTGAGTGCCAATTGATCTTGTCGTAGCCCTTTTTTGTGGCGGCCACATCGATGTAAACGAACAGGTCAAAGGCTTCGTTGTTGCTCTTGCCGGGCTTGCGCCAGCGTCCTTGCGGATCGCGTTGCTCGTAAGTCAGTTCTTCGTAGAACCATTCGCCCAGCCAGTCAGGGAAGTGGATATAGCCAGGGCCGGCTTCCGCTCGCTCCAATCGGTTGGAGATGGTGTCTTTAATCAGGTTGGTGTTGAGCAGGTACAGCGGGATGTCGCCTTTGCTGCTGGTGTGTCGATCTTTCCGGCCGGTGCTGTCTGGATATGATTCGCGCATTCTTGGGGCATTGATGGTGCTGCCGCCCTTCACCAGCATGACCTTTCGGCTCAAGCCAGAGCGCTTCAATTTGCGATAAAACTGGTAAGCGTTTTCGGTTACGCCGTCTTCGCCACCGGTGTCGATCGCTGTCAGAAGTACCGGCATTTCGCGCCCGCTATTGTCCGCCAGCGGGTACTTGCGAGAGATCACAAAGTTGATGAGCAGATCCCAGTCTTCCGTGTAGCCGGCCGGGTCGATTCGCAAGCTGTCGCCATCTTCGTTCGTGCGCTCTGATTTGCGCAGCGAGAACCGGTCAATCAGCCAGCGCTCGCCTTGCTCACCGTAGCCAACGACCTGAACAACGAACCGGCGCTTCTTGCCGCCCTGAACGTCCACTGCAGCAAACAGGCAGCGCACACCTTCAGGTACCACTCGATCACCCAGGCTTTCCGATCGCTGCTGAATAATCTCAAGGCTGCGAACGTTGTCGAGCTTGCGGTACCGGTAAGGTCTGCCCCAGTCGGTGTTGATAGTGGTCTTCAGTTTTTCCTGTGAGCCGGTCGTCGCATAAACCTCTTCGGCCTGGCGCAGCTTTTCCGTCAGGCTTTCCCACGTTTGAAACGTCGCTGCCGGGCCTTCCATCCAGAACGAAGCGATGCGGCTTTTGCGCTGCTCGCCAATCAGTTCGCCGTCTGGTGTTAGATGACAGCCTTCCGGTACCCACTGCCCAGTCGCGTTGAGCTTTCGCTTGCCTTCCGCCAGCACTCCGCAGTGTGGGCAAAAGGGCTGGCCCGCTTCGGTGTTGAAGTTCTCCAGTATCGGCTGAAACCATTCACTGCAACTTTCACACTGCCAGTAAAAGCGCTCTCGGGTGCCCAGGTTGTACAGAGCCAAAGCGCCTTTGGTTGGTGGCGCCGCGTGCGGGAATTTCGGGTCCGGCTTCCAGTCTTGGTCTGTTATTTCCCAGCCCGGCGAGGTTTCCACCAGCGTCATGCCGGAGCTCATGAATGTTTGCGTGCGTTTTGACGCCAGGCTAAACGGGTCGCCTTCGCCGTTGAGGTCTTCGCTTAGTCGGTCGTAATCCGTCAGGGCTACAAACCGGTAGTCAGAGCTGGACAGCACGTTAACGGTGGGCCACTTGATGCCCAGGTAATTGCCAGCGCGGAACGTTTTGTCGTGCACGTTGTTGTCGTGACCGTGCGGGCTCATCAGCGGAACAAGCCGCGGCGAATTGCGCAGCATTCTGTCGATGCGCTTTTTGCTGTACTCGCGTGATTTGTCTTCGCTGATCTGCACAATCAGCATGTCGCCCGGGTCGCAGGTTATGACGTAAGCCACCCAGCCATCCAAAAGGCAGTTCGTTTTACCGGACCGGGCAGGGCCAACAAAGATCACCGCGTCATAAACCCGGCTCGAAAGGCAGTCCATCGGTTTGTTCATGTACGGCGTGAGGTCTTTCCGGAACGGCGATATCTTCCCGCCACCATCCACCACCATCATGCTTTCTTCTGCGGCATCGCTAACCTGAACCCGGCGCGGTGGCTTGATGAGTTCCGCAACTTCCCGCTTGATCTGTGCAGCGCAGGCCAGTGAGGTCACTCGTCATCCTCTTGCATGATGCGCAGGTACATCTGTTCGCGTAGGGCGTCCACGCTGTCCTGAACTCTCAAGATTGCTTCCGGTGACAAGTCACAGTCGCGCTCCAGAATGTCGGGCAGGCTATCCAGTGTGGTGGTTACCGCTTTGGCTAAGCGGCTCATTTCCAGGTGCACTTCGTCCGCGCTCAGTAAGGATCGAAGTTGAACCTCAAGTTTTACCCGTTCGTTTTCTGACTGGTACCAGGCCTTGCGATCCGTGGGTGGAAGCAATGCCGGGTCGTGATCTGGGTTAAATGCCACCTCTTCGGAGTAGATGGCCCGGGCTGCGTCCCTCAATGCGTAGGTCGGGTAACCGTTCTTCTTTCCGGACGGGCTAATCCCCGCGTCTTCGATCCGGCGGATGATCGTTTTCCGGTCCATGCCGAAGGCGCGAGAGCATTGACTGATCGACCAGTTGTAAGCTTCAGCGATGCTGTTAACTTCTCCGGCCACATCAAACTCACTTTGTGTTTTTGGTAACCAGATGAATCACACTTAACTAATTGTTTTACATATTGTTATGAACTTCATCTGGTGAGGCCGCATGTGGGGCCAAAAATTACGCGAAAACCGCGTGGTTGCCCCGACT
>Ga0314855_100188_pt1 | contig 12934 bp, 22 predicted proteins | sample 2018CB1WmetaG_FD_203636 | JGI IMG/M metagenome (GOLD analysis project Ga0314855, IMG submission 203636) | Cryopeg brine viral communities from Beaufort Sea near Barrow, Alaska, United States - 2018 CB1W | ecosystem: Environmental > Aquatic > Marine > Coastal | place: USA: Alaska | collected... | reverse complement strand
GAAGGTGATGCGCGGCTTCAAGCGCCTGTTCACCAATATGACCACCACCACGCCGCAGTTCATGGTGGCTAACTTCATGCGTGACACCATACAGGCCACGGCGACCAACGAGGTCAGCAAGAACATCTTCACCAACATCATGGACGGTGGCCGGGCCTATAAGGACGAGCGCACGCGGGCGATGATGATGGCCTCGGGCGCATCGTTCAACTTCGGCCACCTGTACGGCAACAACCCTGATGAACTGCGGGCGCAGCTGACCCGCAACATGCGCGATGTGCGGCTGGTGACTGGACCCAAGATGATTCCGGATATGCTGCGCTCGGGCTGGGCCTGGTGGAACGATGTGAACAACACCGCGGAAAACCTGAACCGGGCAGCGATCTATTCCCAGAACCAGGAAGCAGGAAAGCTGAAGGCTGCGTTTGAGGCCCGGGATCTGATTGACTTCTCGGCTCACGGCGCATGGCCTGCCGTGCGAATACTGATCGACATAGTGCCGTTCCTGAACGCACGGATTCAGGGTTTGGATAAGATTTACCGCTCTGGCGTCAAGCCGGGTGCCAGCGTGCTGAAGGCGGCCTTCGGCGGTAACGATGCCAGTGTCAGCGACAAGCAAGCTGCAGGCCGGTTCTGGGCTGTCACCGGCACGATTGCCCTGGCCACCATGGCGCTGTTCCTGCACAACAAGGACGATGAGGAATACCAGAATCTGGAAGACTGGCAGAAGGACAGCTATTGGTTCATCCGCTTCGGCGATCAGGCATTCTTCATTCCCAAGCCGTTTGAAGTGGGCGCTATCTCCACCATGGTAGAGCGGATTACCGAGCAGTTCGTGGACGACAAAGCCACTGGCCGACTGTTCCGCGAGCGCCTGAGCCACATGGTTACAGATACCCTCGCCTTCAGCCCGGTACCCCAGGCAGTGCAGCCGGTACTGGACATTTACGCCAACTACGACGCCTTCACCCAGCGCCCCATCGAAAGTATGGGCATGGATCGACTGTCGCCAGAGTTGCGTAAGCGGGCCAGCACCAGCAAGGCCGGCGAATGGATCAGCCAGGGGCTGAATGCCACCGTGGGCGCTCTAGGGAAGTCAGACACCAACCCGCTCGCCCTGAGCCCGGTACAAGTCGATCACCTGATTGGCGGTTACTTTGGACAGATCGGCTCATGGGTTGCCGGCAGTGGTGATGTCGCTTGGCGCGTGGCGACCGGTCACGAAAAACCCGCTCAGCGCTGGTATGAATATCAACCTGTGCGCCGTTTCTACAAGAACCTGAGCGATGAGGACCGGTACACCAAGTATGGCACCGTGTTCTACGAGGGTTTGCGGGAAGCTGGCCGGGCCTATGCCGACGTGAAAGAGCTGCAGGAAATGGGCCGCCTTGCGGATGCCAAGGAGTTAGCGGTAAAGCGCCAGGATTTGTTGCGACTTCGCCTGCCACTGAACCGCGCCCAGAGCCGGCTACGGAAAATCAACCAGCAAATTGACCTGGTTCGCCGCTCCAGTCTGGATGGAGAGTTGAAGCGTCAGCGAATCGACCGCTTAAACGCCATCAAAAACCAGATCCAGAGGGCGCTGGGCGAGAGCGTGCTGGAGGCACGCGCCAGACAGTGATTACTTCCCCTTGCTGGCTGCGGCGATCCCAAGGAAGAACAGGACACCAAAGATCAGCAGGGGGCTGTTTGCCAGCAGTGCAATAACGGCAATAGCTCCAGGCAGAATAAGGTAGGAGACTATCAGCCAGCCCTGCACATCCTGCCAGTGTCGCGGCATTACCACCATAACCATCAACCCCAGCAATGGGAGGATGAAGGCTAAACCGAGTATCGTTTCCATAGAGTACACCCCTTAAAAGCTACACTAAATCAGCCCAGAAGCCTTCAAGGCCGCAATCTTCAGATTGTATTTGTGGTAATTCCCAAAGTCGTCCATGCGCTCACAATCCCAGCCCTCAACATAAGCCACCACCATGAACCGTTTGGATTCATTGTCGGCGACAAGTATCGATGTACCAACGCCGCAAGTTGGCGCATCTGAAGTGGCCGCCTCGTGGTTGGGCGCCAGATCCGAATACAGGCCGCGGTAAAATCGATGATAAATATCGGCATTCTTTATGCGGCCTTTCTCATAGCCACCTTTCAAGAACTCTGATTCGTCGTAGTCACCGGCCCGGGTCATGTACAGAACCTCAAGTGATTCAGCGCTCTCCCCGAAAAAGGCAAACCCGGTAAACGTGTCGCCCGATGGGTAGCCGGAAATATTAAAATCCTTCGACACATAAATCTCGCCCACCGGAAACCCCTCGGCAATGACCGCATTACTGCTTTGGTCGTAGTAGGGAGCAACGTATGGCGAATGGCTTGCGCACCCAGATAGGGCCAGCCAGGTAATTGCGACTATAAGAATGGCTTTCATGGCCTGGTTCCTTTATGCAAACTATTTAGCGGGCGATCTGCCACTGCCTGGAATTGACCCCCCATGCAGTGGCTCGAGACAGTGGTACGGCTGATAGATGGCCGCAGCCTGCAAATCAGCCAGAGCTTGAAGGTGCCGCCTAGCTGTTACAGATTTTTCATCCATCCACGAAGGCGCTAGCTTGACGGGAATCTGTGGCGCCTCAAACCCCGTGCACGCATCATCAATGCTTTTGCGTATCCTGGCCTCGCCTTGCACCATAATCTCGTCCAGCGTTGGCCGTCGTGTTTCTAGTGTCCAGTACATAAATCACCCCCTCGCGTTAGCCCGATGAATCCCCACCACATTACCACTCAAAGAGTACACGTAGTCCGCCCGGTCTTGCATCATGCGCGATGGGGTTTTGAGTTTCTGTTAAGTTTGTTTTGAGTTGCCCTGAAAACAAAAAAGCCAGAACACCGCTAAGTGTCTGGCTTAATTGAGCGCCAAAACTGTATATTATGCCAATGGCGGCCATAATGAAATCAATGTGTTGAGAGTGCTTGGCAGACTGTTTTAAATATACAATCATCGTCTTATCCACTTGATTATAATGAAAAATTAGCCAATTCATTGCGCGGTCTTGAAAACCGCCGAAGGTTAATAGCCTTCCCGGGGTTCGAATCCCTGACCCACCGCCATTTCAATGACTTACGAGTGTTTTGGATTTTCGGGAGAGGGCTGTATATTCACGATAATATACAAATGTATATTACTCCCCGGTTTTCTTGCGATCCCAAGCCACGATATTGACCGGCTTTTTCGACCTCAGATACGTTTCTGTGGTGCGCTTGTCATCGTGCAGCAGGTTCGCGGTTGCATCCCCTCCAGCACCGTCCACATCCGTTGCGTGTTTGGCCCGAAGGTCATGCTCAGTAAAGCGATCGACCAGACTTGTGCTCTCCAAAGCCTTAACCATGACCGCTCGCCACCGATTCTGAAACGCGCTTTCGCTTAATGGCTTTCCTCGTCGATCGCACACGACCGTCATGCCTTGAATTGCATTAAGGGCCCGCAGCGCACTGATGGCAGAACGAAGCCCGGGCGTCCATGCGATAAACCCCTTGCGCCCCGTCTTCCGGCTGGTGAAGGCAACCCCTTCATCCCGCAAAGCGTTCAGCGGAAGCGCCAGCAAGTCCCCCTGCCTGAGTCCCGTCATCAATTTAACCTCAGTCCAGGCCTTTATGAACGGCGTAGCAACACTCAAGAACTCTTCCAGCTCCCAGTCCTGCACGTACCGATCCCGGGCAATCACCTTGTGCTTCTCCACACCCTTTACCGGGTTACGATCGACAATGCCCCACTGCATCGCTTTCCTGAAAATGTGAGAGAGCAGGGCGATTTCGTGGTTGGCCTGGGTCTTTGACGACTTTCCGCGCAGATCCAGATATTGCTGGCAGTGCATGGTCGTCAGTTCTCCCGGGTGCATTTCACCAAATACAGATTTCAGCTTCTTCAATTCTTTTTCGTTATCGCGCTGGGTTCTCGGCGCCTTACCCGGGATGATTTCAGCCGCGTAACGATTAAACAACTTGCTCATGCCGGATTCAGCCGACAAATTGCCGACCAATTCCGCGTAGCTTTTCAGCGCCTCCCGCTTATCCACGCCCAACTTAATCCACGTTTTGCGCCCGGGCACGTAATTTCGAAGATGCGCTGGCGTTTTAAAGCGCCAGGCACCGTTCTTCCAGTGGACGTAAGTGGGCATATCCTTGTCTCTGATCCGCGGCTTTGGGCTCACGACGCTTTCCTTAATGCGCTGAAGTCTGGGCCGGATTCGATGACTGTCCGGATCTCGCCAGACAGTATGCGCTCCACGTGAGCCTTTGAGATGACCAGCTCATCAATTCCGTTTTCAAAGTAGGGCACACCCTTGGCCTCCAGCACTTGTTTTTGCTGGCGCCGCCTGTGTCGACCCGTTAGCTTTACGATTTCTTCGTTGCTCAGAAACATAGCCACCTCCTAAGCAGCCCGCTTATCTGTGAAGTTTAGCCTGGCATACTCGCCGTGCATTTCCCGGGCGGCCGCATCGTAAGCGCTTTCTCCGATTCTTCGTCGGATTGCATCATGCTTTCAGCCAAGTGCAGCCCGCACTGAAAACCTGCGGTCGCTAACTCGCTGTATGGGTGGCACTCTTTGCAGGCATGATCTCCTGTGAAGCCCTCGCAGTTCATGGTTATGAACCTTGCCAACTTCGCCACCCTTGCCCGAAGCTCCTGCACCTCAGTTATCCCGCCACGATTCCATGTGCCTATATCAACCCCCCAACTATCGTTATTAGAGCAGCGCGCACTTTTGCAAACTGCAAAGATATACCCGCCGTTCTCTTCTACTTTGCCAGGGCTTCCGCATTTCCAGCAGGGCTTTAATTCACTCATCACCACCTCCCGCCTTGTCGGTCTCGTCGGCCTCATCGGCGTCTTTGCGCAGTCGGTTGGCATAAATTTCGCAAACCCCAGCGGACATATTGAAGCCGCTTACTTCTCCCGGGTTTTTAGAGAGGAAAATAAGCTCTCCAATATCGCTTCCGGCTTGGTCAACTGCATCAGCCTTCTGCCGCAGAAGCCATGCAGCCGGTGAACGTTTAGCCCTCCCCTTGCCAAGCGCCCTTGATGTTTTCTGCTGGCTAAAGAACATGCGGTCAGGCCAGTCGCCATCTTTGTAGTTAAAGCCCGTAGTACTTGCCTCTGCTATGAGCTTGTTTACGTCGCTTAGTGCCTCATGCATCTCAGCCACTTGCGCCTTGAGCTCATCGCGCTCTTTACGCATATCTTCACACCGCTTGTAAATACTCCGCTCATCTGGTGATTTTTCGTATCTATTTGGATGGATATCACTCATCGCCAATTACCTCCTGCTCAAGTGGCGCGGAATGCAGAGGGCACAGTCTCCACGCCTGCTCAGTCTCTCCACAGCAACAATCTCGTAGACTACCGCCACTGGCATTGCTCAGCGCATCCCTTACCGCTTCGACCATCTCCCAGTCATTCGCGCAGCCGACAATCTCGCCGATCTGTTTAACGATTGCCTTTTGAGTGCGTGCCTCCTGCGCCCACATCTGCGCTTGCATTACTGCGTGATGCTTTGATTCATCCGGCACCACGGCGCTGGCCTTAAGTTCAGCCACTTGCGCCCGAAGCTCGTCACGCTCGGATTTGAGTTCTGCGATTTCGACACCTTGCTTTGCTATCTTCCCGGTCATCAATTCGGCATCTTCAACAGTCATCAATTCGTAATAGCACTTCTCACCTTTGTCGTGGTTGTTTTCGCAACGCAGTATTTGCCCTGCGCCAGCGTCTTCAAAGTTCCAGCGGTAATCGCGGTTATCACTCATCACCACCTCCAGCCTTGTCGGCTTGTCGGCGGAGGTCAGCGACCGTTTTTTGTAGCTCGTCAATGTACCGCGCCAACTCTCTCGGCACTTCGATTCGCCGAAGCTCTTGACCTGGCCAAACATCAATAGGCACGTCGATGAAGAATTTTTGAGGGCTTTCTAATTGCATCATAGTTATGGGGTATATGAGCCTATTCATACACCATCTCCCGCCTTGTCGGCTTCATCTGCGGCTTTTCTTAGGCTGGCAGCATTATTCAGCAGCCCTTCGTATATGCTTGCTACAGTTGCCAAATCACCCGCATCTAATACAAGCTTCGCCACCTCGTCTAACTTCTCAGCCTTCTGCCGCAGGAGCCATGCAGCCGGTGAACGTTTAGCCCTCCCCTTGCTCAGCGCATCCCTTACCGCTTCGACCATCTCCCAGTCATTCGCGCAGCCGACAATCTCGCCGATCTGTTTAACGATTGCCTTTTGAGTGCGTGCCTCCTGCGCCCACATCTGCGCTTGCATTACTGCGTGATGCTTTGATTCATCCGGCACCACGGCGCTGGCCTTAAGTTCAGCCACTCGCGCCCGTACACGTTTCAGTTCAGCGTGCAGATCTTGGGCCAGCCGGTGGGTTCCCATGTGCATCATCATGGGCTGGCCAGGCAGTTCCATGAGCCTAAACTGATCGACCCTCTCGTCAAGATCGTGGTTATCGTTGCTCATGATTCTTGCTCCTGCTCTTTCGGGGTTTTTAAAAACGCCTCAGCTTCCGACCGCCAATCAGTGCCGTGTTTTGCGTATAGGTTCAACATCCAGTCGATAACGACCGCCTGTTCGTCCTCGGCTTTGCGCTCGATTTCATACCCCTTCGCCCTCAAGTTTTGAGCGATACCGGCACACACGAAACAAGGGCGCCCCAATATCCAACGGGTTTCTTTGTCTTGTGTTGGTACCCACTGCCCTTGCGCTGGCTGTTGCGGGGCGGCACGAACCATCCTGCCCCATATTTCTATGACAGAGCGATCATCAAATCCCTCTTCGCCTTGGGTGCGCATCCACTGGTCTGGTTCAATTGGAACCCACTTCCACCCCTCCGGCACCACGGCGCTGGGCTGGCGGGTGTATAAAGGTATTGCTTGCAAGTATATTGCCTCGTCTGTTTCTTCATTCCAGCCAATGCATGGATCGCGACCTTTGTGGGCTGAAACCTGTTTGCCGCCTATTTTTGGGCTATCCCACAGCCACGCCACCGGCTCCCCGCCATCCTGTGCGCTGACTGCTTTCTCAACCGGACCCGCAACACAATCATCCAGCCACGTAACGCGGCCCAGGTTATGCACCGCTGCCAGTCCACCGGCCTCGTTTTCAATCAGAAGTCCTACGGGCTTTCCGATCTGTCTTGATTTGCTGTGGCATAGCGCCGTGAACTGCGGGCAGTTGATTTGCCATGCCCACCACATTCCCTCAAGCACTTCATCTGCATAATGCCCGTCAGTGTCGCGCTCAAAGCTGTAGCTGTCGCTCCATCTAGACTGCACTGTGCGCTCGAATGTTTCTCGGGTAGAATTATCAGTCATAGATCACCCCCAAAACCCGTAAACCTGCACTGTCCAGCCTTTCTGGCAGCATGAAAATCATCGACATTCGCAAACTGAATAAGCATCGACTTTTCGTAAATTCCGCCGTCTTCATCTTCCAGGTCGCCCATTGCAATTGCATCGCCAGTGGCCAGCTTTAGCCCATCCTGTGCGCGGGATTTGACCAGCTGCCGCATTTGCGTAAATACCTGTGCCGCATCCATTGTGCCTTCCGCCACGGCTCGCTCAATCTCGTTTATTCGTTCAATGTCGCTCATCTCAGTAATACCCCTGAAAGCTCGTTAATTTTCTTCCGGCACAACTCGCCGGCCAGCTTGCACTGCTCACGCTCAAACCAGCCCCAGTGACATTCACTCACGGGCATTTCCATTTTCTCGGCCAGCCATTCATAGACCTGGGTACGCTTAATTCCGTCCATCGCCATGATGGATAGGAGCGACTGAAACGCCCGCTTGTTGACCTTTCTCGACTCGCGTAACTGTGCATCGGCCAAAGTTCCGAGCGGCAAGTCAGTACCATCGTGCAGACCGACATAAGCCCCGCATGACTCGCACAGGTACACGTAGGGCCACGATCCAAAAGACAGCCCGCCGTACACTTCTTTATGGTGAGCAATGAACACCCTTGAGTTGCAATAGCGGCATGTGACCGGCTTCGGGAGCCTGTCTTTGACGCGCTTCAAGGCTTTGCGTCCGACTGCCGGTAAAGGGCGTGGCGCCTCCAGCTTTTCAGGGCTGAAGGCTCGCGGGTCAATGCCGCTGTGGTCGTTTGTTGTGGTCATTAGTAATACCCCACACATTGCCCCGGATTACAGGCCGGCGCTGTTAGAAATGACATTGCCGTGCTTCTGTTTGTCGGCGCAGTCGTCGCATCCATGCGCTCGCTTTGCTTAATGTAATTGCACAGATTGCGAACATCGTCCGCGCTTAATTGCATTTCTCTCGCTATCTGCACCGCGCTATCAGCCCCGGACATTCTCTGGTGATGGTGCCGCATCAATACACCAGACCGAATCCGCTCAAACAACACGTCATTAATATTGCGCGGCCTGCGACCCTTGCTGACGCTGTAGACCGCTTTATTGCTGACGCCGAGGGAGATGGCGATTGATCCGTCATTGAAGCCTTTAGCTTTGGCAGCATGGCTGCGGCCTCGGGTGTACCGGCGCCGGATTTCGGCGCGTTGCTCATCGGTGATTTTTGGTTTATTGGTCACGTTACGCCCCTTAAAATGGAATTGAATCGTCTAGGTCGTCAAAGTCATTGGCTGGAGCTGGCTCCTGCTGATCTGGCAGCCGGTAGTTCTGCTTATACGGCTCCGGCTGGCGCTGCTGTTGTGGCGCTGCCTGCTGCTGCGGCGCTGGCCGGCTTTGCTGCCCTTCCGGCTTGCTGTCCAGCATCTGCATTTGCCCGCTGATATCCACGACAACCTCCGTGGTGTAAACGTCCTGGCCTTCCTTGTTCGTCCACTTACGGGTTTGCATCTTGCCCTCGATGTAGACTTTGGAGCCCTTGGTCAGATACTGGCCGGCCACTTCTGCCACTTTTCCGAACATGACAACCTTGTGCCACTCGGTCTTTTCGACTTTCTGGCCCTGCTTATCCTTGTAGCCTTCGTCTGTCGCCACACTCAGGTTAACCACGGCGTTGCCGTTGGGCGTGTAGCGGGTGTCTGGATCTTGGCCAAGGTTGCCAATTAGGATGACTTTGTTGATTCCGCGGCTCATGCTGCCGCTTCCTGAGTTTTGATTTCAAAAATCCAACCCCAAACTTGGGTATGGTCTACGTCATAATGATTAGCCAGCACATCTACCAGCTCGTTAGTGCCAGGCTTTTTCATAGTTTGCGGGGCGGTCGCGCTTACAGGTGGCGTGGTTTTGGTTGCAGGCTCACCCACCATTTCAGCCTTGAATACCTGAGCCTCGGCAGCATGGCGCTCGATTTGCTCTTGCTGCTTCGCCTTTAGCGCTTCCTGCTCTGCGGTACATCGGGCGTCGTCGGCCTGTTTCTGCTCAGCCTGGCGCTCAGCGGCGGCCTTCTGATCTGCTTCACGGCGGGCCTTGGCCTCTTCTTCAGCCCGAATCTTTGCCCGTTCCGCATCCAGTCGCGCCTGCTCGGCTTCTTTGTGCTCGGAAATGCGGGATTTCACGATGGCAATAAAATCATCTGCTGGCTTCTGGCAGATTTGGCCGAAGTCGTTAAGCAGAAACTTATAATCAAAGGCTTCCTCTTTGGCATAGGTCAGGTTGGCGCTGATCGTTTCAGCGATTCCGCTGGCTTCAATTTTTACGCGGGCCATTTCGTCGTCACAAGCGCCCTGCAAGCTTGAAATTGTGCGCTTGCCCTTCATAACCCCGGAAAAGTCAGCGTTAATGGCGGGCATGTATTGAGCAACGCTTAATTTGCGCGTGTAGTCGCTGAACTCCTGACGGGATTCGGTCAGAATTTCAAGCTTGATCGACTCCTTGCGCGACTTGACCAACTTTTCAAGGTCAAGCCGCTTCTGACGGGCCTCTGCGCTGATTGAATCAATGGTTCTGAATAGCTCGTCAATGGTCTGCGTTTGGCTCAGGGCGTGATCCTTTGCCGCAGCCAGGCGAGTCTCAACATCCTTGCACCACTTGACGCCGTTTTCGGCACTTACGAAATCTTCGTCAGTTTTTAGATCGGTGCTGACCTTGTTAATGGCGGCAATCGCAATTTCGCGGAACTCGCTCAGGTTGCTGGCACTCACGGCGCCGGTCAGCTCAATGCGCAGCGCGGGCAGGGCGTCCGGGGTTTTCCCTTCTGGCTTTGGCGCTGCCGGAGCTTGTGGCACGTATTCGGCCATATCTGTATCGAACTGGCGCCAGCCTGCCTTCAATCGCTTAATGTCCTCTTGGTTTGGCTTAACCCACAAATAAACGGTTTTCTCTTCGGTGCCGTCTGTAACCATGTACAGCGTTTCGCTGTCCTCATTAACGGCGAGCTGGTGTTGAACCTGCCAGTAATCGCACTCTGGAACACGGCCAGCGCGAACGTCAGCGGCTTTGCCTTCGTTCCACTGCTTACACTCCCAGTTGATGGCTTCCAGCATTGTAATGCCGTCAAAGCTGGCAGCCAGGCGGCCTTCATCATCGGTTGCCGACACCGGATACAGCTCTTCGCCCACAATCTTCTCGGCAATAGGCCGCGCATTTGCTTCGACAAAATGACCCTTATCCAGAATGTTTTTCTGAAACCAGGCTGAAAATTCTTTGTCGAGCCCGCTGGATTTTTGATACAAAAGCTCGTTACGGGTAGCGTAAGGCGAAGCGCTCATCATAATTGGCGCTTCAGATGCGTTGCTGTGCAGGCGGCGGTGCGCCAGCCATTCATCGGTGTTTGATTTAAAGTTTGTGATAATCATGCTATCTCCCCTTCTTCGATTATTTGCACGTCAGCCAGGTTCTTTTCTTGCCCGCTTGTAAGCGTGTACTTTGTGCTCATGGTTCGGATGATTTCCTTGGCCGTTTTGCGCTTGCCCTGAATTGCCGCTTGGAGCTTCGGTAATCCTTCCTGCCATTTTTCATCAGTTATGGCTGGCAGTGACTTGGCTGTAACTTCGGGCTCGCTGCGTCGAGCTGCCCCCATATCTTGCTCAAACTGCTTACCTTCCATTTCCTCTGCCGTAGGTTGTTGTCCAATTTCTGGCCAGCCTTTGCGCAGCGCCTGAGCCTCTGCACACTTGGCAAGCTGGGCGAAGGGACGCTTCTTCCACATAGCGTTTGGCGCGTCCACCTTGGCGGACTGAGCGGCGTAGTTTTCGAGCCAGAACTCTTTGGCGGTGTAAGCTACAACACGACCGCCAACAACTTTGTGAACGGTGTATTTGCACCACTCTGGATAGCTAACGGTTACTTTGGTCGGTTTTTTTTCCCAATCAACACCATCAAACACTTGCTCGACCGTGGGGCCAAACACCGGCTCGTCGTGTCCCGCTTCGTCACCAGAGCGGCTGGCTTGTATCCGGTACATGCCAATGCCCGGCATGGGAACGTCCCGCCATGACTTGGTGCCCGACTGGGCATCCGTAACGTTCATGGGGACCAGGTGAACTGGCTTCAGCATAATGTCGAGGCTTCGAGCCTTGCAGTAATCAACCGCCATTAAGATCGAGTCGGGCTTTGCGCCAGGGTAAATGGTGCTGCACAGAGCGCTCCATGTAGGCTCATCAATGCCGCGAATCGCTGCCCATGCGTTTTTTTCAAACCATTCTCCAATCGCTTTCTCTTGTATTTTTGCTATCGCATTCATGCTGCCTCACTCCTGTTAAGTTCTTCTTCGTAGCTATCCCGCAGCGTCATTTCATTCGCGTCGACCAACGCCAGCGCCACACCCTCTAGGATCTTCGTCATGTGCTTGCCGCCCAATTCGGCGTTGATCGCGCACATCATCATGGCGTTTTTAACCTCTTCACCCAGCTCGGGGTAAAGGTTGTCGGCCACATCATCGAACACCAGAATGGGCTTGCCGTAAGCGTGGATATCCTCGCCACAAGCCAGCACGGCAGCCATTTCTTCGCGCCAGTTTTGGAACCACTCATCTGACAGGGTTTCGAGTTTTGATTTTTGGATTCTCATTGCGCCGGCTCCTTTTCTTGAGCATTAAGCATTGCGTCCGCGTAGCCCCAGGCTGACTTTGCAAAGGAATCCTGCTTCTCGTCTTGGTCCCACCACTGGATCTCAAAGTGCTTGCTGGCGATAATTGCCTCCATCGCTCGTGCTGCGAAATACTCGCGCTTCGTCAGGCCGAAAACGTGACCTGGGTTGCCCATTTCATTAACGGACCAAGGGGCGCCGTCCGCTCCGTTCGGAATCGGCATGGCTGGCAAATCTGAATTATTCATTTCGACCCCCTCCCACTCATCACACACGAAGCAGTTGCCAGTGCGATGATGGTGCTGACGATTAGGCCGATCAGAAGGATTGCGACTATTTCCAGTAAGAACATCATGCCGCCTCTCCTTTATATTCAATCGCCAGCAGGCTCTCGATGGCCTCATCTAGCTGACGGGCCTTTTCGGTGGCGTCGTCGATGATCTTTTTCTTGGCTGTGCGCAACTGCTCAACCTGCTTATCAAGCGTTCCGGCTTGATCCAGTGGCACGTCAATTTCAACTTTTCCGACCAGAATCCTGTCGTCGGCCCCAGATTCAAAGTCGAGAAAGCAAAGCTTGCCGTACATGAAGGAAGTCGGGTCGCTATAAGCGTGAATGTAAACGGTGCCGGTGAAACGCTCAGGAATCTGTAAACCTTTCATGCTGCAAACCTCAAGTTGTCGCGCCGTGCTGTGTACTCAGCCAGCCGCTGCGCATTTGATTTAGCGTCGATGCCGGTCAGCTCGACCGACTGGATGGGGGTGGCTGTAGCGCCGCGTACTGAGCGCTGGCTGCCGGTGTAGGTGGTGCGTTGTGTTGTGGTCATGTTGTTTAGCTCCAGTGAATATCTTATGGAACTAACTTTAGTAAACTAAACTCAGAAGGTCAAGAAAATATTCAGTAAACTTAACTGAATTAATTTTATTTTTGGTGG
>Ga0314855_100187_pt1 | contig 12971 bp, 15 predicted proteins | sample 2018CB1WmetaG_FD_203636 | JGI IMG/M metagenome (GOLD analysis project Ga0314855, IMG submission 203636) | Cryopeg brine viral communities from Beaufort Sea near Barrow, Alaska, United States - 2018 CB1W | ecosystem: Environmental > Aquatic > Marine > Coastal | place: USA: Alaska | collected... | reverse complement strand
AGTAGCGGGATGAAGATGCCAGGTGCAGGCGGGGAGACCTCCGTGCCACTCATGGCCGTCGTGATCTGCTCGCCCATGCCGATCGTGTAGTTGACCTGTTCCTCAGACGCTGAGAGGACCGCGGCAAAGAATGGGCGCGGCAACCTGATCTGGTCACCGCCACCCACTCGAATGCAGAGGATTGGCGGGGTGTCCGTTTCGTAGTCGCCGAACATCGCCTGCAACTTGTCAACCTGCTCGATTGTGTCGGTGACGACGGTGAGGTCTACATTCTCAACGCCGCGACGTTGACCCGACACGAGCACACCAACACGGCGACCCTGCGGATGTACGATCCCGCCCTCAACAGGCCGCACAATCGACTGTGCGGCGCGTGAACGGAACTGCACGGTCGTTGCGCCGTGGGGATTCAACGGGTTATGCACCCACGTCTCCCAACAGTTCAACGTCACCGTTGTCTTGCCAGTCTCACCAAGAGACAAGCCATCCGCATCGAACTGCTCGGCCCAATAACTAACCGGCACGCCGAACGGGATCTCGAAGTCGATCCTGGTGAGAGCACCAGCGACCGGAGCGTTTACCGCACCGCGCACCTGATACTTACGCAAGCCAGTCGACCGATACGCCGTGACCTTCACCGTGCCCGACGCAAACGCCGTGAACAGAACCTCAGCACGAGGGCACGGATTCGCGCCCAAGTATGTCGTGATTTCCGGGGCACTCATAGTGACCTCAGAAAATGCGTAAAGGCCGCTACCGGGAGAAGTCTCCGTGTAGCCAGCCGTGGAATAAGTGCCATCTGTGCTGCCCGCTTTCATGCTTTCAGTTGGGTAATAAAGCCCCGGCAGCCCTGCTACAGGCTCAATCGAATTAGCCACACGGTTCCTCTCTTGTGAATTAGACCCATGCGCCCGAGACGTACGTCAGTTCGCCAGTGCCAGCAGTAACCACCGCGGCAGGAACCGTGAATGTCTTCGTTTTCGATGTGCTCCCAGACTCAGAAACCGTCACCACATAGGTGAGCGGCGCCGAATCAATAACGCCCTTCCACAGACCCGCGACAACCTGTGTTGCCGCGGTCGTTGTACCGCCCGTCTGACTGATTGCGAACGTCGGCGCCCCGTTTGGTGCCGTACTCGTGCGCGCGTCAATCAGCCACGGAGCCGACACCGTGCCAGCCGCAACAATCGCAGCAGCACCAACCGGGCCAACATCGCCCGAAGCAATCCCCGACACCACCACGTCATCGAAGTAGATAGTGCCGGTCCATGCCGACGCTGATGTGCGACCGAAACGTGCCTGCGTGATCGTGTCAGCGCCGAGCGTTTCGCCCGTCACCTGTTTGCGCTCAGTAGCAGTCGCCGAGTTCAACGGGAAATAGGCGAGATCCGCGACACCCGACGATGACGTGCCGCCCGGAGTAGAACCCATCTCGACGCGATACCACGTGCCCACCACGAGCGCGCTAGTCATCAGCGTTCCCGCGATTGCGCCACCCGTTGAGCTCGTCATCTGCAACTTGCCCGCTGCGGTAATCATCAGCGACGCCGACGTGCCCACAGCCAACCGGAACGCCGCAAGGTAAGTGTCGGACGTTGGTAGTGCCGTGGGGAACATGACCGACACCGCGAGAACCTGCCGGCTCGCAGCCTCAAGGTTCGCCCACGCCGCATACACTGCAACGCTCGCCGAGGTCGTTGTGACCGCGTACCCGAGCGAGCCATGAGCGAGTGCAGCAGTCGAGGCTGTGAGTGTCGACCCCGCGGGAATACTTACGCCAGTAAACGCATCCCCCGAAGTGCCACCCGACGTGCCCGCGGCAACTGCATCGCCGCTGTTGTACCCCTCCGCATTGTTCGATTTGATCGCCATTATGCGTTCCTTACCACGATGGCGCTGCCGTCGTCCTGATAGGTGTTATTGGATACGGTCAGGCCAGATGCAAGGCCGATAGCGCGCGCAAACGCAATGTCGGCGCGACTGTTGCGCCGGAACACGTTGTTCGTCACCGAGCCAATGCCGCCGCTTGGGTTCGTGTCCACGTTCATGTTGATCGTGTTGGCGCCACCACCGAGCAGGTTCCCGCGGATGGTCACGTCATACGGGACGCTCGTGATCTGGTTGAACATGATCGCCGACGTTGCGGTCTGATCCGTCAACAGCGCGTCGTAATACTTGTTGCCGTAAATGTTGTTGCCGGAACCGTCAACCTCAGCCAGGACATCCGCCATGACCTGATAGGACCCCGCGTACACCTGCCCGACATCGTGCGCATAATTGCCCTCGAAGTTGTTGCCGATGATCTGGTGATGAGCTCCACCGTGAATCTGGCAATCGTCGTTGTGCGTGGCGTTGTTCGAGTTCGTGAAGCTGGGGGAGAAGTAGCCAAGGTGATGGATCCACGACGCCTCAACGATGCAGTTGTCACCGAAGAAATCCACGCCGTCATTCACGCGCGTAATCTCACACCGCAACACATGGAAGTCGTGACCCTGCACCCCAGTGACGCCCGGTGATGGCGTTTGCGGGTTGAACGTGCAATCGATGAACTTCGCCCGCAAGACGCTCGCGTTCGTCGCATTGACCAGACCGCGCGACGTACCAGCGTCAACCACAGCCTTACCCGCGAAGTAACAATTCTTGAACGTGACATCAGCCGCAGCAACCGAAACCTCGCACTCAAAGCGCAAGTTTTCGACCGTCTGCCCCGGTGTCGAGAACGTCACCGACGTCGTGCTGCCATACGTCGTGCGCGCCACATCAGGCAGCACGCCCACCGTTGACGCGCTCGGGTAATACGTCTCAGACACCAAAGAATCACGCCCAGACGCCGGAACGATCGGCGCCGCACCAGTGAACGCCAACCACGCGCTACCACCCCACACCCGCACGTTCGCCATCAGGTCGCGTCCGGGTGTCGAATCCAACGGTCACCCGTCAACAGATTCACGTCATTCGGTGCAGTCGCCGTCGCATCATTCGTAGAAATGAACACCTGCCCAAACGCGCCAGTCCCACGCGCCGGCCACACACGCGATGACGAATTCCACCGAATCGCCGCCGACGCACCCGACGCACCCGCCGCGATCGCCCCCGCCACCTCCGAAGAAGCAGCGAGGGCCGCACGCACATCAGCAGGCAAAACCCCACCATTGCTAGCTACAAGAAAAACCGGAATAGCCAACGGGGGCTCCTTTGTTCAGTTATTGACATACGAAAGGTGGGACTAGCCGCGACGGATTCGACCGTCGCGCGCATCCGAGGCGCTTACCATCTGCTCCTGAATCATCATCGTGATCGGGCGACCGTCGATCGTGGCCGCGAACGTGGCGCCCGCAAGCGACACCTGAGTGGCGACACTGACCGCAGACGAGCCACCATTGCCAGGGTTCGGCGCGTACTGCGGAGACGATGCGTAACCGACCGTGCCACCCGTTGCGTAACCACCCAACCGGTCGGCGTTGATCGCCTTTAGCAATGGCCGATACTTCTCAGCCATTGATGCGCGGATGATTTCCTCGCCGTTAGAAACCCACGACAGGATCGAATCCGACGTGCCCGTGCCAGGACCGGTGATCGTTCCACCCTCAGCGTTGTACGCGGCACCAACAGCGCCATGAGCGGCGCCCGTCTGCTGCACGACCTGATTGATAACCACGTCACGACGACCCGGAATGTTATTCAGGTCACGAACGAACTGGTTGATCTTCTCAGTTGCCGCAGCAGTGTCGGCAAGGATCTCCGTCTGGTGCTCAGTCGGAAGGGCTAGCACCTTGTCAATGAGGTTCTGCACCTCATCAGCGTTGTACCCGGCAGCAGTAGCAGCCTTCTTCAGCTCTTCCCGACTCACACCCAGCGTGGTGATGTACTTCTCAGTAGCCTCCTTGCCGCCCATTGTCTTCCGGTCGAGCTCGTACTGAGCCTCAGCCGCAGCCTGAGCATCCGCAGCCACGCCCGCAAGCGCCGCAGCGTTCGCGGAACCAGCAGCCGAGGATTCATCCAAGCTCCGAGAAGCGTCATCCGCGGTCTTGGATATCTCATCGAGCGACTGTCGGAACCGCGCGTTAGTGGACACGGCATCTTGGTTCATGCCGTTCACTTCGTCAATGGCTTCCAGCAGCTTGTCGAGCGTGTCTGTCAGCCCACCCGCCTCGTCGCTCGCCTCAACATAGGCGTCGGCGGCGCTGCGTGTGGCCTCCGCATTCTTGTCGGTGGCGGCAGTGCCGTCCTCCATCGCCTCCTTGTGTGTCTGCCACTTCTCCCGCGCATCAGACAGCTCGCCCGACGTGCCGGAAATTGCGCCCTCAATGTCGGCGTAAGACTTCTGGACCATCGAGCTTTCGGACCCGAAGCCCTTCATCTGCTCACGCTGCGCTGCGATCTTGTCAGTGACGCTCTTGACCGCATCAGCCTCGCCCAGCGCCGCATCAGCCAATTCGCCGAGGCTGATCCCCATGAGCTTCGCAACCTTGTAAGCGTCGCTCTTCTCAAGGTTGTTCACTACCTGCTCACGGGTGTTCTTCGTGAATGAGCCCGTGTTGGCATCGAGCGAGTCGGTCAGCCCGTCGACTCGCGCCTTAGCTTCCGCCTGACGCGCGACCATGATGCTGATAACCCCGATCGCCAAGCCGACTGCGCCCGCCACCGCAGCCGTGGACAAGGCCACCTTGCCGAGGGAAATATTCAGGAGCTCCAAGCTTGCTTTGAACGCGGCAGCCTTTGGAATGGCAATCAGGAACGCTCCGCCAGCAAGGGCCACGCCACCGAGCACCAGGCCAGTAATCGCGACCGTTCCCTGCATCACCGGGTCCATGTCGCCGAGTGCATCCGCGAGCCCACCGATGCCATCAGCGGCAGCCGAGACAGCCGGGAGGAATACCTGACCGAATGAAATGGCTGCATCAGAGACACGGTTAGACATGATCTGAAGCTGAGACTCAACCGTGGCGTAACGCTTAGCGGCCTCGAGCGCGAGTGCATTGTTTTCCTCGAACGCCGTGTTGCCATCGCCCATCGCAGACGTGAAAATGTCCGACGCGGAACTGGCACGCAGCAATGCGTCACGCATGCGAACCTCAGTGATACCAAGCTCAGCGAGCGTTTCCAGCGTTGAACCGCCCTGCTTCTCCGCGTCACCAAGGCCCTCAACAAACAGGGACAGGGCCGCGCTCGGGTCGTTCTTCCACTGCTTCGTGAAGTCGGCAGCACTAACGCCCGACGCCTTCGCGAACATGTCGAGGCGGTCGCCACCCTCGTCCACGCTCGCGGAAATGTCGATCATCACCTTGGAGAACGCCGAGCCACCAGCCTCGGCCTCAATGCCCACCGACGACAGCGCCGTTGACAGCCCGAGTACTTCGCCCTCAGACAGCCCGATCTGCTTACCAGCACCAGCGAGGCGCATCGACATGGCGACAATCTCAGCCTCAGTCGTGGCGTAGTTGTTACCGAGCGCCACGATGACAGAACCGAGCCGGTCGACGTCACCCTGAGCCGTGCCCATGATGTTCATAAAGCGGGCGAGAGAGGTGGCAGCTTCATCAGCGCTGAGGTTCGTTGTCTCGCCGAGGTCGATCATCGTCTTCGTGAACGCCGTCACCGAACCGGTCTGAATGCCGAGCTGCCCGGCAGCCTCAGCCACCGCAGCGATCTGATCGTGCGACGCAGGCAGGGTCTTCGCCAGGGATCGTAGGCCTTCCTCAACCTTTGCAAGCTCGGCGGGCGTGCCCTCGACGGTCTTGGTAACACCCGTCCATGCCGTCTCCCAACCGATCGCAGCCTTGACCGAGAGCGCAGTAGCTGCGACCGCAACAAGACCGACAGCCATGAGGCCCTTGCCGGCTGACTGCATAGCCTGGGACTGCGCCTCGAGCTTGCGCTGCGCCTTCTCTGCTTCCGTCCCCGCCTTGGCCGTAGCCTTCGCGGCCTTGTCCATGCCCTGCAAATACCCCGTGACCTGCGCCTGCAAACTGACGCTAACTGTACGATCTGCCAAGGGGAACCTCCGTGTTTAGTTGTGGGACGCGCTAGAATCAGCGCATGACAGACATCGCGCAAAAGGCACAAACGACAATGCCAATGACGCTCATCGCCTTCGGGTTCCTGTTCGCTGCGATCGGAACCGCAATCGCCACGCTCGGATTGCTGGCGGGTGCCGTTCTCGCAATCAGCATTGGCACCGCGATTATCGGGACCGGCGCCGTGTTCTCATTCGTCGGCGCCTTCATGTACTTCGTTCGCCGCTAGTTCCCCGTGCTTCTCAACGGTCCAGAACGCACCGTTGAGGTTCGGCGGGGAATCCTTCGGGAACTCCGCCTTGTACCGGTCGATGTCGTCTAGGCGCGCCTTCTCCGCGTAATCCCAGAACGGACCCTGCGCCGCAAACCGCAACGTCGAGCCGTACTCAGTCGGTGACGCTTCGGGAGACATCGCCTCAGACAGCAATTGCCCGTGCGAGCCAATGCCCGCCTCGAACTCAGCCGACGCCAGCAGTAGGGTGCGCTGCTCATCATCGAACTCAGGCTCGCGACGAGTGACCGAACGGATGAGCACGCCATCGGCATACTCGTATTCGGTCGTCTCGGCAGGCTCCCAACCATTCAGCCGGCGATGAGAGACGCCGAGCTTCGTGGCAAGTTTGAGTGCCTGCCTTAGGCGGTCAGACTCGCCGATCGTTTTTTTAGCTCAGCCAACCGCTCAGTCGGCCCGTAGACATTCAGCGAATAGAGCGTGTCCACGATCGTCGTGAACTCGGGGCCGCTGATCGTGTCGAAAATGTCCTGCCACTCATCGGTGGGGGTAGGGTTCGAGCGCGTCTTCTGCTGCACGGTCAACGTCGTCAGGTCGTCGCCCTCGATGACATGCCCGTAAGCGTTGCCGTCAGCGTCAACGAACTTCGCCGCCAGCTTGCACGCCTCCACCAGCGAGTAGTGATAATGCATGTCAAGGATGCTGTTGGGGTTCGGCGGGCAGAGCTGCGTGATCTTCGCCCACGCATCGCCAGGAAGCCGCGTGAACCGCAGATCCACGAGCGAGTCAGCCTCAGCGTCAAGGATGGCGTCCAGCTTCTCCTGCACGACCGAGGCGGCAGTAGGTGCGCCCAAACGGTCGTCGTTCGACTTCTTCGCCTGCTCAAGTTCAGCGGCGAGTTCTTCACGCTGCTCGGAAAGGTCACGATTCAGCGAAACAGTCACGTCGAGAGTCGGTCGGGGGGCAGCCTTAGAAGCCGCCAGTTTTTCGGTGATGCTGGACATGATGAAATCCTTCACAGTTGGTGAGTCCACAGTTGGCGAGGTAGAACCCGCACGAGCGCCACTGTGGGGACGCTCGTGCGGGGGATCTGGTTAGACGACGAGCGCGACCGGAACGCCGACGATGCCCGTGATGGCCACCTCCTGCGTGTAGGTGAACTTGCCGCTGCCATCGACGGGTCCGGGGATCTGCTTGCCGAGAATGACGGGGATGACCCGGACCTTCTGCGCGGCCGTGGCAAGGGCGGTCTGTGCGACGCCGCGGCGCTCCACGAAGTAGCCCGACAGGCCCTCAACGAGAACGACCGAAGCCGAACCCGCCGCGACCGAATCGACGTACCCGAGGGTCAGCGAGGCCGTCGACTTGCCGAGGGATTCGAGATCCTGCGGGGAGGTCAGACGCTCGTCCGGGTTCTTCGTCTGCGAGCCGGTGAGAGCCCATCCGCCCGAGGTGAAGGAATAGGTCAAGCGGTACGCAGTCGCGGCGCCCAGCTCGGTCGAAGCCTTCGGAGCGAGGCGGTCGGCGATCGTGGGGACCCACCAAACGGTGAGCTGGTTGGTCTGGTCGGCGGCGGGGGGTCCTCCGAAGAGTTCAGCCTGGTCTGCCATGGGGTTTTCCTTTCGGTCATGCCCCAAAATGGGGTCGTTATTTCCGGGCGTGCCGGAATCACCAGCCGGTAGCTGGTGAAGTTATAGGGGAAAGTTAGGCGGTGGGCGTGGACTCGAAGCCCACTTCGGCGGTGTGGTAGCAATACGGAGGGACAGCTTCGTTATCGGTCTGCACTGAGGTCGGCGACGAACACCAGACAGCACCCGTGTACTCGCCCGTGATGGCTGGCGTAACACCAATGCCACCGACCACGAGAACGCCCTTGACCTTCTCGGCAGCCCATACCGCTTGCTCATACGTCGAGCCCACCGAATGAATCGTGAACCGCGGATGCTGCGTCACACTCGGGCCAGCTAGACGGTCCGAATCATCCGTGCCATCTGCCGGGTGAATGACCACGTAAGGCAACGAGATAGGCGACCCGTCAGCGTTTACCGCGAGCGTTACATACGTGGCCGAGGCGAGCGCTGGGACCGTCTCAATGCGGGATGCGAGCCAGTCAGTGTGAGACTTCATAGACCCGACTCCTTTAGTGCCTGAGCAATTGCAATGTCGAGGCCTGCCTTGAAATCGTCTTGGTTCTTCTCGAGAGCCTTCAGCAGGTCATTGTGAGGGGCGAGGCCGGGTTTGCCGTATTCGCGCAAGTTTCCGAGGTTTCCAGCAGTGCCGGGGCCGATCTTTTTCTTGCTGCCGGGGCGCGGCTTCTTGGTTGGTAGAACCTTCTCGTCGTTGTAACCGATCTCAGACTTGAACACGGAAGCACCAAACCCTTGGAAGGTTGTCACCTCGTAGTCAACGGCGCCGGCGAGGCGCTGCCATTGAGACGACGCCCCCTTCAGACTGTCCCTGGTGGCAAGCTTCACCTTGATCGACGTAACATTGAGCGCCGCGCGGATCTTGGGGCCGGTCTTCTTGGGGACTTCGCCGAGATCCGCCGCGAGTTGGCTCAGCTCGTCAAAGTTGAAGTCGGCGCTCATAGCGACACGACCGGGAAGCGACTCGCCGACACTTGGCCACCCGCAGCGAGTCCCTTGATGCGAAACGTGCGGCCCACAAGATCCTCATCGGGGGATGCCGTGACCGTCACCGTGTCATTGATGCGCACCGCCGACGCGAGGCCGGCAGGGAGCGACAAGATCACGTCCTGCGAGGCTAGAACCTGCCCCACAGGGGTTTTCTCGCTCACAACCATCGACGGGTACTTGAGACGACCCTGGCCGCTGTAATGGATCGTGAGCGTGTCCACGTATTTGCCGGTTGCGTCATCGAAGACGCTCGCCATAACGCCCACCGTGACCGTCTCGGACATGCGGGACTCAGCCGTCGCCTGAGCCTCGGGAAGATACGCCTGAACGTCTGTACCAAGGCTCACAAATACTCACCGCCCTCGTAGATCGGATTGCCGGCGATGTCCACGCCACACGAGCAGTAGAGGGCGCCGTACATGCTCGAGCACCACGGAAGGTGAGCGGACGAGAACCCCACCATGTCAAGTGCGAATGCACCCGACGTCTCAGTGAGGCCCAGGAATAGCCACCACTCATCGATGACCGTCACGCGGCCCTTGCCGGACTTGTAAGACTTCGACGTCGACGCATCATCCACCGAAATGGTTACTTGCGTGGCATCGTCAGGCTTCTTGATGTGGGAGACAACAGCCTCGCGCACCACGTAGTCAAGGCGCGCCTCGTCAATCACCAACGTCGGCGCAACCGCAACACGGCGCGCCTCAATCAGCATCGAGGCATCCTCGATCCACATGTACCACTGCTGCTCCGTGATGGAGCCGATTTCAGGGGCGGCCTGCCCGAGAGCAACCGCGAGCATACTGGGAGTCACAGACATGACCGCCCCCTTCTGTTTAGTTGTTATTCAGACTTTTTCGGACGCCCGGCAGGGCGCTTCAGCTCGACCGGCGCGGCGTCAAAAGACACCCACTCGTCGCCGAAGCGCCCATCCTTGTCATCAGAAACGCTCACGACAACGCTCGTTGCCAGGTTGCGAAACTTAGACATTCGTTACGGCATCTTTTACGGTGCTGAAAGCGTCCAAATCCATAACGCCCCATCCGTAAACGACCTCGAGACGCAGTGCGACCTGGTTCTGACGCTTGAGGTCGCCCAGGCCGTCCGGGTCTCCGTACTTGATCAGCTCGACGGGGATGTTCTTCTGCACGCCCCAACGGAACGCATCCCACTGGCCGATGATCGCCTTGATGTTCGAGTCCGCCGAAGCCTCGGGGAGACCCGAAACAGTGGAAGACGAGAACGCCGGCAGGCCCTCGAACGACGTAATGTTGGCACCGAAGCCGAGCTCGGGGTACTTCTTGCGGCCGTCAGCGTAGCGAGCGGTAGCGATCTTCCATGCGTAGGTCGGGTCGAAGGCGATGCCGTTGGGGATGTACCCATCGGCGATGATCAGACCCGCGGCCTGCTCAATGACGAGATCCGGCGTGGTCAGGGTCGCCGTGGTGATCTCGACCGAGTTGGTGGTCGATCCGATGCGGTCGCCAGCGACAATGCCTGCTGCGACGGTGCCCGCGCGCGGGTTGATGCCGTGGAAGCCTCCGAGGTCGAGCGCTCGCGCCAATGCCCCACCACCCTCGCTTGCCAGCGTGGAGAGCACGCCCAGCTGGTAGGCCTCGTCGGCCCACTGGACTTCCTCGTTGAAACGCATCGTCACCTGGAACTTGTGAGGCGTGACGATCTTGGTCCCGAAAGTGCCGTTCGTGTCGCCCTTGGAGGCACCTTCACCGACGAGCTCGGCGCGAGGGCGACCGGTGAGGGTCATGTGGGTGACTTCGCCGAACTGCTGCGGTTCGGCGCCCGACAGTGCTGCGATGGCAGAGCCAGTCTGGCCCTTCTTCCACAGTCCTTCGGCGATGTTCTTCGGGAGAGTGAGGCCCGAGGTTGCGAGAATTGCCATGGTGGTTTTCCTTTGCTGTTAGTCGCTCGAGCTGAACAGTGCGCCAACGAATTCGGATTCGCTGGAGTGCTGCTTGGTCGGCGATTTGCCTTCTGTGGGGACGAGAAGCGGGGTGCTGCTCTTGTCTCCCCGAAATGCGATGAGCGCGTCTGCGGATGCCTCAAGTTCGGCCTGCGTGCTGCCCGAAAGCAGCGCGGCAGGGACGCCCTTAGTGGCGGCGACGGTTGACCGGAGTGCACCGGATTTCAGCTCGGCGTTTTCACGTCGAAGCGTCTCGGTTTCCTCCGACTGGCGTTCAGCGTCCGTCTTGTCTCGGTCCTCGAACGCCTTGAGCTTCTGGGCGAGGTCGGTTGCCAACTTGTCTGAGGCCTTGCGAGCTTCACGCTCTGCGGCCAGAGCCTTCACGCCGCCCTCTCCGAGCCCTTCGGGTGCATCAGGCTTCGTGCCTTCTGCCTCGACAGGATCGGGGGTGACTGGCGCTTCTGGGGTAATCGGTTCGGACATGACAGTGCCTTTCGTGGAGCGGCATCGCGCCGCGGTGATCCGCCAGCCGTCGCGGCTGTGGATGGTATGTGGGGGCTAGTAGTTGGCTTCGAGGTAGTCGCGCAGGCTGGCACGCTGTGCGGGCGACTTGCTTTTAGTGCTCGCCTTGTACTGCATGACAGACGCCTCGGGCCCAGACTCGCCACCGCGGAAAACCGCCTCGGCGATGCAGTGGCAGTTGGGATGAGTGGCGAACGTGGCGGTCGCCTGCTTGTAGACGGCGCCACGGTCAGCGAGCATCTGGCACAACTTGCAGCCGCCAGAAGTGATGCGGCGCCAACCGATCGCATACGGGTCGTTCTGCTGATTGACCATCGTCGCGTCCCGGTATGGGCGCGCGACCTCGAGCTGGATTAGCTCGCCCATGCGGGAGCTGACCGAAAGCACATCCTCGGGATCAATGAGCAGCGGTTCAGCCGCCCACGCAATAGCCCTGCGCGTCTTCACTGTGCGGTCATTCTCGACAATCTGCGGAACGAATGCCGAGGTAGCGCCGGCCAACTCGCGCTGCGTCTCGTAGTGATCCAGCGCGAGTGCCGACGAGCCATCCGAGTAGTAATCAATCAGCCCGGGGATGTTGTCCAGTAAGGCCAGCCGCCGCACCTCCGGGGTGCCCGATGTGCGCGAGAACATGTCGAGTCCAGCGGCCACAGCCTCAGCCGTGAGCCGTTGGAGCATCGCCCTCGACTCACGCGCTGTTGGCATTGTCCTGAGTTGCTACTGCCGGCGTCAGGGCCGCTACAACGGCACGCCCTGCTGCACGTCGCTTGTCAGCCATCGCCCGCCTCACCTGCTGCTCGTCAAGCCCGAGAAGTTCAAGGCCAACCTCAGTTTCAGCGAGCCACGGAACGACACTGAGTTGCTTCGCGCCAGCATCAGCAGCGGCAGCCCGTGAGATGAACTTCGGGTCGCGCCACTTGGTATCAATGCCGGACCATTCAGCCGGAACCGCAGTAAGACCCTTCTGCATTGCGAGCGCCCGTGTGACCGTGCGGCGAATAGCAACCGACCAGTCATCCGTTGCACTCTCAGCCGCAGCGAGAAGGCTCTTTTCAGCCTCCGAGAACGCATCAGCCGCAGTGGGGTTAGCCATGTCGGTCAGCGCAAAGTCAGAATCGGAAAGATCCAGCTCGCGCGCCATGAGCTTCGCCAGCGCGTTCAACTGCGCCAGGTGCGGCTCAGGTGACTCGGCTGAGAACTGCTTTACGTCAGCGCGGGGATTGGCGGCGTCATCGTCGTCGGGGATTCCGAACGAGCGGCCAAGCGCGACTTGCCACGATGACTTCGCGGAACCGTCAGCGTTCTTGAAGATTGACTCATCCGCGCCGAGAAGAATGAACTTCGGGATGGCGTAGATGTCCATGTGTGCCTCAAGCCGAACGAGAGCACGCAACGCGGCGTCCTGTGTCGACATGACAGCGCGAGTGATACGCGAACGGCCCATACGGCGACCAGAGCGCGGCCCATACACCAGCGGCTCAACAGGGACGCCCCATGTGTGCGTCGCGCGGCTCGTGGTCCACACGGCGCCGTTCTTCTCCGCACTGATAATCAGGTTCGGCAGGTACAGGATGAACCCGGTAACGTCGTCCTCATCGCGGGCGGTGATGGACAGCAGGTTGTCGAGCTTGCGAGTGCGCACG
>Ga0314855_100186_pt1 | contig 12982 bp, 24 predicted proteins | sample 2018CB1WmetaG_FD_203636 | JGI IMG/M metagenome (GOLD analysis project Ga0314855, IMG submission 203636) | Cryopeg brine viral communities from Beaufort Sea near Barrow, Alaska, United States - 2018 CB1W | ecosystem: Environmental > Aquatic > Marine > Coastal | place: USA: Alaska | collected... | reverse complement strand
TGGGTTGTTCATCGCTTCTCTCCTGTCTTGTTATGGCACCGGCATGCTTCTCGGTGCCCTGCCGGAATCTGGTCACGCACCGTCGAATGCCCGTACTGGGTCCAACAACAACTGCGCTTGCACTGCCTGCGATACCAACTGCTGCCGCTTTCCACTGCTCGCTGTTACGTATCGCAGACGGCATCGAATCCTGCACACGAATGACCCAACGACGGATTACCGGCGACATGCAGGGGTGTAGTTCATCTGACAGTTTTCCGGTCAGTTGCAAGTTGATTGCCGCGATAGTGCACGCCGAATTCTCGCTACCCACCCCCCTCGGGATGGTGTGCGTGGCGAAATACTCACGGATCGCCTCGGTCTGTTCGGCAGTAATGATGTTATTCACTTGTTTACTCCTTTCGATTAGGTTGTTGATCGGCAACGAACTGCACCAAATCATCGGCAGACATACGTGCCAACGTGCGCTGCGCTGCCAAATAACGGAACGCTTGATCGATCGTGACGAACTTGAAGCCGGCTACACGAAGATCCGCCAGAGTGCGACGCTCCCACGCAGCATGCGTCTCAAGAATTGACGTCAACCGTTGAGCCTTCGCCCGCGAACTGCGGGGAGGTTTCGTGAGGTGTGAGAGCGTCATGCTGTGGCCTCCGCGAGCACGCCGGCTTCGATCTGCTCGTTGACGTAGTCGAGCGCTTCCGGCTGGCTGGCGAACTTACTTGCGAAAACTTCTCTGCTCGATGGTGCGACCGCTGTCCATATCCACCGGATCCGATCACCGTTGACGAGGAGCGGTATCGATTTGATCTTCCACTTCGCGCGCATCAGCGCACCCCCGCCCGGAATTTGGTTACACGTCGGCGGGATCCAAATCTTCGGCAAGATCCGCCTGATCGATCATGTCCCGCTGAAACTTGCTGTACCGCAAACGAGCCGTACCACACGCCCTGCACGCCTTCTCCGTACCATCCGGATGCTTCCTGCAGAACGGAGACATATCCTCGGGAGCGGGTCGCGAGCTGCTCGGCTCGCCCTCGGCGCGCACTCTCTCCGACTCCCACACACCCTCGCCCTCTCCTCTCCCCTCTACCGCGAGCGGGTCGCGAACCACTCGCGAGCCACTCGCGAGCCACTCGCGAGGAGGTTTCGGGACCTTCGACTCCGTCGGCTTGTCCACCCGCTGCCACCCCAACCAATCCGCAATCGCGTAATACGTCCTCGAGCCCGACGTATACAGACTCAGATACCCCGCGTCCGTCAACAACACCAGGTGATCCTCGATCGACTCCCCCGACACCGTCTCCTCCAACGGCCACAACGCCGACTTCAACAACGCCGGATTGCACGACTCGTTCCCGAAGTCGTCCGCGAACATCATCAACCCCAGAAACGTCATCCGAACCGGCAACGGAAGAAGAAGGAAGTCCTCCTCCTGAAAGAACCTCGGCCGCACCGACCTGATCCGACTGATAGCCATAACGCTTTATCCCTCTACGAATTGTTTTCAATGCCCGCTCAAGCTGCCCATCCGGAACCACAAAGCACTCCGTATAACCAACCCCCCGCGGCAGATGATGCAACGACTCCTGCAACGACTCAAACGCATGCTCAAACGTGGCATCCATCTCAGCCAACGCCGCCAACTCCCACAACGACGGAGTATCCCGCAACAACAACAGCAGCTCCGCACCATGCGCCTTCAACGCATCCACACGCCGCATCGTGTACGCACGACCCACCTTCACCACATTCGTCTCCGGCCAATGGACCACATACAGCATCGCGAAGTCAGAAATCACGACCCCTCCTCCAACTCGATCGACAAAGCCCCAATCAGATGCATAAACTCCACCGCATCCAACGGATGAACCCACACACGCTGATCACCCTCAAGACGAAACCAACCATCCGCATACTGAACCGGCACTAGGCGAGGATCCCGCGACGAATTCCTCGAACGCACCAGACCCCTCCCGGTGCAGAAACGGGCAAAGTCAGCGTTTGATGTCGCAAGAGTGTTGTGGCCGTTACACATCGTGACCAACAGGTCAGGAGTATCGAAGAGTTTGCTCCCGCCAGCGCCGCGGCCCACAGTGTGCTGAATGGTCAACGGACCCCAACACTTATCGAAGCGGTGATCTACCTGCGCGAGTACACACATGTGACCATCACGGTTATAGACCGCAGCACGATCTATGGCTTTGACACTCACGCTGCACCCTCCGCCGCTTCGCCGGTGTAACCAGCAGCTGCACGCTCAACATCAGACAGGACGTAACCCCACTTCTCGAGCTGCAGCAGATACGGTTTCGTCGCAGCCTGATCCCAACCCTTGCGGTCAAACTCATAACCGCCTTCAACGTTGCCGAGGTACGCAGCTAGACCAATGTGCAGTGCCCGAGTTGGTGCCTTCTGCAAGTGCTTCTCGACGGTGCCGCGCTGCAAAAACGCAGCGGCCGGCTCCTTCAAACCAAGAATCGCCAACGTCATCCGCCACGGACCCGAACCACCGACGTTGCTATCCAGCAGGCGCGCGATCACCAACGGCTGCCAACCCATCGGCAGAGCCTTACGCTTCACGAGATCCTGCAAGAACTCCATGCGCAACGCCGAAGCCGCAACCCACGACTTCGTCGTCTCACGGGCAGCACGACGGGCATCCTTCTCCGCCTCCACCTCTTCCGGCGTCGTCGCCTTCGACACACCACCGGAAAAGCGAGAGAACAACCCAATAGCCTGCCAACCCTTGACCGCATACCCGATCGCAGGCACACGGTTCTGGCCCTCCCACGTGAAGTAGACATAAGCGCACAGCGTGTTACCGACACGAGCGACCAAATCTTCATGCAGCAGATCAGCCAATGGTTTCGTCATCTTCTCGTCCGTATATAGACGAGACACGCTCTGAGGGTCCGACTGGTTATAGTCCGGCTGCTCAATAACGGTGAGGCCACCTTCCTTCAACACCGACAACAACGGTGCCGCATCCTGAACATCACGGAACTCCTGCGCACGAGCCCGCACATCCCACTGACGGCCGTTCTCAATCAGATCAAGCAACGACTTCTGCTGCTCAGGCTCACCCTCAAACTCCGCAACCAGCAGAGCGGTGTCGAACGCGACCGTCTTGGAAGCCAGCAACTCCTGCGCGGCAGCTGACTTACCCACGACAACGGACTGCTCAACGAACTCGGCATCGATACCCAGCTTCTTCGCGATCGCCGGCACCTTCATATCGAACAAAGCCAAATCCGAAATCGCACCCCGAGTGTCCTTCTCCGACACATCCTCGCGGTGCATATTCACCACGAGCTGCTCAATGATGCGCTCCTGATCATTCTCGAGCGGAGACGTCACCCACACCGGCACATCCGCAAGCTCGACTTGTACCGCAGCAAGAGTGCGACGCTGCCCATCAACAACCTCAAGCCCCGCCTCAGTGCGATCGACAACAATGGGAACCAGAACCCCGTGCTCCTTGATCGACTCAAGAAACGACGGCAGCAACACAACATCCTTACGAACGTTCGCGCTCACCAACAACGTCGACGGGTCAACCATCTCAATACTCGTACCTGCAGTCATTAGTTACTCCTCGTCTTTGGTGGCCTACGCCACGATCAGTTCGTTATCCGCGCCCACAACAGCGGCAAGTCCAAGGTCCTGACGGTTACGCCACACCGTCCGGGCAGCGAGGTTCAGCTGACCCGCGATCCGAGGATCGGACCAGTGCAATGCGTGAAGACGCCGGATCGCCTCTTGCCGCTCAGCATGCGACAACCGAATCCGCTCACCACTGACCGCGAGCTCCACCGCCACCTCATCGATCTGATCCGTGTTGTCGACGAAGCGAGGCTCCCGGTCGGTATCGATGTCGTCCCACGCCAACGGCGACAACCACCGATACTTCACCGCCAACGCTCGAGCGTTATCAGCCCGAGCACCCACCGGGCGTACAGCCCACAACTCAGCAAACGCGGCCACCGCCACCGCTGCAGTATTCGCCGACACGCGAGGCCGCTTCCCAAAAACAAGTTTGTGGAAGTTTTGAGGGCTCATGCTGAAGCGGCGCGCAAGTTCGGTTTGGGTGTGGCCCATCGCTATGAGTGCCTGGATGCGCCGCGTCGTGCCCAGGTTCGTCAGCATCGCCGGGTCAATGTCGTCCGGATCTAGCGCCAAAATTCGTTCAGCGAATTCGGCTTTAGTCGTGCGAGCACCCCGCTTCGTGTTCTCGTGTTCTCGTGCAGCCCCACGTCGTCCGTACATGATGTCCATGACAGAACCGCGAGGGACGTCGGCCGCATCGGCGACACGTTCAAGCCCGAAGCCAGAATCGCGTAACTCAAGCAACCGCTCACGCACCGGGCCCGCAGCGGCACGCTCTCCAACAATCTGATTCTCGCGACCATAAGCACGCAGACGGTTGCGTCGACGCTGCCGTTCCATATGGCGAGCGTGGACACAACGTGCACACCGGCACCCATGCTCAAACCAGCATGTATCCGCATCATGCGGATGCTCTGGCGGGCAAAGCAGCTTATGCTTCGCCCTACAACTAGACGCCGGCAACTGCCCACCCGCACGCCACACGGCGAGATAATGCTTACGGCATAGCCCGCGAGCGACAACCTGCCGCGAGCATTCCGCATCCGAACACTGAGGAGAGGTCATGAGTCACTCACCTGCTCAGCACCGTCACGCTCAACACACGCAGCGATCAAGTCATAAATACCGCCCACACGCAGCAGAGACTCCACCACCGCAGTCAGTTCGGCACGCGTCATCATGACGCCACCACCCCATCAACGAGGACGTGTGCCGATACCGGACGATCACGATCACGCGCAGCCAACACAAGATAGCCATGCTCCTGCGCAAGCTTCTCCAACTCAGCCAACGAATCGTTATCCAACGCCTCGCCATCCTCAACAACCATCAAACGAAGATCCGGATTCGCCATCATCACGACATACGCGGCGATCAACGTCTGTTTACCCTTGTTCACCTGACGGAACGGGACACCGTCATACGTCAGCTCGTCACCCTCGATCGACAACAACGGATCCGGCAACTTCGCTTCTGCGAGCGCCTTCATTTTCTTGGTGTCTAGGTCGTTGATCTTCTTGGTGAGGGAGGTTTCTGTGGTTTCTTTTTCGGTGAGGTCACGGTCGACGTCGGTGTGTTTCGCACGGACGTTGGTGTTGTCGTGGGCTGCACGGTTCTGGTTCTCGACGTCGCGGAGTTGTTGCTTGAGTTCGTCGGTGTCGATCGGTGATGGTGCTGCGGCGACAGCTTTCCGAGCGTCGTCAAGTGTGGTTTTTGCTGCAGCATGTTTGGTGCGGAGTTGCGCGAGGCGTTCTTCGACTACCGCAATGTCCTTCGCTAGATCAGCGACATGTTCCGTCGTGCGCCACTCATCGTCTTCGAGAGTGTGGCGTACACGCTCAACCTGGTGTGCGTGCTCGAGCTGCTCAACAATGCCTGCCGATGGCTTCTCCACCAACGCTTCATCAACTGCCGGCAACGACTGCTTCACCGCCCGCAGACGCTTCACCTCACGCGACACCTCAGTGCGACCATCGAACGCCGACCGGCGGGCACCTTCAAGCTCACGAAGATCGAACGGCAACGCGATACGAGACAGCAACTCATCACGCTGATCCTTCGCATCCATCCGGATAAAAGCGGCCGGATCGAACAAAGCACCACCCGTCGCCTCGAGAACAAACTTCGTACCCGACGGATGCTTCGACCCATCCAACGCATACGCATCTAGCTGGCCGGCATCATCCTTCTTCCAGCGCCGCACAATCCGCGCCGTGTCAGTCGTAACCTCCACGAGCGCCTCGTCTTCACCCTTCAACCGTGGAGCTGGCGTCTTACGGATCCCGCCCGGAGCAAACAACTCCGACACCGCATCAATAAACGAGGACTTGCCGGCACCATTCGCGCCCGCGATCACAACAAGCGAACGGCCCTCAGGCTCCACCACAATCTCCCGCACCCCTTTGTACGACTGGACACGAATCTTCTTGATCTCTTGCTTACTCATCACGGGCCTCACACAGTCGGAAGTTGAGAAGGAACAAAAACAGGGGCAACAACGAAAAGCAATCGCCAAATCAGGAAAGCGACCGCGAGCGCCGCGACGGTTAGCAGGAGGACGAACATGGTTGGGCGCATCAGAGGACCACCCGTTCAGGTTTCGGCGCCAGATCAAGGCCGCGAGCGCGCGCACGGATGTCGTGGAGAATGTGCTTCACAAGGTCCGCCGAAATGGAATCCCCCCGGTCCTGCTCGAGAGACTCAAGCCATCCCGAAGCAACACTGTCAACGGTGAGAAGTCGCTGCGCTGCCACCCCACTGAGGTCGACCTCAGTCGGAGGGGTGGAACACATCGTAAGGATCTGGTCCGTCAGATAAGTCACCAGGACACCCCCGTGATCAGGAGTGCGAACCCTGCAGAGACAGCCACGTTCAACCCCAGCAGGACAGTGCCGACCAGCAGCACCGGAGTGAGACGGAAATAACCCTTCGGTGCAGGCACGAACTTGCCGTGCTCACAGGTATACATCCGACGCTTCATGAGGTCACCGCCGACTCTGGATCGTGCGGTTGTGGGTGACGCGCTAGCCACGCAATGCGCACACGATCCGCAAGTAAGAGCGTGCTGCGATGAACGATGACATAGCCGTGCTCTTGCCTCGGAAGCACACGACCACGCATCCGCATCCCTTGAACCACGCCGTGACGGAACGCCCAGACAACAGCAATCGGGAGCATCTTCTTTGGTACTCGAAGCCCGCTCATCGCTGCGCCATCCGTTCGGCACGATCCCGACGCACCTTGTCACGACGCAACAACACACACGTCCACAACGTCACAACCGCCAAGATCACCACCCAACCCACCAACTCAGACACCGTCTGCGCAAACATCGCGGAAGTCATGACGCCACCCGACCAGTGAGCTGCTCCCGAAGCGCAGCAATCTGCTCCCGCGCCTCCGCCAACTCCACCTCAGGCAACACCGGAAACTTCACCGGCAACGAACGCACAACCCTGAACGCCACCCCCGCCCGCTCCCCCGCAGCCACAGCAGACGACCGCGACAAATAACCAGACGAACGCCCCAACGACATCCCAGGCCACACCACAAGATCACCCGACGGCGACTCGACAGTCGCCAACGCAACCGCACGATACAAAACAATCTTCATGACACTTCCCTCTCCAACGCCGACTCCAAACGACCAACAAGCCACTCGAAATGCTCCGGACGAACCTTCGTCGTAAAATCAGTAACCAAAACCCCCGACGAGTTCTCATGCGTCGACGGCACCTCCTTGAACCGATGCGCATACTGCTGCATCGGCGAACGCGAATAGCGTTGAAGGATCCCCAACTCACGCAACAAACGGAACGCCGTCTGACGACCAACACCCACCTGACGTGCAGCAACCTCGATCTTGATCAACGACGACGAATCCAAAAACCGGTCAAACGCCTCAACCTTTGGAGCATCAATCGCCTGACGCTCAAGCAACGTTCCCACCGCGGAATGTAATGCCTTGATCTGGTCGAGCTCGGAGGTCGGCGCAACGTACTGACCCGTCTTCCGAATCGACGGAAGTACCTCGCCAATCACCCATCTCTTGAACGCCTTAGCAGTCGGGAGATTCGAACGGAGAACCGCGTCGTAAAGACCGGCTTCCGTGATCACGCTCAGAGACTGCACCCCACCAAGGGTGTGCATGTTGTGCACCCCCTTGTCATCATCATCGAGTGAGCGGAGCATCGCCGACGTCGCCGAGTAGCCAAGGGCTCTCGCAACATCCGAAGCAACCCACCACGGGGCGCTAGTGCCGGGACCTGTGACAACACGAATATCTAGGCCTTCACGGCGGAAGACTGTAAGATCAGTCATTGACATCGGAAATAAACCTTCCTGTGTTGAAAAGGCCCCGTTCACCGCGGGGTCTTTCTTTTTCTCTGAAACAAATTTGTGGATCGGGCGGCGGTGACATGCCACGACAGCGAGATCCGCCGCCCGACTATTCAGTTGTGTTGCCCGTTGCTCTTGCACCGATGGGCTTCGGGGACCACGACCTGGCAGTAGGAGATCGAAAACCTGCCAAACCGCGCAAGTCATCTACTCGCTAAGGTTCATCCCGCCGTGAGTCATCAACTACCTCGCCCGTTGCAGGATCGATGTCATTGATGAACGAAGAACGGAGATCCTCTTCAAGATCAATCGGCAGAGTCGTAACTCCGGTACGGGCCTCGAACGCGCGTTGTAGCATCCGACGTGCGTGCTCCGAATCACCAGGAAGAAGCGCCTCAACACGACGCATCCGCAACGTCAGCTCACGCTCATGAGTCACCAATGTCTCCGTACGTGAAACCACATCCAAGATTGAGATCACCACAACCTGACTTGCTTCACTCTGCGCATCCAATCGCCCCTCCATCGGAGTCAGACCGTCAGCATCACCCTTCGGCAACGTCGATTTGAGCTTCATCACTTACCGCCTTCGATAGAGAATGGAGCCGAGCGGGTACTCCGCAGTGTTTGAGATCGCACCGTCATGCGACCCCCGCCCGGTGCGGCCGACTTCGGGGGAAGTTCGTTGGCCGACAATCTCCCGTGAACAGCACCAACTCGGTTCAGCGCTGGGGGAGAAGAATTAAAGGAGGTCACTGAGACTCAGCTCCCTCAGACCTACCGACCCGGCGAGCACCCCAGACATTCGTGACCCAGATGATGCCGAGGAATGTTGCGAGGAACGCAGCCCCGGTGAGGCCGGCGATGGAAGCGGCTGTGGCGATGACGACCAGGCCGAGTAGGCCGACGATCAAGGCACCCCACACCGGCTTCATGAGACACCACCCGAAGGCGCCGCCGACACGCCCGAAGGAGATTCAATCGTGCCGGCGGCATCTCCTACAGTGCTCTTAACGGCATCAGATGTATCCGCATCTGAGCCAGCAACCGAAGGAGAAGTGTTATGGCTGTCATCTACGCGGGCGGAGCTCAAATCAGCACCACGGACGAGCGTGCTGCCCAACTTGTCGCCGAACTTGAGTCCATGGAACCCGGAGGCGTTATCTTCATCCACGAGCCCGGAGTTTTCGCGAGAGTTCCCTACAACGCGGCTGTCACCATTGTGCTGGACATTGCCGACCCGTTGATGCGCGACGATCTCGCGCGCTAGTTGCTGGATAGTCTCATCTGATAGATGGCACTCGTGAGTGTTCATGCTGCATCACCACCCGAAGGTGCCACCGACGCACCCAAAGGAGAACGCACGTCGGTGGCGTCTCCTACAGTGCTCTTATCGGCATCAGATGTATCCGCATCTGAGCCAGCAACTGAAGGAGAAACATAATGGCTTGGAAACTTCACTTCGATGGACGCGAGATTGCCGCTATAGACAACGAGTCGCACGATCGGATCGTGAATCAACTCACGCTTGCCGGACAAACCGACCAGGTCGCGTGGATAGAGATTCACGTCGGCAGTTCCCACTACAAACTTTTCTGGACCCCGGGCGCTGCGATCTACTTTGAAGAGTTCGACGAGGCCGCGGACGAATCCGCCAAACCCACGCCGAAGCAGACCATCCGACGCATTCGGTAGACGGACGTCGGATTCGGTTAGGGCGTTCACGCTGCATCACCACCGCGAGCGCCGCGCGGGGCTTGCTTGGGTCCGAGTTTTGCTAGGTCACTCTCGAGGAATCGGCGGTGGTTCTTTGGAGTCCGGTATTCCGGGATTGTGCCGTCGTCGCCGTATCGTCTGAGTGTGGCTGGGCTGAGTCCTGAGAGTTCCGATGCTTCGGAAATCGATAGGTACGCGTCACCTTCTTGTGTATGCGTAAGAGTCATGTGAGTAGTTACGCATACATAACCTTAGTTTGTCAACATTGTTTTATGGCGTGTCCCCACTTTGGGTACTATTGCGTAAGGTTGGGTAGTGCTGCATAATTGCACTATGACAATGCAACGCGAAGCCACCCTACGTATCCCCGAATGGTCATTCGGGGACCGCGTTAGAAAGGCACGCCTCGAAACCGGCATGGATCAGAAAGAATTCGCGAAGGCGCTCGACATCACAGCGAGCTCACTCGCAGCATACGAAACTGGACGGGCCAACCCGCGATTCAAAGACGCCGGCGCGCTAGCCAAACGACTCGAGATGCTTACACGCATCCATCGAGGCTGGTTCCTCGGTGCAGAAGCACGGCCTTCAGATTACAATGCCACGGTTTCTAACCTACCCAAGGATCGCGAAAAGCGAGTGCTCCGACCCCACCTAACTGCACCGCGCAACCGACACGACAGCACCCGACCCAAAGGACGTACATCATGAGCACTCAACCCATCATCGACCGCACCGCATCCCGCGCGATCATTCGTGCCCGCGTAGACGCCGCAGCACGTGAGGCCGGATACGCCGACCACATCGCCGAGCTGGATGCTGACTACGAGGCATGGCAGGCTCGCACGCATAAGTCCCAGTAGACGGGCTTGTCAGCCCCCGCGTGGGGGTGAAAGCCTACGGGCACACGCAACACCAACGGGGGAACCACCATGGACACAGACGCGATCATCGACTACTGGGCCGCGTTCATGCGTGCACAACACTGCACCGACCGCACCATCAAAGAACGCGGCATCTTCATCCGCGCCATGATGCGCCACACCGGGGCAGAATCATTCCAGACAGTCACCAAACAACAGTTGATCATGTTCCTCGGCAGACCAGACCTCACCGGGAAAACGAAACAAAACTACCGCTCCCACCTGCACACATTCTTCACCTGGCTACAAGACGAAGAACTACGCATCGACAACCCCGCCACAAGACTCCCCAAACCACGAGTTGAACCAACAGAACCCAACCCAGTATCCACCGAAGACATCCAGAAAGTCCTCGACTCCGGCATCTACGGACACACAATCATGAAAGTACTCCTGTACTCCTACCAAGGACTAAGAGCGTCTGAGATCGCCGCTGTGTCCGGCGCAAACATCGATTGGGAAGCGGGGACAATCCTCGTCGCAGAAGCAAAGGGAAGAAAGATCGTCACCCGCCCCATCCACTCAATGATCCTCGACTATGCATCCACTGCTGGATACCCTCGCGACGCCGCATGGTTTCCCTCCCCATACGGTGGGCACGTCGCCGGCAAGTCTGTATCGAACACTCTCTGCACCGCGTTTAAGCGCGCAGGGATTAAACATCGCGCCCACCAAATGCGTGCCTGGCACGGAACCACCCTCCTAGAAATGGGCGCAGACAGCATCGACGTTCAACACTCCCTCCGCCACTCCGACGGACAATCAATGAAGGCATACATCCGACCATCACAGAGACGCATCCGTAACGCGATGGAACAACTGCCCCGCGTGTCTGTCCCCACCGGTCCCAGAAACCGCTCAGACAGGCGACGCACGAAGGGGCAGCCAGGTAACGTCGAGAGCCCCCGGCGAGACTCGAACTCGCATCGATCCACTTACGGTACTCAGGATTAGAAGGCCTGGCCGGTACGGGGGCTAGTGGCGAATCAGCCTATCAAGAGTTGTCGGGCCGACGCGAAGTGCCTTCATCGCAGCAACCTTGGATGGGTATATCATGCCAGCTATCTCAACCTCAATGGCGTTCTTGGCGGCGACCCCCCGCCGTGCCTGCCATGCCTCCATGTATTTCGGTAGGGAATCAAGGTAATTATCGCGCACGCTGCCGCCGCGAAGATGGGCAGGGTTGCAACAGATGCGATTGTGGCAAGCGTGCCGAACTGTCAACCCGTCTGCGTCGCCCACCCAAAGCGAATAGGCGAGGCGGTGTGCAGTGTATGGCTTGATGCCGATCTGGCCATAGCCCGTCTGCGGATTGATTGACAGCTTCCACTCCCAGCACTTCGTCTGCGAGTTTACCTCTACGCGATCCATCACATATTGCTTCGAAAGGTTGCTACCGTTCAACATATCGACTCCAATCAGTCGGTCATGCCCCCGGTCAGTTCGCGCTGATGCGGGGGTCTTCTGTATCTATCTTACCGCACATGTGTTCGAATAATGCCTTGGTCGCGCGTTCGAGTCGCGCCGGGGGCACACAAAAAGGAGCCCCGCGCCCACTCCGAAGAGTGAAGCACGGGGCTTCCTGCTTTTGTTCTACCTATTGGCAGCTATCACACTGCAACGCATCTTGCGGATCGACAGGAATTGCATAGCCATCCACGTTGCCCTCGGGACTCATGCAGAGAGCTCACGCGCAGGTGTGTTCACAAGCGCCAGAGCGCCAATCGGGATCGCAAGATACGCGACAACCGCCTGAGCGCCCGAAACCTGCTCAGGTATCGGAAGGTCAACCCCTAAAAAATAGGCGGCAGCTCCACCAACGGCAAGCGCACCAACGGCATACACCGCATAGACAACCTTTCGGATCTTGGAATTAGTGATGACAGCGCCGAGATTAGGTGCAGTGTTACTCATGATGACTCTCTCTTTCTGTGTGCGCGAACGGGTCGCGGCGGGATCTCGATTGTGTTTTCGTTCAACGTGTGAATGAGGAGGTTGTTGTACCCCAGCAGCTCGACAACTTCAGCCTCGAGCTCTTGGATTCGCGCGGCCGTTTCCTTCTCAAAATTGTCCAACCGCTCTCGCAACGACTGGTTATCTTTCTGCAATGCCTCCGCTAGTGCCCCAAACCCCTCAACAGCGTTCGCATCCTTTTGCAACGCGTCACCCTTGATCCCCCGACGAGATGCAGCAACCGCATTCACCACCGCAGCACCCATGCCCCCAGTGACCAACGCGAAAATGCCAACAATGATCAGACCGGTGTAGTTGCCCGACTCAATAAAGTCACTCGGCGCCATCGGCAGCTCCCCTCGTCAGTCGACGTGTCTTCACATCCAACTTGATAGCTTTGGACAAGAAGAAGAGCGACAGAATTGCAACAGCAATCGCGGGGCCA
>Ga0314855_100185_pt1 | contig 13032 bp, 13 predicted proteins | sample 2018CB1WmetaG_FD_203636 | JGI IMG/M metagenome (GOLD analysis project Ga0314855, IMG submission 203636) | Cryopeg brine viral communities from Beaufort Sea near Barrow, Alaska, United States - 2018 CB1W | ecosystem: Environmental > Aquatic > Marine > Coastal | place: USA: Alaska | collected... | reverse complement strand
CCGTCGGGGCCGCCGTAAAGGGTGATTGGCCGGCCGTCTTGACGGGTGCCCTCTTGCACAACCAGGTTGCCAATCAGGCTGTAGTCCGTGCTGTGCTCAACGGGGCTCCATGCAAACTCATCGTTCCACTGAAGGCCGAAGGGCAAGTCAATAACGGTGGTTCCGTCTGTGAGGGTGATCTCGGTTGCCATCAAACGCTCCTAAGGCCGGCTTGTTCTAGTATTCTTAACAAGGCTTGTGGGTCTTCAGTTTGTATTTCGGTTTGGCCACCACCAGGGCTTTGCAGCACGATTATCTGCCGTGAGCTAGATTGGCTTTGCTGGTTATTTGTGGTGGTGTTGCGCTGGCGATCGGAGGCCTGACGCTCACGCTCTGCCCTGTCCTGGTCGCGCTGGCGATCGGCGGCTTCTTTTTCACGGTCGTTTTCGGCTTCGGCGCGGTTGCGCTGTTCGATGGCGTTGATCTTTTGTAGCTGATCCAGCGCTTTGCCGTAGTCAGCGGCGGCGTTGTCAGCGCCTTCTTGCTGTGCCTGCCTTTGCATTTCTAGTAGGCGCTTCTTTTCGGCTTCGTACTGCAGCCGTTGGGCTTCTTCCGTATCGCCTTGAATCTCGGCAAGGCGCTGGCTTAGGGAGTTCAGGGTGGATTCTGCGCTGCTGTTCAGACTGTCTAGTTTGTCGCGGGCGGAGTCGATCGCGCTTTGCAATCCCGACAGGCGCTGGTCGTCCAGCAGCGAGAACTTGTTGGCGGCGTTGTCGCTTAGGCGGGCCAGTTCTTCCATTGAGTAGGCGCCGGCCTGGACTTTTTCTGTCAGCTCTTCTACGGCTATTGCCTGGTAGTAGAATTCCTGCCGTGCTTCAGCAGCAGCCAGACCAACTTCGGTAAACCATATACCCAGACCGTTTATTTGCTCTCGCGCTTTGGCAATCTGGGTGCTGAATCGATACACCGTCTCCCGCGTCTTTTCTAGCGAAGCGTCCAGGTTCTCGCTGTCTTCTACAAAGGCATCCATGCCCATTTTCTTTTCAAACAGATTTCGCGTTGCAGCACTTAGCTCGGTAACTGACACCCGCGCCTTTGTCAGAGCTGCGCCAAAGGCATTACCCAGTGCCTCACGGAAACCGTCGCGCAGCTTTTCCGCCTCTTCTTTGGTTTGCTTAACCTTAACTTTTACTTTTTCAATGCCCTCAACGGCGGCATCTGTCTGCACCGACACTTCATCAAGGCCAATGTTTACATTGAGCCCTTGCAGCTCCAGCATTTTCTGTCGAATGCTTTCAAGGGCAGTATTGGCACCCTTAGCGCCAATTTCGCCCGACTCTTTCAAGCTTTCTATTTCGCCCTTAAGGGCCTCCAGGGCTTCTTTTGTTTCCGCTGAACCAATGGCTGCCGCCAAGTTTGTTTCAATATCCTTAGCGGTTTCCAGAGACTTCTCGCTGATGGACTGAAGCGCCGTTTTGACCTCTTCCGCGCCAATTTCACCAGACTCGCCCAGTGATTCAATTTTGGCTTTTAGTTCTGCCAGTTCTTTTTGGCTGTTTACAGCCTCAAGTGCCTTGGTGAAACCTTGCTCAAACGCGCCTGCCGCGGCTTGGCTTTCAAGGCCTGCCTGTGCAATTTCACTGGTAAGGCCGTCCATGCCATCAATGGCAGATCTGGCATCTTTGCTGATGCCGGTCATTACTTTTGTTACGTCAACACCCAGTTTTTCCAGAGCTTGCCGGGCACCTTCGGCGGCCTCTTCCTGCGCGGCAAGCTTTTCCGCGGCTTGTTCAGCAACGAGCCTTTCCGATTCGATTTGCTGATCGGCCAGCTGTTGAGCCAACCCTGCAGCCTCTACACGAAGTGAAGACTCTTCTTCCTGCGCTATTTTCAATCCGGCCAAGGCTGCTGAGCGAGCCTCACCTGAACTCAGGTAATAAGCATCCCAAGCCTCTCGGGCTTTATCTGTGGCCTGTTTTACTTGGCCATCCAACTCGCTCAACTGGCCAGCAATTAATTCTTCTTGGGCTTCCGCGGCGGCCAGTAACTCTTCAGTAGTTTTGGCGACTTCTTTATTGGCTTCTTTGGTTGCTATCGCAGCTTTCACTGCCGCGGCAGCGGTGTTGTCAAACGAATTCACCGCATCAGAACCGGCTTGTAACGCAGCTTTACCGTATTCGACAGTTTGCCTGGCTAACTCTGCGGTGGTGGCTGCAGCAGCTGAAGCGCGGGCCTCCATTGCAATTAGGGTTTCATCACTTACCGCACCAACGGTGTTCAAGGCGCCAGCGACTTTTGCGGCGCCCGTTAAAATCACGGTGAGCCAGCCGGAAACTGCGGTGGTTACCGCAGCAGCTGCTGCTTGAACGCTACGGAATATAAGGGTGAGGCCATTACCCAAGAACTGGGCCGTATTGATAATGGAATTGAAGCCTTCAACAATGGCGCCCTGATTCGCGATTACACTGGTGCTGAACTCTTTTACACCATCTGCCAGCCGTTTGAATATTCCAACAAAGCCGTCGCTGTTCTGCACTTGCCCAAACAGCCCCAGCACGGCATCAGTCGCTTCACCAACGGCTGGCGCCAGCTCTGCACCAATTCGGGCAACCAAGCCTTTAAGCTTAACGTTGATACTGTTGTAAACGTCGTTAGCGCGGTTGAGTTTGTCTAGTTCTTCTTCGCTGTAGATGGCTCCGGCGTTGGCGGCTTCTTCGGCGATTGCTTTCAGTCCGGCGGCGTTGTCTATTAACAGCGGCATCAGCTTTTCAGCGTCGGTGCCTAGGGCCCTGATAAGGCCAACCTGCTCACCTTTCGGGAGATTTTCAAAAGCACCGGCAAGCTTTATCAGCTGTTCGTCTGGGGCTAGGGCTTTGAACTCTTCGATGTCCATATTCAGGGCATCGAAAACCTGCCCGGCGCGGCCGGATCCTGTGGCTGATAATTTGCCAAGGCGCTCTGCCACGCTGGTTAACGTTTTCACAACACCTTCGCCAGATACGCCCACACGCTGGGCAGCAATTTGCCATATCTGCAGGGCTTCGCGGCTTACGCCGATGGCGTTAGAGGTGTTGGTAAGATCATCAGCAATGCCAGCTTGTGACTTGCTGAAAACACTCAGGGTGGCGATAGACGCGGCCACGGCGGCAGCCATGGCAGCAATGCCAACACCCAGCTGTTTGACTGCGTTTACAGATACTTTCGCCGATGGCCCCAATGATTTCAGGCGGGCGCTAAAACGACCCAGGGCGGTATCTGCTTTTTTACTTTCTTCGCCGGTTTTGTTCAGGCTGCCGAACAGTTTGCCAAACGCACCGCTGGCCTTGTCTTTGGCGCTCAGTACTATGTTTACAACTTTGTCTTTGATGGCCATGGGCAGCTCGCCGGGTTACCAGGTGCGGGAATTAAAAAGGCCGGGGGTTGCCCGGCCTTTTGGTGCTGTGCGGTTTGGCGGTTAGGCCGCTTCGCGCATGAAGAACTTCGACTTGTCGGCACCTTGTACGGTTTCATCCGCCAGTACTTCGCCTTCCACGGGGAACGAGGCGTAGTCGTCTGAAATCAGGCTTAGGCCGGAGGTTGGGGTGGGCTTCCAGCGGTGTACACGCAGCACGTAAGGTTTGCCGCTGTCGTCGTTCACGCCGTCAAGCACTACGCGCACTTCCGCGCCGGAATCTACCAGGGCTTGCAGTACGTTGGTGGCGCGGTTGGCGTAATCTACCTTGAGGATTTCGTCTGCGGTGATGCTTCCAGTGGACAGGATTTTCAGACCCGCGGCAGACACTTGGTAATCTGTGCCCAACACGTAGGGTGTTGTGCCGGCCTCGTCTTTCACTACTACGGTGCCGGCGATATCGGTTGTATCAATCATTTTTGCGGTTTCTGCCAAGCCACCCAGAACCGCCACAACGGTTTCTTCTGTGATGGTGCCCGCCGGCACTACCGTTACTTTGCCGCGCAAGGCCAGGGCCAGGTTGGCGTTGCTGAAGTTCAGAAGTGTCATAGACAACTTCACAGAGCTGATAGATGTGCGGCTGGCGAAGTTGCCACCGCCGCCGCGGAAGTTCTTTTGCGATTTTGTTTCTTGGTCAATGGCGAAGTTTACGTTTTCGCAGTTGCCAACGTCGCGGCCGTCTACGTAGACAACGCCAGAGCCGATGTAGGCTTCGTTGATTTGTTCCAGTGACATGGGGATGTTCCTCGTGGGTTATTTGAATATCTGGCTGTAACGCTCGGTGTAAGGAATGGACAATGTGACGGCTACGCCCAATGCCCGCTGGTTTTCATCTGGCAGCCGCAAGCTGGTGGATGAAATGCTGGTTTGGTTTACCAAGGCCAGGCCGCGCAGGTAGCCACGGTTAGCAACCAGGGCCTGTTTAATCAGCCCGATCAGGTGGATTCCATCTGGCTGCAGCACGTGAGCACCGCCGGGCCTGCCAAGCTGGTGAGCTTCTATTACCAAATTCATTGTGGCTTTGGCTGATTCACCGCTTACTTCGTCGGTTTCGTCGCCATCGAAAAGCACGGTTACCCAGGGCGTGTCGACGCTCATTTCTTGTTCGCTGACAACGCGCACGCCGTTTGTGGTTTCGGGCCACACGGTTTGCAACTGGGCAACAACGGCGTTCACGATGCGTTCGGCTGTTGTCATTAGCTCTGGCATTAGATTCTGCTCATCAGTCGGTCGACGTTTTTGGATAACTGCTCTTGCAGGTATGCCGCTACTTCGGGTTCAATTTTGGGCAGCTTGCTGCGCAGCACCTGCGGTATTGACGGGCCGTATAGCGGTTTAAAACGCAGGGTGTTTGTGCCAGCGTAACGCCCGCCTACGCGAACGGCAGGGGTGCGTATGGCTTTACCACCGGCCGTTAACGTGACCAAAAACGCACCACGCGCCACTCGCCTGCCCTTTTTGTTGATGCGGGCCGATACGCCTTTTTTAGATGCCCGGGTTTTGAACCGGCCCCATAGAATGGGGCGGCCAACACCAGAAACCCTGCCTGCCATTTTCTTGTAATCGGCATTTTTGATTTTGAGCCGTTCTTGCACGTAAGCCGATGGCAGCGCCAGGTCTTCACGCACTGCCCGATTCATCAACGTTCGGGCCTTTGGTAAAGACCGGTTGATGGCGCGAACGATGGTTTTCGGCCGTTCTTTTTCGGCCAGTTTGAAGCCCCTGGCCAGCACATCGATGTCTTTGGTATTCAGGCTTAGGTCCATACGTCACCCCGGAAGAACAATCACGCGGGTGGTTTCCCGCGTTTTCTTCAGCAGCTGGCCCACTTGCCAAACCTCGCTGCCTACCTGGAAGGTTTCGCCTTTTACGGCCCGGCCTTCGCTGTTCAGGAACTCGGCTTCGTCGCGGTAAATGGTGGCACCCACGTCCAGCGAATCGAACACTTCAACGCCCTTGTCGACAATCACCTGGCATGGCCGAGGTGCGCCAATTCGGGGTTGATACACGGCACTGTCGCCGTCAAACGCGAAAATGGCAGCTTCTAGCCGGGCTGCCACAGCATCAAAGGCGCTCATGCTTAGGCGTCGTCTTCGTCGCCAGCGTTGCCACTGGCGTCGGGTGCAGCCCCGCTGGCCAGCACGGGGCGGCCGTCTTCATTATCTGGACGGATTACGCGCACTGAGTCGCCAAACTTGGCAATTTCCGAGCTGGTCATTTCCATGGTGGCACCGGCCGCAATCACTTGCTTTTTGCCGTTTTGGTCGCGGTCTTCCAGTCGCTTAACAAAAACGACTTTGTGTGTATTATCTTGAACCACGTCCTGTTTACTACTTTGCTTGGCGTTGGCCATGTTGGTTACCTCAAGGTCTTGTAAAGGTGTTGGCCAGGCCGGGGCGTGCCGGCCTGGCTCTTTGGGCTACCGGTGGTTACTCGGTAATCACCTTGATGCACATGGTGGCGTCAATTCGGCGCAGCAGTGGCAGCGGTCCGGATTGGGTGAGGATGTACTCGATGCCGGGATCGTCTGTGGTGAAGTTCTTCGGCCACATTTCGGCTTCCTGGTACTGTGCGTTGGCGTCCAGTATCGCGCCGTAAGAACGGATGCCCTGGGCGCCGGCTGCGCTGATGATCACCACGTGGCCGTAGGGGATGAAGTACTGTTTTACGCCGTCGACGTCTTTGTACCAGCCTTTGTATTCCCAGAGCTCTGGCCCGGTTTCGCCAAAGCGACCGCGGTAAGAAGCGTCAATTGCAGCGGGCGCCATCTCGAAGGTGGTTTCGGAACCGCGGCGTGTGCTGGCAAGATCTTTGAACTCTTCGCTTTTCAGGGCTGCACGGAATGCACCCGGGCCAAACAGTATGTGAGTGGCTGGCGCTTCCAGCATGCCAAACCAGTCTTCAAAATCTTCCCCCGGCTTGGCGGTGGTTTCACCCCAGGCAGCTGCGCCACCGGAAATGTCGATGGTCAGGTTCGGATCGCGGCGGAAGTCGATCAGGCTTTCTGGGTACTTCGGGCCTGAAAGAACGACTTGGCCGGTCAGCAGAATTTGCGCCAGCATCCACTCTTCGCGGCGGCGAATTTTCTTGCGGTGGGTATCCATCAGGTCCATACGGATTGCATCAGCACGCTGGGCCGGGCTTAGCGGTGCACTGAAGCCTTCGCCGGGGCGGCGCTCCAGAACTCGAGATGGGTCTACCACATCTTTTGGTTTCAAGTACGGGGGCACGAACCGGCGCAGCTCACCGCCGGCCTGCTGCGACACCTGGCCCGGCACGTACGGGCTTACCAGGGGCGCCAGTTTGAAGTCGTCATCCCATACGTCGAAGGCGATTTCTTTAGTGCCGAACGTGACGAACCCGGGGCAAAGCAGGTTCAGCAGGAAGGGCATAAACGGATCAAGGCGGCGGCTGCCGTCCAGCAGTTCGATGGTGCTATAAGCCATGGTGTGCTCCTAAACTCTTTTGGTTGTGTATTCGCCGGGCTGCTGCGCGGTTACTCGGGGGTTACGAGGTTGATGGGGGTGCGGTCAAACACCGCGAGCTGTTCGGTTGCAGTGAAGCTGGCATCAAAGTTCACCATTGATGCGTCTAGGTCGCCGCCTTTGATGTACACGGTGGCTTTTGCTGCGCTGGTGGCATCGCAGTTGTGAGCCGCTACGCCAATGGGGATTTCGGAGCCATCGGTGGCGGTTTGAACACTTTTGATCAGTTCGCCGCTGGTGGCTACCCGGCCAATTACGTCGCCTTTGACCAGGTTCTGGCCGCTGGAAACGGTGCCGCCGCCGAATGAAACCAGTCCGCCCAGCAGGAAGGGTGAAGGCTGGTATGTGTCGTAAGCCGAACCCGCGTGGATATCGCTCATGGGTGTGTCCTCTTTGTTGTGCTTGGTTGCCCGCCGGGCTGGCAGGTTGCTGGGTTAGTGGGTGGTTTTTTTGCCGGTGGCTGCTGAGTAGGCTGCGCCCAGTTTCGCGCCGCCGGTTAGCTCTGTTGTTGCGCCGTCGGCTGAGTTCATGTCCATGCCAATGCCGGGTTGCCGGGTATTACCCATGGCGGCATCTAGCAGGCCTTGCGGGGCTGCGGCTTTGGTTGTGGTACCAGCGGCGGCCATCGCGGCCTTTGCGGCGTCTACCGACATATCGGTGCTGAAGGCAAAGTGCTGCGCCAGGGTTTCGTTGCCGCTGGCCTCTTCACATTTCAGAATTCCGGAAATGCGTTGCTGCTCACTGGCTTTTACTTCGGCCGCCATTTTTGCCGTGTCCAGCGGCTCGGGCTGTTGTTCGGCAGCGGGTTGTAGGTTGGTGGTTCCCGCAGCTGCGGCGGGTGAGGTGGTGGTTGCTACCGTCATGGTGCTTACTCCGATTCTAGTGGTGGTTTTAACGTAATCGTTGAAGGCAGCCAGCATGTCGTGGCCGTTGATGAGCTCGTCCGCAAATCCAACATCGATTGCGTCTTGCCCGGTGTAGATGGCTGCTTCTGTTGCCAGCACATCTGCTACTGAACGGCCGGTGTGGCCAGCCACCATTTCCGCAAACTCGTTGCGAAGGCGGTCAGATTCGGCTTGAAAACGTGCCAGTACTTGGTCTGGCAAATTTTCGTAGGGGTTGCCGTCAACTTTGAAAGCACCGGAATGAATCAGGGTTACGTTCACGCCTTCGGCTTTCAGTTGTTCTTCAAAGCTGGCGTGCATCATCACCACACCCACGGAACCGGTGCGGGCGCTGCTGGTGGTGTATCGGTAATCGGTGGCGCTGTGCAGGGCCATGCCAGCGCTGCAAGCCATATCGTATGAAATAGAGGCAATGGGCTTGGTGCCGCGCAGCTGGTTCAGCATGCGGGCGGTGTCGAAACAGCCAGCCACTTCGCCACCTGGGGTGTCCATATCCAGCAGGATGCCGTTCACGGTGTTGTCTGCCAGGGCTTCCTGTACGCGGGCAATAATGCCGTCGTAACCGGTCATGCCGCTGTAGGGCTGCAGATGTCCGAACTTGTGCACCAGCGTTCCGGACACTGGCACCAGGGCAATGCCGTTGATGACTTCATAGGGCCGGCTGCGCGGACGATTTGTGTCGAATGAATCGGCGCGCATGCGCAGTTTTTCCTGGGATTCAATCAGGCCGAATTCGTCTTGCAGGCTGGCAATGCCAAGGCGTGGTGCCAGGGCACCAAGGAAAACCCGGGCGTAGCCAGGTTCCAGCAGCAGGGGCTGATTCAGCACTCGTGCTGCAATGTTCTGGTTTTGCATGGCTTTCTCCGGGTGTAAAAAAACCCGCCGTAGCGGGTAAAGGGTTTAGTCAGTCAGCAGGCGCCGGTTCGGGCTCTTCCTGATCTGGCGATAACGCCAAGGCTTTCACCCAGCTGGGTGGTGGCAGGCCGGCTTCTTTCCGTTCGGCCATTTCGCGTACTTGTTGGGCGAATGTTTCCTGGTAGTCTTCGCCCATTTTGGCCAGCTCTTTTTCATAGGTGCTCAGGCCGGATTCAATCAGCAGTATGGATTCCTTCACTTCTTTTAGGCCATCAATCGCCAGGCGGCCGGTACCGATCCATTCGGCGTTGCACCACGATGCTTTCGCTTCATGGAAGCCGCGGGTAGCGCCGCGTGGTAAGCGAACGCGGCCGCTGTCGATGGCTTCTTCCAGCCAAAGCGCAAACACCATGCTGGCGAAGCGGCTGGGGATGATCTTCCGGCGCCCCATGAAGTAGCGCCAGCCTTCCATCATGGAAGCCCGCGCGGTGCTGTAACTGAGTTTTCGGAAATCCTTTGTTAGCGATTCCGCGGGCAGGTTGGTGCCGGCGGCGATCCAGCGGGTGATTGATGATTCAAGTTCGCTGAAACCGTTGTCTGCGTTGCTGCTGGTCAGCAGGTTCAGATTTTCGCCTGGCATCAGGTGGGGGATTTTCACACCGTTCAAGCGGATGTCTGCACCGTCGTGGTAGTCCGCGATGGTGCTCATGTAATTACTAAGATCTTCAGGGCTGGTCTCTCCGCCGATGATTGACATAGCGGCTTCGCTGCCAAGTTCGCTTTCGATAACGGCGGCGTACATGGCGTTAACAATCGCGTTCTGGAGCTTGGTCTGCTGCAGCTTGCCCAGCTGGGGCAACTGCTCCATCACGCTTAGGAACTGGTTTTCACCGCGGGTTTGGCCATCACCACGGGGCTCGAATATGTGCAGGAACTGTTGGCGGCCCCAGCTTGTTTCGCGGGGTACGTAGGTCCAGTTGTTGCCCATTCCGTCAGAAAAGCCGTAACCGCTGGTATCGTGATTGCGAACCCAGTAGCCGCTAGCAGCGCCGTAGCGGTCTACTTGCACACCGGCGCGGCGGGTGTTGCTGTCTGGCCTCTTGTCTGGGTTGCATACGCGGTGATGGTTCACAAGCTTAATAGCGGTTTTAAACAACGCGCCGGGGCGGTCTGAAATCCATTCCGCTGACGCCATGCCTTCACCGGCACTGGTGTGGGTGGCTACAATTTCCCGGCACATCATTGTTAGCGTGCGCTTTCGCTCTGCGTCGACGTAGCAATTAATGGGGTCTTCCGCGTATTCGTTAAAAGCATCTTCAACTTCGCGGGAAAAGGCGCGGGCGTCAGCTTCGCTGATGCCAAGGTTGCGCCACTTTGGCTTGTAACTCAGGCGGAACAGGTGGCCAACAATGTTATCAACGTGCAGCTGCACGCCGTTTTTTGCCAATGCATGGTTGCGCACCAGGTCTTCAGCACGGGCGTTACCGCGGCCTAACTCTGGCAGCAAAGCGGCATCTGCTGTACGCGCTTGCGGATTCCAGCGCTGCATTTGGCCACCGAAACCCGCTCCGGTACCGGTGTAGCTTTGGGCGCTGCGCAACGGTTTGCCGGCAACGTCGACAAGGGAAACATCGGGTGCCTTCACAGTATGAACCTCGCAGGCCGGCGGCGGCGCCCTGCACCACCCGCCTGGCTTTCAAGGCTGGCTATGTACGCGGCCAGGTCTTTCTTGCTGGCCTGTGAAAACGTCACAGACTTTCCATCGCGAGTAATGCTGACTACGGCCTGCCCGGTTAAAAGGTTGTGGTATGCGCCTCGCGCTTGTTCCAGTTGGGTTTCTACGCTCATTTCATTCTCCGGGCTATGTCGGCAAAACTGCTGCGTTTCGGCGTTTGAGTTTCGGCTGTGCCAGCCACGGTTTGTGCGTCTGGCCTGCTTACGGTTACGGCCGGTGCGCTGGGTGCCAGCAAATCGCCCTGCAGTAATTGGGCTTGCATGGAATCCCATTGGGCAACGGTTTTAATATGGGCCTTCAGAGATCGGGCCGCGTGCAAGGCGTAAGCTTCGCAATCTAGCCCCTCGTTACGCACACCGGCTTTCAGCTGCCACACCTTCCGGCCGCCGCGTTGGCGTGATGGCGCTTTCACTTCGCTGGTAATTTGCTTGAAGTAGTCTTCCCGCACGTTTTTATAAAAGTGCATTCTGCCGGCGCCGGTGCCGATCAGTTTCAGCCGTGCGTCAATCAGGTCTTTGGCCTTGTGGGTGCCAATCATGTACACCGGCAGGCCGTAACGGCTGGCCTTGGTGGCCTTGCTGTTCATATCAATTTTCTTGGGCGGGCTGACGATTTCGCGGTTGGCGTTGTTCGAATCGCCCTTGCCTGCCATAACTTTCACGCCACGATTCCGGCGGCTGCGCACGTAGCTGTATACCGCGTCGTTGGTTTGGCCGTCTGATGAGTCAATGGTTACGCCGCTTGCGTGCACGTTAAAGCCCAGCTCGTGGGCAAAAGTGCCAAACACGAAGCGGTCTAGCTCACCCCATACCGGATCTGTTTTGTCGATGCAGGAAGTGGCAGCGGCAATTTCGCCCCAGTACACCAGCCAGCTTTCTTCGCCGCGGCCCCAAGCGCGAATGATCACGGCCAATCTGTCGTGCTGAACGTCTACGCCGAGGGACAACATCAGGCCACCGGCGGGCACGGTCAGTTCGTCATAATCCAGCGCACGTTCTGCCAGTAAATCGGTGCTGGGTGCATCGGTGCGGTATTCGTAGGGCAAGCCCAAAGTGTTGTTCTCGAAAACGATCATCTCGCTTTCGTCGCCTTGTTCCTGTTCGTGCTTGGCCTTCAGGTATTTCTCAACCAGCATGTTCAGCTTGGAGCCGGGGAACGGGCTATACAGCTCGTTGATGTAAAACCCAGCCACACCGGAAAACGGCCTTTCAGCTTCCCAAACGCCTTTGCGCACGTTCCGGTTCTTGTCGACATCGCGCCACATCGCGCCGCAGTGCGGGCATACATAGCGGGCGGTTTCGGGCTGGTGCTTACCGAACACCTCATCAGCCAGCGGCGCATCTTCCAGCCAGCTCATGTTGTCCCAGTGCAGAACGTGGCTATCGCCGCATTCGTGGCAGGGCACCATGAAGCGCCGGCGGTCACTGGCCAGGTAAGCCGATTCAATACGCGACAAGCCTTTCACCGTAGGCGTGCCGCCGAATATCACTTTTCGGTATTCGTAACTTTTGGCGCGTTCGCGCAGCAGGGCCACTGAATCGCCCTGCCCTTTTACGTTGGTATTACAGTCGTCTGGCTCTTCAACGCACACTACCGGTGCAGACAGTGACTTAACGTTATCTGGCGCGTTCGACGCCACCAGGGCCAAAAAGCCACCGGGGAATTTCTTGAAGTCGGTGCGATTACCGCTGCTGCGCGATGCCGAGACATCAACCAGAGGCTGGAGTACTTTGGTGGCTTCCACCATCGGTGTGAATTTCTGGTCCAAGTACTTGCGAATGGTTTTGTCTTTCGGGAACAACAGCACCATGGGGCATGGGTCGTTGTGAATACGCCGACCCAGGTAGTTGTTCCAAACGCCATCGGTCCAGCCCACCTGGGCCGACTTCATGCAAACCACTTCTTTGACCTGCGGATCATCCAGCGCATCCAGCATGCCCGGAACCCACGGCGTAAGATCCGTGGAATACTTGCCAGACATAGACGAGCTTTCTTGAGCCAACCAACGGTACCGGTTCGCCCAATCAGTGGTGCTGATCTTCTCCGGCGGTTGGAACTTGGCCAGAGCCTGGGCGATCACCTTCGTCAGGTTGGCTTGCAAGGCCGGCCAGCTGCTTGAGGATGGACCGAGAATGCTCATTCAGATGCTCGATATCGAGATCAATATCATAAACCGTGTCGATCTCTGTCTTGAGTTTGGGGTTGCCGGTCAAAATGCCTGACCTAATCGCCAACACCACCTGTTCTAATCGCGCCCCGACTGATATTGCTGGTACTAATTCTTCAATGTCTTTCGCGTAAGCCAGCTCTTCGCGATCGCCTTTGATGCGCTCCAGACGCTCACGCGATGATTCGTTGCGGGCGCCGCTCAGTGCGCGTTCCATCAGCCAGCTGTAAACGTCTTGCGTGTCGTATTCGTTGCCTTGGCCCCGGCCGCCGCTGAAGGCCACCGGGAAAGTGGCGTCTTTCTGATACGTGGTAAAAGACCGCTCAGAAATGCCAAACATTTCTGCAAGCTGCCGTTTGTTCACACGCATAAACACCTAACTCACTGATTTATCTGAAAGGAAGGAAGGCTAAGGCCACCCAAAGTGAGCAAAAAGACTGCGACTCTGCGTACCT
>Ga0314855_100184_pt1 | contig 13041 bp, 12 predicted proteins | sample 2018CB1WmetaG_FD_203636 | JGI IMG/M metagenome (GOLD analysis project Ga0314855, IMG submission 203636) | Cryopeg brine viral communities from Beaufort Sea near Barrow, Alaska, United States - 2018 CB1W | ecosystem: Environmental > Aquatic > Marine > Coastal | place: USA: Alaska | collected... | reverse complement strand
AAGACGATCTATGCTGTGCCTTACGGTGAGCTTCGCAAGGAGCTGATCGCCTGCCTGCGTCAGGGGCACACTGGTCGAGCGCGTCAGTGGCTTGGTGTTCCTCGCCAAGATGGATGGGGCCACTGCCACAGCCGCCGTCCAGGGCGTCAGTGCAGCACTCAATCAAGTGCCCCTGGACATGCGCCAGACGTTCACCTACGATCAAGGACGCGAACGGGTACGTCACGCAGAAATCACTCAGAGAACCGGCACAGCGATCTACTTTGCCGATCCGCACAGCCCCTGGCAGCGCGCGATCAACGAGAATACCAACGGGCTATTGCGCCAATACATGCCCAAGGGAACAGACCTGTCCGTGTGGAGCCAGGACGACTTGGATGCCATCGCTTTCCAGCTCAACACCCGGCCTCGAAAGCGGCTTGGTTTCAGGGCACCGCTGGAAGTTTTTATGGATCTGCTCAAACGTACCCAGAGCGCCCCAGCTGGGGTTCATTAACCGAGTGTTGCACTTGGAGTTGGAGACCGCCCCTCTACGGCCACACTGATGGATTTTCAGCCTGGCTACCCTCATCCGTGTTTTTTGTACCTGTTGCCTCTCGACGAGGACCACTTTCTGATTGAATGGACCGCCTTTCAACCAGAGAAGGAGCCTGCGCCGGACTATCGCTCAGACCTTGATTCATGGCTGCAGCGACAGGACCTGGGGTATTACGAGGTCACAAGAGAGGAGTTTGGTAGCCTGCCTATGTTGCGCATGCCGAATGTTCAGAGCGTTGGTCGGGTGCTCAGGGCAGGCGTCGGTGCAGGCTGGATGAGAGCCGCCACGGGCTATCATTTTGTTAGTTGCCAAAGAGGCAGCGCGGCGCTTGCCCGGCAGATTCTTGCGGCTCATGCCAGTGGCGACTGGATGCTTCAGGGCCCAGCGGTGCGGGCGGGCTGGCTGGACTGGATGGACAGCGTATTTCTGCGGGCATTGAAGCGGCACCCGGACAAAGCACCGCAATGGTTCGTGGGGTTGTTTGCTGCCACGAGTGCCGCACAAATGAGCCGGTTTATGAACGACCAGCCACGCTGGCGTGATGCTCTAGCAGTGGCCAGCGCGCTACCGCCCGGGCCCTTTGTGCGAGCCGCATTGCCATGGTGATAAACGACACCGCTAACACTGAAAATGTGCTTTATCGGAGTTCAGGCGGACGCCTTCACCAGTTCGTTATATTGATCATTGCCAGCCTCGCGCTGATCGTCGGCGTTATGCTGCCGGCTCTGTCTATCGAACAACAGTTCTGGATTGTGTTGCTGCCTATTGGTGTGTTCGGCCTGTCCCACGGAGGCGCTGACCCCATGATTCTCAAGAAACTGACCGCGACGTCGCCAACCGGTTTATTCGTTGTTCTGTGTGTCTACTTAATGGCCTCGTTGGCTTTTGGGTTTCGGATGCCTGTTGTTCGGACGCCTCAACCGACCAGACCCAAGAGTGTGGGTCGAGTTATGCCTGGTGGGTGCGGCCTTGATCGCACTGCCACCGCTTCTGGGATTCGCATTCTATTTTTGTACGATTCACAGCGTGCGTCATTTCCTTTCGATTGCAGAACACCGCTTGTTGTCGAATCAAAAAAGCCTGTTCCAGGCGTTTCCGGCCCGTAAAATCTTGCCTACAACGCTGGGGGCAATCGCAATGGCGAGTGTCGCCTGGGGAGTAATTGTTGTTATTGGGCCTTCGACGAGTTTGCTGGTTGACGCAGTCAGAGTCATGTTCTGGGCGCTGGCGGCGCTGACACTCCCGCACGCCATCATCGTCAGATTATGGTGGAACCAGCGGCTTGCTGGGTGAGAGGACTGCTCAAAAAAATCCGGGACAGATTTCAAATCTGTCCCCTAAAAGCAAAAAAACCGAGGCCTGAGCCCCGGTTTTTCCTATTCGGCCTTGCGGGCTTAAAACAGCACGCGGCAGCGAATGGTGCCTTTCACTTCCAACAGCTTTTCCAGCGCCAGTTCACCGTAGGCTTTGTCGACGTCGATTACCACGTAGCCGATGTCTTCCTTGGTTTGCAGGTACTGACCGCAGACGTTGATACCGTTCGCGGAAAAGACTTGGTTGATTTCTGACATCACGCCCGGCACGTTTTCGTGAATGTGCAGCAGCCGATGCTGGTTCGGATGCGAGGGCAGGGCCACTTCGGGGAAGTTCACGGACGATACGGACGTACCGTTGTCGCTGTACATGGACAGCTTTTCTGCGACTTCACGGCCGATATTTTCCTGGGCTTCTATGGTAGAGCCCCCCACGTGTGGGGTCAGGATCACGTTGTCGAACTCCCGTAACGGCGACTCGAATTCTTCTTTGTTAGATTTTGGCTCAACCGGGAACACGTCAATGGCAGCGCCCAGCAGCTTGCCACTGCGTAGGGAGTCAGCCAAGGCGTCTATGTCGACCACCGTGCCACGTGAGGCGTTCATCAAAATAGAGCCAGGCTTCATTTGTGCCAGCTGCTCGGCTTTGAACATGTACTTGGTGGCTGCGGTTTCCGGTACGTGCAGGCTTACCACATCACATAGGTTCAGCAGTTCCTGCAGGGAACCCACTTGCGTGGCATTGCCGATGGAGAGTTTAGACACCACATCGTAGAAGTACACGTCCATGCCCAAGCCTTCGGCCAGCACACTGAACTGGGTGCCAATATTGCCATAGCCAATAATGCCCAGCTTCTTGCCGCGGATTTCATAGCTGTCTCTGGCCGACTTTAGCCATTCGCCACGGTGGGCCTTGGCATTCTTTTCCGGCACGCCGCGCAGCAACAAAATGGCTTGCGCCAACACCAGTTCGGCTACCGAGCGGGTGTTGGAAAAGGGCGCATTAAATACCGCCACACCGCGGCGTGTGGCCGCCTGCAGGTCTACCTGATTGGTACCAATGCAGAAGCAACCCACTGCCACCAGCTTCTTGGCGGCTTCGAATACGGCCTCTGTCAGCTGCGTGCGCGATCGTAAGCCGACAAAATGGGCGTCGGCAATTTTCTCGATCAGCTCGTCTTCAGCCAACGAGTGCGACAGGGACTCAATGTTGGTGTAACCGGCGGCGTGCAGCGAATCGAGTGCAGACTGGTGAACACCTTCCAACAACAGGATTCGGATCTTGCTTTTTTGCAGAGACGTATTGGACATGGGCTTACTTTCCAACTTTTTGTCGCGTTTAACCACCCGTGGCCAGTCATCTCAGCTTTACATCGCATGGGCTGGCACACAGAACAGGGGCGGTATGATAACATAATCCTTGGCGTTGGCGGCGTGCAGAGCACTCCTGTTTTTATACAGGCCTGCGCCTCCAGGCGGTCTAATGTTGACTGTACCGCCCCATTTTGAGACACACTTGCGCGAGAGCCCAGCCTGATGACATCTGAACAGATCATAGCCGTCCTGAAGCAACTGATGGCCAAGGGTGATGCCCCGGGTAAAGTGCTGACAGATCCGTCTGATCTTGCCACCTACGGCACCGACTGGACCCGAATATACACGCCAAATCCGGTTGCTATTGCGCTGCCGAAAACCACCGAACACGTGCAGGCGCTGGTTCAGTTCGCCAACCAAAACAAAGTTGCGCTGGTGCCTTCTGGCGGCCGTACGGGCTTGAGCGCCGGCGCCGTAGCCGCCAACGGTGAAGTGGTGGTGGCGTTTGACAATATGAACCAGATTCTGGACTTCAACGCCTGTGACCGCACCGTGCGTTGCCAGGCCGGTGTTATTACTGAACAGCTGCAGAATTTTGCCGAAGAAAACGGCCTTTACTACCCGGTGGACTTTGCGTCCGCCGGCTCCAGCCAGCTGGGCGGCAACCTGTCCACCAACGCCGGTGGCATCAAAGTTATCCGCTATGGCATGAGCCGAGACTGGGTTGCTGGCTTGAAAGTTGTCACCGGTAAAGGCGATGTTCTCGATCTGAACAAAGACCTGGAAAAGAACAACACTGGCTACGACCTGCGCCACTTGTTCATCGGCGCTGAAGGCACTCTGGGTTTTATTACCGAAGCCACCATGAAGCTGTCACGCCAGCCAGACAATCTTACCGTGTTAGTACTGGGCTTGAATGACCTGGGCAGCACTATGGACGTGCTGAACACCTTCCGCAGTAAGCTGGACTTAACCGCCTACGAATTTTTCTCACACCAGGCGATGAATTACGTGCTGGCCCACGGCCAGGTAAAAGCGCCGTTTGACACCGAGGCGCCTTATTACGCGCTGCTGGAATTTGAAGCGGTGTCTGATCAGGTGATGGAACAAGCCATGGAACTGTTCGAGCAGTGCATGGAAAACGGCTGGGTACTCGACGGCGTGATCAGCCAAAGCGAAACCCAGGGCCAGAACCTGTGGCAGCTGCGCGAGCGCATCTCCGAATCCATCGCCCCGCGCATCCCCTACAAAAACGACATTTCTGTGGTGGTATCCCGGGTGCCGGGCTTCCTGGAAGAAATCAACCAGGTGGTCAGCGACCACTATCCGGATTTTGAAATTATCTGGTTTGGTCACATCGGCGACGGCAACCTGCACCTGAACATCCTCAAACCTGAGGACATGGCGAAAGAAGACTTCTTCGAAAAGTGCCAGCAGGTGAACAAGTGGGTGTTTGAAATCGTCGAAAGATACCAGGGCAGCGTGTCCGCCGAACACGGCGTGGGCATGACCAAAAAAGCCTATCTGCAGTACACCCGAAGCGAAGCTGAAATTGCGTACCTGAGAGGCATCAAACAGGTTTTTGACCCTAACGGCATCATCAACCCGGGTAAAATCTTCGACTGATACGGCGGTTAGCGCGCACATGAAGCGACACATCGTAGTACTCACCGGCGCTGGCATCAGCGCCGAAAGCGGCCTGGCCACCTTCCGTGATAGCAACGGATTGTGGGAAAAACACAAGGTACACGATGTAGCCACCCCCGAAGCCTTCCAACGCGACCCGGCGCTGGTGCTGCGTTTCTACAACGAACGCCGTCGTCAACTGGCCAACACCCAACCCAACCGCGCCCACTGCCTGCTGGCCGAATTGGAGCGCAGTTATCAGGTGACCATAATCACCCAGAACGTAGACGATTTACACGAACGCGCGGGCTCTACCCACGTGTTACACCTGCACGGTGAACTCACCAAGGCCCGTAGCAGCAAAAACCCCCAGGCCATCCACAGCATCGGCTACCGCGATATCAGCTTGGGTGAACGCAGCCAAGACGGCAGCCAACTGCGCCCCCACATCGTCTGGTTCGGCGAAGAAGTCCCGATGCTGGAAGCTGCTATAGACATAGTGCGCAGTGCCGACGACCTGCTCATTGTCGGCACCTCCCTACAAGTCTACCCGGCCGCCGGCCTGGTCCACGAAGCAGAACGCGACGTGCCCATCACCGTTATAGACCCGGTAACCCCCACAGGAAGAGTCTCCCGCGCCCGGTTTATTCAAAAAAGCGCAGTGGAAGGTGTAGCAGAATGGGTAAACAGTTTTAAGCGATAGAAGAATCTACGGGCAAAAATCATAAAGTTCGAGAGGCACAGGTCTGGATAAGCTACCAAAACTGTGCGGAGCCATGGATGGCGGAGCCCAAGCCGCACAGGGAAGTCTCGAGGCGTGTTTTGGTAGCTTATCCAGACCTGTGCTGTTAACTCTCAATCCAGACCTGTGCCATTAACGCCTAATCAGCAAACTCAGCCAAATAAGCCCGCAACTCATTACCAAAAGCCGCCTGAACCCCCAATCGCTTCAGCATCCAATAATGCCCCGCGATCATCCGGTCAATAAAAATACTCTCCACCGGCGGCTTAAAAGCATTCAGATACTTAAACACCGTACTGGTCTTGGCCGCCACATCCTTATGCAACCGCGCCTGACCAAAATCGTAGGGCTGTTCAGACTCAAACGGCACCACTAAAATGTCCCGCCACATGGCATAATAAGCCTCATCAATCGCCGGTTGGCTCTCGACCCGCGCACCCAAATCGATCAAATACTGGTCTAGCGCCTTATAATCCTGATCTAAAGCCGCCGTTACCGCATTGCGGTAAGCACGCACAATTTCAGGTTTCAGTTTTTTCACGCAGCCAAAATCGTACATTACAATGGTGCCGTCCGGCCGGTAAGCGAAGTTACCGGCGTGTGGGTCACCGTGAATGCACTGAAAACGAAACAATTGGTCCGCCATCGCGGTAAAAATGCGGTGGCCGATGAGGTTGATGGTGTTTTGGTCGTAACGCTCCGGGGTGATATCGCCGACGTGGTCACCTTCTTCCAGCTCCAGAGTCATTACGTGGCGGGTTGAGTGGCTACGCACCACCGCGGGAATAACCACCCAGGGATCGTTGCGATGAAATTCGCGAAACACATCAAGATTGCGGGCTTCATTGTCGTAATCCAATTCTTCGTGCAGGCGTTCGCGGATTTCACTGAATAATTGATCGACCGATTCCTTGGGCATTTTCAGCAGGCCGCCTAGTTTTAAAGCCAGGCGAAGCTGCTTCAGGTCGGAATCGCAAGATTGGTCAACCCCCGGATACTGCACCTTTACGATCACGTCGGTGCCATCGTGCATCCGCGCCCGATGCACCTGGCCTATCGAGGCCGCCGCGTAAGGTGCTTCCTGCAGGTACTCGTAAAGCTCGTGCACCGGTTTGCCCAAGGCGGTTTCAATTTGCTGGCGAATCACCTCGAAGGGCATGGGCGGCGCTTCTTTTTGAAGCTTTTGCAGGGCGTCAGAAAATTCCCGGGGTAAAAAATCTTGGGTTTGCGATGCTATTTGGCCCACCTTCATGGCAGCGCCTTTCATTTCCCCCAGAGTGTCGGTAATGCGCGATGCCATACGGCTGTAGCTCTCGCTGCGCGCACCTTCGTCGTTTTCACCGCTAAAAAAACTGCGTGCCTTTTGGCCAGCGAATTGTCCGGCCACGGAGGCAGTCATGCCTGCGAGTTTGAAAAAACGACCACTGCGGGTGGTAACCGGTTTTTTTGCCATGCCAGATATACGCTCCTAACCAAAAAACGATTCAGCGTCGTCACGTTAAACCACGCTTAAGGCTGTTGTCTAAATCACTCTTTAAATCACTCTATTTATATCACTCTGGTCGACACCGACAGGCGATCTTCCAGCGTCAGTTGCAGGATTTGTCCGGATTGCAGTGGCCCGACACCTTTGGGCGTACCAGTCAGTATTACATCCCCGGGTAACAGAGAGAACTGTGTACTGATGTGGGCAATCAGGGGCACCAGTGGAAACAGCATGTCGGCGGTGTCGCCGCTTTGCTGACGCTCGCCGTCTATATCCAGGCTGAAGTGCAGGCGGCGCTTGTTAAGCTCGTTGGCTGGTATGAATGGCGTGAGTGGGCAGGCGCGATCAAATCCTTTAGCTCGCTCCCATGGCTGCCCCTGCTCTTTTAGCCGGCTTTGCAGGTCACGCAGGGTCAAATCCAGCGCCAGGCCATAACCCAGTATCGCCGCTTCTGCATCGCTGGCGGAGGCGTTGGTCAGGGGTTTGCCAATCAGCACTGCCAATTCGGTTTCAAAGTGCACGGCGCCTTGATCCCGCGGGAAGTCCAGAGGTCTGGTCAGGTGTACCGCGGCGGTGGCGGGTTTTATGAACAGCAGGGGCTCGGTCGGGACCGGGTTGTTCAGTTCTTTGGCGTGTTCGGCATAGTTACGGCCGATGCAGACAATTTTGCCCAGGGGCAAATGAATAGGGGTGGCGTCGTGCCAATGGTGCTGATAATTCACGATAGTGTCCTCCGAAATCTGCGTAAATTCAGGAAACTCGTTGAGAACAGCGTTTTCGCACCTCTTATAACCAACTTCCTGCATTCACTCAGGTTTGAGGGCGGCTTATTCTCCCTCGAATGAGCATACAGTATAAACCGCTAAGCCTTCGGCTCGCAGCTTGTCAGAACCGCCCAGGTCAGGCAGATCGATCATCGCCGCTACTTCTACAATTTCGGCGCCAATCCGGCGAATCAGCCGGGAGGCCGCTAGCATGGTGCCACCGGTGGCGATTAGATCGTCGACCAGCACCACTTTGTCGCCGGGTTTGAGGGCGTCTTTGTGCAGCTCCACCGAGGCGGTGCCGTATTCCAGTTCGTAGTCTTCCACTAAGGTATCAAACGGAAGCTTGCCTTTCTTGCGAATCAACACCAGCGAGGCGTTCAGTTCATACGCCAGGGCAGAGCCAATGATAAAGCCACGGGCATCTACCGCCGCAATCGCGTCTATTTGCTGGGCGTGGTAGCGGTGTACAAAGGCATCAATCAGTTTGCGAAACGCGGTTTTGTTCTGTAGCACCGTCGTGATGTCGCGGAAAGTAACACCGGGTTTCGGCCAGTCCGGAACCGTGCGGATAGCCTGCTTGATGCTCTGAGAAAAGTAATCCATGAAACCTGCCTTACTCCCGGGCGCCGCTTACGCGACATCCAGGAAAATGAATTTAAGAATAAACACCAGAGCGATAACAATCACGCTCAGATTGAGATCAGACCAACGACCGCTCAGGGCTTTCAATACCGCGTAGGTGATAAAGCCTAGAGCGATGCCGTTAGCAATCGAGAACGTCAGCGGCATCATCAGCGCGGTGACAACCGCTGGTGCAGCATCGGTCACATCGTCCCAGTCGATCAGCTTTAGCCCACTGGCCATTAGCACCGCGACGTACAACAGCGCCGGAGCGGTGGCGTAGGCAGGGACGATGCTGGCAAGGGGCGCCAGCACCAGACACGCGGCGAACAGGCCGGCGACAACCACTGCCGTCAGGCCGGTGCGACCACCTGCGGCGATACCGGCGGTGGATTCCACATAGCTGGTGGTGGTAGATGTGCCCAGAACAGCGCCCGACATGGTGGCCACGGAGTCTGACATGAGCGCGCGGCCCAGACGTGGCAGTTTGCCATTTTCGTCCAGCAGGCCGCCACGTTGGGCGGCGCCGATCAGGGTGCCAGAGGTGTCAAACAGATCAACAAACAGAAAGGCAAAAATAACGCTGATCATGCCGACGTTAAACGCGCCAGCCAGGTCTAGCTGCATGAAGGTGGGGGCCAGGCTGGGCGGTGCTGAAAACAGGCCGTTGTATTCAATCATGCCGGTAGCCAGCGCTACCAGGGTGACCGCAATAATGCCGATCATCACCGCGCCGGTAACGCGGCGGAACGACAGCGCGCAAATTAAAATAAAACCGCCAAAAAACAGCAGGCTCTCGGCCGCCTTGACGTCGCCCATACCCACCAGGGTAGCTGGGTGATCGACGATAATGCCGGCGTTTTTCAGGGCAATCAACGCCAGAAAAAAACCGATACCGGCAGAAATGCCAAAGCGCAAAGACAATGGTATGGAGTTGATGATCCACTCCCGCACTTTAAAAATACTCAGCGCAAAGAATATCAAACCCGACAGAAACACAGCGCCAAGAGCCACTTGCCAGGTGTATCCCATGCTGCCAACCACGGTGAACGAGAAAAACGCGTTCAGGCCCATGCCCGGTGCAAGGGCAATCGGGTAGTTTGCCCACAGGCCCATAATCAGTGTGCCAACAACCGCCGCCAGGCAGGTGGCTACGAACACCGCGCCAAAGTCCATACCTGTGGATGACAGAATGCTGGGGTTAACCACGATGATGTAGGCCATGGTTAAAAAGGTGGTAATACCGGCAACGACTTCTTTACGAACGTTGGTGCCGTGGGCCTGGAGTTTAAACAATCGTTCAAGCATGACGGGGGTCTGCCTCACAGATGCTGGGGTTTCGAAAGTCGGGCTGATTGGAAAAATCGGGCTACTTAAAAAACGGCAATGTTAACGCCTGACGGCTCTCAGGCCAAGGGATGATTGATTTTGCCCACAGTTCCGGTTGGAACCAGCAACTTATTAGCCTGAGGAAAGGGTGGCCAGTTCATTTATAAAGCCTCTAGTCCTCGTGCAGGCTATAAGCCGTGTTTATTCAGACGAATAAGAAAGATTTATTTGCTTCATAGATGGACTGTGTTTAGCTTGATGGCAACCATCAGGGGCATAATTTTGCCCTGTCAGAATCATGCAATGAGATCATTACAGGAGTCTCTGTGAAAGCCATTCTCTGCAAAGAATACGGCCCTGCTGACACGCTCGTGATTGAAGATGTGCCGAGCCCTGTAGCGAAAGGCCACGGTGTTAAAGTGCGCGTAAAAGCAGCGGGCCTTAACTTTCCTGATACGCTTATTATCGAAGGGAAATACCAGCTCAAGCCGACCTTGCCGTTTTCTCCGGGCGGCGAAATGTCGGGTGAAGTGATTGCAGTGGGAGAAAAAGTCACTCGTTTTAAGGTCGGCGATCGGGTTGCGGGCTTGACCGGCTATGGCGCTTTTGCTGAGGAAGTGATTGTGCCTGAGCATAACGTGTTGCTTTTGCCAGACGGCATGAGTGACGAAAAAGCCGCTGCATTTATGATGGTTTACGGCACGTCCTATTACGCTCTTAAGCAGCGCGCGAACATTCAGGTTGGGGAAAGTCTTCTTGTTCTGGGCGCCAGTGGTGGTGTAGGGCGGGCAACGGTTGAATTGGGCAAGGCCATGGGTGCCCGTGTGATTGCTGCCGCCAGTTCAGCACAGAAGCTTGCAGTTGCCGAAGCCGCGGGTGCGGATGAGTTGATCAATTACACGGAAGAGCCCCTTAAAGACGCCATAAAGCGCCTGACCAACAGCAAGGGCGTGGATGTAATTTACGACCCCGTGGGTGGTGATTACACGGAGCAGGCACTGCGAGCCATGGCCTGGAACGGCCGCCATCTGATTATTGGTTTTGCCGCGGGCGATATCCCGAAAATTCCAGCGAACTTGACGCTATTGAAAGGCTGCTCTGTCGTCGGTGTGTTCTGGGGCAGCTTTACCCAGCGAGAGCCGGAAGCGAGTGCCCAGAACATGATGGAGCTGATGAAGCTCTACGCCGAGGGTAAAATTGATCCGAAAATCAGCGAGGTTTTCGAGTTTGAGGATTGCGCCAAGGCCCTTGGTGCCCTGACTGAGCGTCGTGCTACTGGTAAGGTGGTCCTTAAAGTTGGGTTCTGAGTCCTTGTAGTCTGGCGGTGTTAAACAGCCGTTGAACTTTGCTGCTGATTCTCTAAGCTAGGCCGCGGCCCACTATTTCCCATTCGGAGCTTTACCCCGCCTATGAGCGAGCAAACTTACAACGCCGATGCCATTGAAGTTCTAAGCGGTTTGGACCCGGTGCGAAAAAGGCCGGGGATGTACACCGACACCAGCCGCCCCAATCATCTTGCCCAGGAGGTGGTCGATAATAGCGTGGACGAGGCTCTGGCCGGCCACGCAAAGCGTATTGATGTCGTGCTTTACAGCGACGGCTCACTGAGCGTGGAAGACGATGGCCGGGGCATGCCGGTGGATATGCACAAGGAAGAGGGCGTGCCGGGGGTAGAGCTGATTCTGTCGCGGCTGCACGCCGGCGGTAAGTTTTCCGAAGGTAACTACAGTTTTTCCGGTGGTTTGCACGGAGTTGGCGTGTCGGTGGTCAACGCGCTGTCGACCCATCTGGAAGTGCTTATTCGGCGCAACGGTCAGATACATCGGATGACGTTCGCCAACGGCGATAAAGTGACTGAGCTGGAGGTCGTCGACAGCTGCGGAAAGCGCAATACTGGTACCCGGCTTAAATTTACACCGGACACTAAGTATTTCGACTCGGCCAATTTCTCGGTCAGCCGCCTGCGCCACAATTTACGCGCCAAGGCGGTTTTGTGTCCCGGGTTAACGGTGACCTTTAGCCAGGAAAAAACCGGTGAGAAAGACGAGTGGTGTTATCAAGACGGCCTGCGGGACTATTTGCGCATTTCCCTGGCGGGCAGTGAAGTGGTGCCTCTTGAGCCGTTTACTGGCAGTTTTTCTGGCAATACAGAAACTGTGGACTGGGCCATCCAGTGGCTGCCTGACGGTGGTGACGCCGTTGCCGAAAGCTACGTTAATCTTATTCCAACCGCTCAGGGCGGTACCCACGTCAACGGTCTGCGCACGGGCTTGCTAGAAGCCATGCGCGACTTTTGTGAGTTTCGCAGCCTGCTGCCCCGTGGCATTAAGTTGTCACCTGAGGATATCTGGGAACGGGTGGTTTATGTGCTGTCATTCAAGATGCAGGAGCCGCAGTTTTCCGGCCAGACCAAAGAGCGCCTGTCATCGCGTCAGGCTGCCGCGTTTATTTCCGGAGTGGTGAAAGACGCCTTCAGTTTGTGGTTGAATCAGCACACCGACATCGCCGAAATACTGGCCGAGCTTTTTATCAGCAACGCCCAGCGTCGCCTGAAAGCCAGTAAAAAAGTAGCCCGTAAACGAATTACCTCGGGCCCTGCGCTACCGGGCAAGCTGGCGGATTGCTCGGGCAGTGACACCGCGCGCTCGGAACTGTTTTTGGTAGAGGGCGATTCCGCCGGTGGCTCGGCGAAGCAGGCCCGGGACCGCCAATTTCAGGCCGTTATGCCCTTAAAGGGCAAAATTCTGAATACCTGGGAAGTGGATTCCAGCGAAGTGCTGGCGTCCCAGGAAATTCACGACATTGCGGTGGCCATCGGGGTAGACCCGGGTTCAAACGAGCTGGCCGGTTTGCGCTACAACAAAGTGTGTATTCTGGCCGATGCCGACTCCGACGGGCTGCACATCGCCACGCTGTTGTGCGCGCTATTTGTGAAGCACTTTCGGCCGGTGGTTGCCGCCGGCCACGTGTTTGTGGCTATGCCGCCGCTGTACCGCGTAGATCTTGGCAAACAGACCTTCTACGCTCTGGATGAATCGGAAAAGCAGGGCATTATCGACCGCCTGGCGGCAGAGAACAGTCGCGGAAAAGTGTCGGTTACGCGTTTTAAAGGCCTGGGCGAGATGAACCCGCTACAGCTGCGCGAAACCACCATGGCGCCGGACACCCGCAGGCTGGTAATGCTGACCATTGCAGACGGTGACGACACCGACAGCTGTATGGACATGTTATTGGGTAAAAAGCGGGCGCCCGATCGGCGTGCCTGGCTGGAAGCTTACGGTAATATGGCGGATGTTCCGGTATAA
>Ga0314855_100183_pt1 | contig 13049 bp, 29 predicted proteins | sample 2018CB1WmetaG_FD_203636 | JGI IMG/M metagenome (GOLD analysis project Ga0314855, IMG submission 203636) | Cryopeg brine viral communities from Beaufort Sea near Barrow, Alaska, United States - 2018 CB1W | ecosystem: Environmental > Aquatic > Marine > Coastal | place: USA: Alaska | collected... | reverse complement strand
ATTGAGGCTAAAAAAGAAGATATCACCGATAGTGGTATTATTTTAACTAAAGAAGTTGACACAGGAAATAAACTTATGGAAGTAAAAGTAGCTGCTGTAGGAGACGGTGTTAAAGATGATGGCACAATTGTAAAAATATTCTTAACAAAAGGACAGTCTATTGTAATAGGAATACATACAGGTGTAGAATATATTATGGATAAAGTAACTTATAGATTAATTAAACAATCTGATGCCTTATTTACAATAGAGTAATTAACATTTGATTGTTAATAACTTAACTTTACATTATAAAAAATTATACTATGGCAAAACAAAAAGTATATTTAGCAGGAGGATTTAAAAGTGACTGGGCTAACGAAGTTAAGGAGTGCTCAGATAATTTAATTTTTATCAACCCAAAAGAAAAAGAGTTTAAGAATGGGGAAAGGGTAATAATGAATGTGAATGAATATGGTAAATGGGATTTGCATTTTATAAAGCAGTCTGATATTGTATTTGTTTACATTGAAAGAACAAATACAAGCTGTATAGGATTGTGTTGCGAGGCTGGCTTTGCAAAAGGAATAGGAAAGACGGTTATCACGGTTTTAGAGCCTAATCACGAAACTATTAAAGACACTTATTTATCTTTTGTTACTCAGGTTTCAGATATTGTATTTGATGATTTGGAATCAGGAATTGAATACTTAAAATCATTTTAAATATGAAAAATTCCCCCCAAAAGAATATAATACTTAAAAACGAGTTGGATTTTCAAACACTATCTAAAGGAAATATAAGGATAGACAGCCCTGAGAGTGTGTTAGCTGATTTAAAGAAAGGAGAATTAGTCGAGTTGTCTTTTAAAAATGAAGATGGTATTTCTCAATATGAGCAAGTTTTTAATAGTAACGACAAAATAATATGCTGGTGGTCAGGTGGAATTACGAGTGCGGTTGCTTGTAAGATTTCAATAGATTTATTTGGAAAAGATAATTGCCAAGTAATAATGATAGACACAAAGAATGAGCATCCTGACACCTATAGGTTCAAAAAAGACTGTTTAAAAATGGTGCAAGATAATGGTATAGAAGTCCCTATAATGTATAAATTAGGTTTTCAAAACAATAATTGTTTTAATACTGGCTGTGTTCAAGGGGGTATTGGGTACTGGCAAAAGATGAAAATAGATTTTCCAGATAAGTTTAGTGTAATGGCAGATTTAGAACATGAGCTTACTGAATTAAAAGGGGAGCCTGTAACAATGTTGAAAGATCAGGGTAAGGAGGCTAAAGAAAAAGCAAAGACAGATAAAAAGTTAGAATTAGTATTTTTAAAACCCCACCCAGACTATCCAGATAATAAGTGTTTAGATGATATGAAAGGTAGACCTGTAGAGCCTTTATTTGATTGTAATGGTATGTGCGGGGTAAATGATTTGAGCAAAAGAAAAGAGACCGAGAAAGACATTAACTACCAAGACTAAATTAACTTTACATTATAAAAAATTATGGCAAAGAAAGAAGAAGAAAAAGATGTGTTAAAAGAAGCATTGGCTTTTATAGACAAAAGATTTGGTAAAGGGTCTATATTTTTAATGGACGAAAATCATAAGATTGATATAGATAGATTAAAATCAGGTTCATTTGACTTAGATAGAAAACTAGGAGGTGGATGGCCTGTTGGGAGAATCAATGAAGTTGCGGGAGAAAATGGAACAGGTAAAACTACCCTTGTATTAGAAACCATTGCAGAGGCTCAGAAGGATAATAAAGTTTGTGCTTTTATAGATATAGAGGCGGCTTATAACAGGGAGTACGCAGAAAGCTTAGGAGTGAATAATTCTAAGTTAATTTTTTCACAACCAAATGGCGGGGAGGAAGCTTGGGATATTGTAGAGGCTTTATCAAAAACTGGAGCAGTTGATCTTATTATACTTGATTCTGTAGGTGGGTTAATTGCCACTAAAGAAGTTGAAGGAGAAATGGGAGATAATAATATTGGACTTGTTGCTCGAATGTGTGCGAAAGCAATGAGAAAAATTGTACCTATTGCTAATAAAAGCAAGACCACTATAATTTTAATTAACCAGTTGAGGATTGATATTGGCAAGTTCATGGGAGACCCAAACATTACTTTGGGAGGTAAGGCAATTCCATTTGCCTGTTCAACAAGAGTAAGATTATATGCTAGTCCTAACATCAAAAATGCAGCAGGAGAAATTATCGGAGCCGCAATAAAAGGAAAAATTATTAAAAACAAGACGGCAACGCCTTTTAAGACAGCGACTTATGATTTAATCTTTGGAGAAGGTATTGATAAAATTGGAGAACTTATAGACATAGCTGTAGAAACAGGTGTTATAGAAAAGAAAGGTTCTTGGTTTGCTTATGACGGTTCTAACCTTGCCCAAGGAAAACAGAGCTTAGTAGTTGTATTAAAAGATAACCCAGAGTTAACTGAACAGATTAGAGAATTAGTCCTTAAAATGATAGAATAACATGGAAGAAATAACAGTTAAACAAGCGGTTGAGAGATTAACTAAGGAGCTCGAAAAAGATAAGTCTGAGGGAAGTTATTACTATGGTTGGCAATCAAGTATAGCTATGTCTATTTATGACGAATTTATTAGAAAATCTGATGAACATCCTTATATAGATATAGGTAATATGGACATAGCTGAGATATGTAATGAAGGGGCTAAAAACTTTTTAAATATTCTTCTCTATGATGATGCAAAATAATAAAGTTAAATATAGATTAATATGAGAAGTATAGAAGAAATATTTAAAAACAATTTAGACTTTCTGTTATCAGACGATGTTGTCAATGGTAAAACAGATTATTCCTATATTATAGGGCTTAAGAAAATTAAAGTTACAATAGAAGTAATAGAAGAATAGGCTAAAGTTCTTTGATTTAAGATAAATAGTAGTACCCTGTGTGGGTAGTAAATGAGTGTACACCGCAAGCTATTGTTTATTTAAGATGTATTATTAAGCGACCAATCCTACCGTCAATTTTGGTGTGAGTTGATAGACGGTAATAATATCCTATAACTGAAAGTAGGCAAAGAACTTTTTTAATATTAAATCATAAATACAATGGGAGCAGAAAGAAAAAAATTAGCAACAGTAAGTTATGTTACAGATACCGATGTATCTTATTATGAAATTGGAGAAACCGAAGGTTCTTTTCAAGAGGAAGAACTCAAAGACTATATTAAAAGTTTTGGGCACGAAAAACTTTGTAGTCAATTAGCATTTATGCAATTTCAAATATGGAAAACTTTGAGAAAAATTAATGGTGAAAATAATAATGAACAAGCAAAGTCTTGTGTAAAAGAGTAGATAATAACTAAACAAAAATTATGAAAACAGTAACAGCAAAATTTAGATGTAATTCCATTGAAGAAAATGAGTGGGATAAAAGAGCAAAACTAACTGCCGTAATAGGGAGTGACGGGGAAAATAAAGATTTTAATACTGCTACACCCTCTGGAGCTTTAGAAATAGGAATTCACGGGGAAGTACCTGCTGCCAACTTCTTTAAGGTAGGAAAAGAATACTACTTAGACTTCACAGAAGCAATTTAAAAATAAAAATTATGAATATAGATTTAAAAGAGCATTTCTACATAGTAGAAGAAGGTACAACTTATGAGCTTCCAGTTTATGAAGTAGTAGAGGGTAAAGGTATTGTTGAGTTAGAGAAGGAATCACAGGTTTTACACTTTGTTAGGGGTTCTAAGATTAATGATGTAGATGTTGAAAAAAGGGTGGGCACTTTGCATGAGCATTTGATGAGTGTTATGATCTATGATTTGAAGCTTAAAAACAAATTAGTTCCAAGCAGAGAAACCGCTATTGTTATAACCAAGTTAGAAGAAGCCTTACACTGGCTTAGACACAGGCAAATAGACCGCTTAAAAAGAGAAGTAGAAGGAACATACAACAAGTAACCCCAAACATCCCCCCAATAATGAGTTGGACTTATAATGGTGAACTAATACAAAGCATAGAAGACGTACCTGAAGGAGCAATAGGCTTTATTTATAATATAGTGACTTATAATGTTGGAGGAAAAGGTGAGGCGAAGGAATACATTGGCTCTAAAGTCTTATTCCACGATAATAAAAGGTTAATAAAAAGTAAAGAGTACGAAAAGCATCCTGATAAAAGAACTCTTAGAAGGTATAAGTCTAAGAGAGGTAAAAATAAAGGGGAGTGGATGTACTATGAAGACCGTAAAAAAGAGTCCGACTGGATGACTTATACAGGGAGTAATGATAAATTAAATTCTGACATTGCTGAAGGTGTAGGTATTACTAAGTACATCCTTAAATTTGTTTTTAAAGAGTCGCACCTTTTGTATGAAGAGACAAAGGCAATTTTTTGTACAGGTGCACTAGAGGAAGAAAGATTTTATAATGACCATGCTTTAAGTAGATTTTTTAAGAAAAATATTATACAAAAAACAGTCGATAACCTTGTGTAAGTGTTAATAAAATTGTAACTTTATCAAAACAAAAAGTTAAATATATGAGTATTAAAAAACTTTCTTCAACTAAGAATTCAGAAATATTTAAAACCCCATTATATCAGCATCAAAAGGTAGTTGTTAACTTTTTAAGGGATAATGAAATCTCAATAATAACGGGATTTCCTGGCACAGCTAAGGACTTCTGCTGCCTATATAGAGGGCTGGAGGGAGTTATAAAGAAAGAGTTTGAACAACTTGTCCTTATAAAGCCAATCATTGAAATAGGACGTTCTATGGGATACCTGAAAGGCGAGGAAGTAGAGAAGTATGCCCCCTATATTAAAAGTTTTACAGACAACATTACAAAGATGATTGGTTCTACGGAAACAAAAAGGTTAGGTAAAAAGATAAAGTATGAACCTATAAATTTTGTTAGGGGATCAACTTGGGATTATTCCTGTATTATTTTAAGTGAGGCACAAAACTGCACACTCCATGAATTAATATCAGTTATAACAAGGGTAGCAAAAAGCAGTAAGATATTTTTAAACGGTGATTTAACTCAAAGTGATATAGGAAAAAGGTCGGGATTAAAAGACTTGATGAAAATATTACAAGATGTAGACGGTGTAGGCATGTTAGAATTAGGAGATGAACATCAAGTAAGGAATCCTATGATTATTGAAATAACTAAAAAATACAGAACTTTTTTAAAGAATAAAAATGAATAAAGATACCTACAAGGCTTTAAGGAGTCAAAAAACAAGTAACTATGACTTTTTGCACAAGTACTTTTTAGAGTCGGGTGGGAAGAGAGTTAATTCAATACAGTTTGTCATGAAATTCCAGCAATGGTGTATGATGAATACCTGGGATATGAACTCGGTAATAAAACAAATTAAAGAACGGTTAGATAAAAAATATCAATATGGAGTATAAGCATTTTTCCTTTGTACCAAAAAACAAAGATTTAAAATACATTGCAAGCTGGTTAGAAGCCAGCGGTTATAAAAATTCTGATGGAGATGTGCCTAAAGGAAATAATGCTATATATGTGAATATTGGAGAAAATGCTTGGGGATTTGTTAAACCATACAGTTTTTTCTTTACAAGAAAAGAAACTAATCGTGAAGATGAATATAGAGCTAAAACAAAGGCGCAAGTAGAAACTACCTTAACACTATTAGATAAAATAATGAGAGAAAAAGATATTTCTGATACTCAAAAAAATATACAAAAGCAATTAGATGATATGTCTAGTTATGAAACCTCAACTACATTTAATTATGGAGGTATAAAATTTCCTGGGTTTGTAGGGAAGAAAGCTGCATCCAAAGTATATACCCCTCTACCTGATTATGTAAAACTTTCTGAGGGAGAAATAGAGAAAATGTCAGATAAGTGGATAAAAACACTTACAGGAGAAGATATGAATAGGGATTTAGAAGATCGCGGAGTATACATTACAAGACCTTCAAAGCAAAAAGCACCTAAAGAGAAAACTCAGCAAAATGGTATTAAAGAGGAAGATGGTAAATTGAACTACGAGTTAGACTGGGAATTTATTTCAGGTATTGCTGAAAGAATGGCACAGAATAAGAAAAAATACCCTGTAGGAAACTGGAAAAAGCCCATGGATGTAGAAAAACTGAAACAATCTCTTCTAAGGCATACGATAGAAATTATGAAAGGTGAGTATAGTGATGATAACAGAGATTTTGGACACTTGGAAGCTTTAGCTTTGAACAGTATGATGATAGTATGGCAGTTGAAAAATAAATAGTAGAATTATAGTTGTATATTAAAATAAAAATCGTATATTTGTATGGTAAGATTAACAGTTGTATCAGAAGTGCTAACAGAGGAAGCCGAAAAGAGATTAGTAGAGTACGAGTCTTTTGATGACAAAGAGGACTTCTTGGAAGGCTTAGGTTTACCCAATCCTGAGAAAGGTAAGACTGATACGCTAGATTTTAAAGATGAGGATTATAAAAAAGTAGAGGGCTTTGCAAGTGTAAGAGAAGATAGTATAGATCTTATTATCGAGCATGATAAACCTAAAGATGGCTGCACAGTGTTCTTGGACTCAGGCAAAAACTTTATTGTAAAACAGTCTTTAAATGAAATAGAAGAAATTATATTAAAGAATAAATGGTATTACCCATTATTAGAATTGTGGGTAAAAATAAAAAGTAAATTAACAACAAAAGTAAAACAAAAGTAAAATGACGTACAGAAATTTCAGTATTAGTAAAGGAAAAGGGAAGCTCTATCTTAAAGAAAAAGTACCAACATTAAATTATGAAGAAGTAACCTATGGAGAGGGTAAGAAAACCTACCACCAGTACCACGATAAAGTGGAAGGTATTCCAAAAGAGTTTGGTGTAAGAGAAATTACCTATGACGGAAGAACTCTTAAGTTTCTTGAACTATCTTTAGAAGACGGGGACACAGTGAACAAAGTTTCTATGAATGTTAGAAACAAAGGTGGGTATACAGATGAGTCTAAAGCTCTTCTTAGTGCTATGAGAGGATTAGATACAGGAGAAAGGATTTCTTTAGCCGCAGTAAGATCAGAGTCCGTAGGAAAGAACGGTAAGACGTATGAGAACCTTAATATTTATATCAACTATTTAGACAGGGAAAAGACAGATGATAACAAATCACCTACTACAGGGTATATACATTTTAATGATGTGCCTAAACCCACTCAAAAAGAAGTGGCAGGAGAAATTGTTTGGGACTTTACACCACAGACAGAGTTCTATTACAGTGTTCAAAAAGAGGTAGAGCACAAGTTTGACAGTCCTGCTGAGACTCCTAAGCAAGCTCCAGTTGCACAACCATACGCAGCTAAAACTCCACCTACAAAGGAATCCGCTGTAGCCGAGAAAGCTGCTCAACCTAAGGAAGAGGGTGATACTCTCCCATTTTAGTAACTTATTGGTTGTTAACGATTAATGAAATGGAAGAAGAAAATTTAGAATTTGAAAAAGAGAAATATTTGTTGTCTATGGGTAATTACATAAGAGAGACAATAATAGAGTTAAATGAATTGATAATTAGTTGTGATTTACCTTATGAGTTAGATTGTAAATTTGATATTAAACACAAGAATTGGAAATATGTGGAAAAAGTTCATTTACGTTAGTAAAAATGGAAATAGAAGAATGTAATGAAAAGTTTGAAAGAGATTTTGGTTTTATACACAAACTTAAAGTAGATTCGAGTGAAAATTTCAATAAGGTTATGGAGTACTATTGTAATGGATTAATTTCCTAAACTTAACTTCAACAAAATTAATAAAATGACTAATATAGAAATTTTTGAAAATAAGTACACGAAAGAAGAAATTGAGAGCTATCCTACTTTAAGGACATTGAGAGAACTTATTGAAATTACTCAGAAGATAGATTTTTCTCCAATTTATCCCGATTTGACTCAATGTAGTCGAGGATAAAAATGACTATCCCGATGCAGTTATTGAAGTCGAAACGGGACTGCAACAAGGGTTTCGCCAAAGGGTATGAGGCTAAGCGGAGAAAGAAATTCTCCATAAGTACCTAAACAATTCTTACAGCTCGGAAAGACGGGCAACTGGGGAAATGGCAGAGCGATAATGCTACACAGAGCGACCCAACTAGAGAGAACTGTGTAATCCGTAGGTTTGAATCCTACTTTCTCCACAAATCGACAGCAACTTGGGAAGGTTAGTAATTTACTTTCTCTTGAAAAATCCAATATCTAGGAGTACACTTTCAGATTGCGGTTAGTATTGGTAGAAACAAGTTGGGCTGGATTTGATCGAAAGAAATATATCTGCTTTTTGGCAAGCACAAAGGGTTTTACTCTTTAAATTACTGTGTGAGTTGGAAAATGGTAGATATATTACCTATGAATTTCAACATTAAAGGTTTTAAAAGGTTGACAGCTTGGAAAGACAAGCAAATGGGGGTGTGTCTATAAGGTAGACCAATTTGAGACATTCTTTGTACGTGGTGTTATCTACATACAAAGTGCAGATTGTGTGGGGTTCAATTCCCCATCCCCCACTGCTGCCTTCCATAGCAGGTTTGTTTTTTAGATTTGAAACCAGGTACTGGACTACCTGGTTTTTTTATACCTAAGAGTTATGAAAAATAAGACATACAAATGTGAGATAGAAGATTGTCAGTGGACAGGCTCTATAAGATCAAAGATTAAGAATAGGGATAGTGAACACTTTGGAAAGAGTTGCTGCCCTATACACGCAAAACAAATTAATAATTACACAGAGAATAAAACAGTTCTAAAACGCTCTCCAATAAAATCTTCTAACAAACCTATAAAGAAGTTTACAAAGAAAGGTATGGAGAAGCGTAAAGCTAATAGAGAGGGTTATGGAGACTTTTTCATAAAACACATACAAATAGTTATCAATGAAAAGAAAGTCTGTGAGAACTGTGGAAACAAACTTACAGGACACGTATCAGAAATTGCGCATTCACTTTCGAAAGGGCGGCATCCTTCTGTAGCCTTAGAGAATTTGAATATATTATACCTCTGTTCTCCGTTTACAAGTTATAATAGTAACGACTGCCATTCTAAGTATGACAGAGACTTGGTAACAAGAGCCTCAATGCCAGTATTTGAAATAGCAAAAGAGAGGTACAAATTGTTTAAAGACAAAGTTAAAGAAAACAGTAAAGAGAGAATAATACTTGAAATTAATTAAGATATAATTAACAGAATATTTGCATAGTATTATAATTTGCCTTATATTTGTAAAAGAAATAAAAAACACTATGAACACAACTTCAAATAACAAAAGCATGCTGCATCAGATTGATGGTATGCAAAACTCTAAGATGGATACGATGATAGAAATGAACTTTCATCACTTCCACATTAATAAGATAAAGAGAGACTTAGGAAAACAATGTACGTATCTATCCCACGAAAGTAGACCTTCTTATTCAGATGATGCAGAAACTGGAAAGAGAGTTAAGTCTACAAAGCACTTTATTAAAGCCATTATGATAAACGAGACTAAAGGTAAAGACACTGTTACTTATGAGATTGATGGAATGCCAAAGACCCTAACTGAATCAGATTATATTAATCTGTACAACAAGCTTAAAGATAATGTATATGCGGGACAGAAGTAATATAAAGGCAGAGTACGAGATACTGATTCAGACAGGAGAGTTGTTAGAGATGTTCCCTGAAATGAAGGGGGATTGGAAATCAGATAAGAAAGAGTTCTCACGGTATTACGAAATGAACGAAGAAATACTAAATTTAGACGTTAACTATGAGTTGGAAGACGGAGATAACAGCTTTTACGAAGACTAAAGAAAAAGACTTGCACATATTTCCTGATGAGGAAACAGTAAAATTATTTATCCTCTTAGTAGAAACAGAAAACTATGAACAGATGCTGTTTCAACTTGGTAAAGAATATGCAGAAATAGCTTTACAGTTCTTTCAAAAAAAGGAGTATTATACTATGTGTGCCTTGATTATAAGGCAGTTAGGCGAATTTAATAGAGTACAAGGAACAAATATAACTTTAAAAGCATGAAAATACTTTACACTTGGATATACCCTTTAGCACATATCTTTATAGGACTGTGGTTGATTATCCATATAAAAACAATTTCTGAATTTGTAATTGTATTGTTCGGTCTGTTTTTAATATGGAGAGCTATAGAAAGAATGTTTCATGAGCAGGACAGATGGGATTTATAATATTTCTATTAGGAATAGTAGTAGGTATAATCATGGGGATATTTATATTCTTAGTATGGGCATTTGGGGATTATGGTAAAAGTACAAATATAGAGATATAATGGAAGGTAAAGATATTTTATATTCAAAAGGTAAGAATGACGAGTGCTTCACTTTAGACTATGGGGTAGAGCCTATCTTAAAGTACATACCTAAAGGAGCTGTTGTCTGGTGTCCATTCGATAAGTCAGACAGCGAGTTTGTAAAACAGATAAGCAAGCAAAATACTGTTGTACACAGCCATATAGATACAGGACAAGACTTCTTTAATTATGAGCCAGATATTCACTGGGACATAATTGTTTCTAACCCCCCCTTTTCTGGTAAGCGTAAATTCTTTGAAAAAGCTTTATCATTTAATAAGCCATTTGCTTTGCTAGCCCCCCTTACTTGGCTTTCTGATGCAGCTCCCAAGCAGCTCTTTAAAGACAAAGACTTACAGCTTTTGATGTTTGATAAAAGGATGAAGTTTATGAATAATGGTGAGATACAAAACAAGATAACATTTAGTACAGCATACTATTGTTGGAATTTCTTACCAAAGCAAATTATAATGGAAGAGTTAAAAATAAAATAACATGGATAAATATTATCAACCAAAAATAGAACATTTCACAGAACATTTAGAGTGTGGTAATTTTCGTGTTAAACGTCTTGACCGTGAAGATATAGAAAGTTTTGATTTTACTACTGAGGATAACGGTGAGTGTTATAATAGGCAAGATGGATTTACTTTGTTTGGTATATACCCATGGGAAAAAGAAAATGAGTATAAAATATGTATAGAAACAAAGACCGTGTTTTTAGGGGTTATAAATAACAAGTCTGAGTTAAAAAGAATATTAAGACAAACAGGAATACTATGAAAAATAAATTCACACCTGAATACATACAAAGTCTATTTACAAGCCCTCTTGACGACTACTGGGACTGGGAAGATGTTGATAAGAATCGAATTGTAAGCGTATATGATAAAAAGGTTGTCAAATGAAACTAAAAAAGATGGTAACTGATATAATTTTAACTGTTCTCTTAATTTTAGTTGTCATAGCAACAGTATATCAGGCGCATGAGATTTTAGTTATGTTTAAAAAAGGAGAGCCAATCGAAAAACAAAAATAATATATAATTAAGAAACACCAAAATAATGAAAAAGCTGCTTTGGCTGGATGACATTAGAAATCCTTTTGACAAAGAAGTAGACTGGATGATGTTCAGTGCTATAGGAAGGGATGTAGAAATACACTGGGTAAAAAGTTACGATGAGTTTACTGCTTGGATAGAAGAGAATGGTTTACCTGATGCAATTAATTTCGATCACGATTTGGGTGAAAATGTTGCTAAAGAAAGAGTATCTAAAGGAATGTCAAAACGTGGCGCAAGAAAGTTAAAACGTGAGACTCTAAGTGGCTTTGACTGTACTAAGTGGCTTGTAAACTATTGCATAGATAATAAGAAAAGCCTTCCAAAGTGGTACACTCACAGTGCTAACCCAGTTGGACGTGATAACATAAATGCTTATTTAACTAACTATAATAAAACTCATAGATGAAAAATTCCTTAATTTACCTATTAATCTTATTAAGCTTTTCTCTATATGCTCAAAGAGGTACAGATGCTTATATAGATTTAAGTGTTGCACCAAATAAGATATTAGACTTTGATCTTGAGGTAGGAGCCAGAGCAAATAAAATAGGTGTGTACTTGTATTATGGTAGATTTGATAGAGAAGACTATCAGAACTATGGTATGGGAATAGATTACTATTTGACTAAAGGTGATGCATTAGATATAGCAGTCGGAGCATCATTTTCCAATGTAATGAGAAAACAGTTATTTGGATTAAATTACGATAGGTCTGAGTGGGGTACTGTTATTGGCTGGGCATCAAGAGTAAAAGCGGTGTATTATGTATTTCCTAAATTTGGCATATCAGGAAGACTACAGTATCAGAGAAGACCCGACTTAGAAGTACATGGTATTGTAGAAGGAAGTATTGGAATTTTATTTAAATTTGCAGAAAATGATTAAAACAGATGAAAATTATAATGCTCAAAGTTGGGAATTAGAAATTGATTGTAAAAATAAAGAATATCTTGATGAAATTGTAGGTGCTGTTTTAAAATATGGTATGATAAGCTTTGAGGTAGAAGTAGGTGACTGTATTACTAGTCACGAAAAATGGGATAGTAGATATTCTGTATTGATATGGTGTAGTTGGTTTCACAACCTAAGTGATTTAGCTAAAGACTTAAAGAAAATTGAAAAACGGTTAGAGAAGTAAAATTAAATGACAGAAACATACAAACAAAAACTTTCTTATTTAGATAATCCAATATTAAGTTTAGAGATAATAGACTTTTTATGTGGGGATTTACTGGGTCAAGGCTGTTTCAGAGATGTATATGAATACCCTTTAGATCCTAATTGGGTAATTAAGATAGAGATGGAAGATGGATGTGGAGAAAATTGGAGTGAGTATAGGATTTGGGGAGCAGTAATGGAGACAGAGCATAAAAAATGGTTTGCAGAATGTAGTTGGATAAGCAATAATGGACTTGTAATGCTGCAAAAGAAAACAGAACCTTTCTATAAGGATGACAAGAAGTGGAAAAAGGCTCCAGATAAAATACCTAATTATTTCACTGATATAAAAGCAGATAATTTTGGTTGGGTAGGTAAACAACTAATCTGTCATGATTATAGTTTCACTTTAGAAAAGCTTACAAGTAGTGGAGGCTTAACAAATAGAATGCAAAAATTTAAGTTGTAAATATAGAAGTAATGATACTATCAGAAAAATTAAAAATAGATTTT
>Ga0314855_100182_pt1 | contig 13107 bp, 29 predicted proteins | sample 2018CB1WmetaG_FD_203636 | JGI IMG/M metagenome (GOLD analysis project Ga0314855, IMG submission 203636) | Cryopeg brine viral communities from Beaufort Sea near Barrow, Alaska, United States - 2018 CB1W | ecosystem: Environmental > Aquatic > Marine > Coastal | place: USA: Alaska | collected... | reverse complement strand
GGCCCGAACGTCAGCGACACCACCTTGGCTTCAAGGGCTCATGGTCGGAACGTCAGCGACACACCGGAATCTGAGCAACGTCCGCTGTCCGCACTTACCCTCATGTCGCACCAAACCGCCCGGGAGGCCTAGCCAATGTTCGAGTTCCTCCCCACCTGGATGACGTCAGCTGAGGCTGGGTGGGGTGCGTTCATCTCACTGCTTCTCACTGTCGTGTTCCTGTATCTCACCGGAAAGATCGTGGCCGGGTCCATCGCCGAGATGTGGAAGTCGGCGTATGAGTCGGAACGTGACGCGAACATCAAACGCAGAGAAGCCGGCGACGAAGAGCACCAGGCGACCATGGCCACCTTCATTCACCTTCTGCGATCCATCCAGGGCCCACCTGGTGGAGAGGATCAGAAATGATGAACCGAATCCGCCTAGCCGTCCGCCCTCACTGGCGTCGGGGCGAAGCACTGACCGCCCTCAACGACGCTCGAGAGAGCCTCGCTGCCGCATCCCGCCGCCGCGTACAGGCCCGTGACAACGCCCGAAGCCTGCACGCCGCACGAATCCGCAACCACTTCCGCGAAGGCGTGGAGTTTCAACTGAGGGGAGACGGTCGCCGATGACCATCGCATACATCGCCTGGCTTGCCGTGACCATCATTGGCGCGCTGTCCTGCCTGATATTTGTCATCGGGTACCACGTCAAGACACAGGGGACGTGGCGCTACTACCCCATGGGACAACACCTTATGGGCTTCATCGTCGCCCTAGTGGTCCCCTTTGCCCTCCTGATCGTCGCACTCCTCGGCGTGCACCCCTCTCCCTGGATCTGGGTAGGTGCGCTCGCGGGCGTCGACGTGTTCCTCATCCAACGGCTCTGGCTGCTGTTCGCCCGCAAGTGGCGATCGACGGGCTCTGAGCCGTCCGAGGACACCGTCACGCGCACCCGCACTCGCTAACCCCCACCCATCGCCGCAATTGGAGGAACCCATGACCAATCCCCAGGTCGTTGAACCAGCAGGATACAAGGCGCTGCAGGAGCGCGAGTGGCATGTGCCCCAGGGTGCAGGCACCGTGAACGCCCTGCAGTACGGCACGCAGACCGGTGAGGACGAGCCCGTGTTCCCAGACCTCACCACCGGTTGGTCTGCCCGCGCACAGATCCGCGACACCCCTGGCGGCACGATCTGGGCAACACTCCTGTCGTCAGCGCTCACTGGCCCACGCATCGTGCTTGAAGACGAGGGCTTCTTCACCCTTATCCTTCCCGCAGAATCCACCCAGGGTGAAGCGTGGAACGAATACGCGGCTATCGGCCAGGGCGTGTACGACGTCGAGCTCGTACCTGCCGGCGGCGAACCCATCCGACACACCGAGGGCATCGTGTTTGTCTACCCCGACGTCACCCGAACGGAGGCATCGTGAGCACTCCCATCGCGGAAGGCATCCAGCAGGAGACCCGCATTGCCGGGTACGTCGAGCGCAAAGGCGTCCAGGGTGACTCCGCCTACGTCGTCGCCGTGACGAAGGGCTTCGAGGGCACCGAGGCCGAGTGGTTCGCGTCACTCCAGGGCGCTGACGGTAGCGACGGTGCGAACGGCGCAGATGGATCTGACGGCGCAGATGGATCTGACGGCGCCCCCGGCGCGGATGGCGACACTGGTCCCGCTGGTGCGCCTGGCACGAACGGAACGAACGGCGCTGATGGCACCAATGGTTCCGATGGCGAGGACGGTGCGACCGGGCTGACTGGCGACGCCGGACTAAAGGGTGACACCGGTGACGCTGGCGCTCCAGGTGCTCCAGGTGCCGATGGGACCAATGGTGCAGACGGTGCAGACGGCGCTGGCCTCCCCACTGGTGGCGCGACTGGGCAGGTGGCGTCTAAGGCGTCGGGCGCTGACTTTGATGTCGAGTGGGCCGATCCGTCCGGTGGCGGCGGCGCTGTCGATTCGGTCAATGGCGAGACGGGCGCTGTCGTACTCGACGCTGACGACATTGACGACGCCGCCACTACGAATAAATTCGCGACCGCCGCCGAGAAGGAGAAACTAGCGGGCATCGAGGCCGGCGCAGACGTGACCACGCAGGCCAAGGTCATCGCGGCATCTGGCTTCATCGTCGTCAATCACGGCGCAACGGCTGGCACCGCACGACCATCCGGCGCGCTGTCCGTCTACTGGAAGGGCAGCGTCACGCCCACCAACGCGACCAACGGCGACCAGTGGTACGACACGACGGGGGACGTCTAATGGGAACGCTCAAGTACAAGACCGCGGGCGCGTTCGTGCCATTCGCCGCAGCATCCGGCCCGACCATCATCGGCCCGAGCCCCGGAATCCCGGTCGTCGAGTTGCAGTGGGCCGGGGCAGTGCCGGACCACTTCGCCAACGGTGGTGACGGCTCAAACGGCTCGGGCACAGGCAGTAACTCGGCGTGGGCGAGAGCGCAAAAACTGGTCATCAAAAACGGCGTGACGGCCATCGGATCGTATGCGCTGAATAACTGGAACTCCTGCCAGGAGATTATCTGGCCCTCTAGCGGTCTCACTTCAATCGGCAACTACGGGATGCAAAACTGGCGTCAATTCGCCGGAACTTTGACGCTTCCCGAAGGCCTCACCGGCATCGGAACCTACGGTTTTGGGTACTGGGTGGCCGCGACTGGTTTAGTGATTCCCTCGACGCTCACCTCGATAAGTGGACTAGCGGCCTTCGCGAGTTGGACATCGTGCCTCTCGCTCACCATCCCCGATACGGTAACGACGCTCGGCTCGGCATTCAGCAACTGGCACGCGGCGACCCTACTCGACATTGGCACCGGCATCACCAGTATCGGCACGCAAACCTTCTACAACTGGACATCGCTGCAGACCATGATCTGCCGCGCGACGACCCCGCCAACAATCACCACAAACTCGCTCCAACGCATGCGCGCCGCCGCAAAAATCTACGTGCCCGACGCATCAGTCGCGGCATACAAAGCCGCGACCTACTGGTCCGCGCGCTCGGCGTACATCTTCGGCATCTCCACCATGCCGTAACCAGCACCACCACACCACCCACACCGTCCCGCCCGCACTCGCGGCCGGGTCTCGACCCATGCCCTGGAGGAATTATGACCGTCAAGATCGTGAATCAGATCACGTCGAAGAAGCGCTACTACCCGGGTGTGAACCCGTGCAATGGCGCGACCGCCCACATGACCGCGAACACCAGGATCGGCGCTGACGCGCAGGCGCACGCCGATTTGCAATCCAAGGGTAATGTGGCGCTCGCATCGTGGCACGTCACCATCGACGACAAGGCCGCATTCCAGTCATACCTCGACTCCCGTCAGTGCTGGCACGCCGGAGACGGCCGCGGCCCCGGCAACACCACCACGATCTCATACGAATTGTGCGTGAACTCTGACGGCGACTACGTGCAGATGATCCACAACGCTGCCGAGCGGATCGCAATGGACGTCATCGAGCACGGCTGGAGCCGTTCCGGTATCAAGCAGCATGAGGACTACTCCCCATGGGGCAAGGACTGCCCCCGTGAACTCCGTGGCAGCAAGGCAGACATCTCATGGGATGACTTCCTCGCCATGATTTTCGCTTATGCCGGGGCGCAGGATGTCAAGCCGAAGCCGAAGCCTGAGGAGCGCGACAAGGCCGACCAGCACACCGACGCGGATGGCTACTGGGGCACGGACACCAGCATCGAAATGCAGTACGAGCTCGGCACGCCCATCGACGGTGAAGTGTGGCACCAGTCCTCGCATTGGCTCGACGCCAACCCCGCGCTCACGTGGGGCTGGAAGGCATCGACCTCCACCAAGGGCTCGCCGCTGATCTACGCGCTCTACGACTTCCTGGCAGAGCAGGGCGTGAGCACGTCCATCCTCGGCAAGCGCGACGGCAAAATCGGGCCGAAACACATCCGGAGCCTGCAGACCTGGCTCCGCAACATCGGCAACTACCACGGCGCGATCGACGGAGAGCTCTGGAAAGAATCGGCCACGGTCAAGGCACTCCAGCGGGCCATCAACGACGGCAAGATCCACAACTAAGGAGACACCATGTCCAAGTACGCAAGCAAGTCATTCTGGATCGACACCGCAGACCGAGCCGTCTCCACGTTCGCACAGGGCACGCTCGGTGCCATCCTCGCGTCGTCCGTGGTGAACCTCATCGACCTCGACCTCGCGCAGTCCGCGGGCGTTGGCGCGCTCTCCGCGCTCGTCTCCGTGCTGCAGTCCGTCGCAGGTCGCGGTGGCAGCAACACCAAGACGCCTGACACCCTCAAACGCTAACCCCATAGACGCGCGCCACCTCCACGCGCGACGCTAACGCCCGGTCACCCCCCTTCATTGGGTGAGTGACCGGGCTTTTTGTCGTACCCTGGCGCATCCGCGAACGCCTCGCAGTGTCCGCACCACCGGTACTTGTCTAGAGCTGAGCCACAGGAGAGGCAGAACATTGGGCTATTTGAACGTGTCCACAATCGGTCCGTCGTCACCCTTTTTCACAAAGCACGGTACCTATGGAGCCTCAATAGTCGGTCATGAGCGTGACTGTCCTCAAAGGCTCCGCATAATTACCTGGACCTTTGAGCGAGGGCGCCCCGGAGTAATGTTGACTCGCTCGATGAGGAGCCTCAACGCTTCCCGACGCTGCGCAATCGCGAGACCTTGCCAGTCCTCCAGGAGTGTTCGTGCTTGCACACTGGATTTTGGCCGCGAGGCGACTGCTGCAGCTTCGATGCGCTCAGCCTCGAGTGCACTGATCTGCGCCGTGAGTTCATCACGCACCACCAAGTAGGCGCTCTCGGGAATTACGCCTGAGAGGTGCTGCCTTGTAGCGGCGATAAGTTGCTCGGATGCGGCTTTACTTTCTTGATCGAAGTCGCGTGCTGGCGCGCCTGCAAACGACACCATCTCCCCCACTGCACCTACTCGCCCGAGAGCACCAACGTGCTCGAGCACTTCGGCGAGGACTAGGTCGTGGTTCGCGTACCCACCCCGATGCGCGCCGCTGGATTTTGACGCACGACACCGCAACCTCGGCCGTCCTCCACCGTCCATTTCGCACGCCATACGCGACCCGCAGTCGCACCAGCACAACCCCGTCAAGGTGTACTCGCGGCGCCCTTGACCGGATGGCCGTGCACGGCTAATCCGCGCGTCCAAATACTGAGCCCACAGCCCTTCGTTGATCACCGGATCGTGCGCCCCGGGGCGCCTCTCGCCTCGCACAGTGATGATGCCGGCACCGAACCCCGTATCGAGCATGCGGCGCAGCGTTCGCTCCGACCACACCCCATTTTGAACGCCATAGCCTGCAGCCGGCTGATGTCCCGTGGTGTTCATCCAACGCGTGAGCGCATACACGCTGTCCCCGGCCACATAGCGGCGGTAGAGATGCTCGAGCACCGGCCCCGTAAAAGGATCAGGCTTGTGAATCTTGTTAGCCGTGTCATAGAGGTACCCGAATCGGGGCTTTCCGTTTGCGGGTAGACCGGCCGCGGTCCGTCGCGCATGGGCCTCTTTCCACGCTTCTCCAATACGCTCGGATTCGAAGGCGGCCAGTTCGGTCATGACACCACGCGCGAAACGACCAGCAGCTGACGCGTCGTTGGGCTCTGTCGCTGATTCGATGCGCGCGCCGGCGAGGTCTGCGCGGTCAGCTGCTAGAGCCCAGTCCTTGCGGGATCGCGATAGACGCGACCACCGCCAAAGCACAACGACATCTGCACGGCCAGACTCGACCGCATCCATGACGGCTTGCACGCCGCGCCGTTGCCATGTGCGACCGGAGATACCGGGATCGGACTCAACACCCACGACCTCGTACCCGAGGCGTGCCGCGTATGCGCGACAGGTGGCCTCTTGAACTTCGAGGCTGATCGACTCTTCCCGGTACGTGGACTGGCGCAAGTACAAGATAGCGCGGGTGTGATTGCTCATGAGGAAGTGATCACTGCTCCTGCAGTTCAGTCACGATGTCCTCATATTCAGGACGCGCATCGTCCGGCGTACGAGCCCCGAGGTATGAAAGAACGACGAGTCCAGAGCGGTATGCACCGTCTTCGCCATAGACTTCCGCAACATGCTCCGCGGCTGTTTCGTCAGGGAAGGTCATCACCGTGATGTCGTCCGTGGTGATCAATTCAGCGCACCCAAGGTCTGGGCAGTTCGTTGCCGTGTTGTCACGCGGATCAGTCACCGGTAGACCTGCATCGCCAAAGGCCGCAACCACGTCTGACGCGGCGACGGAACTTGCAACTGGTGCAGACATGGGGGCTGGGCAAACGGCATCGTCGACAGCCTCGCCCTCATAAGCGTGGTCGGACACAAGGCCGACTGTTGCTGCGCCTTGGTCGCCGATCGCAAACTTGCCATTGGCAACACGGTTGTCTTTGCTAGTTGTGCCACCTGTTGAACAGTTGAACTGTACGAAGTAACCGCCGTCATTGTCGGTCTGACTTTTGAGAGTCAGTACTATCCAGCCTGCTTCACGGTCAGTCACTGGGACGTCAAGAGTCACAACGTAGGTGTCATTGTCCAGTTCAGACGCATAGGTGGGTAGTGGCGGAACATCTAGGTCAACGGTGACAACGCTCCCGGGTGCAATCTCGGTGCCGCTAGCTGGGTCTGTCGCAACGACATCGAACGTGATGCCGCTCGCGACAGCATCACCGTTCCAGTTCGCCTCGGAGGTGAGGCCGACTGCCTCGAGTTCATCAGCTGCCGCCTGACCGTCGAGCCCGACAACATCCGGGACCTCAACCATCTCTTCATTGGGCGACGGTGTCGGACTCGGCGATGCACTGGACACTGCCGGTGCAGGGGTCTCGGAACTGCACCCGGTGAGGATGAGTCCGGCCAACACGATTGCGGCGGTGATGGGTTTGAACATTGTTTTGTCTCCTGAGTTTCAACCTGCCCAGGCGTCGGAGCGCCAGGCTTCGACAGTGGCAAGAATTTGGGTGTCGCGCGCGAAGTCCTCGCGGCGTAGTTCGATGAGCGTTCGTGTGACACCGAGTTCTCGAGCCAATGCGCCCGGGTGCGCCCCGCAAACCGCCTCAGCGGCGGCGTACTCAGAACGGGAAACTAGCAGCCGTGCGGCGTATTGATCGGCTTGACGTTCATCAAGATCGTGGTCGTGCGCTTGACTCCAGTCATGGCCGTGGTGCCAGTGCCCCATTTCGTGAGCGAGGACGATGCGTTGAGCGGGCAGTGATCGACGCTGGTTGATGTAGACGAGGCCTGACGAGTGAAGTTGCCCGGATCGGCGGCCGAGATCTCGATACGCCACCCGAAGCCCCATTGCTTCGGCCTTCTCAACCAGTCGCTGCATCTATGCTCCCTCAGGCGCCATCGTTGTGATTCTCGCCCATCTCGTTATCTGGGTTGTCATCTTCGGCCGCTAATTCGTAGTCGTCGGAGTGAAGCCCCGACGTTAGGACGTTCACGAGCGCGCCCCGTGTTTCTCTGTCAAGCAAATCAATTGCGCCTGTTTCTCTGAGCGTAGCGATGGCCGCTGACACGCCACGGTTCACCGATGCACGCGATGCCCCGTTATCCAGAGCGGAACGAAAGAACTCGACTACATGGGCGACACCTTGGAGCATCGCTTCCGCTTCACTCGCATGTTCTTGTGCAAGTGCGAGCGCGAGGCGCCCCTCAAGGAGCGAATCCGGTAGCTCCAATCGGACGAACTCGGTTCGGGCGGCGGGCACTCCTGTGGCTTCCCAGTTGCGGATGGAGCGTACGGCGACTCCGAGTCGGTCGGCCACCTGCGACTGAGTTAGGCCAGCCTCTAGGCGACGCTGACGCAGTTCTTCTGCTGTGATCATGTCTCAAGAGTAGGCAACACAGGCAACTAATGCAACAGCAATGTGCCTGCCAGATAGGCAAACTACTAAATTGAGTGTTGCCTATCGGCGTTTCCGGTGGAATTACCGCCGCGTTGCCTCTAGTGTTGCCTCTATGAACTTCCGCCGGAAACTAAATGGGCAAGCCGTACGCGCACTACGCAAGAGTCGAGGGCTGTCTGGGCGTGGACTAGCTGCCCTCTCGTACATCACCCCCGCCTTCCTCATGCGCCTCGAGAACGGCGATCGACAGGCAAGTCCCGAGACCCAACAGGCAATTGCCCACGCACTCAATGTGCCGGTCGAGGCAATCAGTCACATCGCACACCCCGTTCAGGAGTCGGCGTGAGCACCGCCACCGTACACGCTCCTTCACGCGAGCTAGCGGCGCGGGTCGCTGCCGTCCATCGCGAGGGTATTCGCCTGCAGCTCGAACGTGACGTGCTCACTGCGGCGCGCGCTGCGCAGGAGCCCGGCCATCCCCTTGCTCCCTACGTCCGTGTCCAGTGCGAGTGGCGGGGTATCGACCCCACCCCGTACCTCGACGAAATCGGAGAAGCAGCATGAGCGCCGTCATTCGCGCGAAGATCACGTGCGACACCTGCAACCACACAGTCGACGGCGCGCCGAACCAGTCGGTCATCGCCGCACTGAGATTCCACAACTTCCACACCGTGAAGAGCCCCACCAACCGCGAACGCCACCTCTGCAATCAGTGCTGGCTTGCACGCTTCGGGGAGGCCGCAGCATGAGCATCCTCGAAGACACCCTCGCGGATGCACTCGACGGCGTCGCAACTGACGACTCGCCCGCATGTGAAGGGCACATCAACCGCGTCGCGTGCGACCAGCCTGCAACGTTGCGCCTCACGTTGCGGCCCTGCGGCTGTCTCTACCTGTTCTGCGCACCCCACGCCGACAAGTACGCCGCCGGCATCGCGTACCTGATCATCCACCACCCTAACGACGCCGGCATCCACCCCAAAGACGGGCCTGGATGCGGTGCCGTATTCACCATCCGCCAACTACGCATCGATTCGAGGCCACTGTGATCGACCTTGTCTGCATCGCCGAACGCATCGAAACCCACACGGGACTCCGAGTCGGCACGCCCGACAACACCGCCACCGTCGAACGCATCCGCATCGACCTCACCACCACAGGCACCCACCACATCCTCGACCTCAACGGCCACTACATACCGCTCCGCGTCGAAGAGTTCACCTACACGGAGGTCCCCGCATGATCCTCACCAGACTCCTCATCCTCATCGGCACCGCACTCGTCATCGCCTCAATCGCCGCACCCGGACTCACACTCATCGCGATTCTCTTCCTCATTGCCGGCATCAGTCGCGCATGGGCCGAAGGACGTGTAGAACGTGACCGTCTCACTGCAGAGGAAGCCGCATCATGACCCTCCCATCGACGCCACACGACCACCACGTCCTAGGCGGCACCCGAGCGATGGATGAAGCGCCGAACGCTGAGCCCGTCCCTGATCCGGTGTGGACCTGGCCGCACGTCGCCGTTCTGGGTGCCGTCGCATTCGTGCTCGGCGTCATCGTGTGGAACGTCGCTGGCGGTGTCGCATGACCCCCAATCCCCGCCACGCCCACGCCCGCCGTCGCATTCTCACCGGACTCATCGCCGCGGCATTGGCTGGCCTGCTACTGGGCATCGCCGCAGCCGCTGTGAACGCGGCCGCATTTTCTGACACATGTGACCAAGCCATCGAAGGAGCGGACCGTGATGAGTGACCTGGATCCAATCGAGTCGATGGCGCTCACGGTCGGTCTGGCGCAGGTACTTCGAGGCGACGCCGCCTACGAAAACATTGCCTCCGTATGCATCCTCGCCCTTGCGCGACTCACTGGTAGGCACGACTGGACAGCGGAGGCCCAAGATGACTGACCACTACGCCAACTTTGAGCCGGTCGCGCCCGTGAGTGCGAGTGACCTCAACGAGTGGGCTGACTACTTCCAGAACTTCGACGCGACCGTGGGCGCACCGGCACTCACCGGGCAACTCGTTGCCGACCTACTGCGAGGCCCGCGACCGTTCGGTGCATATGGCACCGAGGTGCTGTTATGACCGACTGGACCCTAGACGCGCTGTGTTCTCAGACCGACCCCGAAATCTTCTTCCCTGAAAAGGGAGGAAACCCTGCCCCGGCAAAAGCGATCTGCCACTCCTGCTCCGTCGTCAACCAGTGCCGTACCTACGCCTTAGCCGACCCATCGATTCGCGGCGTGTGGGGTGGCACCACGTTCCTGCAACGTAAGCAGACGCGCGGTGCAATGACTCGACTCGAAGGGGGAGCGGCATGAGCGGCACATTTGGCCACTACGACGAGTTGCCACCGACCGACGACCCGGTCACCGCCAGGTCCGCGGCGTTGACGGTCACCGACCACATCCAAGACCCGCGCGAGGCCCGGAAAGTGCTCGACGCGCTGGGACTGACCCGACTGGCGGGACGTGGCACGGGTACATCACTCGCGGCCAGGGAGGTGGCGGTCTAATGGCAATCGAGGCGCAGTATCGGGGCGAGTGCCCCATATGCGAGCACTGGTGGTCCATTGGTGACCGCATCGAAGCCGGGCCAGATGGCTGGCAACACGTCACATGCCTGCCGTTCAATGGCAAGCCGATTCACCCCGTGTGCCAGACGTGCTGGCTCACCCACCCGATTGGTGAGTGCGACCGTGACTAGCCAAACCACCCCCACCGGCATGAGGGTTTACATTGCTGGGCCCATGACCGGCGTGGACGGGTTCAACTTCCCCGCGTTCGACAAGGCCGCCGCCAAGTACCGCGCGCTGGGGAACGAGGTCATCAGCCCCGCCGAACACGAGCGCGCAAACGGCCTAGACACGGCCGGATTAACGGGCGACCCTGCGGAACTCGAAGGCAAGTTCGACCTAGCCGCCGCACTGCTCTGGGACCTCGCACAAGTGGCGGCGGTTGACGCCGTGGTCCTGCTTGACGGGTGGGAACGGTCATCGGGCGTGCGGGCCGAACTAGCACTCGCAGAGGCGTTGGGCAAGGGCGTCATTCTTGACGGTTCCGACCACACGACGACCGAGGTTCCGCTCTCATGGGCCGGGCCGGTGAGCGCCCTTCCGCCGGTTCTCGACCCGGCCTCGGCGGCCCGCATGATGTGGTTCGACAACACGAACCCGCTCAACCCCACCCCATCCAGGAAGGAACACCCGCATGACAAGACCATTCGCCGACTGGCTGCGCGAGCAGTCCAACGGCCGCACCCATGACGAACTCTCCGAAGCTCTCGCCGACGTCACACAAGCCGTCACCGACACCGGCAAGAAAGGCACCCTCACCCTCACAGTGACGATCGCCCCCGTGAAAAACGGTGGCGGTGCACTCGTCGTATCAGACGCCGTCAAAACCGCAGCACCCAAGCCCGACCGCCGCACCAGCGTCTTCTACTCCGACATCAACGGAAACCTCACCCGCGAAGACCCCCGCCAACCCACCTTCGAAGGCCTCCGCGAAGTCCCCAACCCCGACCTCGCAACCGCCACCACAACTAAGGAGAAGCAAGCATGACCGACACCATTGAAGACGTCTACCCCGAACGCGGCGGAGACACCGCCGCAGCGATCATCGCAGGACGCACATCTGTCACCCCCAAGCCCCTCAGCCCGTCAAGCTCACGGTTCTTCGTGCAGTCCAACCCCATCACCGGCGACCACGACGTCATCGACACCACAGCTCTCAAGCACGCGTATGACGTCGACCACCCACACCAGCCCAGCAAGAACGGTCAACACACCGCCTACGAGACCGACTCGCTTATCGCCTATGTGAACCGCCACGCCACCGAGCAAACGGAACTGTGGGCCAACGTCGTCGCACGCAACATCGTCGCGATCATCGACGGCGACTCCGCCGCCTACGCCACGAACAACGCCGGGTGGGCCCACCACCGAATGACACTACAGCTGCGCCACACCCCCGCATGGGATGCATGGGTCAACGGTCAAGGCCTGGGCGACCAAGAGCAGTTCGCCGAGCACCTCGAGTCACGACAGATCGACATCGTCGAACCGAGAGCCGCGGACCTCCTCGAACTCGCACAGACGTTCAAGGCAACCAAGAAGGCCGACTTCGAATCGTCCAAGCGCCTCGGCTCCGGGCAGACCACCCTCGAGTGGCGCGAAGACGTGGCTGCGACCGCAGGCAAGAAGGGCGAAATCGACATCCCCGACACCTTCACCGTCGCATTGCGGCCGTTCCGTGGCGGTCCCCAGTACAAGGTCACAGCGCGCCTGCGCTACCGCGTCGGCAACGGCCAACTCGCCATCGGGTACATCCTCGACAACCCCACCGACGTCATCGAAGCCGCATTCGATGACATCACCAAGGAAATCCGCGAAGCGCTTGCCGACGTCGCGTTCTTCCACGGTTCCCCGCAGTAACACCCAATCGTCTCGACACCCCGTCGAGACTCTTCCCCCGCCGTCCCAGCTCCGATCTGGGCCCATGTCAACGGCGGGGGAAGACCCCCACCCTTCTGATCAGCCAAAACTAAGGAGACCCCGCATGACCGCCACCCAGCCCAACCTCGCAGCACTCATCAACGAAGAACTCACCCTCGCCGAAGCCGCCGAACAAATCGACGAACGCCGCAAAACCATCAAAGCGATCCTCATCGACCAGCTGCCGATCGGCACCCACGACATCGGCGAACACACCGTGCAGGTCCGTGCCGGTGCGCGCCGCCTCGACCCCGCAAAGGTCGCAGCCAACCACCCCTTCGAACAGAACCCCGAACTGTACAAGAACACTCTCGACACCACCGCCGTGAAGCACCACATTGCCCCGGCCGAACTCGACGGATACAAGACCGACGGCACCCCCACTGTGGTCGTGAAGTAACCATGGCCATCATCACTGTCACCACACAGACCGAGTTTGACGCCGCGCTCGCGGAGCACAAGGACGACTGGGCAGCGACGATCCTCATCGACGCACCGCGTGGCGTCTGGATTTCAGTCCCTGCGTCCGGCTCGGCCACCGTCGAGGCGTCCGGCTCGGCCACCGTCGAGGCGTCCGGCTCGGCCACCGTCGAGGCGTCCGGCTCGGCCACCGTCGAGGCGTACGACTCGGCCACCGTCGAGGCGTACGACTCGGCCACCGTCGAGGCGTCCGGCTCGGCCACCGTCAGGGCGTCCGGCTCGGCCACCGTCAGGGCGTCCGGCTCGGCCACCGTCGAGGCGTCCGGCTCGGC
>Ga0314855_100181_pt1 | contig 13218 bp, 23 predicted proteins | sample 2018CB1WmetaG_FD_203636 | JGI IMG/M metagenome (GOLD analysis project Ga0314855, IMG submission 203636) | Cryopeg brine viral communities from Beaufort Sea near Barrow, Alaska, United States - 2018 CB1W | ecosystem: Environmental > Aquatic > Marine > Coastal | place: USA: Alaska | collected... | reverse complement strand
AAACCCAGAACGGGGAAAAACGATATGTAACCGAAATTGTCATGAGTGAGTTTGAGTTTCTTACTCCTAAAAGCTAACTTAAAATAAATATTAATTTATTATTTAATCTAAATTAATTAGTATATATTTGTCCTATCCTTGTTTTGCAGCATAGAAGGATTTAAAACAACTCAAGACCGTTGTCGATTTAAAGAGACTGCAAACTCTTTACTTCGGTGGCGGTTTTTAAATTAAAAAACATTATGGAATACAAAGACTTCATAGAAAATAAAAAACACCTTATCGGAAACTTTGGTTTTAAGGCAAATTACATTCCAGACTGCGCTTTTGATTTTCAGGCTCATGTTATTGAGAAAAGCGTGTTAAAAGGTAGGAATGCTTTATTCTTAGATACAGGACTTGGTAAAACCCTTCAAGAAATAGCCATAGCACAAAACGTTGTAAACCACACAAATAAGCGCGTTTTGATACTTACGCCTTTAGCCGTTGGTTTCCAATTCATAAAAGAAGCAAAGGACTTAAATATAACTGAAGATATTGAAATATCCAAAGATGGAAAGTTCAGCAAAAAAATAGTCGTTGCCAATTACGAAAGGCTTCACTATTTTGACCCATTGGATTTTGACTGCCTTATCCTTGATGAATCTGGAATACTTAAAAATTTCAAAGGGCAAACAAAAAACCAGATACTTTCGTTCGTTAAAAAGATAAAGTACCGATTTCTGGCAACGGCCACCCCAAGCCCGAACGATTTTATAGAACTTGGAAACTCAAGCGAGGCACTTGGATATATGGGTTATATGGATATGCTGACAAAGTTCTTTAAAAACAACCAGAACAATTCAAATAGCAATAACCGGAACATAGGGGAGAAATACTATTTAAAACCGCACGCGGAAAAAGATTTTTTTGCATGGGTAAATCAATGGTCTATAATGTGTAAAATGCCTTCCGACCTTGGATTTTCAGATAAGGGTTATAATTTACCGCCCCTCAACGTAAACAGACATACCGTCGTAAATGACAGCCTTATCGATATTAATGGTCAGATTCAGATGTACGCACCAATCGCAAAGAGCTTCACGGAAATAAGGCACGAACAAAAACAGACCGTAAACCAAAGATGTGAAAAGGCAATTGAATTGGCATTGGGCAAAACTTCTGTATATTGGGTAAACCGAAACGATGAAAGTTCACTTTTGAAAGAGCTTGATCCAGAAGCGGTGGAGATCAAAGGGGCTATGAGCATTGATAAGAAGGAAGAGGCTTTGATAGCATTTTCCAACGGGGATATTAAAAGGCTAATCACAAAAGCCTCTATGACTTCCATGGGATTGAATTGGCAGCACTGCAATCATAGCGTAGTATTCCCGACTTTCAGTTATGAAGCTTATTACCAACTTATCCGCAGGTTTTGGAGGTTTGGTCAAAAAAGGGAGGTAACAATAGAATGCGTAATATCGGATGGCCAGTCAAGGGTAATGCAAGCCATAGAGGAGAAAACGGAAAAAGCAAAACAGCTATATGAAAATCTTGTACTGAACGTGAACCGGGAATTTGTAAACGAGATAAAAGAATTTGATCAAAAAATAATTAAACCTAAATTTTAGAGAAATGGAAAACAAAGTTAAGAATCAAGAGCACACGGACAAGTATTCAATTTATTGCAGCGATAATATGGATGTCATGCCGACATTGGATGATAACAGCATAGACCTATCGATTTATTCCCCACCCTTTTCGACAAGAACCGGAGGAGCATTGTACAACTACTCTTCGAGTCCAAAAGATTTAAGCAACTGCGAATCTAGCGAACAGTTCATGATACAATACGGGTTTCTGGTAAAAGAACTTCAAAGGGTAACTAAGCCGGGTCGTATAAACGCAGTTCATTGCACAGAGGTTGTAGAAAACGATGGCAGCAGCTGGGATTTTCCTCATGAAATAATTGATCTGCACATCAAAAATGGTTTTGAATATAAAGGCCGTATTTCAATTTTTAAAGAGCCACTTAAGGTACGTATGCGTACAATGGTGCAATCGCTTATGCATAAATTCATAATGGAAGACAGCACCAAATGTTATGTTTCACAACCGGATTACGTTCTTATCTTCAAGAAAAAAGGAGAAAACAAAGTGCCGGTAACACATAAATTCGGTATAAATCATTATGCTGGGGAAGTTCCAATACTTCCAAACATGTTAAGGGCATGGAACAATGCCAACGACTCAAATTTAACCGTAGAGCAGCTTTGGGATCATCTTAAATCCATAAACGAAAGCGATAAGGTCACTAAATTAAATCATTACATATGGCAGCGGTACGCTTCTGCTCACTGGGATGATGTTAGAATAGACAATGTTTTACCATTTAGGGACGGAAAGGATCCCGACGATGAAAAACACGTTCACGCACTCCAGCTTGATGTAATAGATAGATTGGTTGAACTATATTCCAATCCTGACGAGGTTATACTAACCCCTTTTATGGGCGTGGGAAGTGAAGTTTTCAGCCCGGTATCAATGGGTCGTAAAGCAATCGGAATCGAATTAAAAGATTCTTATTTCAAACAAGCAAGATTAAACATGAAAGAAGCAGAAAAACGCTTTAAAGAAAATCTATTCATTCAAGGCAAACTATTATGAAAGTAATCCTAGAATCCCCCTACGGGGGCAATATAGACCGAAACGTAAAATACGCCCAGATGTGCATGAGGGATTCGATAGAGCGCGGGGAGTTTCCCTACGCCAGCCATTTGATGTTACCGGGCGTACTTGACGACAACAATAAGCTAGAACGCAAGATAGGCATAGAGATAGGTCTTGAATGGGGCAAATGCGCTGCTAAGACGGTTGTTTACCGCGACCTGGGAATAACCAAGGGAATGCAGATGGGAATAGAAAGCGCGGTCGCTAATGGCCGGCCGGTTGAATATAGAAAACTTTACTAATGATAGATGTAGGATCAGACTTTTCGGGAATAGGGGCGGCGGATCAAGCTTTGATAGCTTTGAAAATTGATTATAAAACGGTATTTGCATGTGATATGGATAAATTTGCCAGGCAATCTTATATCGCTAATTATGGAGAACCAGAATACTACCCAGAAAACGTATATGATCGTGAAATACCATATAAACCTTTAGAACTATATGTTTCTTCGCCACCATGTCAGAGCTTCTCCTTAGCAGGTAAACGTAAAGGTGAAAGTGATAAACGCGGGATTCTTTTCTACAATACCCACGAATTTATAATTAAAAACAAACCTCGTTATTTTATCATTGAAAATGTAAAAGGGTTATTGAGCGATCAATCCGGAAGGACTTTTCAAATATGGATTGATATGCTTGCAGGAAAATCCGTAAACGGTAATCCTGTCATATTTCCACGTGAAGATTCCGCACCCTATCATGTTTATCACAAGGTATTGAATGCAAAAGATTACGGTGTGCCTCAAAATAGGGAAAGGGTTTTTATAATTGGTATTCGTGACGATTCGGAAAATCATTTTAAATGGCCTAAAAAACAGCATTTGAATAAAAGGCTAAAGGATATTTTAGAAACCGATGTTGATGAAAAATATTATTTGAGCGATGTTTTCTTAAAGGCTGTTCAATCACATTCGGAAAGACATCAAGATAAAGGTAATGGGTTTAAATTCGAACCAACTAAAGGAAATGTAATAGCTAAATCAATAACCACTAAAGCAGGGCAAAGAACTACTGATAATTATATTAAAGTAAAATCTTCAACCAAACTAGGTTATGAAATTGCAAAAGATGGCGATAGCATTAACTTATCCCAATTATCAAGCGAAACAAGACGAGGGCGGGTAGGAAAAGGGATTGCCCAAACTTTAGACACCGCTTGCAATCAATCCGTTTTGATAGGTGCGATAAGAGGACATAATCCAGAGAATCCTAAAAGCAGGGTAAGCGGTTTGCCCACAGAACAAATGCTTGAGATAAATGAGAACGGCACTTCTAATGCACTTACTACTGTTCAGAAAGATAATGTAGTGGTTTATGAACAAAGAAATGATGAAGGAATGCGATTTTTTAAAGATAATATTTGTGGAACTATAAGGACTATAAGTGATGGAGGTGATAAAAGAGTTTGGAATAAAACACAGCAAACAATCCGCAGATTAACACCTCGTGAGTGCTTAAGACTTATGAGTTTTCCAGACAGCTTCAAAATAGTAGTGTCAGATTCCCAAGCTTACAAACAAGCGGGCAACTCAATAGTAAAAGATGTTTTAGCAAGAATAATAGAGAAATTTAATTTTTAAACAATGGATATACTAAAGGCAATAATTGAAAACATAGAAGAGCGTACAGGGGTTATAATAACGGATAAAAAAAGATCATACGAAGCGGTAAGCCTTAGAAATATATATTACAGGATAGCAAAGGACAAAACTCAATTAAGCCTTGCCAAAATAGGCGCGATGGTGGGCAGGGATCATGCAACGGTTGGTCATGGCCTTCAAAAATTTGAGGATATCACCATTAAAGACCCGGCATATTCAAGGATATACAAACACATTTTAGAGGATTTAATTGTTGTTTTTGATATACAGCCAGATAAAATGATAAACAATAGCATAGAGTTCCTTAAAATGGAGGTAGAAAGGCTTAAACAAAGCGTTTACAGGTTAAGGCATGAAAAGAAAATGATAGAAAACCAGTTTGTCGATCGAATGACAAGAAAGGATTCCGGTTATCTTGCGCTTATCCCTGAAAAGGAAATGCCTAATTTTATTAATTACAAGGTAATCCCGCACCTTAAAATGCTGGGTATAAAAACAGAGATATGAGGTGTCACTATTTCAAAGACCCAGAAACCAAAAAGAGAATATTAATCCCAGGATGCTTATCCGTTGTTCATTCATACGATAAAAAAGACTGCGTTTGCATACCTAAAAACAAGAAACAATGAGATACTTAATTACAAGTCAAGACGAAACACCTTACTTCTACGAGTTTTGAAATGACCGTATTTGATTTTAAGACCAAGAAATATACGGTTGACGGTTCAAATTGGTTAAATATTAATGAAGATTACCTATAAATAAAAAAAGCCCGTTTGCGGAGCGGGCTTTTAGTTATAAATCCTCTAAGATGATGACACTCATTTAGTGAATCACATATAGCAAATTAAAACAATTAAAACAAAAAAAATGACAAAGTTAACAGAAATTAGACAAGAATTATTTACCATTGACGCCCTTCAAATAAAGGCTAAATTCAATTGTATTTCAGATCAAGTAGCCAACTACACTTTTAAAGAAGGAGGAACTAAGCACGAACTAAATATTATTGCAGACGATTGCCTATTTAGGAATATGAAAGTTTGCGACATTATCAACTCAAAACGAATTGATTTCTTAGAACACGTTATTTATCTTAAAAATAATGATGAATGGGAAGTTATTCATAGAGAAGTTTATGCGCCTAAAGTAAAATAAGTTGTATATTTGAACCCGACCAAGTGCAGTAACAAAAATATTTACTAGAAAGGGGAAACCCGCAATTTAGTCCGTTACGCAAATCTGTGCTTGGTCGCTTAGGTTATGTAACGGATTTTTTGCGTTTATACTTTTCGATTATGAAAACAAATGTAATTATGATTAGGAATATGGGCGATTATTGCGTTTCCCAAAGAACTAAAGACGGTATGTTTAACGCCACTGGTTTAGCTAAGCAATGGAATGATTTGCATAATGGATCAAGAAAAGACATAAGTAACTTTTTTGAAAACAAATCAACTAAAGAGTTTATAAACGCTCTGCAATCCGAAAATGATAATACAGGAATTCCTGTGTTTACAAAAAACAGAGGTAAAAATGGTGGCACATGGATGAACCCTTTGTTATTTATTGATTTCGCTATGTGGCTGAATCCTACTTTTAAAGTTCAGGTTTTAAAATTTGTATATGATGAACTTATTAAAAATAGGCATTACGCAGGAGATAATTACAAAGTGCTTTCTTCTGCCGGATGTAAATTAAGCGGATACAACTTCAAAAAAGTAGCTAAGGCAATGCAATGGATCGTTTTTAATAAGACCGGTAAAGAATTAAGGCAAACTGCCAATCAAAATCAACTAAGGGAAATATCAGACCTAGAAACGAAACTGGCATTTGCTATTGATATGGATTATATAAAAACATTTGATGATCTAATGAAAGAGTTTAGAAAAATGTACGCAATAAAATATTTAAGCAATCCTATAAAACTATGATAAACATACATTCAGATTTACTAGACAAATTAAAAGGAGACGAGCTTGCTGTTTTCTGCCAGATTATAAGGCACATCAATAAGGATAACAAATGCTTCCCTTCAAAACATACGCTTCAAAATCTTACGGGTTATGGTAGGGAAAAACTAGCAAAAACGATAAGCAACCTTCAATCGTTGGGCATTATAAAAACACACCAGTCTAAAAGTGATGGTAAGTTTTCCAAAACGATATACACTATCCTAACAGATAAAGCAGGGGTTTATATTACCGTTAAAAATGAATCACTGGAAGATAATGAAAAACCGGAACCCATTAACCGCGATACGGCTTTCCGTACTACGGAAAAACCGTCGACGGGAAATCAGCCACTAAGTATTGTTCAACCTTTAAGTATTGATCAATCTAACACTCTTTTAGAAAAAGAAGTTTTTTACAAAGACTCTAAAGAATTTTTATTAGACTGGAATACTATACGTTCTAAAGCTTTAAAAAAACCAAGCAACATAAACAGACTTGCAAGAGCGGAGCAGCCGGACTTTAACGAACTTAGATCGGAATACACAAGAAACGAATTTAGGAACGGTATAACAGCTTTATTTAAGCAGGATGTTATAAACTTCGATGATATGCAGATGCGACCTAAACACTTCTTGAAATACTTTGAAAAATACCAGACTGCATTTGACGAAAAATCAGTAGGGCTTTACGGTAGAAAACCTAAAGAATCCCGTTTATGAAACTGCAAAAGATTGACGTATCGAAATTTGATGAGGGCGAAAAGGAATTTAACTACGAGGAAACCTATAACCGATGCCTTGTAGACCTATCAGAAGAGTTAAGCAAACCACCTACTGCCATGGGAATAGGCTACAATGAATATAAAGGCAAAGAATACCTAAATAACACTTTTACCTACGGGGAATTTAGCGCAATAGTAGCGGGAAGCAAGAACAAAAAGACCTTTAAAAAATCTGCTTTGATAGCAGCATACATAGGGGGAGGCTCAACAAACTTTTTTCCTAATTTAGTATCATGCCGCGAAGGTGATAAACACATACTTGACTTTGACACGGAGCAGGGCGATTTCTATGCGCAAAGGGCATTTAGGCGTGTAGCGGACATGGTAGGCACTACATACGAACATTACTACCCATTCGGAATTGAGGGGCTGGAACCGGCCGAACGTGTGGAATTTATTGACAAGGTTTTAAAAGACCCGCGTCACAGGGGCAAAGTTGGATGGATGAGCATTGACGGTCTTTTGGATTTACTGGATAACGAAAATGACATAGCGGAATCCTCAAACGTGCTAAAGCATTTGATGCGATGGAAAAAAGAAAGTTTCATGCATATAAATATAATAATCCACAAGAACAGCACGAGCAACAAAGCCACCGGACATTTAGGATCAAAGGTTCAAAGGAAATGCGAAACCATTATTCTGCTAGAAGATACAGATCAAGACCCAGATAATAGAAACAGCCCGATTAAAGTACAGCAAACCTATTCACGGGGTGCAAGCTTTGATACATACTATTTTAACCTGGACGATGAGACACTGCCAAAAGAATGCGAGTTCGATAACGATAATAACTGGAAATAATGAAAATAGAACAATCGGTACAAAGAATACAATGGAGACTTGCATCTAAAAAGCCGTTTACAGCCAATTTAAGCGACATAGAGGCGCTTAATGATATAATCGAGTACGTAGATAAGAAACAGAACGAACAGTACGATAAGAACGAGAATTTTGCTAAATTGTATATTCGTGTTTATGGCAAAATGATACAGCACTATAAAGCAACTGTATTTGATCTTGAGCCAAAAAAAGCAATGATGAGCATATTTAGAAAATCATTACCGGAAACAGTGGACGACTTTAAGAATCAATTAAACAATTCAGAACTTTGCGGACTACTTGAAGAAAGCTATTCAGGCGAGCCAAAACATCCGTTATTGAGAAAGGGAATAGAACACGACATATTCGAGGACGAAACGGAAAACCTATCTGAAAAAATAAAAAAAGATCCCGAAGCAATGAAAAAGATAAAACGTGAGGTATTCGATTATGATACGGTTTACAATAATCTTAAAGCTGAAATAAGCAACGTTATAAATTCCTTCTGATGGATATTTCGGAAATAATCTACCAAAACCACAAAGCAAAAACAAAGATTTACCCGGTAGTATCTGGCTTTAATATGAAAATAGAGGTTATATTTAAGGGAGTAAAGAAAACAGGATCAAAAGAGTTTACAACGGCAACTATAAACAATGCTTTGATTGAAACGCATAAATACTATTTTGAGAAATTAACAGACCATATTGTTGAGTCCAACAAAAAGGTATAACGAATAGGTATAAGAATCGTTGTGGAATTAGACCGAAACCCAACAAAAAAGGACTAAAAAAAAGTAAAACAGAAGTGCAATAAAACTTTAAAATTTTTAATTAATCTAAATAACAAAAGAAAATGAAACAAGAATTTGAAATGACACAGGAAGAAATGGATAAAATAATTTCCATTAACAAATCAACCTCTAATACTGTAATGATGATTGGTGGTGTTGATATGAGTAATAACCTAACCGAAGCAATAAATACTTATTGGGCTATATTGGGCGATAAATACGGATTTAAACCAATGACGGCAGAAGGAAGTAGTAAGGGTAAATTATTTTTCCTTGCTGAACCAAAACCAATTGTAGTGCCTAAAACTGCTTTAGAAATTGCGATGGACAAATACGATTCTCTACAGAAAATAGTTGACCAATTAGAAAGCTGTGAGTATGAAAACCAATCAGGAATATTAAGTAAAAACGTAGCTTTCTTAAAATTAAAAGAACTTGCTAATGCGTAATAGTGAGCAAAAAGCGCAAAGGCTTTTACTTTTTTTACATTGGTAAAACAACAATGACAGCAAATGAGAAACGACCTTGCAATGATTTTTATACCGTGTTATCTACTGGCGCACGACTAAATAACATTAAAAAGCACAATGTTTGTTCGCTTGTAGATAACGTGTTGCTATATGGCCTGTTGCGAATCTAAACCGAAACTAACCAAACACTCCTAAAAACAAAAAAATAGGGTGGCATTAAAAACTAAAAATATTATGGACGAAGATTTAAGACCTATCAAATCAATCACATTTGATAAAGAAGCCCAAGAAAATTTACCTCAATGGGTAAAAGACAAAATGAAAAAAGATCGTGAGAACGCTCGAAAAAATATGAAATTATGAAAAAATTTAGATGGTTACAATTTATCACTGGGGTTCATTATATCCATAATTCGCTTCATAGCTACGGATTTAAAATACCGTTTACTAAATATGGGTATTTTAAAAAATCAGGTATTAAAAAGCATTTTGGGAGGTATCACGATTGCACATTAACAAATAAATACTAAGTTATGAAAATTGAATATCCTGCACACGGTGAAATTTTGCTCACAAATAGCAATGGGGACACATTGACGGTGACTAACGAAGAAGCTTATGATTTTTTAAGCTCATCCAAAGAAAAACATAAAAATACAGCAATAGCACATACGTAGCACGCTCTGGCGCGTTGGCTTTTTTTTTGTTTTTCCTTCGATAAAGAACGGACGGTAAAAACAGGAACAGACCTTGGCAATGTGCTATATAGCGTGTTGTGTGCAGTACGCGGATGGCGCGGTGGGGTTTAGGAAGTATTGCAGCACAACGTTACTTGTGTATGCCTAGTAGCGTATAAATAGAAACGAATATTGATTAATAAATAAAACTTATAAAAATGACTAAAGAAACGATTAAAGAACAAGCAGAGCTATTAGGTATAAACGTTGTTAGCAACTGTGCGACTTGGAAACCAACAATGTGTTTAAGGTGGCACGAAACTGACAACTATAACCCTGTAAATGATGACTTTGATAAGATTTTGCAACAAAAATGGCAGAGTAGCGAAGGCGAAGAAAAGTGGGAAGAAATTGAAGTGTACGGAAAATAGCATTGTTGCTAACACACGTATATAAGCACTTGCTATTTTTTAAGCCTAAAACCAGCACCTAACAAATCTTTTTAACACAAATTAACATATACGAACAAATACCCGTATATCTATAATTAAACGATTTAGCAATGAAATGGAAAGCATCTGACCTAGAAAACCTAAAGACCAATTTAAAGCCGAACAATGTTAAGGCGGTAAATCTGCCAAAGATCGAAAAGGTATCGGTATTTGGAACCAATCAAATCATTCTGGGGAATTGTCCTTCCAAATCAAACTGTTATAGAATTTATGGTAAACGGTTGGTCAAATCGAATAAATTAAAAACCTATGAAATATCCTTTGCCCATCAATGCGATAAATACAGGGATGCAAACATAGATCAGGAGTTTGAACTTAATTTAAAGGTGTTTTATCCATCCAGACGTAGCGATTTGGATAACAGTCTTAAAGTTATATTGGATTGCTTAGAGAAGGCTGGCGCAATAACCAACGATAACAAATGCATGAAGATAACCGCGTGTAAATTCATTGATAAGGACAATCCCAGAATAGAATTTTTTATAAATAAATCTTAATAAGTTTAGATTATTAAAAAGTAAATAGTTATATTTGTAATTCAATAAACATTAATTAAACACAAGTATAAATGAAAAAAGCAATTCTACTAATGGCAATCTGCCTATCATTCACAGCGGCCACGGTTGCTGCAAACTATCAACCGGATAATTCCGAAACAGCATGGAAGTGGCCATGGGAAAAACCGACTAATCCAAAAGGAATTAAAGTTCCTACACACGGATAAAATCCAATGACTCTAGGGAGGTTTAGGTATAAAGGCAAAGTACCTTTTTCAAAATAAAGAATAATGCGTAAGCACACAAGTATCTATTACAAAGCATTCGGCTATGAGAAATACGATTTTGTAGCAAGTGAGATAAGCGGTCAAAAGGCAGTTGATATTTGTCATATTCTACCCAGAGGCGCTGGAGGGAACCCAGATGGAAGCCTTGACCGCATAGAAAACCTAATGGCTCAGACGCGTGAAGAACATTTAAAGTTTGGAGACCACAAAAGCACAACCGCCTACCAATACCGAAAGCACATGGAGTTTATGGAACTCAACGGGGTTAAATTCGACCGTAAATGGATAACATCGCAAATAGAGAAATACGAGGTTTATGAAAACGACTGAAAGCGTAAACCATCCAGATCACTACGGGGGAGACAATACCTACGAAACGATAAAAGTAATCGAAGCATGGGAACTTGACTTTCATTTAGGAAACGCGCTGAAATACATATCCAGATGCCTTAAAAAAGATAATACCATTCAGGATTTGGAAAAAGCAAAATGGTATATTGAACGTAAGATTGAACAACTAAAAACAGAAAAATGATAAACATACTTTCAAAACAACTTCACGAGAACAACAAGGCAAAAGGATTTTACGAAGACGAAAAAAACATAGGCGAAATGCTTTGTTTGATTCATTCAGAAGTTAGCGAAGCTTTAGAGGCCGATAGAAAAAACTCTTATGCAGATTTAGATAAATTTAATAGCGGGTTTCACAATAGGGTTAAAAGCTACGATATTGCATGGAAAGAGGTTTTTGAACTTCACATAAAAGATACGTTTAAAGATGAACTGGCAGACGTTATGATCAGGGTTATGGACTTGGCAGCATTCAAAAAAATAAATCTAGAAAAGCACATTGAGTTAAAAATGTTCTATAATTCATTAAGAGCGTATAAACACGGTAAAAAGTATTAAATTAAAACATAATATCGTATATTAGCAGTCAAAGATTGATTAACACTAAAGAAAGGAGGTTCTGCTATTCGAGATAAAAACTACACAATGAAGATATACACCGATATAGAGCTTCAAGACCTTTTAAAGCGATCCAGGACAAGCGTAGAGATATGCGAGTACTTAGATTACCTAGAAGAGTTAAGGGTTGAAATAAACCCCTCAATTCACATGCTGATGAGTACATTGGCAAACGGTAAATTAAACCGAGCTTTGGAAACTGAGTCTAAAATGATGAACGGAGTTGATGGATTATAAAGCATAAAGAATCTACGCGTCTAACATTAGCAAGTGCAAAGAAGTAATTAATCTTTTCTCGGACTGCTAATATAGACCGTGGAAGCCCTAAGAGTAGGATAACCGAACAACGAGGCGTCAAATTACCACGCCTACAACCTTTAAAAAGGGGAGACTTAGGGGGTTTAAAAAATAAATAGCGAGTATTGGGGAGTCACCTAGTAGAGATGAGAGTCTTTTGAGCTATTTTTAATAAAGTTGACAGGGCGAGTTAAGTCTGAAAAGCTGAAAGGCAGGGTTTACAAAGTCTGAAAGGTCAACTTTTATAATGGATTTATAGCTCAGTAGGTTAGATCAATTCCCTCATAAGGAAAAGGTCATAGGTTCGAAACCTGTTAAATCCACTAAAACAAAGCACTATGGGATCAAAACAAGATACAAACAGATCAATAGATAAAAAGTGCCGGAACAAAGGAACCTGCGAAAAGTGCAAGGCAAACCGATTACGGATGGAGAATAAAAGAAAAGAGCAATGAAACGTTTATATTGGTTTTTCGTAATGCTTATAAGTGAAATACCCGAGATATGGTATCAATCCCAATACTACGGCAGCAAAGAATTAACCGATATAGAGGACTTTGAAGATTACCAAAGAAAAAACAAATAAAATGGAAGACGAAGACAAAAAATACCTAAGACTGGAAGCCGTAAGCATGGCAATAGAACTAAGCAGCGAATATCAAAATGACCTAGATTCTATATTGCATGATGCAGATAGGATATTGGAGTATATAAACAGGAAAGGATAATACAATAAAAATGTTTACAGAAGGAAACCAATACTACAAGATAAGGAGCAAAGATGGAAGGGATTTGCTTTTTGAAACTCCTGAAATTCTTGCCAACGCATGTAATGAATATTTTGAA
>Ga0314855_100179_pt1 | contig 13281 bp, 14 predicted proteins | sample 2018CB1WmetaG_FD_203636 | JGI IMG/M metagenome (GOLD analysis project Ga0314855, IMG submission 203636) | Cryopeg brine viral communities from Beaufort Sea near Barrow, Alaska, United States - 2018 CB1W | ecosystem: Environmental > Aquatic > Marine > Coastal | place: USA: Alaska | collected... | reverse complement strand
GATGGAACCTGAAAGAAGCAAGCCTGAACTGCGGACTGCCGCAGAACGCTTGGCTCGAATGGGAATCAAAGGGGCGCGTACCGCGCAACCTTCCAGACGTAGCCCTACAAATCAGCAAATGCACAGATGTAGATGACTACTGGCTGATGACGGGCCGGTTAGACGAAGATTTGCCCACCGACCCGTCAGAGGGCCTCCTGTCGGATTCGAACCGACGACCCCCGCTTTACATTGTCGACGGTTCAAGTGACTGGGCATGGCCTGCTGAGGCACCCAAAAACAAACTTGCCGCCTAGTCGGGATTCCTAGAATGCCGCACCGTGAGAGTCAACCACCAGCCCCACTACTGGCCCTCGTCAACAGCAACCCCTTAGACATAGTGTGCGAACACCATTCAACGACACCGGGGGAATCAATGACATGGACACCAATGCTGGAAGAATTCACCGCATATCAACGCGCCAAAGGGCTGAGCCGGCGAACAATTGAGAACCGCGACTACATGCTCCGATCTCTCGCCCGCGATTCTCAACAACCAGCCGAAACCATCACGATCCAACACTTACGGAAACAGCTAGGTCGTGGGGTGTCCCGCGGGACGATGCAAACCGAGCGCGGATGTTACCGGGCATTCTTCACATTCATGTTTGAAGAAAAGTTCCGAACCGACGACCCTTCCGAACGGTTGCCGCTCATCCGTGCCCCCCGAGGTCGCCCACGCCCATACTCTGCCGAACAGGTGGACAGGCTCTTGAACACTGGCTCATACCGTCGCACGCGCATCATGATCCTCCTGGCGTACTACCAAGGGTTCCGTGCCAGCGAAGTAGCTGCAATCCACGGCCACGACATCGACTTAGACGAATCCACCATCCGAGTGCAGGGCAAAGGCGGGAAAGTTGTCATCCTCCCCTTGCACCCCACCATTGCGGATGCTGCCCAACAGATGCCGAAAGATGATTGGTGGTTTGCGGCACGCGGTACACGCGGCGGACACATCCACCCCAGAAGCGTCTACGACCTTATGACGCGAGCAAAACAGCGGGCAGGGATAGTGGAACCGAAACTTACCGGACACTCCCTCAGGCACGCCTACGGCACTGATCTGGTGCGTTCAGGGGTGGACTTGCGAACAGTTCAAGAGCTGATGCGCCACGAATCATTAGCGACAACCCAAATCTATACACTCATCAGTGATGAACAAATGAGAAACGGAATCCTCCACCTCACCCCGCGCGAGCTCGCGCCACGTTCTGGGCGGCTTGCCGCATGATTCCATGCACAGAGGTGGCGGTGACGCACCGCGCGCCGATAGGCTCGGCAACTATGGATGCACTCAAGTTCACCCCGATCGTTGATGAGAAGCGTGCCGCGACAACCGAGCGGCGAATATTGGTTGGCGTCGGAATTTTCGGGGCGATCGTCATTGCCTTCGGCATCTTTGTTGCCGTGACGACGAGCGGCGATGAAGACGTCTACTCCTCGAACAACAGCTTGGAAGCGATCGCGCAATGCGAGGATCTAGTGCAGGCTGAACTGAAAGCGCCGTCGACCGCGAAGTTCGATTCGACGGCCACAGGCTTCGGCGAATGGACGGTTACGGGGACTGTGGACTCTGAGAACAGTTTCGGTGCGATGCTGCGCAGCGAGTACCAGTGCACCGTCATCATCGAGGGTGAATCGATCAAGCGCCGACTCGACTCCCTCGGGTGACCTGGGCACGACAAAAAAGCCCCGCTCCGACCTCAGTGACGAGGTGGAGCGGGGCTTTTGTTGTTGCGGGACTACTGGCAGCTAGTGCACTGCAACTCGTCCATGGGGTCGACGGGCACCGCGTACGGTTCGTCGTTCGGATCCTGCACGGGTCAGCGTGCGGTATAGACCGGTGTGGCGCTCGAACCGAGTAACCATTTCTCTGCCTTCGGCCAGCGGGCTCCGATCTTCCGGGCACCCCAGTAGTAGAGGGCGATGACTGCGGCGGTGGCTGCTGCGATGAGCAGGTCGCGCCATCCGTTGCCGTATGTGCTTTCGATGTAGGCGATGGCGGTGTTGAGCCATGTGAATTGCGCGAGCAGGAACGTGATGAGCGAGCCGATCGCGACGGGCACGTAGGTGCGGAAGTAGGCGACAGGGTCAATGGTGGGGAGGATGGGATTGGACATTACTGCTCCTTGTTCGGTTTGGTGGTTGGTCAACGCCCGGATGGGGCGGGGATACACGGCGCAGGAACGTCCTGAGCCGTTGAGTCGGTGAAGGTGAATCGCAATACGGTTCTTCGTTCGGTGTTGAGCGCGCACGAGACTGTTGTGATACCGCGGCCGTTCACGCCGTTGATGCCGTTGGCGCCGTTCACACCGGGGATTCCCTGTTTGCCGGCCTCACCCGGTGCTCCCTGAATTCCGGCGGGACCGATGGGGCCGCGTTCGCCGGGGATGCCCTGCGGTCCTGTAGCGCCAGAGAATCCACGCTTGCCCGGTTCACCCTTGAGCCCTCGCTCACCAGGCGCACCAGAAATCACTTCGGCCGGCCGTTCCGCTTCAGGAGCCACACCCTCATCGAGGAGTTGCTCATACAGCTGTTGCGCATTCGCCTGCGATGCTTGCAGCTGGCCTCGCAGATCGTTGTTGGAAACCGTCAGATAGGTGGCGAATGCAATCACACCGATTACCCCAGCGACCGCGATAATGTCTGCGCCTCGAGCGCGCCAGTCCTTCATGGTTGCCTCAATCCGCCATTGATGATGAACGTCACTACCAGCACAGCTATCGGTGACCCGATGAGGCCGTACAAAAACAGCCGGTTGCGTGACTTCTGTTCCTCTTGGGCTTTCGCTGCCTTATCGATAGCGTCCTTGTCCAGTACTCGAGCGGCACGCAGCTCAGCGATCTCCTTCGCCTGGGCAGCATCCGCCGCGACAAGAGCAGCTTTCTCCACAGCGAACACTTGAGTGGTCACCGTGCCAGACATGAACGCATTGAGGTTCTTCTCAATACGCTCTATTCCGCGATACAGCTCCCAGTTCCCCGGCTCTTTGTTTGCGTCCTCAGGCATTTGTGCCGAGCCCCTTCGGAAGGTGATGTAGATCTACCGTGAGCGCGTGTCTGGGCGCATGACGAGTCCGGTTCATGTGTACTCCATTCGAGGGGTAGAAGATTGCGTCCATATCAATTAAACTTTGCTCATGAAGAACATGACGAAGGGAATCATCGCCAGCCTCAGCGCTGCCGCCGTACTAACCACCGGCGCATTCTTCGGTGCGTCCGCGATGAACGCGGAACCCACGCCAGCCGAAACACCAACCGCCGTAGTAGTCACGGTTGAAGAAAACACGATGCGTCAGGAAACACCCGAGACAGCACGCCCAACCGTCGTTATTCCCCCAGTGCCCGTAGTTGAAGCACCAGTGGTTGAAGCTCCTGTCGTGCAAGCTCCAGCTCCCGCACCAGCTCCCGAAGCATGGGTGAACCCCAACGGGTCGGTGGAAGGCACGGGATGCCCGCTGCCCTACGTTGACAACGGCTACGGCTGTCAAGTCGCTATTTGTGGCATTGACGCTCAGGGCAACGAGATCGCTTGTCAGTGACCTGCTTCTAAAGCCCTGAGTCGTTCGTCTAGTTCACGAACCACGACAAGGTTTGCGACGGCACCGAATCCGGCATAGTCAATTCCTGCCGGGGTGGTGCCGTCGTTCTCGTAAATGACGAACGCTTCTAGCCCGTTCTTGATGAGGTCTTCAGCAAACAGCCCCGCTTCGTCCGGTACCTCATAGTTGGGGTCGTGGAACTCATTGCAGGGGTTGTCTCGAATGTCCACCTGCGTGAGGTAGGCAAACACTCGGGGAATGCACGCACGCACGTTAGCTGCCGTGAATGGCACCGGGCGAATGTCGGTTTTCTTCTCCCTTGTCGAGGGGGCGTAACCGATCATGCCGTTGTTGTTCTGCCACATCGGTTGACGCGCGCCCGGGTAAACCGAAACGTCAGTGTTGAACGCGCCAACACTTTGCAGACTGCCAATAGCGTTGACGCGACCCGATGCGGTCACGTTCCCGCCTGCAACCACGTTGCCGGTGGCGTTAACGTTGCCGGTATTCACCGCGATCGCAAGTGCCGCGTCGATCTGTCCGGGAAGGTCGTTCACGAGCTGGGTGAGCGTCTCGACGGCCCGGTTCATCTGGGTAGCGTCAAAGGTGGAAATACGGTCAATGCGTTCATTCAGCTGGCGGCGTAGTTCCGCAAGCTGGTCGCGAAAGTCGCTAGGTCCGGGTGTTGGGTTAGCCAAGAGGTGCCTCCGTAGTGGTTATGGTGATCCAGTTCGGATCCTCTGTGCCTGACAGGGCGGAGATCTCGCGACGGTACGTCCCATCAGGGATCAGATCGTCATCACGGACGAGGATGTCGCACAGATCCCCAACCCCGTATTCGCCTGGGAAAGGTGACTGATCAGTGCGGACACGGAACGGCCAAAACTGTGTGGGCGCAGCGGATGTTCGGATTCGTTCATCCGAATATGACTGAATCGTCGCGGGGTCGCTTGCACTCGAGTGGTCGGTGTCAACAGATTCGAACAGTGGGAAACCCGCGGCGAGCTGGGCAGGGTTCTGTGCAAACGCAACCATGGCGTTACCGACAGAACGGCCACCTGTCGTCCACGCGAGAGACGACATATTGGTTGCGTCGATCTCGATCTCTAAATCATCGATGCCTGGTTCGGGTACTGAGTAGTCCCACTGGTGGATTGATGCTGACCGGAGACGTGGCTGATCTTCAGTGCCTGTGCGGAACAGCAACTCGATGCCGAGACGATCTGCAGTGAGGCGTGGGGCGAAATCCCAATCGGGACCGTTGTCGCGGGCCGCATAGTTGTCGAAGGTTCGACCAATGGGGACAAGGTCGGAACCGAGGATGGTGTCCTCACGAGTGCCAACACGGTCAGCTTCGAAGATGATTGGCAATTCACCGCCCGGGAACAGCATCGACTGTTGAACGATCTTCTTGAGAATGGTCCCCATGTCCCAACCGGTCAGAACAGTGTTGGTGAGCGGGTTCGCTTCACCTGATACCGGATCGATGAGGGGTTGGGTGAGTGCCGCCAGAGGGAGGACGTTGCGACGGCTGAAATAGTCGCCCCGCGCACGCAGCTCGAAGGTTCGGCGGCGGCGGTTGTAGAGCGGTTTCGACATCAGCCCGTATGCCATGACGTTGTCGCCGATGATCTTCGCGAGGAACGTTTTGCCTGCTGTGGCGGCGTTGTACAGGCCGAGGGCGCGCATAGATGGGTCGGCGAGGTTGACGGTGCAGGAGAGGTCGTCGGGGGCGTTACGGCGGGACTCCCACCGGTCGGAAACAACCTCAAGGTCGAGGATGTTCCGTCCGGTGAGAAAATCACCGATAATGATTCGGGATTCGGTCACCTCAACGGCCCAGCGCGGAGAGATTGCCAATGAGATACCGGGTCATGGTTACTCCCTAATGATCTTGGCGCGGGTGGCTGTAGCGTTTTCGTCCGCTGTGGGAATGTGCCCAAGTTCTGCTTTCACGGCGGTTGCGTTCTCTTTCGCTGTAGGCGCACCCGTAACGGTGAGCAGTGGAGCAATTGCCGCAGCTAACGCATTCACATCAACAGCCGGGGTGGATGCAATCCCTGCACGCAAGCGACCGTTTAGGGCGGCAACCTCGGATGAGAACAGTTCCACCGCAGACCCGCCCGGATCACCATTGAGTCGGTTGATTACGCTTTGGCTGGAAACCTCAGCACCGACTACCCCGTGCGGGGTGACAACATAGAGCCCGTTGGGCCAAATGTTTGTGCCAAGGTCATCTTTCACAGATTTGATGATGTAAACCATCCGCTCCACCTCTTCCACTTCTTCTTCAATAATTGTTCCGCCACCGCCCGCAGTGCCGGTGGAGTATGGGCCAGGGACGCGACCGCCATTGCTTGCCGTGTTGTTGAAGCCACCGAATATGCGCAACCAGTCCTCAAGAGACAGGCGCCCGGAACCGTTGACGCGTTCCACCCATGTGTGAACGTGTGGGCCTGATGTGGCGCTGCCGGTGGAACCAACGACGGCAATGTTTGTGCCCTCGCTGACACGACCAGATGAGGGGCCACGGTAGCCACTGTTGTGCTGCATGGTCACTTTCCATGTCGCATCAGTAATGGCTACCGACCAGCCGCCCGTATCAGACCACCAGTGAGTCACCCACCCAGCAAACGGGGCAAACACTGGCTCCCCAGCATCAGCACCATAATCTGTTGCGGGCCCAACACCGCGGCGAGCGTGTGAAGCGGTATCCCCTGTGACCCGACGTGCACCATCCAAAGGTCTACGCATCAGACACCCCCTTACCCGTTGTTGTAGCCGTACACCCGAACGGTGCCTGTGATCGTTCCTGAACCCGGCAAAATTGTGATGCCGTCATACGGCGAAGCCAACACATGCCGACCGCCAACATCACCCGTCACCAACAGGCCCGCATACGATGTGAACGCTGAAGCCCACCGTGTGACACGCGCCAGTTTTGGCCCGAACAGGCTGACCCTGATTGAATCTTCAGTGGCCGCAGCAGCAGTCAAAGCGCCAGAAGTTGTGGCCGCATAGGACGTAACATTTGACGAATTGAATTGTTGAGTTGATTGCGACTGGTACGACGATGTTGCCTCATCGGTTCCGCCCGAACGCATCCGGAAGTTGACCTGAGAACCTGCAGAGTGCGTTGGGATGTCGAGCGCAATGGTGTAGTTGTCGAACTCTGTCGTGAAGCAACCAGTCAAAGAAACGGAAGCTGCCGCAGTGAACGTGTTCGATACAATGAGCACCTCACCGCTAGCTGTTGACTTCCATACACCGCCACTGCGTCGGTACCCGGTGTCTGTTGCTAGCACTAGTGCAAGGGTTCCATTTGCTGCTGTAGCCCACAGGTCGAGATCAGTTTTTGTGGAGAACGGAACAACACCACCCGTCGCAGCCGTGTACTGGTACAACTGCGTGTACACAACACCGGCTGATTGCATGCTCGTCGCCGTCGAAGGAATCAACACAGCCGTTAGTGGTTCAGCGCCAGCACCAATACCCGGTGCAGCATCGAGAGCCGTCTTCGCTGTGGCGTAGGTGGGCAAAGTGGGGGATGCCGAAGGTGCGCCCTTGAGGATGCCAAAGACTGGGAGGTTGTTCGCGTCAGCGTTCGGCGACACAGCATCGTTCTGCTTCACATAGATCGTGTCGTACCGTGAATTCGCCACCGGTGCAGGATCATGCAAAACGTTTGTGGCTCCGTTATTGGGGAGCAGAATCACGCCCTGCCCTGCTCGCGACACCGCAGCCTCGAACGCAGCAACAGAAGAGTTCATTGTTGCCGTCGACGTGACCAGCGCATTTGCGTGTCGAAGAAAGATACCTGTGCGTGGGTTTCCGGAACTGTCACGGACAATCAGACCAGCGAGTGCAAGGCGCACATCATTCGCATCAGCGAGGCCGCTGGCCGAGGGGAATCCGTCTTGAAGGGCCATTATGTGCTCCTAGTTGTTTGCTGGCGCTGTGAACGCAGTGAGAGTTGGTGTGCCCGTGGCAGTACCGAGAGCGTTGAATTGGATCGTGCGGGTTACGCCAGGCGGGTTCGTCCACCAATCACGGCGGGTTAGGAACCCTGAAACGGGAGACTGGCCATCAATGAACGCCTGCCCGCTGCGCAGATCGACGGACACGGTCGACCCGAGGGGAATGGCTCGCTCGAAACGGATCTCCCGCCCAAGCTCGACACACACCGCACTGAATCCACCTTGGAGTCCGCCCGTGACCTCAATGCGCGAGTAGGTTTCGGCCTCGCCGTCATTTGTTGTGACCACACGGCCGGAGACTCCCGCCGCGCCGAAGTCGATGGGGAAAACAATGGGGAACATGAGACCGCCACCACCCGACGGTAGGCCAGTCGATACGACCTCAACAGGGCCATACGTGCGCGGATCTTTCATCACCAGTGGGATCGTAAAGTCGGCGACCGCGTTCTCATCGGACACATAGAAGCTGAGCTTCCCATCGAACTCGACGTACGCGGTGCGCACTGACCCATCCGTCGAATCGGTAACCGTCACAGGCCATCCGGGCGCTAGCCGTTTCAACGCCATCAGGGTTGTGCGGAGTGCACGGATCTGTTCAGCACCACCCGGATGGATGATGCGACCGACGATGTCGAAGTACTTCGCATCGTCATACACCGGCGACTGCCCAAAGACACCATGCCCGGTGTTGCGGCGCACCTTTTCACGCTTCACATCAGCACTGTCGTCCCACCCGGGCATATCGACCAGATATGGGTCGGTGCCAGTGTCGGAGTTCAGCAGGGTAATCACAGGCAGGGTCACGGTGATCATCAGAAGCCTCCGAGTTCGTCTTTGATGTAGCCGCGAATCCATGCTGTGCCGCCGACAAGTTCGAGCTGGCCGACGATCTCTCGCGGGCCTGAGCGAGCACTGCTGGAGGACTGCGAGCCGCCGCGTCCGCCGTCACCGAATGACTCGCCGCCCTTTGGCGTCAGCGTGTACCCGAACTCATCTGCGGCTTCAGCAAGAATCTGTGTGGACCGTCCGCGCTTCGCTGGGGATGCAGGGATGTACCACTCGCCGCCGGTCTCCGGTTCAGCCCACACCCGTGTGGTGCCGGCGCGTGCGAACTGGGCGATGTGGTTTTCTCTACCACCGTTGGCGTAGAAGTTGACCTTCCCGCCGTTGGCCTGTTGCATCCATGCGTTGTCGCGAATGCCCTGCTGCGCCTGCGGGGTGAGGAACATCGGAATGTTGATGCGGCGACCCGAGGCGGTGAGAATGAAGTTGTCAAGCTTCTTCAGTGCCGTTTCCGTCTCGGCGATGATCTTGATCTCCTTTTCGGAGGGCATATTCACAATGTGATCGGAGAGGAATTGAATCTGCTCATCGGTCGCGCCGAGGTCCTGGGCGCGTTGGAGTACCGCATCCCGCCCGGCGCGCATGTTCGCGATGTAGTTCTCGCTGTTGCCGTCGAGTTCGAACTGTGCGGCGGCAGCCTTCTGATAGTCCCCTGCAAGGTCGTTGAGCATGCTCATGTTGTCGCGGCCAGACTGAGTGCTTTCATCCAGCCCCAGAGAGAACCCATCAACACCGTCGCGGGCCTTCCGAATCTGCTCATCGACCTCGAACAGTGCATCTTTGTAGTTGAGGTTCGCGGAGACAGCATCCTGCCCAATACCGTTGGCCTCGTTTATCTTCGCAATGAGACTGTCAAGGGTGTCGGTAAGGCCATCGGCTTCATCAGCAGCATCAAGGTACGCGTCAGCAGCAGCAGTGGACGACTTCGCCCCGGTGCCCTGTGCGAGTTCGAGGAGTGCGGTGTTCGCGGCAGCCTCGTCTGTGGCTGAGATGTCGATTTTCTTCGCGTTAGCTACCTCGATCAGAGCTTCGCGGTACTCAGGCATCTGGTTCAGCAACTGCACTTGCTGGTCCTTCGAGAGGCCCATCTCCTTCGTGAGGAGCGCGAACGCATTCTGCGCCGACGGGAGATCATTCTGCGCCGTGATCGCGAGCTCGCCACCGAGATCCTTGAGAGATTTCTTTAGCTGCTGCGCGGGAAGGCTCAACCCGGTGAGGAAAGCATTCGTGTCGATCGTGTTCAGTGTCGACTGGAATGTCTCAGCAGACTCGGTCGCTTCGTTCAGCTGGGAGATCAGCCGACCTTCGTCGGAGACTTTGAACAGCTCATCAGCACTTTTAGCGTTAGCTATAACGTTCTGGTACTCAGCAGAGGACGCTTTGAGGGAGTCGAGATATTGGGTGAGCAACATGACACCCAACGCGGCGGCGGCAAGTGCAACACCCCACGGACCAGCAAGGAACGACGAGGTGCCACGGAGTGCAGCAGTGGTCTTCGGCATCTGCGCTGCGAGGAGGGCGGTCGCGACCCGGAACTCGGCAATCTTCGGGACCGCCAGCAGAGCCACACCGCCACTGAGGATGATTGCCCCAGCAAACAGTGCAAGAACACCAATAGCACCTTGCACAGGCTCGGGGAGGTCGCCGAGGAACGACGCGAACGCGGAAAGACCGTCCGATGCGTCCGAAATGGCGGGGAGGAACACCTGCCCAAAACCGATCGCGGCATCCATGACATTGTTCTTCGTGATCGCAAGCTTCGAGGCGACAGTGTCATAACGTTTCGCCGCCTCAGAAGTGAGGGCGTTGTTCGCGTCGAATGCTTCGTTGCCGGTCTCCATCGCCTCAGTGAACTTGTCACTAGCAGCAGCAGAACGCAGCAGCGCGTCACGCATGCGAGTCTCAGTGATCCCCAATGACTCGAGCATCCCCAGAGTGGTTCCACCCTGTTCTTCCGCATCAGCAAGGCCCTTCACGAACAGTGCTAGTGCTGCGCCCGGGTCGGTCTTCCACTTCTTCGCGAACTCGTCAGCGGAAATACCAGCGACCGCAGCGAACTCCTCGACCCGCTCACCGCCCGCATCGACAGACGCGGCAATGTCGATCATGACCTTCGATATAGCAGTACCGCCAGCCTCAGCCTCAATACCCACGGAGGAGAGTGCGGCAGCAAGTCCCAGCGTTTCACCCTCAGTGAGGCCGACTTGCTTTGACGCACCAGACAAACGGGTCGCCATTGCCACGATCTCAGCCTCAGTGGTGGCGTAGTTGTTGCCAAGTTCCACCACAGACGAACCAAGGTTCGAGACTTTATCCTGCGAGGTACCCATGACGTTCATGAACCGGGCGAGCGCTGTGGCAGCTTCGTTGGCTGAAAGGTTTGTTGTTTCGCCGAGGTCGATCATGGTGCGGGTGAACGCAACAACATTCTTCGTCTGCACGCCCAACTGACCTGCAGCCTCCGCTACAGCCGCGATCTCCGTATGGGAGGCCGGAAGTACCTTGGTGAGGTCGCGGAGGCCGTCCTCGACCGCTCCAAGCTCCTCAGGGGTGCCTTCCACAGTTTTTGTGACGCCAGCCCACGCCGACTCCCAGTCGATCGCGACCTTCGCCGTGAGGGCGACCATTGCCAGCACGGATGCGCCGATGCCGACAGCGGCGGTCCCGATTTGGGTTTGGGCGCGCTTGACATCCTCGCCGAGTTGCTTCGCAGCATGAGCGGCTTCCGCTTGCTCTTTCGCTAGGCGTTTTGCTGACTGGGCGGCAGTCTCCTGCTTCTTTCCCAACTCCTCGGTGGACTTCGCAGTCTCCTTTGAAGTGGTGCCGACCTTCTTAGCGGTCTGCTCCGCCCCGGCCATGGCCGTTTGGAAGACCTGGTCCCCGGCCACTTGGATGTTGAATACTATCGATCCGGCGTCGAACACGAGTCATCACCGCTTTCTTTAGCCATGAGCCCTCGATGTCGAGGAGTCGTTCAGTAGCGGATCGGATGTAGTGCCACGTTCTCGTGTCGAGAGCGCGGTCTATGTCCGTGATGAGGTGATGCTGTGCGAGGTCGAGTTCAACTTCGCCAAAAAGTTGAGGGAACGCCTCAGCCCAAATGTCCTGAGCTGTGGCCCCGGTTATGGCTTTGTCTGCTTCGGCAGCCTGTCTTGCGGCTGCTTCACGTTCGGCTTTCCACCCGTTGGGGTAGACGTAGTGGGGGTATTTGCCAGTTGAATCAGGGTTTCCAATGCCGTACTGGGCGATGTCCGCGAGGGTGAGAGCCCCAAACGTGCGACCAGCGCCCAGAGTGCTTTTACCCCTCCAGCAAGGCCTTCACCGCCTTCGATGTAGGCGTTGACACCGGACACTCCGAGGATTGTCTGCCAGAACATGGCGGCGAGCGCAACGGATTCCGTTTCCGGGATCGACAGTTCGAGTCCCATCCGGTTTCCGACCGTGCGTTCGTCGAGCGGTAGCGGTACCCACATGTCGCCGTCGAGGATTGCGCCGTCGACGGCGATGGCCAGAGCATCGGTCATCTGCTCACTGGTGGCGGTGCCGGTTGCTCCGTTGAGGTACGTGTCGGTGATCTGCATACCTGCACGCCCGGGGAGGGGCTTGATGATGAACGGCTGATCGATGCCTATCACCGTGATGTGAAGGTCGCGGCCTTGCTGGGCGGCGGTAATGGTCATGAGTGGATGTGCTCCTTGCAGTGAAGGGAAGGTGGTCACCCGGCGGCGACCGGTTAGGCCACCGCCGGGGAGGGTGTTACGCCGCGACGTACGCGAACGCTGCCGAGGCGCCGGTCGCGTTCGTGACGATGATCGGAGCCGCACCAGCAACCGTGGCGGGAACGAGCAACGCGAGGGTGTTGTCGTCGTACACGGTGAACTCCACAACGGCAGCGCCGTCGATGGTGATACCCGTGGTGCCGGTGAACTTGTAACCGCGGAGAACGATGATCTCGCCCACAGCTGCGCCTGAGGCGGGGCTGACGGACTCAACGATCGGTTCACCGGTGCCAGCAATGGGCGAAGTGATGTAGTCCACAACACCGTTGGAGGTGAACGTGAACTTGTAGCCGCCAGACTCAGCGAACCCGGTCTTCAGCGGTGCGACGGACACGGAGAAGTTGCCCTCGATGGCGGGGAGGTTCTCATCCTTACCATCGAACAGTTGAACGTCGACCTTGTTCGCGGCACCCTTCGACTTGGCAATGTTGAGCAGGGCGATGAGCCACGCCTGGGCAATCGCGCCGGTGGCGTCGCGGACAGCTTCAACGTCGGTCGTGATGACCCAGTTTTCGCCGATCTTCTCCATCGACTGTGTGGTCTTGTTGCCGTAGTTCTCTCGCGGCTGGGTGACATCGGTGGGGATGCCGTTGATGTTGTTGCAGTCGCCGGAGATGTTCTCGAAGACACCGCCACGCTTGACGCGGAGGATCTTCTCGTGGGCGAGCTGAAGGCTGCCCTCAGTCTGGGCGGTCGTGTTGTAAAGCGTCTGGTCGGACATTTTTGCTCCTTGATTTGATGGGGGATGCCGGGCATGCCGGCGAACCCCTCTCTGAGGAGGGGTGGTCTTGTTGGTGGTCAGGCGAGAGGGCGACGCCCGCGAAAGTAGAACGTCTGTGCGGTGGAATACCGGCCGTTGCTGTCCTTCGTGAAGGTCAGCTGCGAGAACAACGAAACCCACGACACGTTGAACCCGGCAGGGATGCCCTGCTTCTGGTCAAGGGCTGTCGCGAGGTTCCATGCGAGGTTGCGGGCCTGCACCTTCGTGCCCTTGAGTCGAGAGAGAATCTGGATGCGGTGCGTGAAGTTCGCACGGCCTTCACGGATCGGATCGAGGGTGGTGAGCGCAATGACGTTGTCGAGAGTGGTGGGCAGGTCT
>Ga0314855_100178_pt1 | contig 13350 bp, 14 predicted proteins | sample 2018CB1WmetaG_FD_203636 | JGI IMG/M metagenome (GOLD analysis project Ga0314855, IMG submission 203636) | Cryopeg brine viral communities from Beaufort Sea near Barrow, Alaska, United States - 2018 CB1W | ecosystem: Environmental > Aquatic > Marine > Coastal | place: USA: Alaska | collected... | reverse complement strand
GCTTTCCTCTCTCCCCGACCTTCAAACCGGGGGTCGCACACGCGCCTGCGCGAGAAGGGGGGGGCGAAATGGGCAACGTCGTTGAGGGAACTGTCGTTTCGGTCGCTGCCGCTTCGCATTTGGACGCGGAGGGCAAGGACGCCGGCGCGATCGCTGCCCTGCTCGCCTTGGCGCACAAGATCGACGACCTCGACACGATCATCGATCACATTCTTGAGCAGATTGAGAATGACCCTGAGTCGAAGGTGCGGCCGCCGGCGTCGGACAATGTGTCGCTGCCGACGTATTTGAAGTACTGCGAGTCGCTCGGGTTGACCCCTGGCGGCCGTGGCGAGCTTGCTGCCGGTAAGAAGTCGGCCCCTGCGCCCAAAGATCAGTTGGCCGATTTCCTGTCTGGGGTCGGTATCGGTTAGTTCTAGCGGAGGTGCTCGTGGCTCCGAAGCTCATGGGTCGTACTGAGCCCCGCATTTTCACTAAGCCTCTCCGCGAGTTGACACCTGAGACCTCGCGAGGGTTTGAGGTGATCAAGTTCGCGCTCGCGTTCCTCGGCGTTGACCTCTACCCGTGGCAGAAGTTCCTACTGATCCACGCGCTCGAGATCCTTCCCGATGGGCAGTATCGGTTCAAGCGCGTCATCGTTCTCGTGGCGAGGCAGCAGGGCAAGACCACTCTCGCCTCCGTCCTCGCTGCCTGGTGGCTGTTCGTTGATTCGAAGCGTCACCCTGACATGGTTCCGCCAGTCAAGTTCAAGGTCGTCGGCGTCGCTCAGAATCTCGACATTGCCCGCGAGCCGTGGGCCGCGGTGAAGATGTGGTGCGACCCCGAGCCGAATACGGACGAGGAGCGCGAGCTCGCACTGCCGGCGCTGCAGAACGCGACGGCGAAGGTGTCGGACACGAACGGCAAGGAGGGCATCTACGCCCGGTCGCGTGCTCACTATGAGATCCGCGCCGCAGCGAACGCCCGAGGTAAGCCTGCCGCTCGCGTGCTCATGGACGAGATGCGCGAGCAGAAGACGTGGACCGCGTGGAACGCAGTGTCACAGACACTCAAGTCGTTCTGGTCGGGTCAGATGTGGGGCATCTCGAACGCTGGTGACTCGTCGGCGGTGGTGCTGAGCACGCAGCGTAAGGCTGGTCTTGAGTCGATCGCAGAGTGGGAAGAGTACGTCGAGGCCGGCATCATGTCGGCGGAGGACTTCGCCAACAGCCACGATGTCACCCTCGGTCTGTTCGAGTGGTCGGCGCCCGATGGGTGCGCGCTCGATGACGTCGACGCGATCCTGCAGGCCAACCCGTCTATCGGTCACGGTGCCATGACGGTCCAGTCGGCTCTCTCGGATATTCGTGGAATGACCGAGGCCGGGTACCGCACCGAGGTGCTGTGCCAGTGGGTTGTCGCTGACGTGGATTCGTTCATCGACGTGAAGGAGTACCGGCTCCGTGTGGTGGCGCTGGAAGACCTCGCGATTGCGAAGGGTTCCCGCACTGTCTGGGGCGTCGATACGTCGCATGATCGCTCCACTACGTGGCTCTCTGCTGCCGTTCTGACCGAGGATGGTAGTCCGTTCGCGACGGTGCGTTTGAAGCGTGCCGGGATGATGTGGCTACCTGAGTATCTGGCCGAGCTGGCCGAGGCGTCGGGGCAGTGGGAAGTCGCCGTGAATGCCAAGGGCTGCCCTGCGATGGAGTTCATCGAGCCGCTCAAGAAGCTCGGCTTCACTGTCCATGAGTTCGACGGTCCGAAGTATGCGATCGCTACTGGTCGTTATCGGGATGCGGTGCGTGACGAGAAGCTCGTCGTCGTCAAGCAGCCCGACATCGACCTTGCTGTGCAGGGCGGCGTCGTCGTTCCGTACGCCGACAACATGGCGTGGTCGCGGCCGAAGTCGCTGCCGATCGACATCGCCGGCCTGATTGCGGAGACGATCGCGCTCTACGCGCTCGAACTGCTCAAGCCCGAGCCCGTCGAAGAAACCCCACCGCCACCACCCCCGGCCGAGATGGTCACCCGCGATGACGTAACGCCGTCCGATGTGAACCTCGCCACCGCCAATTTCTGAAAGTAGGTGCCGCATGGCTGAGCAGGGCTATCAAGTAAGCGGGCTGTCGTCTTGGGCGAGCATGGCTGCGGAGTCTCACGAGACGAACCCGGATCTATCCTGGCCGCTGTCGGTCGATGTATTCGACAAGATGCGACGCGAGGACTCGCAGATCGGTTCCGTGCTGCGCGCTGTGACGCTCCCGATTCGCGGGGCCGAGTGGATGATTGATCCGGCCGGCGCGAGCGACGAAGTCGTGAATCTCGTGGCCACCGATCTCGGGTTGCAGGTCAAGGGTCGCGAGCCGGTGAATCCGTTGCGCACGAAGGGCCGGTTCCAGTGGGGCGAGCACCTGCGGCTGGCGCTGCTTGAGCTGGTCTACGGCCACTCATATTTCGAGCAGGTGTACCAGCCTGAGGGTGAGAAGTTGCGGCTCAAGAAACTGGCGTGGCGGCCTCCTCGCAGCATCTCGAATGTGACGGTCGCCCGCGATGGTGGCCTTGTATCGATCGAGCAGCACGGCGTCAAGTCGCCGATCCCTGTCGGCCGCCTGGTGGCCTACATCAACGACCGCGAGGGCGGCAACTGGATCGGCACCTCGCTGCTGCGCACGGCGTACAAGAACTGGCTGCTCAAGGACCGCATGCTGCGCGCTCAGGCCCTCACGGTCGAGCGCAACGGCCTCGGCGTGCCGGTCTACACGGGTGCAGAGGTCCCCAAGGACGCGAGTGCTGAAGAGCGCGAAGCGTGGCAGAAATCGGAGAAGGATGCCGGGCTGAAACTCGCGAAGGGCTTTCGTGCTGGTGAAGCTGCCGGTGCGTCGATTCCGAACACTTCGCAGCTCACGCTCATGGGTGTCACGGGCAAGCTGCCCGACACCGATAAGCCGATTCGGTATCACGACGAGCAGATTGCGCGCGCGGTGCTGGCGCACTTCCTGAACCTCGGTACTGAGACGGGATCGTGGGCGCTCGGCTCGACGTTCGCTGACTTCTTCACCAGCTCGCTGAACGCCGTTGCGGCCCAGATCAGGGACATCGTAAACGCGCACGTCATCGAAGATCTCGTCGACTTGAACTGGGGCGAGAACGAACCAGCCCCGCGTCTGGTGTTCAAACCGATCGGTGGCGGCTCGCTGTCGGCGGAGGCGCTGAAGAGCTTTGTCGATTCGGGCGTTATTCAGCCCGACGAGACGCTCGAATCATTCATGCGGGCGGCGTTCAGTTTGCCCGTCAAAGACACTACTGCACCCGCTCCGGCGGTACCAGCCTAAGGAGGCAGCATGACCGACGAACAGAAGGCCCGGACGTGGTTCCGCATCGACGCACGCGCGGCGGCGAATGACACGGGCGCGCCGAGTTCGGCCGACGTGTTCATCTACGGCGACATCGGCGACAGCTTCTGGGGTGGCGGTGTATCGGCGCAGAGCATGGCGACTGAACTCGCTGCGCTCGACGTTGCCGAGCTGAACGTCTACATCAACTCCCCGGGCGGCGCCGCATGGGATGGCATCGCGATCATGAACGCGATCCGCCGGCACCCCGCCAATGTCACCGTGCACATCGACGGCCTCGCCGCTTCGGCGGCATCGATCATTGCGATGGCGGGCGACAAGATCGTCATGAACCGCGGCTCGCAGCTGATGATTCACGATGCATCCGGCGGGGTGTTCGGCAACGCGACCGACATGCTCGAGGTTTCGGACGTGCTGCAGAAGCTGTCCGACTCCCTTGCGGATGTCTACGCCGGCCGCACTGGAACCGACCGGGCTCAGTGGCGCGCCGCCATGAAGGCAGAGACCTGGTACACGGCTGAAGAAGCCGTCGCCGCTGGCCTCGCCGATGAGTGGGTCGATTCTCCCGCATCTGAGCCAGTTGACCGCGCGCGGTTCGCTGCGCGAGCGCGAACGGCGATTCCGTCGCTCGCGTCCCTCAATCTCCCGAGCTCGTCCGAGCCGGGACACACCAACCGAAAGGACCCACTCGCCATGAGTGACATTCTGAAGGCTGGCCTCCTCGAGCGGCTCGGCGTAACCGATTCCGCAATCACTGACGAGTCGCTTCTCGCGGCTTTCGACGTGGTGCTCGACCAGGCCACCGCACCCACCGTCGCGGCCGCTGTCCCGGCCGGCACCGTCCTGATCGACTCCGCCGTGCTGAGTGACCTCCAGGCGTCCGCCGCGCTGGGTCGCAAGGCCAGCGAAGCGCAGGACACCGCGCGCCGCACCGCGATCGTGGACAGCGCCGTGCAGGACGGCCGCATCGCGCCCGCCTCGCGCGCCACGTGGCTCGACTCGCTGAACGCGAGCGAAGAGGTCACGACTGCCCTCATCGCCTCGCTGGCGAAAAACACCGTCCCGGTCACCGAGATCGGCACCGCCGATGAACCGACCGAAGCGGACAACCTGTACGCGCTCGCGTTCGGCAACGACACGAAGGAGGCCTAACCATGGCTGACTACCTGCCCAAGTTCGATTCCGGCAAGCCTTTCACGCTGGCCGCTTCGGCAGACGTGACCGGTGGCCGCGTTCTCATCGCCTCCGGTGCGGGGACCGTCGCGTCCGCCGGTGCTGACGCTGCAAACGTCGTCGGCATCGCGGGCTTCGATGCCCTTTCCGGCGAGCCGGTGACCGTCTACCCGCGATCGGGTGGCGTGCAGAAGCTCGTCGCCTCCGCGGCCATCGCTGCCGGCACCAAGGTCATCTCGGCTGCAACCGGGAAGATCGCGACCGTTGGCGCCGGAGCCAACCCCATCGGCATCGCTCTCACCGCTGCCGCCGCCGACCTGGACGTCGTCGACGTCCTCTTCATCTAAGGAGCAAGAAAAGACATGGCGTCTTACACCTACCCGGTGGCGCGTCCCACGGGCACGCTCACCACGGCGCAGATTCACCTGCTCCTGTCCAACCCGAATGTCATCGCCAAGCGCGCGGCCGCTCTCGCGGATCAGAAGTTCATCGCGGACTTCCTGCTGCGTGGCCGCTTCAACGCGGTCGGCGGCGGCATCTTCTACGAGACCGGCGAGGAGCTGTTCGCCGCTGACTCGCCCGAGGTCATCGCGCCCGGTTCGGCATACCCGAAGACGGTCCTCACCAGTGGTGAAATCGCCGCTGCGAAGACCGACAAGCGCGGCATAGGCACGGACATCTCCGACGAGAAGATTTCCCGCGAGGGCATCAGCTACGTGAACAAGGGCCTCGTCCGGCTCGCGAACACCGTCATCCAGGATGTCGACCTTCGGAGCATGGCCGTTATCGCGTCGAAGGTCACGACCTCGGCGGCGGCTTCGGCTGCGTGGACGACTCCCGGCGCGGTGCTCGAGACTCTCGTGACCCAAAACGGACTCCGCGGAGACGGCACCGGCATCGACCTTCAGGTCATTGTCCTGAAGCCGGCGAAGTTCGCGAAGCTCGTCGGCATTCTCGTGGATGCTGGCGCGTTCCCGAGGGAGCAGGCGAACATCGTTCTGTCCGGCAACCTGCCGTTCGACGCGCTCGGGTACACGTGGACCACATCGCCGACCTACCTCAGCGACAACCCGCTGTTTCTGGACGTGGATCAGCTCGGCGGCATGGCGGACGAGTCCCTGCAGTCGCCGGAGTTCGTGCGGTACGCCGGTTCGCAGGTCGAGGTGTCCAGCACTCGTGCCGGCTCCCTCGACAAGTACGAGCTGCGCGTGCGTCGCGTCACGGTCCCCGTCGTCACCGAGCCGCTCGCCGGAATCACCATCACGGGAACGCTCCTCTGATGGCCGTCTCGAAGCCGAAAGCATACCGAGTCAAGGGCGCTGTCGCGGTCATCCGCAAGGACAGCCACGAGCGCTACATCGACCGTGGCGGCGTGTTTCTCGCCGACGCTCTCGATGAGGCGAACGCGAAGCACCTCCTCGCGGCGGGGCTCATCGAGGTCTTCGAGCTGCCCGAAGTGGTAGACGAGGCCAAGGCCGACGCCGACAAGGCCGCGGCCGACAAGGCCGCAGCCGAAAACAAGAAGTAACGAGAAGGGGGCGGTGGAGTGATATCCCCGAACGAAATCAGCACTGACGAGGACCTCGCACGCCGCATTCTGGTGCGTGCGCGCTCCATCGCCCCCTGTCTCAATTCGATCCCCGACGACGACGACCGCAAGCTCGATGCTCTCGCGATCCTCAAGGGCGTCGTCGCTGAGGTCCCGGCGCCGGGCGCACGCCGGGTGAAGTCCCGCGGGAGGAATGGGACCTCGATCAGCTACAACGACCTCAGTGGGGCGTTCAGCAACGACGACATAGCAAGTCTCCGCTACCTGTGTGATGCGGCACCGGCCGGCCGTCCCGTTGGGAGCTTTCCGGAGGCGCGCGCATTCGGGCGCGAATGGCCTGAGGAGAAGTACTCGTGAGCTGGGACGATCCGTTCTTCTATCCGCACACGGTGAGCATTCGAAACGCCCTGCCGTCCGGCGGCATGGGCACCGGCTATGCCGCCGCGCGCACTGTGGCGGCCGAGGTGAAGGACGAGCAGCGTCTCGTCCGCAACTCCGCCGGGGCCGAGGTCGTGTCGTCCTCTTCGGTGACCGTGCCGATTGCCGAGCATGTCCCGGTGGGCTCGCTCGTCACCGTGTGGCCCGGTAGCGCTCGGGAACGCGAAGCGGAAGTGCTCGCCGTCAGCGCCGACGAAAACGGTGTCGACGATCTCGACTCGTTCCTGATCCTGTCCCTGAATTAGGAGGTCACCGTGAAGAGTCAAGTGCCCGTCACCTCGGAGGTCGAGAAGGCTGTGCAAGCAGGGCTAAAGGAAGCGGGAAAGGCGATTCTGAAACGCGCCCGGGAGCTCAGCCCGTCCGATGAAGGTGTCTCAGACAAGTCCGGATTCTCCTTGGTAGATGACCTCACCCTTCAGGTGGGATTCAAGTCGCATATTTCCCGCATACAGCACGAGAACCTTGACTATCAGCACAAGCCTGGCGAGCAGGCTAAGTTCCTTGAGGCTGCTCTCGATGAGGTCGACGTGGGCGCGATCCTCGCGGAGAAGGTGCGGGCCGCTCTTGGATGATCGCACCCTCACTATGCTCATCTGCTCTCTTCTCGGCGAGATCCCAGACTGGGACTGGAACCCCGGTGATCCGGACTACATCTATGCGGCCGACCCCGTGATCATCTTCTACGGCGCGCTCGGTACTTCCCCCGACAAGGCGGTCGGCGTCCGCGTCTACGGGGCCGCCGACAGCCTGACCGAGCATTACGGGTCGCGCCGCGTCCAGCTTCGGCTGCGCGGCGAACCCGGTCGCCCCGATGGCGCCGACGTGCTCGCGGCCCCGGCGTTCGCGGCACTCCAAGGACTTTCCCGTGTGGGAGGGATCAGCGGCATCAGCCGGATATCAATGGCACCAGCCGGTGCCGACGACAACCGTCGCGAAGAGCGCACGGAGAACTACCTCATCATTCTCGACAATTTGGAGGCTCTCACATGAGCAGCACAGTCCCCCTTCCCGCTGGCACAACGCTCGGCAAGAGCTTTGAGTACGGCATCGACATCAACGTCGGAACGCTGGCCTCGAAGGTCTGGCAGCCGTTCCGCCGCATCAGCGGTTTCCAGCCGTCGCCGACACCGACCACTCAAGACGCCCAGACCTACGACGACCTCGGCGCCCAGAATACTGACGTCACCGGGTGGAGCATCAACCACGCATTCAATGCCCAGGTGAACCGGAGCGTTACGACGGGTCTCTATCTGCCCGAGGTTGAGGCAGTCATCGCCCGCACTGGCCCGGACGCGAAGGGTGAGTTGGCCGTCATCGAGGCGCGCTGGTACCACAAGCCCGAGACCGGGGCGCCCAACGCGAACGACGCCGGCCAGGGGTTCTTCACCGTCGCCACCACCCGGCAGAACACCGGACCGAACGGCGAGATTGAGGTGCTGTCGGTTACCCTGACCGGTAAGGGCACCTACGACAAGATCGTCAACCCATTCGCGGGCTGGGGAGTCACCACGCCGGTCGTATCGACCGTGTCGGCATCTTCCCCGGGAACGAACCCTGCAGGGACCGGCGATCAGGTCACCATCACGGGTACGAACCTCACGGGTACGACCTCGGTCACGTTCGATACCCTCGAGGCGAGTTCGTTCGCTGTCGTCAGCTCGACCACGATCGTGGCAGTTCTGCCCAGCGATACTGCGGGCACCGTGCCTGTCGTCGTCACCACCCCCGCTGGCACGTCGCCTTCGGTCGACTACACACGGGCGGCGTAACCCATGGGCGCTATCGACTTCAGTGAATGGGTAGCGCCTGACCTCGAAATCCTGCTGGGAGACCGTACCTACTCGGTACGGCCTCCCAGCGTCGAGGCCGCAAAGATGATCCTCGCCGCGGCCGTTCGTGGCGAGGTGAAGCTCGGTCTCGTCAAAGGGGAGATCCCCCCCGAGGTACAGGCGATGCTCGACAGCATCGGCGACGAGCACCCCGCCCTGGGGGATGCGTACGCGGCCATGGTGGCCAACAAGGTTCCCGCCGCGACTATCGACCGTGTGGCCTACTATGCGGTCTTCTACTGGGCACGCGGCAAGGAATACGCCGACACTCTCGCGAAGCTGCTGTGGCTGCCTCGCGAACTCACCCCTGGAACTGTGGGTGATGCGGCCCCAAAAGGCTGAACACCGCCGAGGACTGGGCACCGTACGGCATCGGGGATCCTGATGCTGACGGGTGGTATGCGGACTACAAACCGGTGCCCCAACATCTGAAACCTGAAGCGCCCGACGCCATGCCAGGCACTACGGCACCGGCTGACATAGACGGGTCGCTTCTGGCTCTCATTACTAACTGGCGACTGGTCGTCGCGGAGCTCGCTGAGCGCGGCATTGACCTGTACGACCCCGCTGTTCTCGCACGTCCATGGCCCGGTGTTCGGGCGGTGATATTCAGCTTGATCGATTCGCCGACGCGATTGCGGGCGGTACTCACCCGGAGGTGACTCATGGCTACTCTCAGGGCGGCGCAACTCGAGGTATTGTTCACGGCCGATACGACGCAGGTCCAGAAGGCTGACAAGGACGTCAAGTCCATCGGTGAGCGCATCGAGAAGAAGCCGATCAAGCAGAAGATCGATGGGGACGAAAAGGGCGCCCTTGCCAGCATGGACCGGGTTGAGGGCGCGGCGAAGAAGCTGGTATCGCAGAGCACCTCGCTGAAGCTCGACGCGGATATCACGCGGGCTGAGAAGGGCTTTGATCGGGCGAAGCAGCGTCTTGCTGATCTTGAGGTGCGTGCTCTCGGAGGGCTCGATGTGACGGCTGATGTGCGTCGTGCTGAGGCTGCTCTATCGAAGATCGAACGCAACCTGACCGGCCTGCGCACGGCGAAGAATGAGATTCAGATCGATGCGTCGACGGTCAAGGCTGAGGGTGAGCTTGATCAGTTCGCGTCGAAGGCTCGCACGGCTGGTGATAAGGGTGGGAAGTCATTCTCTGGCGGACTTGACTCTGCTACTCGCGGCGCAGGCCAGAAGGTCGGCGATGCTGTCGGCGGCGACATCGAGGAGACTCTCATTTCGGCGCTGGTCGCCATCCCGATCGCGGGTGGAATTATCCTCGCAGCGGTTGGCATCGGTAAGGCCATCACTGGTGCGATTCAGGACGGGCTGCAGGTTGAGGTTGGCAACGACCGTCTGCAGGCGCTGACGGGTATCAGCGAGGCTGATGCTCTCCGTCTGGGCCGTGCTGCCGGCGAAGCGTATGCGAACGTCTTCGGTGATTCTGTCGAAGCGAACATGGACACGACGCGGCTTGCCCTGCAGTTCGATCTCATCAACGCTGATACCTCCACGAAGAGCGCGCAGAAAGTCGTCGAAGGGCTGTCTGGTATCGCGAGTGTTCTCGGTGAGGATGTACGCCCGATCGCGGCAGCCGTCACGACGATGCTGAACGCAGGTCTGGCGAAGTCTGCCGAGAACGCCTTCGACATCCTTGCTACGGGTGCGCGCGAAGGCGTGAATCGCAGCGAAGACCTGGTTGACACTTTCACTGAGTATCCGGCTACGTTCTCCCGCCTCGGCCTGTCGGCGGAGGAAGCACTCGGACTTCTCAACCAGGGCCTCGGTGCTGGTGCGCGCAACAGCGACCTCGCGGCCGATGCGCTCAAGGAATTCCAGATCCGGGCCACTGATTCGTCTAAAGCGTCGGCAGCAGGATTCAAAGCGCTCGGACTTGACGCGGAAGATATGACGGCGAAGATCTCGCGCGGTGGTCAGGATGCCAACGATGGGCTCTCGCTCGTGCTAGATAAGCTTCGCGAGACCGAAGATCCGGTGCTGCGTAACGCGGCCGCCGTGGCATTGTTTGGTACTCAGGCCGAAGATCTCGGCACAGCGCTGTTCTCAATGGACCTCTCGACTGCTGTTGCCCAGCTCGACGGCGTTACGGGCGCAGCACAGAAGATGTTCGACACCCTCGCGGACAATGACGCCACGAAAATGGAGCAGGCATCGCGCAATATCGAGGTCGCGGCTGACGGGATGAAGGGCGCCCTCGCAGCTGCCTTCTCGGATCCACTCGGCGAGGCGGCTGATTGGATCTCGTCCAACCGCGGTCCGATGCTGCAGTTCTTTCTCGACCTCGCGAACGGGGCGCTCGACTTCGGCGTGACCATGGTTGAGGCCACTGCAGACAGCACGGAAGCGCTCGGCGAATTTGTCTCCGGCCCTCTCGCTGATGTACTCGATGGCATGGCGGGAGTCGTCTCAAAATTCAATTGGGGTAACGATGGTGGCCTCGGCGACCTCGCCGACAGCATGCGTGGGTTCAAGGACGAGACCACCACTGCTGCCGAAAACATGCGCAACAACCTTCTGCCGGGGATCGAGGATGCCCGCGACAAGCTGAACGAATTCGGTGATGGTGCTGTCGCAATGGGCTTCCTCAACGATGCCTCGCTACGACTGATCGATACCATCGGTGAGGTCGGCGTCACAGCCGAAGGGGCCACTTATGGACTCGACGGTATCGACCTGGCGAACATTCGCGCATCCGACTCGGGCAAGCTGCTTGAGGACCAGGTACGCAACTCGATCGCGGCGATGGGGGAAGAGGTCGCCGCGGCAGCTACGACGGGCGAAAGCCAGGACGAGCTGACGGCGCGCTACAACGCGTCGAAGGACGCCCTCGTCGGCCAGATGGTTCAGATGGGCCTCACGGAGGAAGAGGCGCGCGCGCTGATCGATACCGTTCTGGAGACCCCTGTGTCCAAGACGACCGAGTTCGGGTCGAACGCGGCGGCTCAGCAGGCTGTCGTGCAGGCCCTTGCAGATCGGGTGACGACGCTGCCGGACGGCACGGTCGTGATCGACGCAGACACTAGTCCTGCCGAGGGCAAGATTGCGAACCTGTTCAGAATCACGTCCGGGGCGGGGGCGCCGGGTGCATACGGAAACGGGCTCGGGGTGCTCAAGGAAGCCACCGGTGGCGTGGTCGAGTTCATGGCGCAGGGTGGCTTGCGCGGCCTCACACCGATGTCGTCTGTCGCGCAGGTCGTACCTCAGGACACCTGGCGCGTCGTCGGTGACCGGTCGGACGTGCCTGAGTCGTTCATTCCCATCGACGGATCCGCACGGTCCATGTCGATTCTTCTCGAGACTATGCGGCGCATGGGCGTCATGCCGATGGCTTCAGGTGGCATCACCACGTCGCCGGGGATGGGAACCCCGGATCGCCCGGCCACCGTCACGGTCGAGGTCGTAACCGTGCAGAACGAAGACCCACGGGTCCTCGGCCGCATCGTCGGCCGTGAAGTGAGAACCGCACTGGCAGGGAGGGCATAATGACCGCAATCGTGCATATTGCTGCGCTCGCCATGGATGGCACGTACCAGCGCGCTGATGATGTCTACCAGGTCGGGTCGAAGTTTTTCAGCGACTGGTATTCGCTGTCGGATTCGAAGTCCGACATTCGTGAGCGCCCGGTTGCGCATGGCGCGTATGGTATCGCCGAGGACTGGCGGTCGTCTCTGGTCATGGAGATGGATGGCTGGTTTCGTGGTGCCTCGTGGCTGTCGATGATGAATGCCCTCCGGGCGGCCATCTCGACCGGTCCCATGGTGACAGTGTCCGTAACCGACGATGAGGGAACTACCTCGCGGTCGGTGTCGGTGCGGCGGTTCGTTCCTGCGCCGGATCCGGGCGCTCGGGTGTGCGATTTCAGCCTGCTCATGGTGGCCCTCGACCCGCTCCGGTACGGCCCAGCAGTATCCGTTTCCACCGGCCTCCCGACGGCTGGTGGCGGTCTGGCCTACCCGATCACGTATCCGATCGGTTATGGTACGGCTGGCAATCCTGGCCGGGTCGTGACCGTGAATCCGGGGACTGCCGAGACATACTCTTCCCTGGAAATCACGGGCGGCATGTCGGGCGGGTTTGAACTGACGGAGACGAGCACAGGCCGGGTTGTTCGGTTCGAGCGGCCTATCCCTTTGGGCTCGACCGTCTACCTGAATCCGCGCACGGGCCGGGCGTCTATCGACGGCGCGTCAGACGTGTCGGGGTATCTGACGCGCTCGGACTGGTGGTCAGTCCCGGCTGCTATTGGTGGCACGCCCGGGTCCCGTGAAATTCAGTTCGTTGCTCTCGGGGCTGTTACTGGCACCCCAACACTCACGGCGCATACCAGCGCCGCCTATTGGTAGGAGACACCATGGCCCTTCAAGATTCATTCCCCGGCGCTTCTGGCACGGTGGATTCGACCGAACTCCGCAAGAACCTTGCGGGGCTGATCGTTCGCGACACGGCGGGCACCCCTCGCGCGGGCATTTTCCCGCGGCACACAAATGTGCTGGTAACGTCTCGCGCTGACATGAAGCTGGATATCGCGGAGTTCGAGGGTGTCTCGGTTCGCGGCGGCGGCCCCCTGTTCCAGGCGAACGATGGCGTGGCCCAGTCGCCGCTGCTCCCGATCCCGCTGGCGAACTCGCAGATCTCGGTGCTCTATTTCAAGCAGAACGAGAGTGTCGCCCCATATGCGGATGCTGATAACCTGCCCATCTTCGGTGTTGTCACAGGAGCTGCTGCTGCGTCCCCGGTGAAGCCGTCAATTGCGGGCGTCGCTGGTGCAACCGAGCTGGCAACGATCACGATCCCGTCCACTGCTACGGCCACCAGCTCGGCGGGCGTGGTCATCACGCAGTCGTTCCAGTACACGACGACGTCGGGTGGGGTGCTCCTGTTCCGCACGGCTAATGATCGGGATCTCTATACCACTGCAACACCGGGCCAGCACGTGTTCGTTCTTGCTGACGGTGCTGAATATACACGTGCCGGTTCTACCTGGGCTCGCTTCGGGACGTCACCGT
>Ga0314855_100177_pt1 | contig 13512 bp, 16 predicted proteins | sample 2018CB1WmetaG_FD_203636 | JGI IMG/M metagenome (GOLD analysis project Ga0314855, IMG submission 203636) | Cryopeg brine viral communities from Beaufort Sea near Barrow, Alaska, United States - 2018 CB1W | ecosystem: Environmental > Aquatic > Marine > Coastal | place: USA: Alaska | collected... | reverse complement strand
CGGACTTGCGGTACTTGACGCGGCGACCCTCACCAACAGGTGTGATCTCTTTTTGTTCGCGCAGGGTGTCGAGTTCGCGGAGGGAGCCAGAGATGTAAAAGGCTGCAACCTCGCGAGTCATCAACGCCGGCGCAAATTCTATGCGCAGGTTGTTCATGCTGCCACCTCAAACCATGAGGCGGTTGTTACGTTAAGTACCGAGCTGATACGACGAAGCTCGGCGACGGAAAGGTTGCCGTCGCCGAGTAATCTTCTTTCGAGTGTGGGATATGCAATGCGAGCTTCGGCAGCTAGACGCTGCTTACTGATCGCGCGTTCTTCGCGGAGGGCATTGACTCTTAGTCCAATGTCGTCTGCGTGCGTTTCGGTTGCCATATAGGGAGTATGGCTCCCCAAGTGGGGACTGTCAAGCCTAAAAGCCACTTTTCCCGATAATAATTAGCTGTTGCCAAATGGGGATTAGCGGGTAACCTATTTCGAGTGAATGAAGAAATAACCCGTGACCCGTACAACACGGCGGTAGCGTCAGTATTGAACGACGCCTACATACGCCTGAATTCCCCGATGACCCGCCTGGTGCGAGCCACGGGAAAGTCGAAGAATACGGTCTTGCGGTACCTAGCTGGCGAGCGCGATATTCGGGTCGCCGAACTTAGGAAGTTCGCGGGAGCCTTGGAATTGTCCCTAGAGCATATTTTCGCTGAGGCTGATCGACGCGTTGAGTAATTCAACCGTGGACACCCCCAGCGCTATCGCGAGACGCCGAACATCCCCAATGCTCATTGCCTCAACCGGGCATTGACCTAACCGTTCATGTCTTTCCGTCACTTCATGTCCTCCCATTGATGGGGAGCCTACTGCCGCGCACAGACATGAGTGAGCCACAACTTAGGTTGTGGTGGAAAGTGTTGAACCACTTTGTTTGTGTAAACGGGGGACGCTCAAAACCACTTACTGAACAACCCCCCTTAAGGGGGCTATCCAGTGCGGCGGTCAGACAATTTCTGCATTGCGTCAATCGCATCCTTCGAGGACACGTGTTGGTAGTTGCCGGTCACACCTGGTGATTTGTGCCCCACGACTTCGCCAATGGTGCGATCGGGTACGCCGGCAGCGGTGAAGTCTGAAATGGCAGTGTGTCGCGCCCAGTGGGTTGTCACACCTTCGGCGGCAACTTGGGCATCGGCTAGTAGCGTCTTCCACTGTTGTTGGTCGTGGCGCGAATCAATCGGTGTGCCGTCAGTGTTGGGCCAGAGCAAACCATAGGGGTTCGGGCGTAGTGATAGTTCGGCTAGGTGCTGCTCGAGTGCTGTCAGCAATGATTGGGGCAGGGGGAATGTGCGTGCTTCGTTTGACTTCGGCGGCAAGAGTACAAATCGCCCCTTGAGCACACGGTGTTCCATGCCGTCTGGGGTGATGAGTTGTTTTGTGGGGCAGCGGCCAGCAGATTTGGCGCTGCACTCCCCCTCGTGGCCGTGCTTGTAGTTCGCTTCGACCATGTTCCAGTGGACAGTGAATAGGCCGCGTTCGAGGTCTACGCTGTCGAGTGTTGCGCCGAGCCGTTCACCTTGCCGGATGCCCGCGTAGAGCGACACGAGCCACTTGGAGCCATCTGGACGACCCGCTGCGGCTTGGAGGATACGCAGGGTCTCGTCGGGGCTTAGGGTGCCGCGTGTGGTCTTGCCTGCCTTGGGGCGGTGAATGTCTTTGGTCACATTCGCTGTCACCAGACGCTCGAAGCGTGCAGCCTCGAACATGGATGACATGACGTTGTGAGCTTTGAGCTGCGACGACGACGAGAGCCCTTTGGCTTTCATCTTGTCGTAGATCATTCGCAGATCCGATGGGCGCACCTCTTTGAGGTTCTTGCGACCGATAGCGGGCAGTATCCAGTTATTGGTGTACGACCGGTATGTTCGGAATGGCTGCGGTTTCATTTTTGGTTCGCAGATGTTTGCTAACCAGTATTCGCTCCATGCGGCGACAGTCTTGTTGCCCAGTGGTGAGCCGGTGCTGTCGATCTCTGCTTGTAGCGCCCGGAGCTTGATGCGAGCTTTGGATTCCGACCGCGAGCTGACACGCTTTTGTTTGCGGCCACCGTTCTCGTTTAGTCCAACGTCAACGACGCCAATCCAGAGGTCGCGCTTTTCGTCATGGTAGAGGCCACCTTCACCTGATTTGCGTGTGCGTGGCATTCCCTACTCCTTTTGACGATAGATGGAGCCTCCACCCTTGCCGCGCATTGTTAGCCCTTGTCCTTGTCGCGGGTCAGCGCTTCCGCTTGGCGCCTAAGGCTTTTCACCATTGCGTGCGTGGGGTCAGCCTCAAAGCCAGCGGTGAACTCGCGGCTGACAACGAGACCGTTCATCATCTTGCTCTCGCTGATTTCAGCCTCATTGACTAGATGCACGGTGACCTCATCGGTGCCGAAGTATTCTGCGGCTATCATCTCGGCTGCTTCTATTAGTGAGGCGCGGTTTGGGCCACTCACGGTTCCAGTCATCATCGTGTCCTGCTTCCTTGTTCTGTCATTGTCGGGTTCGGTGCGTGGGCGGGGTTCGGTATCCCGCCTGCTTATCTGCTGTGAGCACTCCACACGGCTCCGTTGATCACTCCGGTGTGCGTTGGTCTTCTATGGAATACGTGGTTGAATAAGTTCATGTTCGTTCCTTGTCAGTAGCTTGGGACGTTCTGGGCCTCGAAGTGTTAGCGCACTTCGGGGCCTTTCTTGTTGTTTCAGTGTAGGTATACACAAAGGTTTACACAAGAGACGGCAAACGTATGTTTGCCATTGTTGCACCGGATGTCTGCCATAACCGCTAGTTTCTGCGGATTATGGGGTGTTTATTGGTGCCCCTGGAGGGATTCGAACCCCCAACCTGCTCCTTAGGACGGAACTGTATTGGTGTCGAGCCTCAGGGGTTTTACCCTTTGTTTAACTACAACTTGAGCATACTACCCACCCATAGGTTTACACAAGGGTTTACACAAAGACCCCAATCACTCCGCCAATGACAAAAAGCCCCGCACCTACTCCGAAGAGTAAGCACGGGGCTTAGTTGTCTATCTACTGGCAGCAGGACGTGGATTCTTCCATCGCGTCTGCCGGGTCTGTGGGCACTTCATATTCGGGGCCGCTCATTCAGCAACCTCGCGGTTTGGTACCTGGTACACAGCGGCAGCGGTGAGGATTGCGAGGACGAACGAGATCCACTGTCCCCAATCGGCAGGAATGAACCCTGCACCTGCTGTTGCGATGGAACCAACAATGGCGACAATGAACTTTGCGTACTGGCTAATCTTCTGAATCATGGTTTCTCTTTCTCTTCGACCGCGTTGTGCGGTTGTGTCTGTTCTTCGATTTGGTCGGATAGTTTTTCGTCGGTCTCGTGTAGATCCTCGACGGACTCTTCTAGCCCGTCCAAGCGGTGGTAGATGCCCTTCACGCCGAGCTCGACACGTTCCATTGAGTCCTTCACGGAGGTGCCGTTGTTGTAGTGCACCTCGTGGTGGATGTCGGCTAGCCTCGCGTTTTGTTCAGCCATCGTCTTATTGGTACTGACCATGAACACCGGCAGTTCTGCCAGTGCGTCAAAGAAGCGGATAACCTTTTTCAGCCACGGCCAGAAGCGGATGAGGAATCGGGTGATGACGTAGAGGCCCGCGGCGATTGCGCAGATCGTCGCGAGGGTTTGAATCCCGCTTACGGCCCCTAGCGCTGTCCAGTCGAAAATCGGCATTAGACCCCCAAGGGCTAGTAAATTAGTTGAGAATGATTTAAACTTTGCTTATGAAGAACATGACGAAAGGGATCATCGCCAGCCTCAGTGCTGCAGCTGTAATCACGACCGGCGCGATCGTTGGTGTGTCCGCAATGGAGGCTGCACCTGAGGAAACTCGTGCTTCGGTCGTAACCGTTGACGAGAACACGTTGCGTCAGGAAACCCCCAACACTGTTCGTCAAACCGTTCTCCCTGCACCCGTTGTCGAAGAAGCTGTTATTGAACCAGCCCCAACACAGGAGCCTGCATCAGAACCCGCACCAGCTCCAGCGCCTGAACCGGCACCTGCACCGAACTACGGAACACCAATCCCTTGGATTGCTGACTCGAACCCGAACAACGCAGAAGGCGGATATTGGGACACCACGCAGTGTGCGTCAGGCGCCGGATACCAAGCACCAGACGGCAACCAGTACTGCGCTAACTAAACCCCTACAGCGGCAAGCCGTGACTGGATATCGTCAATCTGCGCCTGTTGGTCTTTTGCGGCCATGATCAGCAGAATTGCGAACCGTTCATGCTTCACTCCGTCAGGTAGTCCTTCTTCGGTGTAGTCCACTAGCCATGTCAGTCCGAGGTCGTGGATCTCTTCAGCGATCACACCCCATTCGACCGCTGCTTCTTTCCCGCTGAGTTCTACTGCTCCGAGGTATCGGAAAGTGACCACCCGAAGTTTGTCCATGATCGATCGCACATCAAGTTCAGCCGTCACGATGTCGCGCTTGTAGCGCCTAGATGATGGGACGTAACCCATCTGCCCTGAACTGTCCACGTATTGCACCTTGTACGGTGAGCCACTCACAAGCCGGTTGTAAACATCTGTGGACTTGACCCCGCCGTGGAATGTGCCAGTTGAACCCGACACCGCGCCGCTCGCGGATATAGTGCCTGACGCAGAAATGCTTGCCATGTTGACGGTGCCAGAACTCAGATATGAGTCCGTCGCGGAGATCACGGTGGCGTTCAGGTTCACCAATGCGGCCTGCACCTGATTGACAAGTGAAGCAATGTTGGTTCCTGAGGGTCGCGCCAGCTCAGCAATTTGACGCTGCAACTCTTTGTGTGCCGCGATGATCGGTTCTAGTGAGTCTCCGCGTGGGGTTGGGTAGCCTGCCATCAGTTGCCTACTTTCGGTGCAAGATCAATTTTCACGAACCGGCCACGTTCATCACCAGACATTCCAATGATGCGGTGACGAACTGTTTGTGCTTGGGTGAGGAACGGATCGCCCAGCCCGGTGAGTGGATCCCATTTATCGAATACAAGATCGGCAAAGTCACCAACCCGGTACTGCCCCAGTTGTGGGCCACCAGATAACCCCTTCTCATCCGTTGGGTACGCCTCAGCAGTGAACGACCACACCTCATAAGGCGACAACCCTGCACGCACCATTGCGGTCGCGTAAGAGTCCAATGTGGGCTGTTCACTGACGGTGGAGTGTGACGAGTCGATGTCTTCCATGAGGGGAAAACCAGCATCAACAAGTGTGGGGGCATAAGCTCGCGCAACCAGAACAGTGTCTGTCTGCCGACCACCAACCTGCCAACCCAGCGACAACTGCCGCGAGCCATCCTCTGAGATCGTGAGGTTAGACACAGGCGACTTCGGAGCAGTGACAGACCACAGTGGCGCCGATTCCGAAGTAACTAATGGGCTTGCGTTTGTGCCCGTTCTGAACAACCATTCAACACCCAACATGTCTGCGGTGAAGCGTGGCTGGAACGAAAACTCCGGCCCATCCTCCCTATTGGCAAGATCCTCAATGGCCTGCATAACAGGTTTGAAATCGAGACCGAGGTAATCCTTCTCATGTGTGCCGGCTTCGTCCGCCTGGAACACAATCGGCAGATCACTGCCAGTCCACAGGCGTGCTTGCTCGACAAGGCGTTTAGCGATCGTCCCCAACGACAACGCACTGTAAGAGCTCGTCAATGCTGGGTTCGCCATCGTCTTAGACGTATCCGTGGGGTCGGGGATGGTGAACTGGTCAACACCAACAGAAGCAGCCAACAGGGGCAGAATCAGGCGGTGGTTGAAATATGACCCCATGCCCTTCGCCGCCAACTCGAGGGTGCGGGTGTCGCGAGAATAGTTGCGAACCCAAACAGGGCCAGCTTCCATAATCGTGTCACCTTCCACCACAGCCAGAAACGATTGTGTGGGCGTTGCTGTGTTGAATAGTTCGAGGGCTTGAACGTCAGGGTCGTTCAGGTCAACAGTCACGTTGATGGTTCCCGCAGTGAGGTAGCGACATCCCCACTGTCCGGTCATCACCGGCAGATCGAGGATGCGCCTACCAGTTCTTAAGTTGCCGATGATATAACGTGTGCTCATGCCAGCTCCTTCTCGGCGCGACGCGCCAGATAGTCACGCCGCCGCTTGGCCATGAACGCCCGACATTCCGTACACCGACACTCGCGGTACTCGTACTCTTGGCGGGTGCCATGCTCAGGAACCCGGTTCTCATTACGCTCAGTGATTGTGGCTCGCTGCATCTCGGTCCATTGGGCACCGGATCGCCGTGCCGCAAGTCGTTTCCGGATCTCATCGCTGCCCATAGAGAAGGGCACGCCGTCACGGGCTATGTCGTTCGTAACCGGATAGCCAGCCTCTATGAGAGCCTCAATCCACCCCGCTTCGAGATACGCTCCCGCAGTCTCATCACTGGCTGATTCCAGTAGGGCTATCCGCACATGCGACGGACCGACTTCCCGCATAACAGCGTGCACTCGAGATGGGCCACCATGCCTTGCCTTGTATCGGTGCTCAGTAAGGCGACGTGCGAGTGGTGCGCGGGTGCATCCCACGTAGAAGAACCTGCCGTCGCCGTCGTGCAGCGCGTAGATGGTGAACTGTGTTCGGGTACCATTCACGGTAGCCCTCCAATCGCTTGTACCGATATGTGGGGTTAAGCCCCGGCTTGTGTTTCCGCACTAGCCGGGGCTGTTCCTATTCTATCGGACGCAACCCGCCTGGCGGCACTTTGCATGTGTTAGTCCTTTACTATTGCCGCTCGTGCCGCTGATCCGTTTTCGCTAGCGGTAGGGACTTTGATTAGCGCCGCCAGTTTTGTGTAATCAATGGTTGTGGTTGTTGCCACGATCTTTGCCGCGTTCTGTGCCGCAACTTTCTCGTATGAGTCCCATTCGGCTTGTGAAACGGTCAGCCCTGGCTTGCCCACGAACCTTGACCACGCATTGTCGTCTGCCGAACCATCGGTAGTCACGAAGAATGTGGTTGAGTCGAAGAACGCAACCTTCTTGGTGTCTCTTAGTGCTGCTCTATACATTTCTTGTATCTCTTTCTTGGTTTCTGGTATAGGTGTGCCGGACGATCCGGCTGGCGACGCTCCGGCCTTGGCGCGGGCAACGATAGAACCTACTGTGCTGGGGCCGGGGCAGAACGTGGGGTAGCTCGCCCCGTAGGTGTTCCAAAGGTCACGATGACCGAGAACGTGTCTGATTGTGTAGCGGCTGCGCAAATCAACGAGCAGTCGTGCAGCAGCGTCGAGAGCCTTAGCCGAGATGGGCCAAGCTCCACCCGCTGACTCGTTCTCAATCTCCACGGTGACCGCACGGTGATCCCATGCAGCACCCTTACCTCCGTCGTAAGAGGAACCTGAAGTCCACGCGCGGCGTTCCTCGGGCACAACGCAAGTAATGCGGCCCTCGTTACTGATGGTGTAATTGGCCGACACTCCCCGCGAACCGCTTACCATTGCCGCAATCACCGCATCATCATTTGTTCCTGCTTGATGATGAATCAGGAACGTATCAATCGTTGATTTTCTTGGCGACGACTGATTGGAAATTCTGACCTGATTGGTTTGTTTGCTGTAAACCATTAGCTCAGACCCATGCTGACACCATCGAACGTCATAAAAATAGTGGGGGTGGAACCTGAGAGAGCGAATGCGCCAGTCGCAGGATAGATTTCCAAAGTTTGCACAGAGCTAACAATGTTAACCATGATCTTCCGCGTCTTGCCCCCGAGCCTGCCCACTAGCGCAGGGATGGTGAAGATTGTTGTGCCACCCGAGGTCGTCCCCGGCTTGATGACACCCTGGAGGTAGAGCACGTCCCCAATGATTCGATACTCTAAAGCACCATAAGATGCGTTGTAGGTAGACCAGCCACCCGACAGCGTTACGGCAAGCCAACCAGTATCCGCGATCGACGCCGAAACCCAAGCAGAACCAGACCAAACCCACCGCGCCGAATCAGCCAACACAACCGCTTGCTGACCCTTCTGCGCTGTCGTCCACAAATCCAGTACGGTCTTCGTGCTGAACGAAACCGTGCCACCCGCAGAAGCAGTGAACGGTGCCGTCTGCGTGATAACAACACCAGCCGAGTTTGTTGCAGTCGCACCCGAAGGAATCAGAACTGTTGCCAACTCCAAAGCGCCAACAGGCAACGACGGCTTCACCGGAACCGCACCCGCAGTACCCTTCACAAATCCAAGAATGGGGGTGTTGTTCGCATCAGGAACCGTGACCGTACCTGAAGCATCATTCTGTTTCGAATAGATCACATCAATGCGAGAGTTCGCACCCGGTGCCGCATCAAGAAGAACATTCGCAGCACCATCATTCGCAAGAAAAATGACACCACCATCACGCACCGCCGCACCTTGAAAACGTGCCACAGAAACATTCATCGTCGCCGACGACGTAACCAGATTCGGGCCAGCAGGCGACAACACACCACCACGCGGCGAACCATCAACATTGCACACCACAAGACCCGAAAACAGGTAACGGGTGTCATCTGCGTCAGTCAGTGCCAGCTTCGCAGGAAGCCCTTTTCGAATAGCCATAATTGCTCCTTAGAGATAACCGGGACTGAGCGTCACCGTGAACTGAGGGGTGCCTGTGACTGCCCCTAAACCTGCAAACTGAACTTGATGAGTCTCACCAGCAGGGATCGCAAAGAACCCACGCTCCGTAATGAACCCACCAACATCTGATTGACCATCGATCGACGCAGAACCAGTCCGCTGATTAATCGACACCGACGACCCCTCAGGGATAGGACGCACAAAACGAATCGACTGACCCGTAGAAACATTCGTCACCACAAAGCCACCCGCCAAACCACCCGTGACAGTGATCGACGGCCACACATCAGCCGTACCCACATTCGTCACCGAGATGCGACCGCTCGCGCCATCGTCGCCCCAATCCCAATACTCCAAAGCAGTCGTACCCAACGGCCACAACAGACCACCACCGGACACCGGAATGCCAGTCGAGGACGTGACCGGATCGCCATAGCGGAGCGGGTCATAAGCGACCACATCAAAGACGAACTTAAAGAAAGGGTGCGCCAACTGATTAGGGCCACGCACACCCGCCAAAGCAACAACCGAAGAAGTTGTCTCGAAAGGTTCCGTCACCCTAAAAGTTGACGGAACCCCACGAGGTTGCATTGCCCGCAACTGCCGAAGTGCCGCATAAGCCGACTCCATATCAGAACCAACCCACGACCCCTCAACAGTGACCGTTCGAGCCGCCCGATAATTATTAGACGACCCAAACGCACCATCAGCCTGCGGACGCTCATTCACCGGAACACGAATGCCGGCACCGTCCCACCAACCAGACCACTCACTGATCGTGAAACCCGTAGACGCCTCATCATCAAAAACAAGACCCTCGAACTGGATAGTTGTCATCCTGCTAACCTCCTGGCGAATTCGCGACCAATGATCGTGCCGTACACCAAGGGATCTTGGGTCTCGATAGCGGGTACGGTGATTGTCACGCTTGTAGGGCCACCCTGTGCGATAGTCGCTGCGGGCGGTGCAGGCGCGAACATTGCTGACGTGTAAGAGTCCGCCTGAATTGCTTTCAACACAGGCCGATACTTTGACGCTTGCGGTTCAGGGGTAACTTCCTCCCCAACCGACAGCATCGCCGGCACAGAGTCAGACTTGGATGTTCCCGGCCCGCGAACCGTTCCACCAGACGCATACCCGAGAATGCCAGAACCCAACTTGCCGGAACCTGTCGCGTTCAACTCGATAGACGCACCAGACCAACGAGCCATGAACTTAGCCATTGCAGCATCGGCAGGATCTGTGTTGATCGTGACAGCGGTTGCAATGTTTTCCGGGATCAGCCCCAACTTGTCGATGTAGGTATTTGCCGCATCTCCTGTAATCCCAAACTTTGCCAACTGTTCGACAAGAGCGGCGCGGCCATCGTTGATGGCTTGTGTTGCGTCTTCTTGTGAACCTGTTTGTTCAAGGATGGACGCGGCAGACTCGAGTGCAGCTCGTGCGATCCCATCTAAGGCGGCCTCATTGTTTCGGCCAGCTTCGGTCGTGATGTCTAACGTTTTACCGTTTTCGATTACCGCATCAGTGGCATCATCGATTGCGGACTGGAACTGACGTTCAGCGTCACGAGCAGACAAAGAGGTTGCACCAAAGTTGCGGATCATGTCAGCAAGATCACTGATCTGATCACCGGCACCCTCAGCAGCACCCTCTAGCTCTGCAATCGCATCCGTGTTGTCCACGGTGCTGCTCGTGGCACCCTCCAGCGCTGCCGCATACTCAGGGAATAACCTTTTGAGCCTGTCGATGGCCGCTTCTGATCCGTCAGTTTGCGCGACAAGTTCTTCCCACGCTGCTGCGGCTTCCTTGGTTTTCCCACCAGCAACAAGGTTTGCCATCGCCATGTCAAGCTCTTCGACGTTCTTCTTCGCAGCCCCCAACGACTGATTAGCGAAACCGAACGTGGCAATCTCAACGCCCGTGCCGATCCAACTGTTTTGAACATCCGCCAAGAAGCTACCGAGATCGTTAGACAGAAGGTCTAAGTTTTTGCGTGCGTCGGCACCAATCCCGAATGCAAAACCGCCACCCCCCAAAGCATCTGAAACTGTTTTGGAAGTGTCGCGGACGTTCCCTAGAGAATCCTCAAGCTCTTTCGCAGAATCGGTGGCACCAGTCAGCCCATCAGCCCATCCCTTCATTTCGTGAAGGAACGAGAGAGCAATGAGAACACCGGCAGCCTTGCCGAGCACGCCCAACACTTTTGCGGTACGTTGCGCAACCGGCCCCAAAGTGACCAGTGCAGCACGGTATGCCGCAATTTTCGGCACCGCCAACAAGAAGGCGCCACCAGAAAGAGCAGCAACACCAGCCAACACAGTCACCACACCAACAGACCCCAACAAAACAGGGTTCATTGTGCTGACATTCTCAGTCAGATCAGAAACACCCTCAGAGGCAGCATTGATCGCCGGCAAAAACACTTGCCCCATTGAAACGGCAGCATCAACGATTCCGTTAGTCGCAACCTGAATCTTCGACGCAGTAGTGTCATACCGCTTATTGGCCTCATCGACCAACGCAGTGTTCTCATCCCACGCCGCATTGCCCTGCTCGAGCGACTTACGCAACACATCACCAGAGTTCGCCATGTTCAACAGCGCACGAGTGGTGCGAATGTCGGTCTGACCTAGCGTCTCGAGGGTGGCAAAGACATCGCCGCCCTCAGAATCAATACGACCCAAACCCTCCACAAATGAGGCAATCGCATCAGCAGGGGCACCCTTGAATGAGCGTGCGAAGTCGGACGATGAAGTTCCAGCAACCTTCGCGAACTCATCCAAATCTTTACCGCCAGCCGAAACCGATTTAGCGATATCAATCATGATCTTCGAGATAGCCGAACCACCGGCCTCAACCTCAACACCGACCGACGAGAGCGCGTTAGCAAGACCCAAAACTTCAGCCTCGGTTAGACCCACCGTCTTACCGGCACCAGCAATACGCGAAGCCATCATTATGATGTCGCGCTCAGTGGAAGCACCGTTGTTACCGAGCTGCACCAGGGCTGCACCCAAACGGTCAACATCGCCAGGAGCGGTCTGCATCACGTTCATCATCTTTGCGATGGACGTTGCAGCTTCCTCAGCGGACAAGTTTGTGGTCTGCCCAAGGTCAACCATTGTGCGGGTGAACTCAAGGATGGAACCCTGCTCCACACCCAACTGACCTGCAGCCTCAGCCACAGCAGCCAACTCCTTATGAGCAATGGGAAGTTCACGAGCCATGCCACGCAAACCCTCATTGATTGCGTCTAGCTGCTCGGGTGTGCCGTCAACAGTTTTCGTTACACCTGTCCACGCTGTTTCCCAATCGATCGCAGCCTTCGCCGCAAGAGCAGCACCAGCCAAAGCCAACGTCCCGGCAGTGAGGGATGCACGCCCAACAAGCTCGTAGGCTTCCTTCTGCTTGGCCATAGCCTCAGCAGAGTCCCCAGCCATTTTCTTGGTGGACTTTGCAGCCTTCTCCATGTTGGCGATGTAGCCATTTACCTCAGCTAAGAGAGTTACTTTCGTGGTTCTGTCGGCCATGAGGTCTTCCTTCCCACAAAAAAATGGAGTAATATTCGGGCATGACAACGACACCCACCACAGCGACTAACTCGCTTGCGATCGGTTCGCTTGTCCTCGGAATTACCGGCCTCGCCATATCCGCAATCGCGGCAGGCGGGATTACCGTGCTAATTGGTGCTGTTGCGGTCGTTCTTGGGGTTACTGGACGAACCCGCGCCAACACACTCGACTACCGCAAAGGGCACACAATGGCGGTGCTCGGCCTTGTTGCCGGAGCACTCACCATCGTGTTATCTGCAATCCCGTTCTTCACTAGCTAGTCGCGTAGTTTCGCTGACCACAGGTGACCTGAACGGTTCATCGGATTCTTCGGGTCGTCATCCTTGTAATAGGCTTTCTGTCCATTCGCGAGTGCTTGCATTGACCAGTCCACAGTTGGCCCCTTGGGTACCTCAAACTTGAACTGATTTGCCGGGTTTGTGGCATCCACTAGCGGAATACCTATCGGGTTTAGTTCGCCCTCATATTCGGCAGATGCAAGCAACCATGCGACCTGTTCAGGGTTCCACTCAGGCTCAGAAACGACAGTGACTTCTTTGATCCGGTTCCACGTCCACGGCTTCCACCACACCACCGGTTCGTATTCGTACAGGTGTTGTTGTGCGGGTTCCCACCCATCGAGACGGCGCAAAGAAACACCGAGCCCGCGGGCTAGTTTGGTTCGCGCCCGGACGTGACCGGTTAGGCTTTTTTTGCTTTAGCGATCTGCTGTTGCGGGTTCCACTCGTTCAGATACCAGATAGCATCCGCAATGAGCCCGATGCTGTGACCGTCGAGAACAGCGAACAGGTCAGCCCACTCTTCAGGACTTAACTCAACTTCTTCACCATCAACGAGAGCAACACCAGACTTCGGCGCAATCTCTTGCACCACCTTGTGAACGTCATACCCGTACCGCAACGCAATAAGACCAGAGCCAACAGCGGGATTCTTCGCCGTAACACTGGCCCACGTTTCGCCAGCAACCTGCTCGAAAACAAACGACTCGACCACGCCGTTGAGCAGAACATCAACGGGGTCACACTTCTCACGAGGGGTAGCCTTAGCCGCCTCCAACTTCGCACCAAAAACAGACATAACAAAATCTCCCACCGTCCCTGCCAAGGGAAAACCGGGCATGTGTGAAGGCAGGGGAACACACACACACCCGGTCGCTTACAGCCCGCTACTAAACAACGATTGCTACGTCGTCCTCAGAGGGGGCAATGATGTACCACGTTTGGGTGATCGTCTGAACACCATTCTCAACAGGGGCATCCTTACGCTGAACACCGCACTCGATGTGCAGAATGTCTGCAACCTGTGCAGCCGTCCAC
>Ga0314855_100174_pt1 | contig 13580 bp, 25 predicted proteins | sample 2018CB1WmetaG_FD_203636 | JGI IMG/M metagenome (GOLD analysis project Ga0314855, IMG submission 203636) | Cryopeg brine viral communities from Beaufort Sea near Barrow, Alaska, United States - 2018 CB1W | ecosystem: Environmental > Aquatic > Marine > Coastal | place: USA: Alaska | collected... | reverse complement strand
ACGACCGGTCTTCGATGATCGCCGTGTTGACGGCTTCCAGTACAGCCTTGGGGTCATGGAAGCCGTGAGCAGTGAGAATCGCAAGTGCCCGTTCATTCTCGGTCGGTACGGTGACAGACTCCAAAGCATCCGCCAACCTCCGCACGAGATCGAGTTCGCTGCCGGGGCGAATACCCAACTCCCAACCCGCCGATTCACGAAACGCCTTCCGCGCTTCCGCTATCAGGTCGGTGATAGAAACATCTTTCGACATCAGATTTCCTCTCGCGCAAATGCGCCTCGATGGGGGTTCACCCTGTAGTCGATGCCGCTCATTCGTGTGGCATTCTCGACTAACACTTTGTCGTACCCAGTGTTGAAGCCTTCATCCCAAGCCGCAGAACGAACCGCCGCAACATGCCCTGCCAGCCAGCGATCAAACTGGGCATAAATGCGGTCGTCATCCCAGCCAGCATCTTTCACGGCTTCGTCGTCAGCGATTCCCTCGTAGAACTGCCACTTCCACAGATCGCGCACATCTTCCGTGCTGGGGGTGTAATCGTTGTCACCCATTAGAACGGGGTCAATCCGTCGTAGCTACCGGGTGTGTTCCAAACGTCCCCAGTGGCCCCAGAATTTGCGGGTGCTGTCGTTGCCCACGGTTCCTCTGTTGTCGCGTTAGAACCGCCGTTGCTGCCGTCTCGCTTAGGCTTCCGAACAATCACACCAATCGTCGGGAACGTAACGTTCACGTTCACACCCGATTTGTCTGCCGTCGCCCACGTCTTCACCTCAAGGCCACCAGTCAGCGTGACCAGCATCCCCTTGCGAATGTCGGATGCGATCCGGTCGCCGTGCTCATCCCAGAATTCGGCTTGATACCAGATGGTGTCGCCGCTGTCCTCGTAGGCTCCGTCGCTGTTCTTCTTCTGCGGCGTGACCGGGACAACAACCTGTGTGATTGTGTGCCCGGTGACGTTACGTGTTTCGGGGTCTCGTGCTACGAAACCCTCGATGGTGATAGTTGCTCTAGCCATTAGTTGTGCTCCTTGGTTGTTGGTGACTCTGAGGGGGTCGTGAAGTTGCTCATCCACTGCTGCAACAAACCCGATATGTCGTCTTCTCTGAATCCGACTTGGGCGAACATCAACGCGATCCGTAGAACCTCGTGACGCTCGTCAGCACGCAGCCCCAGCATGTTGAACTGCAAATTCAACTCTTCTAGTTCGATTGCCTCGATCACTGAAGTCCCTGAACGGTTCTCCGCAGCGAACAATTCAAACGAAGTCAGCAGCGCATCTAATCCGATGCTGAACGGGTTCCTTCGCTTACTCATCGTTTTCTTCTTCCTCTTGAATCGGTTCCATACAGAAAACACACCGGGACTCGCCCCTAGTAGTGATCTGGTAGTCACACTCGTGGTTTCTCATGCCGCATCCCTCCGAGCACGCTCACGACACTCAGCCTCAAACTTCGGTCTGTCCAACAGCTCGGCGGTCACGATCCGTCCTCCACAGGTATCCATGACCACTCGCCAGGATTCCCACGCCGCATCCGTGTAGGCCAATTCCTGACCTCACGATCACCACGCCACGCAACCATGTCGAACCGCGTTCCCTCAGAGTCCCGATCAACTCGGATGCCCTTACCAAACTCAGGCCACCCCATCAACGCAGCCGAACCACGCGGACGAAGATCACGCTCCCCACCAGCACCAACCGCATGACCGGCATGAGCTTCCATGACCAGCGCCAACCCGCGATCCCGCAAAGTGTCAAGCGCGGCCAGCAAAGGTGCCGCGTCGTCATCGTTAGTAATCGCACGCGGAGTCAACCGATACAACGGGCCAATGAACAACACATCCGGGTTGAACCTGTCCACCAAACGGTGAACCTGCCCAAGGTGTGCATCACGCGTCAAATCCAACCGTGGAGCGCAAGCCAACTTCACAGCCTCAGCCGGATCACGCGCCCACGAAATACCCTGAGCTTTCGCAACCGGCCACTGTGCAGCACGTCGCCACTGCTTCTCTGAGTTCTCCGCATCAATCACCAACACGCTCACAGGCTCAATCTCGTGAAACAACGTCGGATGAATACCCGCAGCAGACAGAATCGCCAACTGACGCACGAACGTGGACTTACCTGCACCCTCGCCACCCGTCAACACGAAACGGTCACGCTGCTCCAACAAGTCAGGGATGATCCACGCATAGTCGTCACTGCCGGCTAAAACTTCTGCCAGCGTCTTCACGTCAAGTTCGCGCTTCACCGCCCCCTTCTGGATCTCTTGAAGTTCACCAATGGAACGTGCCAGGACTTCACCCGGTGGTGTGTGCCCGGTAGCACCCTGAAGCACATGACTAGCGGCAACGGTGATTGCTCTCCGCACACCCCCATCGTGTACTTGCTCGGCGTAGGAACTCACCCCGGCGATGGTCGCAATGTCCCCCGCGAGGATGTGCATGTCAACTGCGGTTAGGCCGTTGACTTCCCACTCGCCTAAACGATTGCCAACCGTGATTGCATCAACGTGCTCACGCTCGGCCATCATCCGTGTAATCCCGGTAAACATCAGCTCGAATTGGAGCACCGAAAAATCTTCTGATGACACAATCTCGGCTGCTGGCCGGAACGCTCTCGAATCACTGAGGATCGCCCCAATGACTGCTTGCTCTGCATCTGTGCCGATCATCGCCTCATCCATTCATCGTTCGGGTTGAGCTTCTTCACCGTGGGCGTGGCTTTACCTAGCCATGTGGTGAATGCGGCATTCCAGTTAGCGGCGTGGCGGTCATGCGTTGCGGCATGGCCTCGGAAGTTCTCAACCTCGCGTGTGATGTCGATGTTGAGAGTTTTGGCCTTCTCGAAATGCGAAGCCGTGGGCACCCAATCGTCAGAAATGCGAAGCGATGGCCTCTTGCCAGAGGGCGAAGCCGTAGCCGTAGCCGTAGCTGTAGCTGTAGGCAACCCCTGGCCCTGCCCGTCGTTTAGGGTAAAGCTAGGGGTAACAGCAGGGGTAAACCCTTGGGTAAACTCTGCAATATCGGTACCCGTAGCATCCAGAATTGTTTGCACCTGCCGCACACCCCACTTCAGGTCAGGTTGCTTAGCGTGAAGCTTCTGAATCTCATAAGCGGCCACCTGCCGGATAGGTGAAGACGCAATCGCCGCGAACGCAACAGACAACGAAACAACCAACTTCGGCTGCTTCATCAACCCGTCATGCTTCACAAATGACCGCACCAGAATTTCCTCAGTCGAGTCATCCGCAAGAACGAACCTTGCCTTCTCAAGCTGACTAGCCGCGTCGGCAACCTCTTCAGCAGTACGCCCCGATGTCATGGCCGCAATTCGCCCCGCACGCCAATCGGCAACCCCCGCATAAGAGAGCGTGGGATGTGACAGCAACAGCATGTAAAGGTGTTGAGCTTCGAGGGACAACCCCCGCCAGTCTTCGTCGGCCCACATATCAATTCGGATGCTCGCCCGGTCGCGGGCCACTACGCCACCCGCCGTTTAATCAGACGGCGAACCGCAGTATCGGTGACGCCAACGGACGCGCCGATGGTTTCCCATGTGAGGCCGTGCTCACGAGCTGCGATAATCCCGGCAACCCTGGCGCGTTTCGCGGCCTCAAGTTGTGCGGAACAGAGTTCTAAATATTCAACGGCGAGTAGTTGCCGCCTTAGTCTGTCTGCGTTGGTATTATCGGTCATAGCTGAACCTCCATACGGTTCGGTCAGGCTCCCGTTTGGTGTTGATGCACCGACGGGGGCCGTTTTTATTTGTGCCCCCATTCTATCGAAACTTTGTTCGATTTTAGCAGACACGCCGGACACTTCCATAAGAATATTTGTTCGATCAGTGATGATGGGAACATTTGTTTTTGCCATCAGTAAGCCCATCCTTTCCCTGTAGTTATGACGCCGATCAGAATTAGGTACTCGATCGCATCGTTCGCATTCACCGGCACACGTTCAACCCCTTCTAAGTGGTGCCAACCATCCAGATAAAGGACAGGCACCAAGCGGGGGTCACGACTCGAATTGCGGTAACGAACCAGCCCACGCTCTTTACAGAATTGGGCAAAGTCGGCATCAGCAGTCGCGAGCGTGTTGTGCCCGTTGCACATGGTCACGAGTAGGTCTGGGGTATCGAACAGTTTCGACCCACCAGCGCCCCTGTTTACGGTGTGCTGCAGTGTTAGTGGCCCCCAACAGCGCGCAAAACGGTGCTCCACACCTGCAAGGACGCACGCATGATCGTCACGCTTGTAGACCGCTGCCCGATCCCTCGCCTTCACAGTCATGCGACCCACCCCATTTCCATTTCTTGCCCTAGTGATTCGATGACGGCAGCCCCCAAGTCGCGAGCTGCCGGTGGTGTGACTGCGTTTCCGCTTTGGCGCACCTGTTCACGCTTCGTGCCCAGGAGGATGTAGTCATGCGTGAATGCCATGCCCACCTTGATCTCATCGGGGGTCAGCATGCGGAACAGCACATCGTCCACGTCGAGGCTCATCTCAGATTCGACTAAGCCGTAACGATCACTGGTGGTCAACGTTCCGTGCGGTTCGTCCGTGGGCTTCGCCGTTAGTGATGCCGAGTAGTACGGCACGAGCAGCGACTGATGCCCTGCTGTGGTGAGGGTGCGCAGCTCCTCCGTGACAGGTGTAGACATCTCAGCGCCACCTTCGTTGTTGCGCATGACGAGCGCATGATGGTTGCCACCTGCCGATATGGTGTCCATGGTGCGTGAGGCTGGTTTTGTCACGCCGTGATTTCTTAGCGGGACGACGAGCGCCGTTTCATTGCGGGTTGACTGGGTGCGCATCGGCCCGGTGGTGGGTGCTGCGTTCTTTCCCTCGCGACCCTCCACGGGAACCATCAGCGGGTGCGCGGCGATGCCATGCTGAACCGTTGTCGTCTGTGTCGGAATTACGGTATCGACTGGGTAAGCACGCAGGTAGTTGCTGCCAGTGGTCACCCCGTCGTAGGTGTTTCCTGCGGCCGCGACAACGATCGGCTTCCAATACCGTTCAATGCCCTTCTCAATACGGGCACGTGTCTTATCTGCCAGAGGCTTCTTTTTGTCACCGATGCGTTCACCCTGAATCGACCAGTCAATCGCGGACGATGCGGGCAACCATCCCGGCTCAACAACAACGGCACACTTAGGGCAACGGTAAACATATTGCGCCCGGTAACGCCCCCAGCGTTCAGCCTTCTTGAAAGCCTGCAACGCGGAGATGACACCGTGCGTTTCGCAAAGGGCTTGCGGTCGAGTCCACTTCTGCAGATCCGGTTTCCGGTTGCCCTTCAACCAGAACACCACATACATGCGGTCACGAGATTGTGGTGCCGGCAGACCTAGAGCTTGAGCGTGCATCGAGTTCAGCCACACAATCTCGTGGTCATAACCAAGTAGTTCCATCGTCTGCAACCAAGCAGGGAATGGCACCCAACGGTACGCATCAACAACGTTCTCGATGATGATTGCCTTGTAGTGGTGATACTCCGCAAAGCGCGGCACGTCCCACATGGTTGCGCGTGAACGGTTTGCTGATTCGTCAGCCATCGGGCGTGTGCCGTCGAGCTCGAACAGTGCTTCGTTTAGTGCACGTTGACGTTTCACTCCTTTAGCTACCGAGTGGTTAGTGCATTCAGGGCTTGCCCAAAGGATTTCTGTTGTCGGAAACCATGACGGTTCCACTTGCGAGATGTCCGCACTTGAGTGGTCTGTTTCTGGGTGGTTCGCCTGGTGGGAGTCGATCGCGAGCTTCCAGTGGTTCGCGGCGATCACAACTTTTACACCGGGTAGTGTGGAGAGGCCGGAGCTAGAACCGCCGGCACCGCAGAACAGATCGGTTACTGTAATGGTCATGTTCCGCTCCCTGTTATTTGTAGTGCCACGTAGATGAGCTTCCACAACACAACCGCCGTCACAATAGACAGAACAGTCAGTGTTGGGATGATGAATGCGGGGCGCATCATTCCGGTACCACCGAATCGAGGCCAAGCCCATCACGAGCGAGCAGGCCCTTGAGATCAGCAAACGGGATATCTGCCACGTCAACCCAACAGCGACACGGCTGCTGCATGCTGTCCATCTCTCCGCAGTCGTTGCAGCGGTGGGGTGGACATTTTCCGCAGTAGCTTGCTGTGGGGTGGCCGTCTGGTAGCTGTTCCCCGCAGTTGTCGCATGTCGGGTTCATTCGGTGCCACCTGTCTGAACCTCAAGCCACCACGAGTCTTCCCACTCAATGCGAACGGGATATGTACCGAGAGTCAGACCCTCAAACGTTTCGTCGGTGCCGCACTGCTCGAACACGTAGCGGAGAGCGCACTGGTCAGACTCAACCAACCAGTCGCCGTCGAGGTAACTGTGTTCTTTGCCGTGTCTCGTGCGCTCGTCGTCATAGTCCGGATTCATTGCCTGACACGCCTTGCGCTTGCACCCTACGAGCACCGCGCAGTCGCCGCCGTGAGCACCGCCAAACTCGTACTCGTAGTCGTCGCTCTGTTCGTCTGGTAGGCGTGTGATCGTGACCGTGTGGCTCGTCATTCGGAGCCCCCTTGGTATGCGGGATCTGCCGGGTCAAGATCCGGCTTCGGCTCGGCAACGGGTTCTTCAGTCGCGACTTCTTCAGCCCGGTTGAGCATTCCGAAACGTGTCAACGCGAGTGTTCGCACTGCGTCGTTCCATTCGTTGACGGCTTTCGCTTGGTCAACAACAGCAGTGACTTCTTCTTTTGTTTCGGCGGCTTCGATGAGGCCAGCCCAGTTCTCGGTCGGCACCACCACAAGCGCGTCGTCGGTGTCCGTTGAGGCATCTTGGAAGTCTTCTTGCGTATACAGCCCAGAGAGTTGCATCGGGAACGCACGGCGGAAACCATGAGTCTCAGCACGAATCCCCAACATGTGCGCTGGGCGCTTGTCCCAGTTCTGGCCACGTCCACCAAACTCTGCGAACGTGACAACCTGCACTAGAGGTCGTGCAACACCTTTGCGGTAGATCCCGATCTTGGCCGCATACGGTGCACCTTTGCCGGGTGTTGTTGACCACGGGCCATCTTCGACCTGCTGCCATTCGATGGGATCTTGGCCGTCATACTCGCCCGTTCTCTGAGCGACTACACGGAACCCATCAACACCAATAAGGACAGTCCACTTGCCGCCCATCTGAGCGGCGTAAATCTGTTTCGCTGTCGGGTCTAGGCCAGTGCGTTGGCAGGCTGTGATAAACCCAGCCATGATGCCTGAGGGGGCGAACACGCGAACCTTGTTATCACCGTTGCCCTCAAACCATGTGAGGCCAGCGAATTCCATCATCGCGGCAGTGTCAGCATTCCAAGTGGAAGGGTTGACTGATTCGGGTAGAGCTAAATCTGTGGTTGTCATGTGAGGCTTCTTTCAAATTCGAGTGCCGCCGTGAGGCGTGCAAGGAGGTCGGCGGCGATCGGTTCAATGCGCGCCGTGAGGGAAACGATTTCGGGATCGTCAGGGTAGAAACGGATGAACTTAGGTTCGTCATCGATGAGGTCTTCACCGTCACCGTTTTTGTCGATGTCGCCCCAGCACCAGTCGATGTGTTCAAATTCGGGCAGTACCCGAAATTGCCATGCGAGTTGTCGTTTCTCGCCTAGGTTTGGGCCTTTGGTGCGTTTGTCGAGGGTGACGTGTTTCACCTTCACCTCAGCGCCCGAAAGACCGTCAGCACGTATACCGTCAGGGGTGGCCGCAAAGCCGGGTTCGTCCGGTGCGTGAATGAGGGCTTCGTTATGGTCGTACCCTGCCCAGCCCAGAATCATCGGCTCCCACCTGTAACCGTTGTCGGTGAAGACGTTGCCGGTGAACACTTCCCGCTTGAGTTTCGCTGCAAGGTAGAGGTGCACAGATTCCGGCTTTGCGAGTGTCTTCGCGTCACTGGCACCGATGACGGGGAACCGTGCTGTTTTCCAGTGTTCGCGGTCGGTGCCGTCGCTGAGGATTCGGTCAGTCCAGCTCATCGGTTTCACTCCAATAGATTTCGAGAAGAACTGCAGTGGCGTCTCGTGTGCGATAAATGGTGTCGTCAAAGTCAAAATCGCCCAGAGCAATTCGGTGGTTTGCCATATGATTCATGCTGATAAGCCAGCGCTGCACCAAGCGGAATTTCCATCTGAGGATCATCGGATTTTCTCGATTCTTAGTTCCATGTGGGCAACATCCGTTCTCTTGTCGATCCACACAATTCGGGGCATGTTCTTCACCATGAACTGGCTCGTGTCATCCTCGACAACGCCCGCGTCAATGAGTCCGTCGCACCATGCTTTGAGGCTGGGGACAGGGTTTTCGTCGTCGCGGCGTGCCTTTGTGGTGACGAACCAGGTGAGGGTCACTTCGCACCGACCCAACATGGGGATGCGGTGTGCAGCTTCGGCGGCTTCCAACCTCATGGCAGCCGTTTTTTGGGCCTTCACCATGTGATGCAGTCGGTCGTTGAGGCTGATGGGTGGTCGTGTATGCTCAAAGCGGAGGACGACTTCAAATGGTGTGAAGCCGTCCTCTGATTCGTGGTGGGTCATTTGGTCACAGCAGGGGAAGTCAGTCATCGGTATTCCGCCCACATTGCGAGCGCTATCACGATGAAAAGGGTTGCGGTTAGTGCACCAAAAATGAAATCAATCATCCGTTACGCCGTACTTATTGCTGAGTTCCCGAAGCTGCGGCATGAATCCATCAGCCCATGCGAACTTCGATACGTCTTCCAGCACCTTCTTGGCCGTCACCGCTATAGGCTCCAAGCGGGTGTACGGTGCGCTACCAATATTCACAATCAGTTCTTCTGCGGTCAGGAACAGCGAATCTCCGTTGCTCTCATAGAACCAACCTTGGCCCCGGTCTCCGGGATCTAGTTGAGCGATTTGCGGAAAGTAAGTTCCATCAAACCAAGTGATAACCGCGCCTTGATCGGTCGGTAGTTCCACGGCAGGTTTCGCCGGAACAGACAGTTGCCAGTAGCCTTGGTGGATTTGCAGAACATCGGCAAGGTCTGGAACTTTCAGAACAAGCGCGTAGATGTTGTCGCCGTGGAACAAGCTGCTAAAAAGTCGATCAACGACTTCTCCGGTCAGCATCTGCTCGGCACGCATCGCCCGAACCGGATCGCCAATCTTCACCTGCGACCAGTCATCCTGTGGTGTCCAGTCAGTCATTTGTAGTCACTTCTCCGCCGTGTAGTTCGATCAAGGATTCAATGACCGTGAACGGGACACAGCTGTAAACGGTGTCTGTGGGGCTTTCTGGAAACTCACAAAACTCTTCCCACCGATCCCACGGCTCCGGGCGTTCACTCGGGAAACCAACCTCGGCAGCGGTGTACGGGCCTGGGTAGTCACGACCCGGTGAGGCTGAACCGAACCATTCTGGGCGCGGGGTGCAGTACGTTCCGACGCCAGCCTGAACCGACATTTTGAAGCCGTCCGCGCACCGAATCTGACCGCTCGGTTTTCCATCACGGCTGTAATTTGCGCTCATGGTGCCTTCTGCTTTGATGCGCTCGATCATTTCTTCATCTCCAATTCGCGTGAACCTCGGCTGTCGAGGAACCAAAGTGTTGCGCCGTGTGAATCCTTCTTGCGGAATACCTCGGCAGTCGTTTCGCGGTCGATCAATACGGTGTAGCTGTCATCGGTAGACGTGACGAACACACCCGCAAGGGACTGCTCACGGTCCGGATCAAATCCGGCCATGCACCATACGGTCACTAGTTCGCCAGCCCTCGGAATCCACGTTGCGCGCCTCCGGTATCTGCGAGGCTCGTTGAGTTGTTGCTCTGTGGGGCGAGTGGTGTTGAGCGTCAGAATGAAATCAGCTAGTGAACTCATAGCGTCACCCCCGTGATCAGGAGCGCGAAGCCAGCCGACACAATGACATTCAGCGCGAGCAGGATCGTGCCAATGAGAAGCACGGGTGTAAGGCGGTAGTAACCTTTTGGTGCCTTGACGAACCGGCCACGCTCACAGGTGTACATTTTGCGGCTCATTTGGTGGCCTCCTTGGTCTGCAAAATTTCGCGGGCAATAAGGTTGTCGAATCTTTCGTACGCCTCATCACGGATTCGCTCCCACTCGGCTACGCCCGCGTCACGGTTGTAGCGGTACAGGCTCATGTCGCGGTCATCGCAGGAGATCGCATAACTCAACCGCAAGTCGTCAAGCGTTGGTTGCTGCTGCTCGTCACTCATGAGCGCACCCCCCGTCGTGCCCGATCCCTGCGCACCTTGTCCCGACGCAACAACACCAACGTGATGAGGGTGACGACGACGAGGAAGGCAAGAATGCTGAGAAGTTCATTGATGGTTTGGGCAAACATTTCAGCGGTCATGATTGCGCCACCCTTGCTACGATTGCCGCCATCTCTTCGATGTAGTCAGCTGCAGCATCAGCAGATTCGCCAGAACGAGACCGGGCCCAGTTAGCTGAAGCAGCGAATGCCTTAGCGCGTTCAGCAGCAAGCCACTTGTCAAATTTGGCAAGGTTCTCTGCGCGGACATCGTCGGGGTCGGCTTCGAGACCGTCGCCCAGGAATGCGCCACCGAATCCGTTACGGATGTAGGAGGTTTCCAGAACCGCTTTGGTGCTTAGGTCGAACATATCGGGGGTCATCACAGCGCCCCTAAAACGAAGTGGATCGGGAAGTGTGCGGCACAACCGCAACTGCAACCGGGCTTAGAACCCGTTGTCGGCGGGTCTGCGGGAGGTGTAGATGTTCTGATCATGGGGTGCCTTCTTCGCTGAATTGCCACACGATTGCGCGGCGGTTGTTTTCGGTCAGTCGGTAAATGCCAGACGGTTCAACAAGGCCCATGCCGATGAGTGCGGCGCGAGCTGTGCGAAGTCGTTGCCCGGTGAAGTGGAGGCCGTGCATTTCTGCGAGACCAACCAACTCGTGATCTGCTAACGACTTACGGGCCAGCGTTTGCAGAACCCAACCGATCGACTTCGACACGTCATTGGTGTCGCTTGCTTCGTGGCTTGTCAGGGGATCGGTGCGTCTGACCCTGGGACTGTCATCACCGAAAACGGAATGAATCGGCGGACGAGTCGCTAGGGCGGTCATGCGAGCACCTCTCCGTCTTCGATGACGATCCCGACTGAACCGTTGTCACCGACGCGTTCGATCCAAACTTGGAAGTCATGCTCAGCGGCAGCGGCGGAAATCATCTTCATGTTGTCGTCGTCCAGCAGCGAGCCGTCAAGGATGCGAATGACTCGCAACTTCGGGTTCAGGGCGATTGCCATTCCGAGAGACACGCGGATCTGTTCAGCGCTAGATGCCTGATCGAACGGGACATCTTGGTAAGAGACCCCTGAGTCATCGAATCCGAGACCATCGACGGGGAACTTCGCTTTCGCGAGTGCGTCAGCTTTCGACTTGTCCATCGCGGCAATGTCGGCGGTGAGCTTTTCATATGCGGCGCGGTGTTCAACTATCGTCGTAATGCGTTCTATCGCCGTGTTGTTTTGGCGGATTGCGTAGTTCGTTGTCTCAACCTCAGACAGCGAAGATTCGAGCTCGGTCACATCTGCCGGAGCCTTGAGGGCCTCGACTAATGCTTTCTGTTCCGCCTGCGCCTTGCTGAGAGACTTGAGCGATTCCTGCAAGCGCTGGATCTCGCTAGTTGCAGAAGCCACGTCATCATCGAGCGACACGAGTGTGGAGATGTGCCCCGCGTTGGCGCGTTCCTGCTCTTGCGCCTCACGGATGAGGGCAATGATCGACGCGGCTGAGACTTCCTCTGAGGGAAGGTCGCCGTCGATCTTCGGTTCCTCACCGAGAGCCTTACCGTCGCGCCCTACCGCTGTGCGCTTGTCGAACAGTGCGGCACGCTTCGAGTCAAGTTCGCCAAGGTCAACGTCGATATCAACCAGTTCTAGGAGTGCTTCACGCTGCTCTCTGGCAGACATGCGGGTGAACTCAAGCGGGTCAAACGACAACTTGCCGATGAACGAATCCAGCAACGCTTGAGGCGACTTGTACACAGCACCCTCGCCCGATTCAACCTTGACTGTTGAGGTGTCGCCCTTCCATGTGCGGGTGACAACGATGTCGCCAAGGTCAACACGCACCTTCGCAGTCTCGGCACCCTCGCGGATTGGTTTTGATGCCTTGTTGCCTTCGCGCCCACCGAGTGCCGCCCAGATTGCGTCGAGCACTGAGGTCTTGCCTTGAGCGTTACGTCCGGCGATGACAACCGTGTTGCCGTCCGGCGTGATCTCGATTGCTTTGAGTCGCTTGTAGTTCTCTGCTTCGAGGCTGATGATTTTCATTGAGTTCCTTAGTGGGTTGTTATTGCGGTGAGTTCGGGTGACGGCTTGGGGGCTTGGAGGCACCGCCACCCGAAGATGTGGGTTACTTCTTTTCGGCTGCTGCGCGGAGGTCGCGAGAATCGAAACCACGTTCGCGCGCTTCATGGAGTCGCTTCTTCAGCGAGCGAGGGCGAGGAATGTTTGCTGGCTTGCGACCGTTGAATCCGGTAACCAATTCGTGGAACCATGAACGCTCAAGGAACGGGGTCGCGATCTTCGCTTCCTTGGTGAACTTGATGCCTGCGCGCTTACGTGCCTTACGTGCTGTATTGCTCATGACGTTTCTCTTTCGTTGGGTTAGTGATTGTGTTGGATAAGTGAGACGCCGGGTTTTCCTCCCGGTCAACCGTTCGCAGGCTCGCCCCTTAGTCAGTCCGTCCTAGCCACCCGCGATCCCTCTAGACCCGACATGTGACCGTGTAGCGACCGCACCCGCCGAAGCGATAAGGAAGCGCGACCCCCGTATTACTGACCGTTCAAAACTTGTTTGCGACCTTTCACGCCGCGCCTCCCCGCTACGCGGGGGCAAAGTTCCCAGCTTCCCGACAGTCATAAAGAGCACGAACCTGCCGAGTTGGGGACTGCTGTGGAGTTGTCAAAGAGCTAGCCGCGAGCGCGACAAATAACGCCCACCCGCCCAAACAAGTCAGGGGCTGGGAAGAAAGGGGGCAGCGGTTATCCGCTAGAGGTCGTCACGATGCGACCGCCTCTTTGATTTGGCATCCCGCTTTAGCGAGCACCTTCGACAGAGCATCAGGCAGCACACGAGCGGTATTGCTCAAATGGGCGACACCCTGACCGTCCGTCCACGACGATGCCGTGATCTTGAACCAAGGCATATACCGCTGATAAGGGAGTCGAGAGCCAGACTGAATAACCCCAGCTTCGCGAAGATTACGAAACAATGTAGTGCGGCCAATACCGCCAAGCTTCGCGACGGCCTCCATCGTGTAGAAACCCTCCGCATCCATAAGTTGGTTGTAGGCGGCAACTTTGGGGGCATCAGCTATCGCTTTAGCTTCGAGGGTTTCAATCTCGCGTACCTTCACGGCGGCAAGTTCAAGAGCTTCGGCGAAGTTTGTGGGGAGCGCAGAACCAAACTGGCCCGTTTTGCGAATCGTGGGGAGGACCTCGTGGGTTACCCACCGCTTGAAAGCGCGAGCCTCTTCTTTGCGGCTACGGATGATTAGCGAGTACAGACCGGGTTCGTTGATTACGGCCATCGATTGCTGGCCACCAAGGGTGTCA